>Ga0206950_1055_pt1 | contig 27832 bp, 25 predicted proteins | sample Alteio_BWOrgHeat_41_FD_152954 | JGI IMG/M metagenome (GOLD analysis project Ga0206950, IMG submission 152954) | Enriched cells from forest soil in Barre Woods Harvard Forest LTER site, Petersham, Massachusetts, United States -... | ecosystem: Environmental > Terrestrial > Soil > Temperate forest >... | reverse complement strand
GGCCATATTATTTGGTCGAGACAAATCAGTTATTTCCAGACATTTACATAATATATTTAAATCTAAAGAGTTAGAGCGTAATTCAACTGTTGCATTTTTTGCAACAGTTCAAAAAGAAGGTGGACGTTCAATAGAACGAAAAATTGAGTGTTTTAATTTGGATATCATTATTTCATTGGGGTATCGTGTAAACTCTAAACGGGGTATTCAATTCCGTATTTGGGCGACTAGTATATTAAAGCGGCATTTAATTCAGGGTTATACCTTAAATGAAAAACGTCTTAAGGAGCAATCTGAAAATTTAAAGAAACTTCAACGCACTGTTCAAATGTTGGCTGATTTGAGCCAACGAAAGGCTCTAACTAGCGATGAAGCCCAGGGGTTATTTGAGGTCATTCGTGATTATAGTTATGGGTTAGATGTTCTTGACGACTATGATCATGGGCGTATTCAGATCAAATCGGCAACCGCTAAAGAATCCTATCAATTAACTTATGATGAGGGAATGCTCCTTATTGAGCAAATGCGTCAAAAGTTTGGCGGTAGTAGCTTATTTGGACATGAAAAGGACCAATCTTTCAAGAGCGCATTAGGTGCGATATATCAAACATTCGGCGGCAAAGACCTTTACCCAAGCGTTGAGGAAAAAGCGGCTAATCTTCTTTATTTGGTCGTCAAAAATCATTCATTCTCGGATGGCAATAAACGTATTGCTGCAGCACTGTTTGTCTGGTTCCTAGATCGCAATAAAATTCTTTATAAAGCCGATGCCAGCAAGCGCATTGCTGACAATGCCTTGGTTGCAATTACGTTGATGATTGCAGAAAGCCAGCCTAAAGAAAAAGACATTATTGTAGCTTTGGTGGTAAACTTGATTAATAAATTGAATTAAGGTTACGGTGGCCGGCACGAAACTATTCAAAAGAAGGATATTAAATTCGAATGAAAGCTTCATTAAGCCAACGAGCTTCTCGTGAAGCAATGGAAATTAGATATATTTTTTGGGCTTTCATTTTTATACTTCTCCCAGTAGGGATGCTATTTTGTTCTTTTTATCCAGCTTTTGATAAAAATTTATTGATGACGGCAATCGCTTTTTTTATAGGTGGAGGAGTTGTTTTCTATATAGTATTTGTAAGGCAAAAATTTGAGGCAGGTAATTTTAACACCGTTTTAAATACTGCGATAATTCTTTTTACAGCATTATCGATTACACCACTAGGAGTATTAAGTTTTCTTGCTGCCATTAAAACACAAGACAAAAATATTTTTTTGATTAGTTTCGCTTTCTTAACGGGTGGAATAATACTTTTTTTTATATTTTTTCGCAACAGAAAGAAGATAAAAATTTTCTAAATCATAAAACAGTTACAAGCTATATCAAATTTTCTAAAGTCGTATTCGTTCATCTGCAGCTAGTCGATGAATATCAAAAGGACGGAATTTTAAGTGATTGAAATCACACAAGATAAGAAACGTGTTTTCCTCGAAACCTACGGCTGCCAAATGAACGCATACGACAGCGAGCTTGTCCGTTCTATTCTCAAAAAAGAAAATTACGAATTTGTCACCGAAGAATTTAAAGCGGACATTGTGATGCTCAACACCTGCGCCATCCGTGAGCATGCGCATCGCAAGGTCTATGGCCGGGTGCATAGTATCCGTCATGCGCGGGGCAAAGACAGCCCTGTGATGATAGGTATTTTAGGATGCATGGCCACCAATTTGCGCCAGGACCTGCTGGAAGACCGCAGTTTAAAGATTGATTTTATTGCGGGGCCTGATAGCTACAAGCGCCTGCCGCAATTGATCCATGAGGCCTCTGATGAGGGGGGAAAATCCTATGATGTCACCTTATCCGAATTTGAAACCTATTCAGACATAAGCCCCAGCCGCAGGGAGGGTGGCGTCAATGCGTGGCTGGCGGTGATGCGGGGGTGTAACAATTTTTGCACCTTCTGTGTGGTGCCCTACACGCGGGGCCGCGAGCGCAGCCGTTCGCCGGAAAATGTCGTTGAAGAGGTGCGCCTATTGGCTGCCGAGGGCTTTAAGCAGGTCACCTTGCTTGGCCAAAACGTCAATTCTTACCGCTATGAAGATTATGATTTTGCCTATCTGATGGATGAGGTGAGCAAGGTTGACGGCATTGAACGCATCCGCTTTACTTCCCCGCACCCAAAAGATTTCCCAGACCGTTTCTTGGATTTGATGGCCGTCAATCCTAAAATATGCAAGCATATCCATCTGCCCTTGCAAGCCGGTAATAATCGCATTTTGGACATGATGAATAGGACCTACACTAATGAAGAATTCTTAAGTTTAGTCGATAAAATCCGTGCTAAAATTCCCGGTATTGCTTTATCAACAGATGTTATCGTTGGTTTCCCCACTGAAACCGATGGCGAATTTGAAGACACACTTCAAGTCATCGCCAAATCCCAGTTTGATTCTGCCTTTAATTTCAAATATTCTGAGCGTCAAGGGACAGTTGCTTCAAAAAAATACCCGGATGATGTCCCCGAAGCCATCAAAACAGAACGCATCATGCGCTTAAACGAGCTTCAAAAAGAGATCACCTACCAAAAAAACCGCGCCCACATCGGTAAAATCGAAACCGTCCTGCTCGAACCTTATCCTGATGCCAAAAACAAAGAAATAATGCCTGGCCGCACAGACGGCAACGTCTTAGTTCTCCTGCCCCAAGGCCCTTATAAGGGAGGAGATATCCTCAAGGTGCGCATCACCGAAGCCTCACCCCATGCCCTTAAAGGGTTACCTTTATAAAAATACTTGTAACTTTTTCCCATCTGGAACGTTTAAAGGTTAGAGAGAGATGGGAACGAGAGAAGACGAATGGTGATTGAAAACACACAAGATGAAGAATTGATCCGCCGGTATTACGCGGCGGATCAGGAGGCGCTCAAGGTGATATTCCAGCGTCATAAAGAAGGACTGTTTAATTTTGCCTTACGGTTTTCCGGCAATCGCGCTGATGCCGAAGATGCGGTCAGCCACACCTTCATGATGGTCTGTGAGAAGCGCTATACTATCAAACCAGGGGCCAGTTTCAAAACTTGGGCCTATGCTGTGGCACGGAATAGTTGTCTTTCAAAAATGCGCACTGGGGCCAAGTTTTTTCCACTATGGTCTTCTAAAAATGACTCCGGCCATGAAGGGCCCATTGACGTGATTGACCCACAGGGAATCGCCCGGGACCAGCTGGACCAAAAAGAGATCGCTGTACTCCTGCAAAAAGCGATCAATAAGCTTGGCCCCCAACAAAAAGAAGCCCTGCTTTTAAGGGAATACCAGGGCTTTTCCTATGAAGAAATTGCCCAAGTCTTGCAATGTTCATTAGAAAAAGTAAAGGTGCTTATATTCCGGGCACGCAGTTATCTTAAAGAAGCGCTTCCGCCTGTATTATTAGGGGAAGGAGAACTAAAATGACACACGATGATATCAAAATCCTCATTTCTGCCTATGCCGATGGTGAAGTGACACCTTCTGAAAAAGATATTGTGGAAGAACACTTAGCCGCTTGCGCGGAATGCCAAAAAGATTTCAAAACGTATAAAGCCATGTCGACTTCTCTCTCCAAGTGGTCGAATGAAACTCTCTCTCCGGATGAAGAAATCAACGTTCAAAAAAGTTTTGAACAAAGGAGAGAACCTATGTTTACCAAACGAACAGCAGTGATACTAGCAACAACATTATTTTTAGTAATTCTTATCGTGACTGTGCCACAAATAATTTTTCAAAAGAAACAAATAGGGTATCCTTCCAGTGATATTGGTGATACGTACCCTTCTGTAAATCCACCACAGTACCTTCATCAGACACCCCTGGTTCAAAGAACAGGGATTCAAAAGCCAATGCTTCCCAAAATCTACCAGCCGCTTCCTGTGGTCAATACGCGGGTTGAAATGCAGCTGGCATTTAATAAAGGGGCGCAGGGAAGGCTCAAGGCAGCGGCAGATGATATAGGTGATCAGTATTCAAGTGCAGTTCAATCCCGTCCCATGCAATTAGCCATGGATAAGAAGGATTCCGAAAGCAGCCGCGCAAAATACGGCTTGATGACAACCTTTGCTTCTGCTCCGGTCGGTGTAGGTTCCCATCAAGAATATTGGGGAAATGCCCAGGTAGGTGCTAATGCCAATCTCGGTGTCCGTGCCAGTCTTCGCGCTCCTGAGGCTACGCTCTACGATGCCAATACGTATAGACCTAATTATTGGAATAATCCCGTGCCATCTCCGGTTGCTCAATGGTATCCGGTCCAACCATACCCGATGCCATATGAAGAACCCAATACAGAACAATATGATCATTTTCAGGAAAACACCTTTTTAGGTGTTAAAGATAATCCTTTATCCACTTTTTCCATCGACGTGGACACAGCTTCGTACAGCAATCTGCGCCGCTTCTTGATGCAAGGCCAATTGCCGCCTAAGGATGCTGTCCATATCGAAGAAATGATCAATTACTTTCATTATGATTATCCGCAGCCAGGATGGAATGTCCCGTTTTCCATCACGACGGAATTGACGCCCTGCCCTTGGATGCGGACGCATCAATTGGCCTTGGTCGGTTTACAAGGAAAAAAAATAACTTTGGAAAACCTGCCGCCGAGTAATTTGGTTTTATTGGTGGATGTTTCAGGCTCCATGGGTGAAGATGATAAATTACCGCTGGTCAAATCAGCGCTCCATCTTTTGGTCGAACAATTAAGGCCCGAGGACAGCATTTCACTCGCCATTTTTTCCGGTGCGGCCCAGCGGGTGTTAGAGCCAACATCAGGCCGTGACAAGGACACCATCCTCAATGTCATTGATAATCTCCAAGCAGGGGGTTCAACCAACGGTGAAGATGGGCTGGAATTGGCCTACCAAATGGCCAAGGAGAATTTTAAACCCAACGGCAATAACCGCATCATTGTCACGACAGACGGTGATTTTAATGTCGGCACCAGCAATGATGGTGAGTTGATACAGATGATCGAAAAGAAGCGCGAAGAAGGCACTTATTTAACAGTGCTTGGTTTTGGGATGGGCAATCTCAAAGCCTCACGCATGGAGAAATTGGCTGATTCGGGTAATGGAAATTATGCCTATATTGATTCCATGGATGAAGCGCGTAAGGTCCTTGTCGCGCAATTAGGCGGGACCATTGACGCGATTGCAAAAGACGTAAAAGTCCAGGTTGAATTCAATCCAGCACTGGTCAAGGCCTATCGTCTCATCGGCTATGAAAAACGGATGCTCAAGAAGGAAGACTTTAACAACGATAAAAAAGATGCGGGTGAACTGGGCGCAGGAGGGACTGTGACCGCTCTCTATGAAATTGTTCCGGCAAATTCCAAAGAGTCTTTCGGCTCAGTGGATGCGTTAAAGTATCAATCCGCCAGCGCAAGTGCAACGTCGGACACTGATGAAGTGATGACGGTAAAATTGCGCTATAAAAATCCGAAATCAAAGGATGATAAGAGCAAATTGATCGTTAATACAATTAAAAATACTCAAATGTCCGCTCCCGGATCTGAGAATATACGCTTTGCCGCGGCCGTCGCGGAATTCGGGATGCTCTTAAGGGATTCGGAGTATAAAGGTACATCTTCCTATCTAAAGGTCATCAATGAGGCCCAGCTAGCCACAGGCGAAGATAAGGACGGCCAGCGCGCGGAATTTCTTGATCTGGTCCAAAAAGCAGGTTTAATGGATCATCCGATCAAACCTTCAAAAGCCACGGAATAAAAAAAGGTAAGGACAGACACTTGCTTTCGCTTAGCGAAACAAGTGTTTGTCCTTACCTTTATCTTGATAAATTTAAGGATTAGGTATATATTTATTGACCATGTTAAAGACCCAAATCACAGCGCCACAACTTTTTGAAAAGCTTAAAAATATCAAGCTGGGTGCATCTGTGTGTCAATATTCCTTGAAAAAGTGCGAAGAATTAGTCCCCATTATCAATGAAATCAATGAGCTAAAAGAAGAAAAAAACGCCGTGATCCTGGCACATTCCTATATCAGCCCGGAAATTATATACGGCGTCTCAGACTTTGTCGGCGATTCTTATAAACTGAGCAAGGACGCCTTAACAACCACCGCGTCAACCATTGTCTTTGTGGCGGTGCGGTTTATGGGGGAAACAGCTAAAATACTTAATCCCGAAAAAGAAGTATTGATTCCTGCTGTTTTGGACGGCTGCACCTTGGCAGATTCTATCCAAGCGGATACAGTAAAAAATTTACGACGCCAGTATCCGGATTATACCTTTATTTGCTATATTAATACCACCGCCCAGGTGAAGGCGGAATGTGATATAACAGTCACTTCCGCGAATGTGTATAAAGTCGCTAAAGACATCCCTAATGATAAAATTTATTTTTTGCCGGATAAGTTTATGGGCCAGAATTTGAAGAATTATTTGGAGCGTCAAGGGATCAAAAAAGACGTACAATTTTATACCGGCACCTGCTATGTCCATGAAGAATATGATTTGGAAGATATCCTTAAAGTAAGGCTTGAATACCCCGATGCCAAAATTGTCAGCCATCCTGAATGTAATTCCGCCATCATTGATAATTCCGATTTTGTCGGCAGCACCGAACAGATGCTAGGCTACATGAAGGAAACAGACGCCAAACAATTCCTGATGCTAACCGAATGCGGGCTTTCCGCGCGCCTGCAGTCAGAGTTCCCGGATAAGCATCTAGTCGGCTCTTGCACCATGTGCAAATATATGAAATCCAACACCCTGGAAGACATTTTACGGGCCCTTAAGAATCCGTCCCTTAAGGACCGTGTTATTTTAGATGAACCCACGCGATTAAAGGCGCTAAAGACCATCGAGGCCATGTTCCGCTATGCCTGATCAAAAACACATCGAAACTCAATATTTTACTTTTGCCCAATCACCCAACGAGCTGGTCTTAAAAAGCGGCGTTAAATTAGGCCCTGTGACCTTGGCTTATGAAACCTATGGCCAATTAAATGAGGCTAAAAGCAATGCTATTTTGATTTTTCATGCCCTCACAGGCGATGCTCACGCCGCTGGTTGGCACAAGGATGCTAAAAATCCCGGCTGGTGGGACCCTATGATTGGCCCCGGCAAAGCTTTTGATACAGACAAATATTTCATTATCTGTGCCAATGTTTTAGGCGGATGCAAAGGTTCAACCGGACCTTCGTCGATAAATCCAGCGACAGGCAAGCCTTATGGTTTAAGTTTTCCTGTGATCACCATTGAAGACATGGTGATCTCACAAAAATTCCTGATAGATCATCTAGGGATCAAAAAATTATTAGCAGCTTCGGGCGGCTCCATGGGCGGCTTGATGGCCATGGAATGGTCCGTGCGCTTTCCGGACACGCTTCAATCAGCCATCCTGATCGCCACCAATTACAAGCATACGGCCCAACAGATTGCTTTACATGAAGTGGCCCGCCAGGCGATCATGTCAGACCCGCATTGGAACAAAGGGGATTATTATGGCAAGGAATTGCCGGCACAGGGCATGTCCGTTTCACGCATGATCGCGCATATAACTTATATGTCCGAACGCTCCATGGAAGAAAAATTTGGCCGTAAATTGCAGGGCAAGGAAAAAGTCGGCTATGATTTTTCCCATGACTTTGAGGTGGAATCTTATCTTAAATACCGGGGAGCCAGCTTCGTGCAGCGCTTTGATGCCAATAGTTATTTGTATTTATCCAAGGCCCTGGATTATTTTGACCTTTCAGAAGATACGGATTTGATAAAGGCATTTAAAGATATGAAAACGAAATTCTTAATAATCACCTTTACATCCGACTGGTTGTATCCGTCTTATCAATCCAAGGACATTGTCAAAGCGATGAAAGCCAATGATGTTGATGTTTCATTTATTGAAATCAATACCAATTATGGCCATGATTCATTCCTGGTGGAAATCGACGGGCAGTCAAAACTGGTGTCACATTTTTTAAACAATGTGGCCAAAGGACCAATCGATGCGCGTTGACCACAAATACATCATGGAAATGATCAAGCCCAACAGTCATGTGCTGGACTTAGGCTGCGGGGATGGGGAGCTTTTGTCATTGTTGATGAAAGAGAAAAATTGCCGTGCCGCGGGTATAGAAATCAGTGAGAAACAAATTTATAAATGCGTTGAGCGGGGGGTGAGTGTTTCCCATGGGGACATTGATTCAGGTCTCGCGGATTATTCCGACCTGCGCTTTGATTATGTGATCCTTAACGAAAGCCTCCAGGAAGTCCTGGACCCGGAAAAAGTGATTGCTGAGGCCTTAAGGGTGGGGAAAAAGGCCATTGTCGGTATACCTAATTTTTGTAATTTAAACGCCCGCCTGCAGATTTTCTTTTTAGGCCGTGTGCCGGTCACCACTGGCCTTCCTTATAAATGGTATAATACCCCCAATTTACGTTTTTTGAGCATCAAAGATTTTCGTGATTTTTGCGCTGAACGTTCCATCATCATAGAAAAAGAATGCGGTATCGCAGGTCAAAAGGAAATTTCTTTTGCCCACAATCTGCTTTCAGACATTGCTATTTTTCTTATCCACAAGTGAGGACCAAATATGGAATATTTAGAAGAATCAACGCGCCCCTGGGGTAAATATCAAAAATTCTACCAGGAAAACGGGGTTTGGGTCAAACGTGTGGAAGTGGCCCCCAAAGGCCGCCTGAGCCTGCAAAAACACCAGCACCGCTCTGAAAAATGGATCATCGTGCATGGGCAGGGTTTGGCCATTGTCAACAACCTGGAGATCCCTGTGTCGCCGGGCATGGTGGTGGACGTGCCTTTGGGTGCTGTACACCGCATGGGAAATCCCTACGAAAACCCGCTGGTATTCATAGAAGTTGCCTGCGGAGAATACCTCGCAGAGGATGATATCATCCGCATCCAAGACGATTACACCCGCTGAAAACAAATCTTGCCGGTTACGGCTTTTTTCTCATATATGAAGCTGGGATATTCAGGATCTGACGGTATTTAGTGATGGTACGCCGCGCCAGGTGCACTCCTTGCGCGTTAAAATGGGCCTGGATTTCCTGATCAGACAGGGGAGAATGTTTATTTTCATCCTCGATCAATTGGGCCAGTTCTTGTTTGACGGCATGGGCCGAAACATTTTCATCTTCCTGCCTCGATACATTATGTGAAAAGAAAAACTTTAAAGGGAAAAGACCCTGAGGGGTATCAATATATTTATTGCTGATAGCCCGCGAGATGGTGGATTCACACCGCTCCAAATGGTCCGCCACATCTTTAAGTTTCAGAGGAGACAGGCAGGAATCTTCCCCATCAAAAAATTCTTTTTGATGTTTTAAGATGTAGCGGGCAATGGCTGTTAAGGTGTCCCCGCGTTGGTCAAGGCTTCTGATAAAATTAATGGCATTAGTGATCCTTTCCTTAATAAAATTCCGGTCTTCCACAGATAGATTGGGTTGATTAAGCAGATTCCGGTACGTTGAAGAGATCCTGAGTTTTGGTAAGCCGCTTTTATTGGTTTCGATGGTAAATTCCCCATCTTCATTTTTACGGATAAAAAGATCAGGCTCAATGTAAATGCTGGGATCTATGGGCCGGTAATTACGGGCAGGCCTGGGTTCAAGAGAAGCGATCAACAGCCCTGCTTGGTGGACTTGCTCTAACGGGACAGAGAGTTTTTTGGCTATGGCAGCGTAGCGTTTGCCCCCCAAATCATCTAAATATTTTTCAATAATTTGGATTGCTGTTTGACGATAAGGTGATTGGCGGCTTTGCAATTGGACAAGCAGGCATTCTTTAAAATTCGCAGTGGCTATGCCAAGGGGGTCAAAATTTTGGATAGAGCCCAATACTTCTTTTATAGTAGAAAGCTTGAGATCACCACCTATAGCCTGAGCTATTTCTTCACAACTTAGTTGTAAAAATCCATCTTTATCAAGATTACCAATAATAAAATCACCGATTTTTCTCATTTTGAGGTCAGCAAACTCCCAATAAAGCTGTTTAAAAAGATGGTCTTCCAAGGTCATTGTGTTGGCCATGGAAGATGATTCAAACTCCACCTCTTCTTCGGAGGTAGATCTCATTATAGGAGAAGAAAGGTTCATCAAGGCATTGAACCGCTCCAAATCAAGCTGAGATTCCAGTGGCTCCAGAACCTTTTCTTGGTCTTCTATCGGCTCAAACTCTGCTTCTAATAAAGGATTATTTTGCAATTCTTGTTCAATATTATGGTTTAGTTCCGCGTGAGGCAAAAGGAGCATTACAATTGATTTCTCAAGAGAGGCAGAATAATTGGTTGTTTGAGTTTGGACTCTGGTTATATTTAATTTCATTAATCAAATATACAACATAATGAAAATATAGTCAATGATTAGAACTTATAAACATAGGATGTAAGACGTTATTTATCAAACATTTATGTAAATAGTGGTATTAAAAAATAAATATTTGTGGTATAAAAATCCAAATATGTTATAATTTCCCATACTGTCATATCGTGTCCGGGACAGTAGTGTTAATTCTTTTATACACTTGGTCAGTTATAGAATGCCATAAAAAGTCTTATTAGACCTTTTATAATTTATTTATTCATTCATAACACCATAATTTTCATTGATTTAACACATATTTGTAATTAAATAATCATCCTTGGTACGCTTTTTGCTATCTGTTAAGGTAACAATGGCAATTGGGAGAATACAGCTATGATCACAAATGAAACAAAACAGCGCATGACTATTACTGAAGTAGCCCAAATTGTGGGAATCAGCGCCAAAACCATTATGCGGTGGGAAAAAATGGGAAAAATCAAAAAACCCAAACGTGATTGGCGAAGCTGGAGGGTTTATGATGAAAATGACCTGACCCAAATCCAACAATTGCATGAAATTCTGATTGAAGTGGAATAAATTTAATTTTCAAAGGAGCTTTTGTCATATGAAAATGTCCAGGATACCAACTATTCAATTAACCTTGATCGGGTGTTTAATGGGTTTTATACCTTCAGGTCATGCCCAGGATGCCCTGAACCAATTAAATGAGCAAAAAAGCGATTCTTCCACGACCCAAACGATCAATGATGCTAAAATCAAGGCAACGATGAGTGCTGGTGAATTCCAAAATTTTGTGGGGGCGCAGGCCTATATTGAACAAAACAGCACCTACACCTTAGGGCCTGATGATGTGATCACTATCACTGTCATGCGCCACCCTGAAGTCAGTGGTGAGTACACTATTAATAAAGAAGGGAAGATCCAATATGAATTTGCCGGGGATGTGGTTTTAGCCGGATTTACTAAAGACCAGGCCATTGATGTTCTGGCTAAAAAACTTTCCATTTATATCATTAAACCTGAAATCAACCTAAAAATCACCGGTTATAACAGTAAAATTGTTTATGTGGTTGGAGAAGTGGCCCGTCCGGGAAGGATCCCCATGCATGGAGACACGATCACTGTCCGGGATGCTTTATTGGAGGCTGGATTACCTTTGATAGGATCAGCAGCGACTGATAGCGCATCGATATTTACTCCAGCCGCGTCAGGCAAGGTTGACAGGAAGAAAGTCAATGTGGAAGCCTTGCTTTATAAGGGGGATTTACGTGAAAATTATATCTTGCGCCCGGGAGACTGCCTGTATGTGCCTGCCACCTTCTTGGCCAAGGCCATGCGGGCCATCAGCCCTGTGACCCAACCTGTCAGCGAAATAGCAGGTACAGGTGGTGCTGCTAAATACGCATTTTAAGCGGTGATTTTAATCAGGGATCTGTTTATCAAAAGAATGACAAATAGTAAAGGATAAGTCTTTTATGGATACAGTAAACCATGGTATTATTGAATATTTAAAGGTTTTTTTCAGGCGCAAATGGTTTATTATCCTGCCTACTTTTATCGGTTTAGTTTTAGGGGTATGCACCTCCTTGATCCTGCCTAAGGAATACCTTTCTTCAATGAAATTCCTGGTTGAAGAAGAAAAAAACGACAATCCGCTTTTAAATAATATCGCGATTTCCACCTCTGCGAACCAGCGTATCCAAACGATCCGGGAAACGATGCTGGGCTGGGACAGCCTGAATGAATTGGTCAAACGCTTACACCTAGACAGCAATATCCATTCTCAAATCCAATTGGAACAATATATCAAGAAACTCCAGGATAAAATCGAATTTAAACCTGACGGGAGCATCATTGAAATATCCTACGTTTCATCAAACCCCCAGCAAGCGCAGGCCGTGGTCAAGAACGTGACGGACATTTTCATCGGCCGCAATGTGTTGGCCCAGGACCGTGAGACTTCTGATGCCATCAAATTCATCGAAGCCCAATTGCATGTTTATCTTGGAAAAATCAAATCAGCGGAAATCGCGGACCTTAAAGATAAATTGAACACCCTATTAGTTGATTCCACGGAATTGCACCCTCAGGTCAAGGAATTAAGGAGTGAAATCGCCAAAAAGATGGCTGAGCTAAAAGCACAAAATCTGGAATATTCGGAAGATGTCAAACTAAACGCCGAAACAACCAATCCCATGGTCACCCAGATCCAGCAAGCCCTGGCGAATATCGGCCAAAAAGCCATCACATCCAGCGCTGAAGCCAACGATAATAATACCAGCCCTGCCAATGAAAAAGAACTCTATAAGGTGATGCTGATGGACAAAATTGACACGGTCATGGCGCGTGACGTGGGTGTCAATGAAAGTATCTATAACAGCCTTCTTCAACGCCTGGAAACAGCCAAAATAACCCAGCGGCTCCAATCATCCAAGGAAGGGACGAGGTATACGGTCATCGAAGATGCCAGGCTGCCCACCAGACCAGTTAGTCCAAATAGAATGATGGTATCTTTGATCGGATTATTCTTAGGTTTAGGAGTGGGGATCTCTTTGATTTTTATGATGGAATTCTTAGATAAATCATTTTTGGATGTCCATGAGGCGTCCGCATTTTTAAGTGTTCCTCTCTTAGGCGCTATATCCAAGATCAATACAGAAGAATCGATCAAGGAACAAAAGGATGCCCAGATAAATCTCCTATTCTGGATGTTTTCTGCAGGGCTTTTAGTCATTAGCCTGACCATCATGGTTGTCAACATAAGGAATTATTAAAAGTTAAGGTAAATATGTATAATCAATTTTACGGATTTAAAGAAAGCCCTTTTAATCTTACACCTAATTCACGGTTCTTTTTTTCCAGCCAAAAGCACACAGAGGCCCTGGACAGTTTGGTGTATGCCATCAATGAGCGCAAGGGATTTGTCGTGATTACCGGTGAAATAGGTTCAGGGAAAACGACTGTTTGCCGCACCTTATTAAGCAGGCTGGACCGGCATACCCATGTGGCATTAATCACAAACACCCATTTAAACAGTAAAGATTTGCTGATGATGGTCTTAGAAGACCTGGAAATTGAATTCTCTAACGGATCAAAAGCCAAATTGCTCTCCCAGCTTAACTCCTATCTGATTGACCAGATCAAACAGGACAATAATGTGGTCCTTATAATTGATGAGGCCCAAAATCTTAAACCGGCAGTGTTGGAAGAAATCCGCATGTTGTCCAATTTGGAAACTGAAACAGAAAAGCTCATTCAAATCATCCTCTTGGGACAGCCGGAGCTTAAACAAAAACTGGCTTTAACCCGCTTGGAACAACTCCGTCAGCGTGTCGCTGTCTATTTCCATCTATCCCCGCTTACTGAAGGAGAAACCATCGAATACGTCCTGCACCGCCTGAAAATCGCCAGCGGCACTGACCATGAATATATCACCATGGAAGCATTGCAAATGGTATATGCCTTTTCCAAAGGTGTCCCCAGGCTCATCAACCAAATCTGTGACAATGCCTTCCTGACAGGTTATGTGTCGGAAAGCCCTCTTATTGACCAACGCATATTGAGAGAAGTCATTGAAGAATCTCCCATGGAAAAATTCGCGCTTAAAAAAACCAGGGAGTATGTATGAGCTTAATATCCAATGCCTTGAAAAAAGTGCAGGATGCCAGGCAGCATAAACGGGTTTCCAAGACTGAACATATAACAACAGCAGCCACGACCCCGGTCGCAGTCGCGGAGATACCGGCCACAGACACGCTTGAACCACAGGCGATTAATGGCGCTCCCAATAATATTTCGATACCAACGCTTATTGTCGGGACTATAGCGGTAATTTTAATCAGCATAACCGCCGCGGTGCTTATTTCCAGGACCTTGGAATCAAAACAAATTAAATTGCTAAGCTTGGAACAAACCCTGCAAGCCCAAGAAAAACAGATTCATGATCTTGTGACCTATCTGAACAGATCAAAGGCGCACGCGGATGCCCAAGCACATGCCTTTAATCTTCGCCTGGACAAAGAAACGCAGGAGAGAAAATCACAGATTGATGATGCGACCTTAAACAACAAAAATAATTATACGAGCCTTAAAGAGGCCATTATTGACGATAAACAAGAGATTGTTTCTTTGGATAAGTTTACCAAGGCTTTGGACCAAAAAATCCAGGCCATACCTGTGTCCAGCAATCAAACAAATTAAAAGGAAAGCCATTCATGGGAAAAATCACGGAAGCCCTTCAAAAAGCAGCCAAGGAACGCATCAATCGTCTTGATAAGGCCGTTAAAATCCAGGAACAGAAGCAATTTGTGGCACGTAAAATGAAAGAGTCCAAGGTGGATGCCCGCCTGATCCCTTATTTTAACCCTAAATCGATCATATCAGAACAATATAAAAGTTTAGTGACTAATCTGCTTTCGCTAAACAAAGGAAAACCACCCCACGTGATCGCCATCACAAGCTCCATCGCCCAGGAAGGCAAATCCATCACAGCGCTTAACCTGGCCATAACCCTCTCCCATGCCATGCACAAACCCAAGGTCCTTTTAATTGATGCCGATATGCGTAAAGGTAAAATAGCCAAATATTTAGGTGTAGGGGAGCATACAGGATTAAGCGAATATTTAAGCAACGACGCCCAATTGGACGACATCGTTTTCCATATTGATATTGACCATTTAAGCTTTATTGCGTCCGGAAAGGTGCCTTCACATCCCGCGGACCTGCTGGCTTCAGCACGGATGAATGAACTTTTAAGGCAGCTGCGTTCCCAGTTTGAATATATTTTGATTGATACGCCGCCTGTGATTCCCGTCACAGATGCCGTCATTGTTGGCACCCATGCGGATGGGGTTTTACTGATCATCCGGGCTGGAGAGACCCAGCGCGGGATTGTCAACCGCACCACTGAACTCCTCAATCAAGCCCATGCCAATATTATCGGGCATGTCCTGACCGGCATTGAATATTTTGTTCCAGAATACATATATCGCTATTTATAAAACAATTTAGAAATTTTGATACCCCTAAGCATTAACCGGGGGGCAAGACAATAAGAGAGAGGACAAGAAAATGAGCAAGTATTTAATCACCGGAGGAGCAGGATTCATCGGATCAAGCATCGCCCAACACTTAACCAAGCAAGGGCATTTTGTCCGGGTCCTGGATAACTTTTTTTCCGGCAAAGAAGAAAACTTGGATTTTGCCAAAGGATTGGGAAAAGATAAATTTGAACTTATCCGCGGAGACATTACAAATCCCGCAGATTGCGATAAAGCATGCCTGGGCATGGATTACGTACTTCATCAGGCGGCGTTACGTTCCGTACCTAAATCCCTGGATGACCCTTTAAGTTACAATAGGGTCAATATTGATGGGATTTTGCATATGCTGCAGGCGGCATCCAAACATAAGATTAAACGGTTTGTCTTTGCCTCATCAAGTTCCATTTACGGGGACACCACTAATTTTCCGGAAAAAGAAGAACACCTGCCGCTTTTGATTTCACCTTACGCCTTAAGCAAGCTCACCGGTGAATATTATTGCCGCATTTTTTCTGAATTTTTCGGGGTTGAAACCGTAGCTTTACGCTATTTCAATGTTTTTGGCCCTAAACAAGCGCTTGATGATGAATATGCCGTGGTCGTCCCCAAATTTATCCATTGCATCCTGCACGATCAACCACCGCCGATATTCGGGACAGGCAAACAGTCCAGGGATTTTACCTACATTGAAAATGTCATTTCCGCCAACATCCTTTCCGCCACTACACCTGGCATCAAGCATGAAGTCTTTAATGTGGCCAACGGACGGGATAACACGGTTCTTGAATTAGTGGATGCCTTAAACCGCATCATCGGAAAAAACATACAGCCAAAATTATTGCCAGTGCGGGCAGGGGATGTGTTTAGGACAAGTGCGGATATATCCAAGATCCAACAAAAAATCAAATACCAACCCCTGGTCACTTTTGAAGAAGGCTTAAAACACACCGTTGAATATTTTAAAAAAGAATTTAATAAATAATCCTAATTTTTACCCCTCTTTATTATAAAGAGGCCTGCCGCTCTCTGCGGCAGGCAGGCTAATGAATTTGCAATAGCATTGCTCGGGGCTAGGGGGAGTTCTTAAAAGAGGCCATCATGATCCAAATGCTAAAAGAAATCATCGAGTACCGCGACCTAACCATGATGCTGACCTTTAGGGACCTGAGGGTGCGCTACAAGCAAGCAGCCATGGGATTTTTATGGGCTATTTTTATGCCCATCGTGGCCATTTGTTCAGGGATCTTGATCAAAAAAGCCATGGCCGTGGTTTCCCAACAGCCTTTGGACACCCAGGGCATCCTTTCTATTTCAGTTAAAGTCCTTCCCTGGACTTTTTTTATCAGTTCCATACGCTTTTCGGTGCAGGCCTTAGTCGGCAACTCTTCCCTGGTCACCAAAATTTATTTCCCCAGGGCGGTCTTAGTCTTGTCTTCTATTTTAGCCTGTCTTTTTGATTTCGGCGTTGCCATGGCGGTTTTGATCGTCCTTTTAACAATTTTTAATATTGGTGTCAGCCTTTACTTGTTATGGCTCCCGCTTTTTCTGGTCCTCTTGCTGCTTTATACTTTTGGTCTAGGCTTACTTCTGTCTGCCGCGAATCTTTTTTACCGGGACATTAAATACGTGGTAGAAATCATTTTAATGTTCGGCATATTCTTTACCCCAGTGTTTTATACCGCGGAATCATTTGGCAGATGGAAAGCCATCATGCTCTTAAACCCATTAGGGAGCATCCTTGAGGAGATTGATAAAGTCGTTGTATTGCATCAGATGCCGGACATTTTATGGGTTGCCTACGCGGTCCTGACATCCTTGCTTGTTTTTATCATTGGCATGATTGTTTTTCACGCCTCTGAACCGTATTTTGCGGAAAATATTTAAACATTTGGAGCAAAGCCCATGAAATACGTGCTTGAATTTGACCAGGTTTGGAAAAAATTTAAAAAGGGAGAGAAGGTCAATTCTCTCCGGGACGCCATCCCGCATTTTTTTTCACGCCAGGATAAAAGCGTTTCTTTGCAGACAGAAGAATTCTGGGCTGTTAAAGATATCAGTTTTTATATTAAAAAAGGTGAGGTGGTCGGCATCATGGGACCCAATGGGGCGGGTAAAAGCACGGTCCTGAAACTTTTATCCAAGATCATCGTGCCTAACAAGGGCTCAATGCTCATCAATGGCCGCCTTTCCGCCCTTATTGAGGTGACCGCCGGTTTTCATCCTGAATTGACCGGCCGTGAAAACGTTTATCTTAACGCGACGATTTTGGGGATGCGTAAAAAAGAAATCGACGAGAAATTTGATGAAATTGTGGATTTTTCCGGGGTCAAAGAATTTATTGATACTCCTGTTAAACGTTATTCTTCCGGCATGTACTCTCGCCTCGGTTTTTCAGTCGCGGCGCATATGCGCCCGGACATACTTTTGATCGATGAAGTCCTCTCTGTGGGGGACATATCCTTTCAGGCCAAATGCGCCCAAAAAATACGCGAGCTTCTCTCTTCAGGGGCGACCATTGTGCTGGTCTCCCATCAACTGGACATGATCCAAAGCCTGTGCAAACGGGTCATCTTGCTGCAAAACGGTGAAGTCATCAAAGACGGCCCCACCGGGGAAGTGATCCCGCATTATCAAAACATCATTTATAAAAAAAGAGAAGATGAGATCAAGCATAAAATTAAGAACATAGACAGCCGGGTGGGTGTCGATACCCGTGCTTTAGTGGACATTGTCCATGTTGATCTCAAAAAGACCTTTGGCCTGGGGGAGCAGATTAATATCACCATCGAATACCTGGCCCGGGAAAAAATTTCCCATCCCATTTTTAGCATGGATGTGTTACGCGCGGATGGCGTCCTGTGTTACTCTTCCCGGACGGATAAATTAGGGATAAAGACAAGTTCTATCCAGGGTAAAGGAATAATCAGTATTGATCTTGGGAAGAATATGCTGGCACCGGGAGTATATATGGTCAAATTCTCCGTTTGGGACAGGGAAATGATCCATCCGTATATCATCCATAATAAAGAAGTGATAAGGGTGGAAACAGAGGCGCTTAACAATCTTTCAGATGTTGTCTTTATACCGGAAATTAAATGGACAATTTAAGGATATATGGGCCTCCACAACAAAATAAATATATCGGTCATCATATGCACACGGGACCGTTCTGAGAGCCTTAAAGATGTGTTGGATTGCTTTTTAAAACAAGAAACAAACGGCCAATTTGATTACGAGATCATTGTTGTTGATAACAATTCTAAAGACGCCACCAAAAATACCGTCGAGGCATCCATGCCGGAATTTAACGGGAAATTGCGTTATTTATTTGAACCAAATCAGGGCAAGCCCTATGCCTTAAATGCCGGCATTAAAGCATCCAGCGGGGAAATCATCATTTTCACAGACGATGATTGCATCTTGGACAAGAATCATTTGAATATTGTTTTTGAAAGCTTTAAAAACGATGCTTCCGGCATCGGTTTAATGGGAGGGAAAATATCTCCGCACTGGGGGGCTTGCAGCCAACCTAAATGGCTGGATAAATTTTACCCTAAACTCCGCTTGGAGGAGATTGAATGGTCCGGGAAAGATAAGCCTGCTTGGCTCAATGAATTCTTTCTGGGTCCTTTAGGGGGACTTAATTATGGCGAAGATTTTATAAAGATTGGTGTCTCTGACCCCAAGCTCTTTTACGGGGCCAATATGGTCATTAAACGCGAGGTATTGGAAAAACATGGGCTATTTGATACAAATAAAATCCTGGGCCAAGATTCTGAAATGAGCATGCGCCTGTTAAAAGCAGGTGTGCCGGGACTTTACAACCCCCATTTAAATGTTTTCCATAGAATTACATTGGCCCGGGGCACCCCGGCCCATTACTACAGATGGTATTATACCCGCGGGAAACATGAATTTAATAAAGCAGGGCAAGTAAAAAAGATCTTCTATCCGCTAGGCATACCTCATTATTTAATAAAAGACAGCTTAGGCAGGTTTATAAAATCTTTTTTTGTCCCATCATTGTACCAAAAAATACTTTACAGGTCTCAAGCCTCGTATAATCTCGGGCAAATGCTTGAAATAGCTAAAAGAAATATTACCTAAGAGGGTCTCTATGCAGGTCAGCGTCATCATACCAACATACAATAAAGCGCCCTTTATCCGGGAAGCAATTGACAGTGTTTTAGCCCAGACTTTCAAGGACTTGGAAATCCTGGTCATTGATGACGGATCAACGGATGAAACTGCAGCTGTGCTCAAATCATATCTTGATACAGGACAAATCAGCTATTTTTACCAGGCCAATCAGGGGCCGTCCGCGGCGCGCAACAAGGGATTAGCGCAGGCTAAAGGCCAGTACATCAAATTCTTAGACAGCGATGATTTTCTTTATCCCGAACAAATTGAAAAGCAAATCCGGGACATTGAACAAGAGCCTGGGGTAATTTCTATCACTGACTGTGTGATCCTAAAACTCAATGGTTCCCTTGAAAAGCGTCCGGTTAAATTACCCGGCAAAGACAAGCAACTGGCCTCTTTTATCGAGTCCAACCGTGGTGTTATCCATGCGTTCCTGGTCCCTAAACCCTTGCTTGACCGTGTGGGCGGATTTGACGGGTCTTTGACCTGCAGCGAGGACACTGATTTATGGATCCGCATTTTGGCAACAGGGGCCAGCATGAAACATTTGCCCATGACCGGCTGTTGTTACCGCATGTTGAAAACCGGCATATCTGATAATACCGAAAACATGTTCTTCCAAAAGATCAAAATTTATGAAAAGGTCAACCAATCCTATTTAAAACAAGACCAGACACCGCCTTTCCTGATGGACAGCCTGCTTGCGGTCAATGCTAAATTGTTGGAAGAATCCAAAGCCCGGAAAATAGACCCAACAAAACATTTGCCCAACACCTTAAAAATGACTGACAAAATTTATGATTTGAACAGCAAAGGGGCCTTACGATGGCTTTACAAGGCAGGCGGTATCCGGAATTATTTGAATGGCCGCTATTTGTTCAAATGCCTGACCAAAAAAAATTACCGTTATAACCTTTTGCACCATAATTACAGCTGGAGATACCTCTAAAATGTTTATCAGCGTTATTATTGCGACCTATAATCGATGCGAGAGCTTAAAAAAGGCCCTTTCAACGCTCATCAAGCAGCAAGTCGATGGCAGCTTTGATTATGAAATCATTATCGCTGATAATAATTCCAACGATCAAACGAAAAAAACCGTTGAAGATTTTATGGTTTCCACAAGCACCAGGATCAGGTATGTTTTTGAGCCTGTGCAGGGCAAATCACATGCCTTGAATACGGCCATTGGGCTTGCCCAAGGAGAGGTCCTTTGCTTTACCGATGATGATGTGCTGGTTGACCCTTTTTGGCTCTTAAACATCAAACTTTGTTTTGAGGAGCATCACTGTGATGGTCTAGGCGGCCGGATTTTACCGGATTATCCCTCCGGTGGGTCTTATCAATGGGTCAGGGACAATATCGATATCCTGATGGGAGCGATTGTTTCCTATGATTATGGTGAAGGTACTAAGCCTTACGCCAAACCCCAATGTGAATTTTTCGGGGCTAATTTTGCTTTCCGTAAAAAAATTTTTGAAGAATGCGGTTTATTTAGCATTGATCTTGGGGTGGGCGGCCCCTATTTAGGTGAAGATTCGGAATATGTCAACAGGCTCAGGAAAAAAAACAAAAAACTATATTATTGTGGCCAGGCCCTGGTATGGCACCCGGTGGAATTAAGAAGGACCGGATATGGGTTTATCGCCAGCTGGAACGTTTCCCTTGGCCGCTACAGGGTATTTTCCAGCGAATTTAAGGACCTCCCTGATGGCCTGGTATATCTTTTCGGGATGCCGGTGTATTTAATGCGACGGATGTTTTATAACTCAGTGGGGCTTTTGGTTAATATTTTTAACAAAAGAGAATTCTTAAAACATTGGATACATTTATCCATTGATTGGGGCAGGGCCATTGAAATCCGTTTGTTAAAGTCAAAGGTAATGGTTAGCTAATGCTGACCATCGATATTTTATGGGATATTTCTCTTCTTTGATCAGGCCTCTTCAAAACAGCCAGGAAATTGCGGTGCTGATGTACCACCGCGTCCGTGATGATTTACCGCCAGGCCCCCTGATCATTGGTGTCAAGGCCTTCCGCGAACAAATGAAATACCTTAAACGCCACTGTCATGTCATCAGCATCAAACACATGTGCGCATATTATGCGGATGGCCTGCCAATCCCCGGCAGCCGCAGGCCACAGGTGGTCATTACTTTTGATGATGGTTACCGGGACACCTATACGCATGCCTTTCCGGTCCTTAAAGAATTTGGTTTGGAAGCCGCGGTCTTCCTGGCCACCGATTTTATCGGCACTGACAGGAAAATGGCCACCTACAGCCATTTAACCGGCACCGACATGCTTTCATGGCAAGAGGCAGGTGCCATGCAAGCAACCGGCCACATCACCTTTGCGGCGCATACGGCGAGCCATCCGCACCTTCCCCAATTGGATTATGCACAGCAAAAAAAAGAGATAGCCAGCAGCATTAAAGCGGTGGAAGAGCATTTGTCCGAAAAAACGGCCCTATCAATATTTTGTTACCCCTATGGGCAGTACAATCAAGACAGCCTGGATCTCATGCGGGAATTGGGCATCAAAATCGCGCTAACAGTGCGTGACGGTTTTAATACAGGCAAGGAAAACCCCCATGAGATCAAGCGCATATGTGCTGATGGCACCTTTACGTTGGCTGAATTTATGCGCCGCCTTAATCCACTGCCGCACTGGCTTCAATGGAGGATCGATATGTTAAAAGACTACCAGAAAAAGATATTTTCCGGCAGGAGGGTCTGAAATGTTAAAAAGCGCGTTGCGAAGGATGGTCCCTGACGGAGTAGTCCGCCATTTTAAAATCCTCAAATACGGCTCCAATTATGTCCCCTCAGTCGGCAAGATCAATTTTGGAGATTTTCGCCGGACCAAGCCTTTCAGCCAGGATTTTGGTTATGTCCGCGGAGGGCCTATTGATCGCCATTATATAGAAAAATTCCTGAACTTTCATTCCTCTGACATTAAAGGGAGGGTGCTCGAAGTGGGAGATAATAAATACACACTTGGGTTTGGGAAAGAAAATGTTTCTAAAAGCGATATCCTGGACATCAACAAGGACAATAAAAAGGCAAACATTATCGCCGACCTGACGGATGCCGGCCATCTGCCTTCCAATACCTATGACTGCATCATCTTGACCCACGTGATCAGCATGATCTATGATTATAAATCCGCGCTTGCCACGGCCCACCGCATCCTCAAGCCTTCCGGTGTTTTATTATTAACTTCCGGCGTTGGTTTTAAGATCCACCAAAACCCCAATTGCGATATCCATTGGAACATCTCTGATATTTGCTTTAAGAAAATCCTCGCTGATTTTTTCTCATCGCAAAGAATAACAACCAAAAGATATGGTAATATTCTAACAATGTCATCTTTTTTATTTGGGATCGGCCGGAAAGAATTAAGTGACAAGGAATACAGCCATGATGATGCCGATTACCCGGTCATATTCGGTGTCAGGGCTGTTAAGGATTAAATGCCTAAAGCAAACAAGACCCCGTCAATCAGCATCATCACACCGGTATTTAACGGCAAAAAATACATGGAATCCTGCCTGCAATCGGTGGTCAGTCAAAATTGCCCGGAGGTCGAGCATCTGGTCATTGACGGCGGTTCAACTGACGGAACCGTTGAGATCATAAAATATTATGCCAGCCAGTACGCGCATATCCGCTGGATCTCTGAAAAAGACAAAGGCCAATCCTCAGCCATGAATAAAGGGATTGCCATGGCCCAAGGCCAAATTTTAGGCATCCTAAATGTGGATGATTATTATGAACCAAACGTACTGCCTCGAATATTAAGAATTTTTGGTTCTCTGCGCCCCCCCAGTTTCTTGGCCGGCAATTGCCGTGTTTTTAAAGATGACGGGTCCGTGTGGTACATCAACAAACCATCCCACTTAAATGTATCCGATATCCTGATAGGTGGAGGGGATAATCAATTTCCCCATAATCCCGCGTCGTATTTCTACCATAAATCATTGCATGACGGAATCGGTCTTTATGATGAAACAGACCATTATGCCATGGATTTGGATTTTATCATGCGGGCCTTATCCCACGCGCATGTTAAATACGTCAATGAAATTTGGGGGAATTACAGGTTCCTTAAAGGCACCAAGACCTACGCAGCCAAGGAAAACAATCAACTCCAGTCGAACAAGATGCGGGTGATGGATATTTACATGAAAAAATTGCCCCTTGTTGAACAATGGCGGATTATGGCCATGCGCTATGTGTTTATCGAACGCCGGCCGCAATATTTTGCCCGCAGGCTCAAAGAATTGTTATTGCCAAAGCAGCTCATCCCCATGCCTGTATCATTTGAACATACCATCACCAAATCAAACCTTTTGCTAGTTGATGAAGTTTTGGATAAGGCCAAGGAACAGGGCCTTTATGGCCTCTTCCGGTTGAACGGGGCTGAAGGTGTTTTAAGTGAATTAGAAAAATACCATTTAAGTTTATTTTTTTTCCGGGTGGAGCACACATTTGACAATTGCCCGGCAAAAGCCAATTTTTCTGAAAACATAAATCAGTTTTTCAAAAAGGTAAAAATGTTCCTGCGTTACAATGGCCGCAGGCTGTTAACAAAGGCCCGTCAGCAATCTAAGCAGAAGACTCCGATAAAAGATCTTAAAAGTTTGAACAGCCGAAAAATCCTGATCGTAGGCTGGTACGGGACAGAAACAGCCGGGGACAAGGCGATTTTATGGGCCATTATCCAAAATTTGTTGGCCCGAGCCCATGCTCCGGAAAAAATCTATTTATCCAGCTTGTATCCCTTTATATCCCAATGGACCATTAAAGAAATGGAGCTTCCCCAAGTCACAGTAGTTGAAACATATTCAAGTGATTTTGAAAAAGCTTGTGACCATGCCGATGAAATCATTGTTGGTGGAGGGCCTTTGATGGATATCAAAGCGCTTGACCATATTTTATTCGCTTTTATACAGGCTGCCCGCCGTAAAAAGATAGCCAGGGTTGAAGGATGCGGGATCGGCCCTTTAAGATCGCCATTGTTTACCAACATGGTCAAGGAAATCCTAAGGCTCTCCGACCATATTGTTTTACGGGATAAAGCCTCGCTTCAACGATGCCAAACAGAATTTTTAATAAATGATGCAAGCACAGCTCCTGACCCTGCCACGGAATATGTCCTGGCCCTAAAAGCACGAGGGGAATTGGTCAATGGGCTAAACGCTTCTTTTAATCAGGAAAATACCATATCTTGTTTTGTCCGGGAATTAACCCTAGAGTATTTCCCGGGAGACTATGCTGAGTTTATAAAAGAAAAAAAGAAATTTGAAGAACAATTAGCCATGCTCATTGCCTACGTTTCAGAAAAATTAGGGGCAAGGGCCCATCTTTTAGCGATGCACAGCTTCCATATCGGAGGGGATGACAGGTCCTTAAACCGCAGGTTAAAAACAAAAATTTCCGGCTCAACAGATGCCCCGCTCCCGCTTTCTCCCAAGGATATCCTAAGCTCCATGTCCCGGTCCAAATTCAATATTTGCATGCGGTTTCATTCAGTTGTTTTTGCCGCGAATTTAGGAGTCCCTTACCTGGCCATTGATTACACCAGGGGCGGGAAAATCCAGGCATTTTTAGAGGAACGCGGAGAATCTTGGCGGATCTTGGGCTTGGACGAGGTGGCGGGTGGCCAATGGCAGGGGAAACTTGATAAAATCCTTGAGGCGAACAATGCGTATTCTCAGCATTAACCAACAAAATATCCAAGGGGGGGCAGCCGAGATCGCTCTTGGACTGACGCAAGGCCTGGATCAAGAAGGCCATGGCGCGGAACTTTGGTATTTTTGGGAAATGGGAAAAGTCCCTTTGACAAAACCGCTTTTTGGCGCCTTCAATGACCTGCGGCACAATAAATATTTTAATAAAATCATCACTCCGACACTCAAAAACATCCGTTCTTATTACGGGGATGTCGATAATCCATTTTATTTAAACGTGGAAAAAAAGATACATCAATGGAAACCGGAAATCCTGCATTTGCATAATTTGCACGGGGGATGGGTTGATCTTGGCATCACCGCGCGGATGGCAAAAAGCATACCCACCATCATCACCCTCCATGACGAGTGGTTAAACACCGGTCATTGTGGTTTTTCCATGGAATGTTTAGGATGGCAGCAAGCCTGTTTGACCTGTCCGCATTTAGACCGGTATGTCTCGCTTAAAAGGGACATTGCCGGGCAATTGCGGGAAAAAAAGAAAGTTTTTCTAAATCACCTGAGCCAACATAATGGCGTCCTGGTCACACCTTCTCTTTGGCTTAAAAAGAGGGTAATGGACAGCGGACTATGGAAAGGCCGGGAAATACATGTCATCCCTAATGGGATCAAATTAAAACAAGACCTGCCAAAGCCCATAAATAAGAAAGAATTAAGGGCAAAACTTGGACTCGATCAGGATGAAAAAATCGGCATTTTTGTCGCGGATGGAGGATCCAGCAATTATTTTAAAGGTTACGATATATTGCGTAAAGCATGCTTGAGCTTACCCCCAAACCTGGGCCTTACTCTTTTAGTGGCCGGCGATGATAACAAGTCGCCACAGTCCCAAAAATTGGGGAATATCAAGGAAATCCGCCTAGGATTTCTCAATGCAGAAAAATTACAGGATTATTTAAAAGCCTCGGATTTCTTTTTTTATCCCACCAAGGCGGATAATTTCAGCCTGGCTATCCTTGAAGCCATGGCTTCAGGGATTTTTGTTGTTGTCTCTAATGTAGGTGGAAACGAAGAAATTGTCACCCCTGAAACAGGCCTGGTGGTGGGATCTTGTGACGCGTTAGTGTGGCGGGATGCCATCGTAAAAATATGCCATACAAAAGAAAAAAACCAAGACATGACAAGGAAGGCCCAAGAGCGGATCAGGGAATCATTTACCTACGAACTAATGCTGGAGCGTTATATGAATCTCTACCAGCGAATGTCGAAGATCGGGGATCTTAAAGGAAACCAATGTTGATTTGCCTTCCGGTCATTTCTTTCATCACCTTTATTCTATATTTCCGGAATAAAGTTTCCCGTGCAGGATGGCGGCTAGCGTATATCCTGGCGGCTGTGACGCTGGTTTTTTTATCAGTTCTTTTTATTGAGATCGCCAATCTATTTTCGTCCATCACATCTTTTTATGTGGAAGTGTTTTGGTTTGCCATGCTTGTCATTGCGGTGGTACTTTTAGGGTGGAGTGATAGGAAAGGGCTTTTAAAATTATGTATATGGCCTAAAGCAGGGCCTTATGCATATATTGCTGTAAGTGCTATTTCCATGGTCTTTCTAATCAATGCCTTGGTCGCCTTTTTCTTCCCGCCTAATAATTGGGATTCAATGACCTATCATCTTCCCAGGGTCATGCACTGGGCGAGTGCCGCGAGCGTCCGATTTTACCCGACCGGCATCAACAGGCAGTTATTTAATCAACCCGGTGCTGAATATTGCCTGCTTCATTGTTTCTTACTATCAGGAAATGACCAATGGTTTAATTTTTTACAATGGTTAAGCCTGCTTGGGCTTGTCCTTTCATCTTCATTGATAGCAGAAATCCTGGGGGCGTCTATAAGAGGGCAGGTGTTAACTGCTCTTTTTGTCACAACTATCCCCACAGCAGTCTTGGAGTCAACAAGCACACAGAATGATCTTTTTGTCAGTTTCTGGATCATGGCCTTTATTGCCCTGGTACTTATCTTAAAGAAAAAATTTTCAAGAAGCATCCTTTATGCCGCGGCTTTGGCCTTAGGCCTGGCGGTAATAGCCAAGGGGACGTTTTTCGTAATCATCCCATTTCTACTATATTTATGTGTTATATTATGGAAAAAAAATTTTAAGTATATTTTTATACCTTTAATTATTGTTTTATTGCTTGCGGCAGGGCATTATTCCCGGTCTTGGGGCTGTCTTGAAAAAAAATCTTTAATAAGTGACCAACAAAATGGCCTTATCATCAAGAGGCATGATATCGCGGCCATCATGGTCAATGCCATGTCCCAAATGGCCTCAGAACTGATGTTGCCTAGTGAGCGGGTGAATCAAAGAATTGAAAAATGCGTGCAAGAAATAACAGCGCTCTTGAAAGTAAACCCCAAGGACAAAAATATCTTTGGTCAAAATTTCAATAAGCCTGCTTCACTCGAGGTTTTCAATGAAGATTACGCGTCGAATCCTTTACATACGTTGGTGATATTTAGTGTTTTAGTATTTATTTGGCAATCATCATTAAAGAGGGAAATTAGAGCCTATACCATTTTAGCTATTGTTTCCTCTTTATTGTTTATTTTCATTATAAAATGGC
>Ga0206950_1054_pt1 | contig 27948 bp, 34 predicted proteins | sample Alteio_BWOrgHeat_41_FD_152954 | JGI IMG/M metagenome (GOLD analysis project Ga0206950, IMG submission 152954) | Enriched cells from forest soil in Barre Woods Harvard Forest LTER site, Petersham, Massachusetts, United States -... | ecosystem: Environmental > Terrestrial > Soil > Temperate forest >... | reverse complement strand
AAATTTCGCAGAAATCCGGCGCAAATTCATAAAACAGCAATCATCACAATGATACCATCAGAAGATATAACTGATGGGAGCAAGGGCATATGCCTATGGCTGCTGCGCCGAAAGATTTCGAGGGATTTGATCTCTCTCATTTGCCTCATGACGCCAACGGTTTGCCGGTGGCGGGCGAGGGCAATGAGGGATTAATTCAAACCAGTTTCGGCGGCGCTTATGACCGTCAGCGCATGATCTGGATGCATGAGCTGAATGAGCTTGAGCGGGATAATGTCCCCAAGACTGAAAAATTGAATGTCGACCGGAATTGCCTGTCTGTCGCGCATGACGCGATTAATCTGGTGCAAAAGGCCGTTAATAAAGCGATTAACGAAGTGCCGCAGCCGTCATGGTTGACCAATCCCAAAGAGTTCCGGGATATCGTCAATATCGCTTTCAGCCAAACATCTGAAAAGAAAATGGGGCGCTCTTATTCCGAAGGCGACGGCTCACGCCTGGATCAGGTGATAAAAATTTATGATGTCCGTCCGGAATTGCCGGATAACGTAGATCATCTGCCACATGATCTCACACAGAAACAGGATCAAATTGCAGCGCAGATCGCCCAAATGGACGCGCTGGTCAAAAGCATCGACGAAAAATTTAATAAACTGGCGCAAGAAGCGACGCCGGAGGAATTTAAAAGATTATCGTCCCTGGGCATTACCTCTATCGACGGCGCCTATGGTTTTCATCCCGGCGGTGAATTTAACCCCGTCAATCATAAAGGCGAGCGGGTTGAATATGATCCCAAGAACCTAATCCATGTTTTTCAGGCCATGGATCATTTTATGACAGATGTTTCCGCGGGTTTGGCGAAGGGTATGCGCATGCACGGCCCGAACGCCGTCAATGAAGTGCGGCAATTCGTTTCCGACCGCATGGCGGCGGATCTTGGTTACAATCCCGGCGTTCGAGATTCCATCGTTAAGCAGTTAATGGAGCCGCCGCGTCCCATCGCGCAACCGATGGGCGCAAATCCCTATAAGAAAAATGTCTTCGCGCCGGGCGCGCCGGATGCCGGCGGCGGATAATCCCGAAAATTTTTGCAATTCGTCACGAAACCGTCATCATTTGGCGGTTAAGATATAAATTAGAGACACAGGTTTATAATGGTCACAGAAACCGCCACCCAGACAGCACCCGCCCAAGGCGTTACCGCGATCCCGCTCGCGCAAATTCGGGAAGGCGCATTGTATGAACTGGCCCGCTTCATGGTGCAGGCGGAATATGCGCTGGATAAACAGGCCAAACCCGACAAGCAAAACGAAGCCAACCAAGCCCGCCAGCAATTAGCCATCGTCGGCGAGGAATTCAAAAAAATCGGCATGGAAGACAAACACGTCGATCACGCGCGCCAGAATATGCTGAAGGAAAAGTTATCGGGCGGCGAACAGGATTTCATGCGCAATCCCAAGGCGCGGATGATGTCGCAATTATTGACGGACGGCAAAGGGATTGAGGCGCTATCCAAATTCGGAGATTTTGCGAAAAAGGCGGGCGTGCAAACCATCGGCGGCCTGAACGTGGATGCGGCAGTAGGGTATGCGCAATTAAACGCGGACGCGGTGGTTTCGGCAAAATATTTGGAAAAACAAAACGGCCCCTATATTTTTGCGAGCGCTGAAGATATCGCGGCGGGCGGCGGCGGTTTGACGGGACAAAAAAATGTCGTCCGCATCACGGCGAGAAATCTGAAAGAAAATCTGGAAAATAACGGCACGAACGACCTCAGCAAAATTTTGAAAATGCCGGTTGAGGCGACGCTGGAACAAAAACAGGAAGCCAGCGCGGCGGGCCAGGCGATTAAAGGCGGCCTTTCACAGGATCAGGCAAAACGCAGCCAGGCGAATGAAACAACGGAACAGACTCAAACCGCGGCCAGACTGGCGATCGCGGCGCGGGCGGGCGGCCAAGATTTTCAGATGGTCATAGGATCATTGAATAGCCGTCAGGCATCTTTTATGGGGCCCAATGCGACCGCCGCCGTGACGGGCATGAGTAACCGGATCGCGACGAACATTAATAACAGTTACGCCGCCGATAACGTGAATGGCGAGGCTGACCGGCCCATCGCGCCGATTACGATGGCGCCGGCACCGGCACCTATGCCTGAACCCCTGACAAAACGCCGATCCAATTCGCAAACTTTGGTCGCGCAGTTGAAAGCAGCCGGTGTGCCGGTCGCACCAGGTATGGATCTGAATTTCACGCCTAAGCCGCCAGTGGCCGATCTTAGCCCGGCTTTTTCCGCCTAAGTCAAAAACTCATCCGCATAAAAGGTGAAACGCGCATCGCCTAAGGTTTCGCGCACGGAAACCGTTACGCGTTGTAACTTGCCTTCGATATCGCGCTGCCAGAATTCAATGAATTGGCGCAACAGGGGAAAACGCGGCGCCATGTCATAATCCTGCCAGATATAGGTTTGCAGCAGGCACGGATAATCGGGCAGGGCGTATAGGATTTCCGCGGTGATAAGTTGTTCGCCGGAAAGCTGGCGCGCGATATCGTTCGGGCTCGGCACGCCTTCGGCGTTTGGCCGGGATGACAGGTCGGAAAAAGGTGTCCATAGATCCATGAACTTCGGCATCCTCTCATTCCAGGATGACAGAATTTCGTTAAAATTTCACGAAGATTTAGGCCACGGCGCTGATGGCGGCGGCGATGCTGCTGGCGGCTTCGGACTGGCTGACGCCGGGGGGCACGGCAACCTGGGCGGCCAACAGATTTTGCGCCAGCACTTCGGCTTTTACTTCCTCGGCGTTTCGCTGGCTGATCGGCAAAGCCGCCAGCGATTGCTGCGTCAGACCCATGGAATTTAAGACCTGGTTCCAGATCTGCTGCGCGGTCAATTGATAGGTTTCAGTCAGGTAATTCTGGCTGATGGATTGGGTATTGGCAGCGGTCGCGTTGGCGGTTGCGTCAGCCGTATTGGAGCTATTCGCGTTGGCGGCGGCGGGGCTGGTGTTAGCGGCCAAAAGCTTTTGCGCCTGGGGGCTGATTTGCACCTGTGCCGCCGGGCCGAAATTAACGGTTTTCGCTGCCGCGGTCGTGGCGGCGGAAGCGGTTTGCACACTGGCTGTTGATGCGGACGCGCCGATGCTTCGCAGCGGCTGGACAGGCGCGCTGACAAAGGACGAAGACACGGCGGATATGGCGGCGACCATGGTTTCTTTTGTTCCCTGAACGGCTTTCTCTGCGTAATATACCGCATTTACGGCCAAAATAAAACATTTTAGATAAATTTTTGTCATCGGGGGAAGGCGCATGCCGCGTCCAGACGGGCGGCAATCCAGCGGCCCGTCAATATTCCCCAGTTTTTATTATAGCAAATTCGCGTGACGGTTGGGTGACGTTATGTTTTCGGTGCCATCCATGAAAGTAAAAAATTTCTTGTTTGAGCGGCTGAGGGCATGATAATTTAATGCCTAGATTGAAGGGAATATAATGAGCGACATTAAACAGTGGCCTGAGAAAGCATCAGACGTAGCTTTGAGCGACCTGGTGACGCCATTTATCGGGGTATTTGAGCATTACTATCAATTAACCCCAACCGGTCGGCCTGTGCCTTACGCCTATTCGGATTTTGGTGTGGGTCAGGCAGCGGACAATGAATTTCTGGCTTTGTTATCCCCAAGTGCAGTGCATGAGGCCAGCCCACTATATGACCTGCTGGAAATGACCGTAAAGTTGGGGATTGAGGATGGGGCGAGATCATTTTTTAAGAATGAATTAAAATCACCGGGATATGTGTTGGTGAGTGATATAGAATTTCTGGATCTGGACGAGCCGACTAAAAGCAAGTTATCGGATCGCATGGCGCAGTTAGCACAAAAAGCCGATCCTGTGGATGATAATATATTTGGTCGTTTAGAAGAGGCTGTGCAAGTTTGCTATGATTTGCAAAGGCAAAATCAAACTGTCGATTGTGATTATGACGGCTATCAGCTCACTTACCGTCCGATTGTTTCCGGCTCTTACAATATTAAAGAGGCCCTGCAAGCAGACAAACTTGCTTATGAGGAAGGGGAGCAGGGGCATAGTGCTGCTTCTGAAATTATGTTTCAAACCTTTCGACTGGGAAAAGAACTGGCGGCAAGATTTATGCAGCAGGATCCCATGGTTAAGCTCTTTCTTGAAACAAGAAACACCATACTGCACGATCCCGCCGCGAGGGCAAAATTTATCTCCAGATCTATGCCTCCCAAAGAGCGAGAGATTTTAATTCAGTCACTGATTGAGATGAGGCCTTAAGAGGATATGGCTATCGTCTCTTTTGATAACAACCTGCGCGGCGGTTGGATGAATTAATTCAAATCGTGGCCTGGGCCTGGGCGTTTCTTTGGCTTTCCAGCTCTTTTATTCAGATCGGAACCAATTTCACCGGCAGCGCCGCGCGGCGTGATATTCGGGGCTTTATCCGAAACGTCATCAGATGGTGCAAAGAAATCTTCCCCGAGAGACAAAATAAGCGCCCGCGTAGTTATGTATTCCTCCTCAAAAATTCTTTGTAGTGCGGGATCTTTGTAAACTTTGCCTAACAGTTCTCTTGTGCTCTTTGGCAATATATCCAAATTTGCCGACGAAAGAGTCGCACATACGGTTGCAAGATCAATAACCTCTTCAGCCGTGGTGCCGATGCGGCTTGCCGCCACTTCAGGATCAGCGGCTTCGATTTCCCCAAAAAGCGATCTGAGATTTTTGAGGAAGGCATCCGCGTCTGCGGGGTTATCGTTGTTTTGGTCTGACATGATTTTCTGTTTTTGTTTGGTATTTGGAACTCTTTGTGAAGGAGATTTGCGTGACGGTTGGGTGACGTTTACGGGTGTGTAAGCGCTTTTGAAGCGGGCTCCGGCTTAAAATCTATTCCAAACTCGTGTAGTTTTGCTTGGATTGCGCCGATGGCTTTCGGGCCGATGCCATTAATTTTCCGGATTTGTTTGGCGGTTGCAGACATCAAATCGCCCAAGGTTTTATATCCAGCTACGGAAAGATCTAATTGTATAGATGATTCTAGAGCTTTATTGGTCGAAAATTGAATGCATGATATGGGCGTTTTGGCATTTGGCTCAAAGCTGTCCGTTTGAAACCCGATTTCTTTTAATACATTTAATGCGACATCGAATGAGGCGCTGCTGCCATAATCATAAAACCAGTTTGCTAGTTCCTTTTTAGCCCAATCGTGAAATTTTTGAGGTGTAGGACGGCGGGACATTTTTTTCCTTGATTGTGGTGACATGTTAATTTGCAACGAACATATCATAAAGCCGCTGCAACTAAAAAGAAAAATTTTCCAACAAATCCCTTGCAATTCACCGTCCGTTCCCCTATCTAGCACTCACTGGCTGGGAGTGCTAACAGGCCTCCAACGCCTAGAAACCAACAAAATCAGGAGGAAACATGACCACAATTCGTCCCCTGCACGACCGTGTACTCGTTCAACGTGTTGAACAAGAAGAGAAAACCGCGGGCGGCATCATTATCCCTGGCACGGCCCAGGAAAAACCCATGGAAGGCATCGTGATCGCGGCCGGTTCCGGCGCGCGCGACCAGACGGGCAAATTGCAACCGCTGGACGTTAAGGCCGGCGACCGCATTCTGTTCGGCAAATGGTCCGGCACGGAAGTGAAACTGGACGGCCAGGATTATATCGTGATGAAGGAATCCGACATCATGGGCATTATCGAAAAAACAAAATCAACCAAGAAAGCTGCATAGGATAAACCATGGCTGCGAAACAAATTGCATATTCATCAGACGCGCGTGACCGCCTGATCGTCGGCATCAACAAGGCCGCGAATGCGGTCAAAGTCACACTGGGGCCAAAGGGTAAAATCGTTGCCTTGGCAAAATCTTTCGGCGCGCCGCGCATGACCAAAGACGGCGTTTCGGTTGCGAAAGAAATCGAACTGGACGATAAATTCGAAAACATGGGCGCCCAGATGATCCGCGAAGCGGCATCCAAAGCCAACGACCATGCGGGCGACGGCACGACGACTGCGACCGTGTTGGCGCAATCGATCGTGAATGAAGGGAACAAACTGGTCGCAGCGGGCATGAACCCGATGGGCCTGAAACGCGGGATCGACAAAGCGGTTGCGGCGGTGGTTGCGGATCTGAAAGCGCGCGCGAAACCATTGACGACGAACGAAGAAATTGAACGCGTGGCGTACATTTCTGCAAACGGCGACAGCGACATCGCGAAAAAAATGGCGGAAGCCATGAAAAAAACCGGCAAAAACGGCGTCATCACGGTGGAAGAGGGCAAGTCGAATGAGACTGAACTCGACATCGTGGAAGGCATGCAGTTCGACCGCGGTTACGTTTCGCCGTACTTCATCACGAATGCGGAAAAAATGATCTGCGAAATGGACAAGCCGTATATTTTGTTGTTCGAGAAAAAACTGTCCGGTCTGCAGGCGCTGTTGCCGGTGCTGGAAGCTGTCGTGCAGTCCGGCCGTCCGCTCGTCATCGTTGCGGAAGACATTGAGGGCGAAGCGCTGGCGACGTTGGTTGTCAACAAACTGCGCGGCGGCTTGAAAGTCGCGGCAGTGAAAGCGCCTGGTTTCGGTGACCGCCGCAAAGCGATGCTGGAAGATATGGCGATCCTGACGGGTGGCCAGGTGATTTCAGACGACCTCGGCATTAAACTCGAAGACGTGAAATTGTCTATGCTGGGAACGTCGGCGAAAATCCGCATCACCAAAGATGATACGACTATCATCAACGGCGCGGGTAAAAAAACAGATATCGACGGCCGCTGCGCGCAAATCAAAGCGCAGATGGAAGAGACGACGTCTGACTACGACAAAGAAAAACTGCAAGAACGTTTGGCAAAATTGTCAGGCGGCGTAGCGGTGATCCGTGTCGGTGGCGCAACCGAACTGGAAGTGAAAGAGCGTAAAGACCGCGTTGAAGACGCGATGCACGCAACCCGCGCGGCTGTCGAAGAAGGCATCATCGCAGGCGGCGGCGTGGCGTTGTTGTATGCGACGACTGCCATCGGCAAAATCAAACCGGCAAATGACGATGAACGCGCAGGCGTTGAAATCATCCGCCGCGCATTGCAGGCGCCCATTCGCCAGATCATTGCCAACGCCAGCGAAGATTCTTCGCTGATCGTCGGCAAATTGCTGGAGCAAAACGACACCAACCACGGCTACGACGCGCAAGACAGCAAATTCGTCGACATGGTTAAAACCGGCATCATCGATCCGGTGAAGGTCGTGCGCGTTGCGCTGCAAGACGCTGCATCCGTCGCAGGTCAGGTCATCACGACCGAGGCATTGATCGCGGATATGCCGGAAAAGAAATCATCCTCCGGTGACGCCGGCGGCCACGGCGGCGGCATGGGAGGCATGGGCGGAATGGGTGGTATGGACTTTTAATCCGCCTGCGCCCTCAAGGGGCTTCGGCGCGATTAACTCATCCTCCTGAGTTGTCCAATCACACCAACATCTGCCGCCGCTGCAAAGCTGCGGCGGATGGGCGAGGGCCGGGAAACCGGCCCTCGTTTTTTTATGAAAGTATTATTTTTCTTGCTTTCCCGCCCCCCTTTATCCTAGCCTGGGCGGATAAGGGGAAAAGTATGGATACCAACAATAATGTCGCCGATGTTATCAATGAAATTGAGAAAAAACTCACCCGGGACGAAATTGCTGAAAGGTTACGGGAATTCGGCGAAGCCAATAAAGGTTATTTGACCGTCAGCGCGACCGGCCAATTGGCTAACTATATTCGCGCTTTAAGGGATCCTGAACTCGTGGAATGGGCCGCGCGTTATTGTTTGGAAAGCGACAGTTTCGCGCTCGCCTGCGGGGCTTCGGACGGCGTGGATAATTATTTGCCGGTTGTGACCCGTGAAGCGCGCATGAATTTGTTAGCGGGTATGGCCGTGCATCCCAATGAATATGTTAATCTCGGTCGCAGGCTGCCCGCGCTTTATGCGCTTCCTGAAATCGAAGAATCCGTTCGGCATATCACGCGCGCGGAGTCGTTCGTTTGGGATGAAAAAGATATGGCGTTGTTGTTTGGCGCAGCCTTGAAATCGATTTCAGAACCCTTAGATCCTGAAAAAGATGAGGAGAGAGAGGTGCATGCGCCGCGTCATTATCAATTGGCGCAGGCTTTATTCGCGCGTAGTGTCGATGTTTACAATCAGGCTGGAAGTTACGGCCAGATCGTTCCGCCTTTGGTCGAGAATATGCGCATCGGCATAACGGTTTATAAAATCAAAACCACCATGCTGGATAAATTGAGCGGCCCGCAAGCCGTTCAGATTATGGATGCTTTAATGGCCGCGAAATGGCATCCGGCGCTCTATGAGGTTGCGAATTATTTAGACGAATTATTGCCAAAAGTCGGCGACAAAAAGTTTGTGGAATACGCCAACTGCCTCGCCGATTTTAAGCAAACACAAGATTTGGAAATGTTAAACGTCAAACAGGCGGCGCAAAATGCGATGGCGCGTATGGTCAGGCAGCGTGATTTCCCCTGGCGATTGGCCCCGGCGCTGAGCCGGAATTATGCGGCTGCGCTCAAAACCGGACTGCGGCAAAGAAGCCCGCGCCGGCCGGTTGGGGGGAAGAGAAGGGGCGGCATATTTCAGCCCTGATTGCCCTCAGCCTTTATTTTTTTGTGAAGACACTTGTTTTAAAGCGCGATTTTCTTATAATTCACCTCCTAATAACATAACGGAGAAATTTATGGCGGGGCCAGTAAACGATATAAAAGAAGATCAGCCTACTATTATTAATAATTATACAGATCAGTGGGGACTGGGCAAAATAGCGCAAGCTGTATTTTCACCTGAGACAGTTATAGGAGTCATTTGCTTAACCGCTTTGATTACTGGAAAATTCTCTTGTTCATGCAGGTCAGGCGAAGGGCCTGCGATCAAAATAGGGCAGAATGCTGATAAAGGAACGACAGACATGCATTCCAAATCCGGCGCTCAGAAATTCGCGATGGTTGTTGCGCCGCATGGTCGGGGGATGACGCAGTTTACGCCTTAGATCTTGTCTTGCCGGTACCGGCGGGAGGGCGCGGGCCGGAAAACCGGCCCGCGTTTTTTAATCTTTCGTCGCTAAGATAATTCGGAACATGCTTTCAGTTTGATTAAGAATGCTGAGCCGTTGCGCGGCCAATAAATTCTTCACCAAAGCTTGTAGGGCTGAAAGATCGGCAAAGTTATCGGCGTTAGCCGCTAATGCGCCGGAAATATTGGGCGGTAGTTTTGCCATGTCAGCCGATGCGTTTTCTTTGCCTTTTAATTCACTGATGGCCCGGTCTAAAAGGTTCAGGTCAACTTTGCCGTTGATGACATCATTAAATTGCGGATAGTCTTTTAATAATCCCTGGATCGCGGATAAATTTTGCGGCGGAAGGCTTTGCATTAAAGTTTGCGCCACACAGAGACTAGACGTCCAAGTCGCACGCGGCGCTGTGCCTTTAGGATAAGAGAACGCCTCTACAAGTTGTTCCATGATGCGATCCCCGGTGAGACCGGGAATTATGCAAAATGCGTACCAAGTAAAATTATTCGTTTAATTCGCAGGCTTCCACGCCTGGTAATCACCACTCGCCTTTGCGCGATGCGCCGAGGACAGTTGTGATCCGGGCGGGAGGTAGGCACCGGAGCTGCCCGTCATATTCGCAACCGGCGGTTTGATCCAGCGGCGGCGGTAATCGGCGGCGGAGGCTGCGGTAGGCAGAACGTCCGATTGATGATGCAGCCAGGCGTGCCATTCGGGCGGGACTTCGGACGCGTCGACGTAGCCGGATTTATAAATCACCCAGCGGCGGGAAGCGTGGGCGGCGCTGCCGGAAGATTGCGCGGGCGCGGATTTGGTTTTTTCTTCGTAATAACGATTGCCGGAAGCGTCCGTGCCGACCGATTGTCCGCCGCGCAGCAGCGTGACAAACTTAATATGCACTTGCGACAGCGAGCCGAGGACGGGCGAGAGGAAATTGAAGTTCATGGGTAGAGATTACCAAACACAAAACTGAATGTCACCCCGGCCTCGTGCCGGGGTCTGCCGCGAGGCAATCACATCATTTCAGAATAAGAGAATGCGAAACCGCAGACCCCGGCACGAGGCCGGGGTGACATGCGGGGTTATTAGTTAGCCTGTCTGCGCAAAAACGCCGGGATTTCCAGCAAGTCTTCATCCGCCTGGGATAATTTCGCGGGCTGCTGGTTCACCAGTTGCGGCGAAGGGGATGGGGTTTTGGCAAAGCCTGGCTCATTCAGCGTCTGAGCGGTGGGCGCGTTTCCCAAGTTCAAACCCATAAAGCCCGGCGTTGACGTGCCGCCGCGGCCGGATGTGTCATCATCATGGTCGCTGCTTTTTCCGCGGCCCCCCGCCAGACCCGTAACGCGTTCAAACAATGACGGTCCTTTTTTCTTCTGTGTTTCCGGCGCGTGGGCGGTAGCAGTGCGCGGGGCTTCCGTTTCACCGAACAGGCTCGGTTGCATGGGTTCCGTGCGCGGCGTGGTTTGGAGGAATCCGGGTTGCCCAGATTGCCCAGATTGCATTGTCAGGGTCGGCGTTTGCTGAGGCGCGGCACTCGTCCCGCCAAAAGCCGTAGGAGCAGCCGGTGTCGTATTGGGCAGCGGCGCAATGGAAACCCATGGTGATGGCGCGGTGGCCTCAACAGGTTCTTCATTGTAAAGCTCGGCAAAGTTTGTTTCAGGCGCGGGCGTTTGCGGCACGACCGTCAGACTCGGCATAGGCGCTGGCGCGGCAGCTTGCGCGGGCGCCGGGGTCATTTGCAAAGCGGCGTTGCCGTAGCTTTGCGGCGCCGTTGTATAAGTTGGCGCTGATGGTGCCGTTGAAGCGGTTGCGGAAGTTTGCGACGGCGTCATGCTCGTTACGCGCAAACCGCTTTGCGCTGTTGCCGGGGGCTGCGTAGAGCGTGCGGTGGCGGCTGGCACGGTGGTTTGGCCGAATGCGCTGCTTGTGTTTTGCGAAATCGGGCGCAGGTTAATTCCAGCCGATGCGGTCGCAGCCGAAGGCGGTGTCGCGTTCGTGTTGCTAGGTGATGATGTCGTCGCAAACGGCGATGTGTTTGCCGTTGTATTTGTCGCGCCCCCAGGAATGCTGCTCACGCGCATCGCGGCGGGCGCGGAAGTCGCAGGAGAGCCGCTGTTGTTCGCCGCCGTCATCGCCGCAAATGGATTGGGTTGCGCCGTCGCGTTCATGCCGCGCGTATTATTGCCGCGGCGCGCCATGTCGGCATCGATGCCGGTGGCAACAACAGAAACGCGCATTTTGCCGTTCATCGTCTGGTCGAAGGTTGAGCCGAAAATGATGTTGGCTTCCGGATCGACTTCATCGCGGATGCGGTTGGCGGCTTCGTCAACTTCGAACAGGGTCATGTCCATGCCGCCGGTGATGTTGATCAGCACGCCGCGCGCGCCTTTCATTGATACATCATCCAACAAAGGATTTGAAATCGCGGATTCCGCAGCATCAACCGCGCGGCGCGCGCCTTCGGCTTCGCCCGTTCCCATCATGGCTTTGCCCATTTCGGACATGACGGAGCGGATGTCGTTGAAGTCCAGGTTAATCAGGCCCGGCATCACCATCAAATCCGTGACGCCGCGCACGCCGGAGTGCAGGACTTGGTCGGCCATATTAAATGCATCGGCGAAAGTTGTGCTTTCATTCGCGACGCGGAACAAATTCTGGTTTGGAATGATGATCAGCGTATCGACGTGATCTTGCAGCTGTTCAATTCCGGCTTCGGCCTGGCGCATGCGCAGGCTGCCTTCGAAATGGAAAGGTTTCGTGACAACGCCCACGGTCAGGATGCCGTGTTCGCGCGCCGCGCGCGCAATCACCGGCGCCGCGCCCGTGCCCGTGCCGCCGCCCATGCCGGCGGTGATGAAAACCATGTTGGAGCCCTGGATGGATTCCAGAATTTCGTTAATCGCTTCTTCGGCGGCGGCGCGGCCCACATCCGCCCGCGCGCCCGCGCCCAAACCGCGCGTGATATTCGCGCCCAATTGGATTTTACGGCTGGCCAAGGACTGCATCATCGCCTGGGCGTCCGTATTGGCGGTCAGGAATTCCACACCCTCAAGGTTCGCGCGGATCATGTTATTGACGGCATTGCCGCCCGCGCCGCCCACCCCAATCACGGTAATGCGAGGTTTCATGTGATCGTTGGTCTGGGGAATGGAAAGAGATACCATGTTTATGCGCTCCTATTTAATGGCCTTGGGCGGCCCTGAGGGTTAAAGGTGGGTGGGTTACAGACTTAGGTATGTGGCGGTTTGCCTCAAAAAATGTGGTTTCGCAGCGTGCAGAATCGCCCCCTGCGAATCACTTAATACTACCATATCTGGTAGGCGCGGGAAGGGAGATGGGCGAGGGGTGGGGAGGAAAAAAGTTGCAATTGATATACGGAACCGCTTAACTCCCCCCAAGTTTAACAGCAAACAGAGGAAAAATTGCAATGCCTACACTTGCGACCGTGGGAAGAGCCGTGCGCGACACGGAATCCAAAGGAAAACTTAAAGCCCTGGCCGAGGGCGGGTTTGAGATTCTGGAAGCTGGCGAAGTTACAAAACGGCAATTGGCCGGTGGCACTTTGATCTGTCTTGAGGCCGCGCGGGCGGTTTCAGCGGACATGAATCTGGAAGTTATCGTTGAAAGCGTCGCGGACAAAAACGCGCCCGATGTGGTGGCATGGGCGGCAAAACATCATGTTGATTATGATCCGGCATTAATTCATCCGGATGCGAGCCGGGATATTTCGACAACCCATTGGGTTTATGACGGCGGCAATAAAGAAAGGCTGGAAATGGTTTTGCCGAGGCCGAGCGGAAGGTTTCTTGGAATATTGCAAGAACTGAAAGTTTTTGCGGAGGGTGACGGCGTATCGTTTAACTCCGAATTCATTACGGATAATTGGGCGCTTTTCGAGGATTACGCGAAAGCGAACAAGGCAAACGGCGCGCGCGTTTTTACCAATAACAACACGCGGAAAAAAGATAACAGTTTAAAACAGTTGTATCGCAATAAACTTGGGGATCAGCTTGGCGTCAGCGACGCTGCAATGATGGGGAATGATGATCTGGGGCATATTTTTAATCCCGCGGATGAGATGGAAGTTAACTTGGCAAGATTCCAGGACGAATTTAGAGCTTTTAAAGGAATTCTGGTTTTAACCTGCGGCGGCAAGGAACCGTTGCTTTTGGATATGGCGGCGGGTGAAAGAGAATGGTGCGTCAAACCGCCCGAGTTGGCCCGTATCGAAAGCACCGTCGGCGTTGGTGACAAGTTCGCGGGCGATTTGATGGCGCGTATTTTGTTAACCGTGCCGCCGGGGGAAAGATTGACGATTGCGCATATCAAGCCGTTAATCGCCGATGCGCACCGCGCGGCTGCCGCGCATATCGCCGCGCCTCGCGGTGTTGAAAGCGCGCTTGGTGTTCCGGCGCCTAAACCGCCGGGGGCGTGAAAATAGGCATCGCCAAGTATTTTTTCTTTTGAGCGGCGGGTGGGAAGGTGCTAATCTGCTCCCCTGAATACTTTAGAAGGGAAAAACATGGGCCTTAAACGCCGTTTGGGCGCTTATATCAAAAACCGCTGGTCCGGCCCGCCTTTGACGGTGGCGCATATCCAGGCGGAAATTATCAAGGCGGGCCAGGAGGCGGCAGCGCTGCAAGCGACCCTGGCGCAGAACCGGGAATGGAATCCCGCGCAGATTTTGGGTGGTCATTTTGGTTTTGAGAATAAAATCATTAGTTCCTATGCCGATGGCGGCAGCATTCATGTAGATGCCTTGATGGCCGCCGCCGCGGTTAAGGCCGCGACGGCGACGGGGTTAAATTTTTCCACATCGACACGCGAAGTACGCTCTTCTTTTTCGATGGCCAAAAGCACAAAATTATTTCTGGAGGTATGTTCTGAAGATGAAAGCAATTCGGTTTTGCTGGCTGCGAATATTTCAAATTTCGATGCGGGGCCGTTTTATGGGGATGGCGGATCTGCCTATGCACAGTGCAAAGAAAACAAGGCCCAATTGGAAAAGTACGCACCGGGATTTGGGGAGGCCTATGATTTCGCACTGCCGAATATTCGATCTTATGACGCGATCCAGGAAAAATTGGCCGCCAAAAAGGGAAGGATTAACGATTTAAAAGCGTTGGTATCAGGCTTGCGGCCGATCGCCGCTTCATACGGCGCGGATGCGAATGAATTGCTGTTTGATGCGGATGTGCGTGTGAAGAAAATCCATCACGCTAATTCATATGGAATTTTAACTGACTTAAAATCATACGTCAGCGCGAATGCGGCGAAGGCAAAAGCGGCGCGGCCTTTGCCTGATGCTTTTGCGGCCGGCAGCGTTTCGGCAGTTAACGATTTAACGATAGAAAATATTTCTTATCTGTTCGGCATGGTGCAGCAGATCGGTAATGCCCCCGCGGGAATTGATACAACGGAGATGCAAGAGGCGCTTTGCAAAACTTATCTTGAACTTCGCGACACAGCGGATCCTGGGGCATTCGATCTAGATCGGATTTGCAAAACTTTTGACGATCTGGCGCCGGGCGGCAAGGCGTCTGAAACCTTGCGCGCGATTGTTGATAAGCAGCAGACACTTGCTCAACCTGCGCACACGCGCGCTGAAGCGCCGACGATATCGGTATCAGGATAAAACTGCGCGCAAGCGGGAGAAACTTGCGCGCAGTATTCGTTAGTTACTGTGTTCCACCACCACGTGATCAACCTGCGTAGGTTGTGGTTGCACGACGATCGTGCGGTCGCTGCCACAGGCGGCGAGGGAGACGGCCAGCCCGATCAGGCTGGTGAGGCTGAGCATGATTTTCATCGTGCATCCTCATCATCAATGTGAACGTTGGCGGGCGTGGTGTAATCCGTTTCCACGTGGCTATATTCCGTCGTGGTATAAGGACGCACGACATGCTGATATTCCATCGTTGAGCCGTCGGGCTGAACTTCGGTATGGCTATAGACCGCCGGCGTGCCGGGTGTGACGGCATAGCTGCGGTATTCCGTCGTGCGCGGCGGATCGTAAACGGTGCGCTCCACCGTGCAAGCCGTGGCGGCCAGCGCGATAGGTAATAGTGCAAGAGCGATTTTTTTCATGCCAAAATCTCCTTTGGTTGGAGATGCCACTGTGCCGCCGGAATTAAAAACCGGCAATTTTTATCTGCGTCGGGTTAGAGGTGGATTTGATAAAAATCCGGTAAAGTTAAGCGGGTGATTTTATGGCGCGGGCGCAGACATGGGTGTGCCGGCGATTTCGCCTTGCAGCGCCAATTTGCCTTTTTCATCCATTTTTTGAAGCTGTTCGGCGATATGCAGGATTTCTATTTTCGCTGCGGCGATATGGGCCGCTTCGGTTGCATATTCGCTTTCTGTTGGCGGGGACATTTTTTCGGCTTCCCTGATGAAAAAATTGGGATGCAACCCGAGTTGGGACGGCGTTACCAGATCAAAGGTATCCTTTGCTGCTATGATTGTGCATTCAAAAGCTTTTTTAACGTCTTCGTAAAAGGATTTGCATCCCCTACGATCCTCCCAGTCCGAATGCCAAATTGCCCAATGCTGGTATCCATTGTATTCATAAGATGCCTTAGAACAGGATACTGTGTTATTCGCAGCTTGTATTTTCCCTTCGTATTTATTGGTATAGGCCGCAACCAATTCCAGGGATAGGATTTGTAACTGATCCTGATCCAATCTTAATAAACCTTTTTCAAAAGGTTCACGGATTTCAGACCAGAGTTTCAGGACATCGCCCGATCGGTTTAAAATTTCCTGGACGATATGCTCCGAACGCGCCGGCCAGAATTGCTTATCCAGCGTGGTCAGATAATCATCGATGGATTGGCCTTTCAGATGCCGGGTCACGGCCTCGGAATCCGCGAGCATAGCTTTAACCTTTTCATCCTTAAAATCGCTGCAGCAAGCGCTATAGGCCGGATCACCGCTGGCGGCGAATTGCGCGAGGTTGAAAAAAGATTTTTCCGCCTTGGTGATTTTATCTTGCAGGGCTTTTTGTGTCTTTGCGGTCTCATCCTGTTCGGCTTTTGTTTTCGCGTCGGCCACCCGTTGATCGCAGATGGATTTGAAATTCTTTGCCAGGGTTTGATTGATGAAGGTTATAACCGGTTGATCGCCGGTAATGTTTTTCACCACCTCTGAAACGCCAGCGGCCTTTACTAAATCCGCGTTTTGCACAAAATTTTGGCGATACTGTTCGAAATTCGGATTGGCGCTCTCCGCCGCCTCTTGCAGCCGCAAAAACAGCCGACCCACGGCATTCATCGCCCACAGGGGGTTCAGCGTGGCTTGTATATAATGCCCCACGCCCTGGGCCAGGATCTCCGGATCGACCGAGGGTATCTCCGTGCCGGACGATGTATCGGCAAGCTGCGTCAAAAAACGTTCAGCATCCGGATCATTGGCCAGCTGGTCCCGCAGGTAAAGATATTGCTCGCTCCCCATTTCGGCCTGGCTTCGGGTCTGGATAAAGAGCTGTTTCAATTCATCGCTGGGCCCAGGCGGTTTTGGCGGGGAGAAATCAATGAAAGAGCTTAATAGTTGTTTGAAGATACTCATAGTTTGTCTCGAATTCTATGGGATATCTTACATTTTCAGCCTTGGCGGGGTCAAGCAAATTAATAGTTGCAAGGCGTATGAATTTTTCCGGGTTTATGTGTTTCGCTGCACGGGACGTTCATGAGATTTACAGGTTTTCTCTTAACCACGCCCGGATTTGGCCGATGAGGTTGCGCGGCGGGGCAGTTTCCATGACTGCTAATTCTGAATTTGAAAAATGTTGGAGTGGGTAGAGGAGTAATCCTGCTGCGACGGCGAATGCTGGGCCCGCTGTGGATTCTGCCAGGCCGTTCACGCGCATCGGGCGGCCGTGGCGGACTTGTTTATCCAGGATCGCTTGGGCCAGGTCGCGTAATCCCTGCAATTGCGATGCGCCGCCTGTCAGGATCACGCGGCGGCCGGCGCTGTGGTGATGGCCGCTGGCTTCCAATCGTTCGCGCACGAGTTCCAGGATTTCTTCCACACGCGGCTGGATCACGCCGACGAGGAGTGAACGCGGCACGTGGTTGCCGGTTTCTTCCTCGCCCACTTGCGGCACGTCGATCAATTCGCGTTCGTCGGACGCGGTGGCGATGGCGGAGCCGTATAAGGTTTTCATGCGCTCCGCCTGCGCGACGGGCGTGGTCAGGCCGCGCGCGATGTCCATGGTGATGTGCTGGCCGCCGATGGGGATGCAATCGGCGAAAACCAGATGGCCGTTTTGGAAGACGCCGATATTCGTCGTGCCGCCGCCCATATCCAAAACCGTCGCGCCCAATTCCAATTCATCATCGACCAGCGCCGACAATCCCGCCGCGAAAGGCGAAGCCACCATGCCGTCGATTTCCAGATGCTTGCGCTGTACGCAGGCGGCGAGGTTTTTAACGTTATTCACATTCGCGGTGACGAGGTGGATGGAGACGTTCAGCGTATCGCCGTAAAGGCCGCGCGGATCTTTGATGCCCGCCTGACCATCCACGGCGAAATGCATGGGGATAGCGTGGATGAGTTGCTGCGCTTCATTGCGCGCGATTTCCTGGCGTGACAGCGTCAGCGCCTTATTAATCTGCGCATCTGTAATTTCGCCCGACAAAGGCACGGCGGTTTGATGGATGAGGGATTGCAAATGATTGCCGGAAATATTGATGATGACTTCGGAAATCGTTTCGCCCGCCATGTGTTCGGCAGCATGGACGGCCTGGCCGATGGCGGAGGCGGCGGCGTCGATATCCACGACCACGCCGCTTCGCAAACCTTGCGACAAATGATGGCCGATGCCGATGACATTCGGCCGCCCCGCATCATCCACGCGCGCGATCAGGCAGCAGATTTTGTGGCTGCCGATATCGAGCGCGGTAATCAGGCTGCCGCGCGTGCGGGCTTTCGGTTTTTGCGGACCGGCGAGGAACATAGGATTGGTATAGCTGATTCAATCCTGAATATGCGCCCCGCAAATGATTTTTCTTGTTATAAATATCTTGATTGTGTAACATTCAATCATGCAAGAGACCGAAGATGTCCCAGCCAAATCCAATGAAGACAGCATATCATTGGAGGTCAAGAAGGATATTCGCGCTGCCGCTATACAAGGGAGCGCGCTCACGCTGGGAATTGCCTGCGCTATAGCAGTCTTAAGGCCTTCGGAGGTTCCGGTTCGCGCCTATGTTGATGGGGGCATTTTTTGTGCATGCATGGCAATTGGTCTTTGGATGGGGAAATTGGGAAGGAACTCCCTATTAGATTTAAAAGATAAAAATAGAGAATTTAAAAAAGGCCAGAAAGCCGCAGAATCAATGATCTTGTTAATCACCTACGGCGCGCAGGTTGCACTAGGAGGTGTTGCCCTTACTACTTGTGCATCTCTCCTGGAAGATATGAAACCTTCTTTCGACATTCCTCAGGATGCATCGGTTGCCCAGATCCCTTATTATCTCAAGTTCCGTACGGCGAATAGAACGCTAAAGGCAATTAACTCATTTGTGTGGCGGCAAATGGAGGACTGCCGTCTGAAGCGGGTGCAATGTTCCGATGCGCAAGTGTCGCAGTTGCGGCGCAGGTTAAGCGGATTTGAAGATATTGGGATTAATCCCATAGAGGCACAGCTTTTCAACCATATGAAGAATCCATACGAATATCCCGATGTGCCGCGCGAGTTCCAAAAAATATTTCCAGAGCCTAAAAAACCGGATTCTTCTTTTGGGAAGAATGAATATAGGGGCAGCAATCAACAGATGCCCTTCGATTTTTTCCGCTAGGCACTGTCTCTGAAGTTTTCCCCTTGCTCCCTGGGAAGATTTTAAGGAATATCCTTTAGGTAAGGTTGATATTTGGTCCGTTTCGTCAGGGTTGAGGAAGATTTGCTTAGGTTTTTGCCCCCTAAAAGGGCCGCCCGGGCGTTCCAGTGGCTGTCGGTCGGGGCGTAGGTGCGGGGTGGTTTCCCACCGCGCGACCCTTTGGATGCCAATCCAAAGGCTCTCGGCTGTGCCGGACCATTCGTCCGGCAGAAGCCCTGCGCCTGAACCATGGATCCGTCTGCGGCCGCAAGCCGAACCCATGCATTGAATATAATCCTATTCGGGTGCGGCTGTCAAGGATTATTTTCTTATCTGAGAAAAATAATCAAAGGCTTGGTTCAGGGCCCCTGGGGCGCAGAGTGCGGCGGCGAATATAATCGCGTAGCTGCGACAGCTCTGTTGGCGTGCGGTGCGGGTCGGCATCCCTACCTTGGATAACGTGTTCAGCCCGATTGGATTCTGATGACTGAAGGCCCATAAAAAGCAGTGTATCACTTATACGCTGTGCGCTTTCTCCCCCTTCATTTATTATTCCATGCATTATTCTCAGGGAAAGAGAGTTATAATCCAAGCTACGGTAGTTCTCTGTATCGCCCCCCGACGTGAAATATTCACTGCCATTATGCGGGCTGGCGGGATGTCTTGTTGAAGTGATGACTAGATCTCTTGGATTTACGCGAGATGAAAGATTCCCCAGTTCGCATCGGGCTGCTGCCAAATCGATACCGGCGCCCCGTGTGAGGCCACTCCCAACTCCATAAATTGGAATTATAGTGGCATTTTTTTGCGCCCCCGGTTCTTCAGGTTCCGGGCAGGCGGCGGCTTTTGCGGCAAAGGGGTGCTCTGCCGCACGTTCTTTCAGGGATAGGCCTGCTTCAAATTGACGAACATTGCGCAGGGAATAAATTTCATCCGGATTTTCCGGTAAAAAATCTTCAGATAATTTTAATCCGCCGTCTGTTAAAATCTGCGCGACCATTTCGCGCACCAATGGGCGCTGATCCGCGATGCAACCCAGAACATTGGCGGAAGTCGGACAGCCCCACATGCCGGGTTCGGGTTTTTTAACGACGTGGCCGTAGAAATCTTCGGGGATTCTAGTTTTGATTCTATTAATATTAACGGGTTCTCCATCTAGGAAAGTTGGTGCGGAACTTAAAGATATTGAAATTCCTAATCCACGCCAGATCTGTTCGAATCCGCGGCGTAAATCCTTTGCCAGGCTGGGATTATCCTGCATGGCCCAGCAGGCCTTGATCGCCAGGCGGGTGAGCGGCAGGTCGGCACCGGCGCCGATATCAAAACCTTTGAATTCATAGCGGCCTGTTTGTTTGCCGAAAGGAAGAATTCTTTTTTGCCCTTTCCATTTTATAACGTGCGGTTGTCCTTCTTGTCTCGTAGGAGAATTGCAAAAAGTAGCCAGGGAATCCATAACATAATGGAAATCACTTAAATATTCCCCTGGAATTTCAGATTCTCCGCCGGAATTTATGTGCAATGTGCTGATGGGATCTTTTTGATCCAGCAGAGTGAGCCTGGTTGCGAGTTGCAGCCGTTCCATCGCCTCATTCAGATCTGTAAAAGGGCCAATGTGGATTTCTCTGCCCTGACAGCCTATTGCGTTGTTCTCGCCGGCAAATAATTCGATTTCAAAACCGGCGGTGTGTTTACCTCGTTTCTTTTTGGGTGGAGCGATAATGCGGTTTAGTGTCTTCAAGGCTTCGGGTGTAAATTGGTTGCCCAGAAAATTTGCTATGTTGGGGATTGCCACCTGGATCAAATCGCAGGGGGCTTCAGTAGGGGGGAGGGCGGGCGTGACGGCATCAATTTTTAAGGTTTCCTGATATTCAGGCCATTGCGTATAATCTGCTGCCGCGGTCATTGCGAATATTCCTTAAAAGCGTGATGTGAAACCAGCGTAACATAGATATCTGCAAATATTAAAGAAAAAATGTCCCGCCCAAAAACCGAAAGGCGGCCCGGAGGAGGGGCCGCCTTTTGGTGTTTGTACCGCTTCCGCTTTCGCCGTCATTCGCGGCGGGTGGGATGCGAAGTCAGTTAGGCCGCGCCGTTTTGGTCTTGCGGGATATCGTCGTTCGCCGCGACCAGGCGGGAAATTTCGTCTTTCAGGAAAAGCTTTTCGCGTTTCAGGCGCCAGATCGCCGCACCATTCGGGAAGGGGCGATGCACCTCGTATTCCAATTCCTCATCTAAATGCGCATGTTTGCGACGTAGGGCATCAATGCGTGCTTCCAATGACATTCTACCTCTCCTTCTTTCGCCACTATTGGTCGAAATAAAGTTTCGTGTTGTCCATTCCAATTATAATTTAGCGCCAGTTCATCCGCCACTAAACCATCATATATTTGTAACATAAGCGGGATAAAAAATCCATGAAAATAATAGTTTCGCCGGAAAAAATCGTTATTTTTACGAAAATTTTCGCGAAATAATCATTCGGTTAAAAAGGGCAAAAAATTTTATTTTTGTAAAAATGATGATTTATCAAATGGTTATGGTGTGTTCTAAATGCGACATGTCAGACATAAAAAACTCATACATTCGCATGTTGGGTGTTTTTCAGCTTGCTGAATCGCGAATCGCACGCGTAAGGACGACCACGGATGGTTTTAACTTGCCCTGACACTGCGCATGCCGTGATGAAGTTGCGTCACGCGCCAGCATCAAAAATGTCCGGCGGATAAAACCATGGCGAATCCCTCACAGGTATGTTATATTCCTCCTTCACCCCGGCGCGCTGGCGATACGGATTATAGATTTAACTCTGACTTGGGTTTCATGAGCGGCTGGACAGAAGACGAAATCAAGGAAATGCTGGAGAAATTGCGCCACCAGCACCGTAACCTGGACTATATGATCAATAAACTGGAAGACCAGGGTTCGGACATGCTGACCATCCAGCGCCTGAAAAAGCGTAAATTGCAGCTCAAGGACCTCGTCGCGCGGCTGGAGAGCATGCTGATTCCGGATATTATCGCGTGAGCGCTTCCGTTGCGATTATTATGGGCAGCCAGTCGGACTGGGAAGTCATGCAGCATGCCGAGGCGGTATTGAAAGAATTGGGTGTCGCGGCCGAGGCGCGCATCGTCTCCGCCCACCGCACGCCGGACCGCATGGTGATGTTTGCCAAGGGCGCGGCGGCGGAAGGTTTCAAAATCATCATCGCCGGCGCCGGCGGCGCGGCGCATTTGCCGGGGATGGTGGCGTCTTTGACTACGCTGCCCGTTCTGGGCGTCCCGGTGAATGCCACGGATTTGGACGGGCTTGATAGCCTGCTCTCCATCGTCCAAATGCCGGGGGGGATTCCGGTGGGGACTTTGGCCGTCGGCAAGGCGGGCGCGAAAAACGCGGGCCTGCTGGCCGCGCGGATTTTGGCGCTGTCGGATGCGGGGCTGGCGGAGCGTCTGTCTGACTGGATGGCCAAACAAAGTGCGGCGGTGGCGGAGAAGCCGAATTGATCCTTGAGTTTAACGTCTTCGTTGAGTATTTATTTCAGCCAGGAGAATAAAATGCGATTATCAGAAGAGCTTGCCCTAAAACTTGCTATGCACGAGACGAGAAAATTAAACCATCCGCCGGATGCCGTGAAAAATATTGCCGGAAGCGGGTTGATGGCTTTGCTTGTTAAAAAAGCGGGTGAGTCCGACGGGCCTGACGCGGGGGTGACATCGCCTTTGACGCCTGTGCCGCCCGCTTTGAGTGGCGCGGAAAAACTTTCGCCGGGTTTCTAAATTTTTATCGGCGTGGACGGCTGATCAACCCGTAAAAGCCGGGCCGTTGGTTTCAGGCTGGATGTGCCATTCGAATTCTCCTTGCAGCCGGTAGCGGTCGGCGAGGATTTCGAACTTTTCCTGCTGGCCGCGCAAAGCCGCGTATAACAAAAAACATCCGATGGTCGCCCAATAAAATGCGGGCGTCGCGTTTGGCGCGGTTATTGTGCTGTGCGTGAGGGCGCAAGCTGATCCGGTGGCAAAGGCCGCGTGGCCCGCAATCACCAGCCGGTGCGTGGTGCGCCATAATTTCTCGGCTTGAGCGGCCGCGGAAAAGTGATTGTCGTGCATAAAAAGCGCCTAAGAACTTTGGTAGAATTTGAGGCTCCCGTTATGTCTTAATCGAATAGATTGTCAAACCATTTATTTGCTTTAATGAAACGGTGTGAAGAAGTCGGGTGCAATCGTTGGAATCCTGGGCGGCGGGCAGCTGGGGCGCATGACGGCGCAGGCGGCGGCGCGGCTGGGATTCAGGGCGCATATTTATACGCCGGGCGCGGATGATTGCGGGTTGCAGGTCGCGGATGATTTTACGGTGGCGGCGTTTGATGACATCGCGGCGCTCGAAAGGTTCGCGCGCAGTGTGGATGTCGTGACCTATGAATTTGAAAATATTCCGGCGGCGGCGGTGGATGCGATTGCGGCCATCACGCCCGTTTATCCCGGCGCGGCGGCGCTGCGCGTCACGCAAAACCGCGTGCGGGAGAAATCACTGTGCCTTGATGAGAATATTCCCACCGCGCCATGGCGGGAAGTTTCCGGTTTGGATTCCCCGCGCGCGGCGCTGGCGGAACTCGGCGGCGCGATGATTTTGAAAACGACGGAGCAGGGGTATGACGGCAAGGGTCAGTGGAAAGTAGACGAGCAGACGAGTGGACGAGCAGACGAGATATGGGCGGAAATATTCTCTAATCGTCATCCCGGCGAAGGCCGGGAACCAGTCCGAATGATCGCCGAAGGAATTGTGAAATTCGATTTCGAAATCTCCGTCATCGCCGCGCGGGGCATTGACGGCGAAGTGAAATGCTATTCGCCCGTGCGCAACGAACATCGCGATCATATTTTATGGCAGACCCATGCGCCTGCGGAAATTTCGCCTGCGCTGGCGGCGCGTGCGGAAGGTTATGCGAAACGGTTAATCGAAAAATTGGATATCGTCGGCTTGCTCGCGGTGGAAATGTTTGTCGTGGGCGATGACATTTTGGTCAACGAAATGGCGCCGCGGCCGCATAATTCGGGGCATTGGACGATTGAGGGCGCGACAACGTCGCAATTCGAACAGCTCGTGCGCGCTGTGACGGGCATGCCGCTGGGCGACACGGCGCCGCGCGGCAAATTTGTGATGACGAATTTGATCGGTGATGAAATCCTGCGCGGCGCGGAGATCGCGCGCGCGCAGGACGGCATATTCCATGATTACGGCAAAGGCGTTGCGCGCCCCGGCCGTAAGATGGGGCATGTGACGCGTAAATTATAAATTTCGCCTCTCCCTCAAAGGGAGAGGGAAAAATTATTTTATTTGGTCGGTGCGGCGGCGGGCATCATCGGTGGTGCGCCGGTATGCTGCATCGGTGGATGACCCATTTTGCCGCCTTCACCTTCTTCGCCCATAGCCGCTTCCATGCCGGGATGGCTTTTCTTCATCTCCGCGCGCAGTTGTTCGAATTCCGCATGTTCCTGTTCGCCCAGCGCTTTGAATTGCGCGTGGTATTTTTGTTCGATCACTTGGCGTTTTTGGAAATATTCCAGTTCGGCTTTTTGGCGATCTTCAAAACGTTGATCTGATTTTTGCCCGAACTGCTGTGCATTCGGCGCGGCGGCCGGAGCCGCGGGCGCAACGGGCACTGCGGGCGCAGTGGGTGAAGTTTGCGCGAAGGCAGGCGCCGCCAATGCGGCGGACATCAACAAAGCGATAGATAATTTTTTCATGAAACCCTCCCAAGGTTATCGGGAGGCATCTTATACACTTTTAACGTGTTGTCATCCGCTAAACCGCATAACTAAATTGCGTCGGGGGCAATGGTGACGGGCAGGCCGTCCAGATCCTTTGTCACCGTAATCTGACAGGCGAGGCGGGAGTTGTCTTGGCGCGCGTAACTGTCGGCGAGCAGATCCTGTTCTTCGGCGCTGGCGGGTTTTAATTTACTCAGCCACGCCTCATCCACATAAACATGGCACGTCGCACAGGCGCAGCACCCGCCGCAATCGGCGCGCATGGGCAGGCCCGCGTCCTTAATCACTTCCATCACGCGCCAACCGGGCGTGGCTTCGACGGCGCGGGTTTGGCCTTCGGGATCGGTAACATGGATTTGCATGGCGCGGTTATATGAATGTTACAGCGGACTTGCAACTAAATTACCGCCAAAAATTCTTGCATTTCAGGCGCCAGACGGGTTAGCATTATCCAAATGGAAAGAGATTTTTATCAAATTTTGGGCGTTTCCCGTAATGCCGAGGCTGAGGAAATCAGATTGGCCTACCGCAGGCTGGCGCGAAAATATCACCCGGATGTTAACCCCAATGATCGAGCCGCAAAGCAAAGGTTTCTGGAAGTTAAAGAGGCTTATGACGTTGTAGGCGATCCGCTTTCAAGAAAAAGTTATGATCTCGCCAAGGCGGATTATGAGACTAGGCAAAAAAAGAAGGCCGAGGAGGAAATGGAACAGCAATCGGCTCCGCCAAGGCCGAAAAGCAAAGCGCCTTCGTCTCCGCCGCCAACGCCCAGAAAAGCGTTTAAAATTAAACTCGGGTTTAAAAGAAAAGAAGATGTTCAATCCGGTTTCATGCCCAACGCGCAATCCGCGGTTCAAGTCGCCGCGCGTAAAACGGTGGATTTTTTGCCGGAAGAAAACAGTCTGGAGCATTTGGTAAAGTTGTTTGATGAATTGAGATTGCAGGGCGCCTATATCCCAGGCAGTTCCGATGGCACCAGAATTGCCGTTCATTCCGCGCGGCGTCCCGATTTGATTTATGAGGCTGCGCACCGCCTGATCAATATCGGCAGGGAAATGGGCAAATTGCCTGTTATGCATATTCACAATTTTGGCGGCCAACCCCGGTTAATCATCGGCGAAACCGCCCTGGCGCGGTTGCTGGATCTGAATAATCTGGCCAATGCCGGTTTGGCGAAATTGAATCCGCGCAACAGATTTTCCGCCATGATTGAAATGGGAAAAATCAACGCAGGCGTTTCGCCGCAATTGCAATTTTTCAATTCCATGCCAGAGGTTGCCACGTTTAATACGCCAAGCGGGGAACTCCACGAAGTTAAACTGAAAAAACAGGATGCTACCGCGCTGCGTCATGGCCAGAAAAAGCCGGATGGTTTTTGGCGTGAAATGGGCGCGGCGTTTAAAGACATGATGCCCTGGGGATGACGCAAAATCGCTTGCGTCCGGTGATAATTACATTTGTAATAGGCGGCGATGAAAAAGCCTAAACCGCGTTACCGATCTGATGAATTGCCTTCGCCCGCCTGGGCGGCGCTGTTTGACGTGGAGATGATTGAGGCGGTGTTGCAAGCCGCCGCGCGGGATGGCGCGGCGCTGTCTTATTCCGAAACGCTGGGGCGGTTGGGGTATCATTTCTCGCGGCCGAAAATGCGGGCACTCTGCGCCGCACTGATGGAAGTGGACGCGCGTGCGCGGCGTGCGCGCCAGCCGGAATTGGCGGTCCTCGTCGTGCGCGCGTCGGACAGCATCCCCGGCGCGGGCTGGTGGGCGGATAGCAAAGTGGATGATTACCACGGTTTATACGAAGGGCCGGAGGCGCTGGCCTATATTCAAAAGCGGCAGGGGAAGGCGTTTCGATATTGGGGGCGGAAATGATTGTTTCACGCCGGGCTGGGCCCAAGGCATGAAAGTAAAAGCATGAAAGTATTTGCAAATAAGATTTGTGATCTGGTATTCTCAGCCACAACTTTAAGGAGAGAATAATGCGAATTATAGATATTGATCGATTATCGGATTGGATCCGTCGAAACACTCGTAATCGTCCACAGGAGGGTTGGGAGGGTTGGAAGCACCGGGGTGATATAGATTATATTCAAGAATATGATTGGAAAGGTCTTGAGAGATTTAAAATCTATGGCGTTAAAGTAGAGGCACTGACCTTTAAGGATGAAAAAGAGCAACTAGTTAAACTGATTGATGTCATTTCAGAATCCTTGAATACCGCTGCCAAAGGGATACTTGGTTTTCTTGAAAAGCAACAGAAGGACCCAAATAGCCGGGTGATTGATGACCTCAGCAAGCCTTATGGCACGCGGAAGTCAGAAGGATTTCTGGTTGAGGCGCTGGCCTTTCCGCCTTTTATGGATTGCCTTGTAAATATCGGATTAAGAAATTTAAAAACCCTTGCCGATCCGGCGGCAGCTCGTGAAGATGATCAGCTTGCATATGTTGAAGGCGGGGGGCAAGTCTATTCATACGCCCATCAGGATATGCAGGTGGCGGTCGAGGCGCTGCGCATGGCCGAGCACGTTGCCACGGTGGGCGGCGAAACAAATCCTGTTCTGGCACTGGCCAGTTTTTTCCGCATTATTGAGGCTGTCGATGTCGGCATGATGGATAGCACTGTGATTGCCGCCTGCGCCTATATGGCAAAAGGAACATCTTCGGGTTTCCGTGAGCAATTAGCGCAGTCTCAACAAGGGCGACCATTGTTGGGAAGCGGAAGGACTGACATTGTCAAACCATAGGGCAGGTCTGTAACCATCAAGATGGTTTTTTTACGCCTATCTTTTCCTGCAAGTCCGAAGAACTGGTTGTGTAGCGAAACACAAATTTCTTCCCCGCATGCACGATGTCGTATGCCGCGCGTGCCATTAGGGCGGCTTCGTGGAAGCCGGATAAAATCAATTTCAATTTGCCCGGATAGGTATTGATATCGCCAATCGCAAAAATGCCGGGCGTGGAGGTTTGGAATTTTTCCGTATCGACGGGGATGAGGTTGCTTTCAAAATTGATGCCGAAATTCGCGATGGGACCGAGTTTCATTGTCAGGCCGAAAAACGGTAACAACGTATCGGTTGTATGATGGATCATTTCGCCGCTGGCGGTTTTGATTGTAACGCCTATCAGCGCGGGCGCGTCGCCGTGCAGTTCGGCGACTTCGCCAAACATCAATTTGCCTTTGCCGCTTTCCACCAGCGCGCGCATTTTCGCGACGCTGTCCGGTGCGGCTTTGAATTCGTCGCGGCGGTGTAGCAGGGTGATGTTCGCGGCCAGCGGTTGCAGGTTC
>Ga0206950_1053_pt1 | contig 28070 bp, 26 predicted proteins | sample Alteio_BWOrgHeat_41_FD_152954 | JGI IMG/M metagenome (GOLD analysis project Ga0206950, IMG submission 152954) | Enriched cells from forest soil in Barre Woods Harvard Forest LTER site, Petersham, Massachusetts, United States -... | ecosystem: Environmental > Terrestrial > Soil > Temperate forest >... | reverse complement strand
TTCCGTTGGTAGCTTGAACCAGCCCTGCATAAGGAATCGAGCCGTCAATACAGGGGTGCTGCGGGCAAAAGCTGTAGAGCGTAGTAAGTACACCGCCGAGTGTGATTTTGAACACTGTGCCCTGAACGTTGCCACCACCCTCCGAGGTTGTCCCATATAGGCTCCCATCAGTCCCTTGAATCAGCGTGGCATAAGGCTTGCTTCCGTCGGCGACGTTGAAAGCATGGATCGTTGACAGCACTCCGTTCGAGGTGATCCTGAAGACTGTGCCCGACCCACAACCGGGCGGGCAGGCCCCGCCTTGCCAGGTGGTCCCGTAAAAATTCCCGTCTAGGGCTTGCATCACCCCTGAGTAGGGATTACCTCCGTCAGTACAATTGGTCTTGGAGCAGAAGTCGTACAGGGTAGTTAGCGTCCCGCTGGGGGTAATTCGGAAAAGAGTCCCGCAGCCAAAGGCCCCACAGTTAGAGGCCGAAGTTCCGCCGTTTAGAGTCGTCCCGTAGAAGTTTCCATCAGCCCCCTGCACCAGTCCGGCAAAGGGGTTTCTACCATCGGCACAGTTGGTCTGGGAACAAAAATTATAGAGCGTGGTCAACTTACCGGCGGTAGTGATTTTGAAAACTGTGCCACCCCCGTGAGATCCGTTTCGTTCCGTTGTCCCATAGAGGTTGCCGTCAGTTGCCTGAATCAGCCCGGCGTAAGGGTTTCGGCCCTGCTTGAAAGCAAAGCTATGCAGCGTCGTGAAACTTCCGTGGGAAGTGATTTTGAAGACCGTTCCCTGGTTTTTGGCCCCCCCTCCAACAGCTGTCCCGTAGAAGCTTCCGTTAGTAGCTAAGACGAGTCCTGCAGAGGGATCAGAACCACTAGCACACATGTTTTGGGGGCAAGCGAAGCTGTAGAGCGCAGTCAGTGTTCCGCTGGGCATGATTTTGTATATCTCGCCCGCATCATCTTGGGAGCCGCCCCCGTTAGTTGTCCCGTATAGGTTCCCGTCCAAGCCCTGCACCAGTGACCCGTCGGGGTCGCCGCCGTTAGTTCCATTAAAATTTACCAGCGAAGTAAAGGTTTGCGCCTGCAAGGGAATCCCAGCTGCCGCGCAGAGCAGCAACGCGAAACAGACACGTTTCCATGCGCTATCGGTACCGAGTCTTGCCATGTTGGAAGCTCCTTACGGGCCCCCGCACTGAACCGCCATATCCTATTACTTTTGCGTTACTTTGCCCAGCCAAAACCCCGGGCTGGCGCAGGGTTCAGACCCTCCCACGAAACTGGATGATCTTGCGACGATCCCGTTTGGATGGCCGGCCAGCGGGCAACTCTTCGAACTGACTCATCGCCTTGCGCTCGGCGGCCACCTTTAGACGCAGTGCGCGGCTGGCTTCCGTCTCGCGGTACAGAGTTTGCGCAACCGACGCCGGACCGCGCACCTCGCCGAGCAGCAGAACTTCCACCTGAAAGTCGCCGCCGGCGTTTGTTATTTGAAACATGTCTCCAATGCGGACTTCGCGGGCGGGCTTGGCGGGCTGACCGTTGGATTGAATCCTGCCCAGTTCACAGGCTCGCGCCGCCAAGGATCGCGTCTTGAAAAATCTGGCCGCCCACAGCCACTTGTCCATTCGCACCGAGGTCATGATTTCTGAGTCCAGGCGGCGCTACCCGCCCTTCTTCCCTTCCAGCAACGCGCGCGCGGCACGCAACTCCTTCCGCTTTTGCGGATCAACTTTTGGGTAGGCCAGCTTCAACTCTCCCAGCGTATCTACGATCGCGGCTGCGACCACGAGCCGTGTGTACCATTTATTGTCTGCCGGAATCACATACCAGGGCGCTTCCCCGCTGCTGGTGTGGGTGATCATGTCTTCGTAGGCGTCCATGTAATCGTCCCAGTAATTGCGCTCACGCGCGTCGGCGTCAGAGAATTTCCAGTTCTTTGCGGGCTGATCCAGCCTTTCAAGAAAGCGTTTCTTCTGTTCTTTCTTTGAAAGGTTGAGAAAGAATTTGCGGATCACCATGCCATTGCGCGAAAGATGACGCTCCACGCATTCAATGTCTTCGAAGCGTTCTTTCCAGATGTGCCGCGTGATCAGATGGGGAGGAATCTTCTGTTCCTTCAGCAGTTCCGGATGCACCCGGACCACCAGCACATCCTCGTAATAAGAACGGTTGAAAATGCCGATTTGGCCGCGCTCCGGCAGGCGCTGCATGTGGCGCCAGAGGAAGTCGTGGTTCAATTCCTCCGACGAGGGAACTTTGAAGGAATGCACCTGCACCCCCTGGGGATTTACTCCCGACATCACATGCTTGATGGCGCCATCTTTTCCGGCCGCGTCCATGCCCTGAAAAATCAACAGCAGGCCATAACGGTCCTGGGCGTAGAGCTTTTCCTGCAGCTCGGTCATGGCGTTGATGCCTTCGGCTAGAAGCTGCTCGGCCTCTGATTTGGAGTGGATTCTCGAGGTGTCGGCAGGATCAAAGTCCTTCAAACGGAACTTTGATCTGTGGTCCACGCGGTAAGGCTTTACCAGCTTGCTCGCCCAGCTCATCGCAAGTCTCCGGTCGGACAGTCTATAACACGGGATGGTATCCCCACTTCTTATAAGCTTAGCCGATTGGGTGTGCTGTAGGTAAAATCCTGGCGAGATTGGAGGTCCCATCATGCGACTGCTGGTTGGTTTTCTTTCCGGAATTGGACTGGCATTAGTCACCGGTGTGGCGTTTGTCGTCCTGAAGCTTGTGTCCGATCCTGACAGGCGTCCCGACCGCGCAGTCGGGCTGCTTTGTGCTTACTCCGGCTTATGGGTTGCTGTGGCAATCGCCTTTGCTTTCGGTGCCTACCTGGCGTTGAAAACGTCCCGGGGGCACTAATCCGGATCCGAATCGTGTATTTTTTGCCTGCCAGCTGATGCCCCATGCCACAAAATGGTTGCAATTTCCGGGTACTGAAGTAATATGTTACTTGGACGTGGTGGTAAGCGTCCGATCCAGTCGTGGCATAGCCCCTTTCTTCCATGGTTCAAGAGCCGTAACCAAACTGTCTCGTCACGAGGATGACAATTACTGCCTCGGACATGTTCGGAGAACCGTTTTATGGCGTGGTACGCTTACTGCCTCACTGAGCAACGATCCCTAAACAATGGAGTACGCACCCGGCGTCCTTTCCTCCTTGAAGGAATTCAAGGGGTCAATGGCGCCCCCGTCCTGAGCTACCCCAGCGGAGAATTTGCTGTCGTAGTCAGCGAATATGATCGCGAAGCGAATGGCGCCAATCTCGACGAAAAGCGAGTATTGGAGCATGCGCGCGTGGTCAGCGTCTGCTTCCGCAACGGTACGGTTCTACCCTTCCGTTTTGGCACAATTTTTGATAGTGACGACGCGCTTCGCCAGGCGGTACGCACGAATCGGCGTGCCTTTGGTATGAGCGTAGCCCGGCTGCGCGGCAAGGCCGAAATGCACCTCAAGGTACTGGTGAAAGACGGTTCCCTGCGGGCCGCGATTGCCGATGTAGTTCTGCCCGACACCGTCGGCGGTGACTACTTGATCAAGCTGCGGGAAAAAGCCTCTAAAGATCGCGAACGCCAGACCAAAGCCCGAGCCCTCTCCGTGCAAGTCCACAAAATGTTTAATCCGCTTGAGGAAGAAGTCAGCTGCAAGCGCGTGAACACGAATGGGATGATGATTGACATCGCCCACCTGATTGACTCGAAGTCGGTAGAAAAATATCAGAACCGTTACAGCAGCGCCGCCAAGCAATTGAAGAACTGTGAACTGGTGCTGAGTGGCCCCTGGCCACCGTATCACTTCCTGCCGGGTAAGCTGCGAACCGTGGCAGGCAATTCCTGAGTTTGAGAGATTGAAAGGAACCAAACCGGCATCCCTTACGGGATGCCGGTTTTGCGTTTGGAGCACCTGTCGTGCGGCGAATGTGCACCAAGTTGCAGCATTTTGCCCAAGCCTGGAATTACGGCCAAGCCAGCAGATTTCACCCACTAACAGGGTAACAATCGCCTTTCCAGATACTTGCAAACCGGCCCGGGGCGGCCCTTTTGGCTAATTTGCTTTGGCGTGGCAAGTGCTCCCTTAGACCCAAGAAAAGAGGCCGCGCTTGACCTTCACTCTCCGTTCTCGACTTCTCACACAAAGCCGATTCCTCAGCAGAATCGGTCCCTTGTATCGCCTTTCCTGATTTCCTTCCACTTTGCCTCTTTTGAACTGTGGCCCCAGCAATGGGGCCGCTTTTTTGTTTGGTGGCTTAGGGCTTGAGTAAGCTTCCGCATTATGAGAATATGAACTCAAGTTCATATTATGAATGTTCAACTTTTTCTCTATGGTCTCGCGATCTGGGTCGCAGCCACCTTGCTGTTGCGACTTCGCGGACAGTATCTGCTCCACGCCGAGGAGTGGCAGCGGACGGTCCTCTTATTCGGGCTGAGCTTTCTGCTCTGCGCCTGGCTGGTGCGCAGGTTGTGCCGTCGCCTCAAGCTTCCGCACGAACTGTGGTCGGCGGGTGCGATTTCACTGTTGCTGCCCACGCTGCTCCTCGACCCATTTTCCAGCGCCTTCTTCCCTGCTGTGTTTCCCAACATCGCTCCGGAAATGGCGGGTGTGTTTGGGGGCTGGATGCTGTGCTGCTGCGCCGGTGCTTTAGTGGGTGCGGTGGTCGGCCGAAAATCTGAATCATGAACTCCCGCCCCAACCTGCTCGCTGGCGAAAACTTGCCGTCAGCACCGAAACAGAAGCGTAGTCTGGAGAAACTCGCTCGTTTGAAGTCTGCCGGGCTGGTTTTGTTTGGGGAGAAGGGATACGAAAAAACTTCCATCCATGAGATTGCGGAACGCGCGAACCTGGCCGTGGGCAGCTTCTATCAGCACTTCCGCTCCAAGCGCCAGTTGCTGCTCACACTCATGGACGATCTCCTGCAGGGTCTCAGTCAACTGGATCTTGGGGCGAAGGCCTTCTCCGATGTTCGAAATAGTATCCGTGAACTGCTAGGCCGCGCATTCTCCAGAGATCTGCAGTATCTAGGCGCGTATCGCGCTTGGAGCGAAGCATCCCTCGCAGATGCAGAACTGGGCCAGAAACAGCGAGAAATCCAGGAATGGACAAGCTCCAGGGCGAGGGCACTTTTCGAGCACCTGCAGAGAATGCCCGGAGCCCGTCCGGGAGTAGATATTTCAACGCTGGCGTGGGTCATGGACAAGTTCTTCTGGAGCCTGCTGGCGCAGGCTCTGCAAATGCCCTCCAAGGAACTCGATCGGTGGATTGACAGCAGCACGCATTTGATTTATCACGCACTGTTCACCGACCCGCACAACGCCGGAAAATGAAAAGGGCCGCCATATTCGGCGGCCCTAAAGTCTTCGACCTCTCTGGCTGGGTTAGAGAGTGGACTCGATCTCGAATCCCCAGGCTTCAAGCAACGGTTCAGGGATGTACTTGGAATTCTTGTTACGACGGGCCCATTCCCGTAGGCGAGTAGAACGCAGATACTGGTCCGGGGAGAGCTTGTACTCACGGACAACCTGCTCGAACTCAGTGATGGTGGGAGTAACGGGCCCGATCGGCTCCGGCTTACCCCAGTTCGGGTTTCCCCGTCGCTTTGCCATATGTATAACGCCTCACGTATGAGATAAACTTACACTGGTAAAAAGTTAGATTCAACCGCAGCTCGAGAGGATTCACGCTCTCCATTCCAGACACACACATTCTCAAGCACTTACAGCATGCTCATGTTATCCGGAAGGCATTCATTCTAATAGCTTTTTGGCAAAAGTCAAGAAATTTCGGCTGGTCTCCTCTTAACTTTCGCAGCCTGCACCTGCCTCTTCCGCAACAGCGTAACGCGATTACTGCCGTAACCAGCTTCCGTCCCGGTTGCATTGACCCACTCCTGTCCCCACCCTACATTTCATATTAAGGAGGGACCTATTGTGAAAGATATCCATGAGGTGCTGCGGAAGAAGCAGGCGGAGCAGGCCCAATTGGGCAAGCAGATCGAGGCTTTGCAGGCTGCGGCCGAGCAGTTGCGCGGCGTGGCCCATTTACTCAACGAGGATGAGTCAGCAGGAGAAGGGGCCGCGGCTGGCCGGTAGATACCCTGGGGCAGGATGCAGTTGCAATGAATCTGCGATCACTGGTTCTGTGTTCCGACGACAAAATCATACGGGTGCTTCGCCGGGTCCTCAGTGACCTGGAGATTTCTGTCGAAGTCTGTTCCGACTCCGATGCGGCGATTCGCAAACTGACGCGCCAGCGGTACGAAGCTGTCATTGTGGACTGTGACGACGAGGCGCTGGCGGCGCGAGTGTTGGCCAGCGTGCGGTCCGCTCCGTGTAATAAACGCTCCATTGCCGTGGCCATGATTGACGGACAAAAGGCAGTGCGCAGCGCCTTCACCCTCGGCGCACATTTTGTTTTGTACAAACCGATCTCAGCTGAGCGTGCCCGCACCAGTTTTCGCGCGGCCCGGGCGCTGATGAAATGTGAGCGCCGCCGCAATACCAGAATCGCAATGCAAATTCCGGTAACCTTAACTGGCGAGAAAGGAAACGGCCAGAAAGCACCGGTCACGGTGGACATTGGGCTGGGGGGATTGTCTCTGCAGTTGGCGCGTCGCAAACGAGGCTCGGAACCCCTGCGAGTCCGATTCACGCTTCCCGGCACCGAGCATGTCATTGAATGCGCTGCCGAAGTAGCGTGGGAAGGATCCGGTTCTCAGACGGGAATCCGTTTCAAGGACATGCTCTCCGATCAGCAAGTTTTTCTGAAGCAATGGCTGGCTCGGCATTCCAGCGAGATTGAGCAGGAGGATCCTCCCGCCAGTTGCAGGCTCACCGACCTCAGCGTAGGTGGTTGTTACCTGGAGATAGCGGCTCCTCTGCCGGTCCGCACCCTGGTAATGCTCACAATGAAGATTGCGAAACTCGAAAGCTGCGTGGAAGGCCTGGTCCGCGTAATGCACCCGGAGCATGGTATGGGCTTGGAATTTACCCGAACCACTAGTCAACAGCGAGAACGTCTGGAAAAATTTATCCAGGTTTTGGGTGGCAGCAAGGACACGCAACCCGAGCTGATGGTAGCACCGGAAGGCCTGGACGACGATGACGAGTCTGCGTCGAAGGCGTCTTCGGAAAATGAAATTGACGATCCCTTGCTCGATCTATTCCGCCGAAGCGGCGATCTTACTGTTGAAAACTTCCGCGCCGAACTGAATAAGCAGCGAAGTGTCGCCTCCGCCGCCCAGTCCGTCTCCGCTTAGTACCGTGTTCCCTCTTCTACCTTAAAGTTCGCACCTCGCTCGCACCAAATCTCGAATGCGCCAGTCCGCTTTTCTATTGACAAGAATGTGACTCAATTTTGACTGCTTGGTGACAAGGTGCGAACTGTCTCTTCTTATCTTCAGGTTGTCACGACACCAGGAAATCTTCCGGTTGGTTCGAGGATCCGCACCAGGGAGCTAAGGAGAAGAAACATGGGAATTGCGGCAATGAAAAGAATGGGAACGCAGCTGCTGGTCATGGCGTCGCTGATGGCGATTGCCAGGCCGGCACAGGCCATTACAGCCTTCGCCCGCAAATATGGCCTGCCCTGTTCGGCCTGCCATGAAGCCTGGCCCAAGCTGAACAATTTCGGCCAAACCTTTAAGGATAACGGCTATCAACTGGGTAACGATCGCGACGCACCGGTGTACCAGCAACCCGGATACTGGCCCATCATGTTTCGAATAACCCCACAGTGGCACCGTGAGAGCAACAACCGGGTCGCGATTGACAAGGTTGCCGGCGATGCCAAGAGCGGATTGGTGGAATCCACCGTCACTTCCTCGGGCTTTGACCTGTCGTCGATTGATATTGTGACCGCGGGCACGCTGGCCAAGAACATTTCATTTTTCGTGCAGCCCTTCATCAATGCCAACAGTACCGCCATTGCACAGGGCTGGGTACGCCTTGACAATCTGGCGAAGTCCCCTTGGCTGAACCTGAAGATGGGCAAGTTTGAACTGGATTTACCCATCTCTCAGGAGCGTAGTTTGGCCCTAAGCAATACTGGAGGCAGCTACTACAACTACTTCTTCACCCCCAATGGCGATAGCAATGTGTTTGGCGGCATTGGCGGCAACCCTCTCGGAGTCGAGTTGATGGGCCACTCGGACAGCGACCACAGTCGCTACTCGGTGGCAGTTGTCAGCAGCAACAGCGGAAGCCCTGGACTGCCCACGAACCAGACCTATGACGTCTTCACCAACCTGACGCAAAGCTTCGAACTGCCGCACGCTGGACTGCAAAAGGTAGGTGTGTACGGTTATTTCGGGGAATCTCCGACTTTCTTTCAAACCAGAAACGGTGCACCGATCTTAGGCACAGGGACCGGAAACCGCAGCTTTTATCGGGCTGGCGCCTATGGATTATGGTACTTCGGCAAATTCGATTTCAGCACGTTTTACATGCACGGACAGGACAACGTGTTCCTCGGGAACTCCTTGCCCGCAAACGATCCCACGAAATTGCCCCTGGGCGCGGCTGGTCCAACCTGGAACGGCGGCTTTGTCGAGGCGCATTACGACTACAATCCCCGGCTCATCCTGATCGGACGGTACGAACTCATTGGGATGTCGCGCCAGGCCAACCCCAGCATTCCCAAGGACGCTGGAGACCTCGACACCTGGACTCTCGGTTACCGCTGGTACCCGATCATGAATCCGCGCGCAGGGCTGGCCTGGGTGCAGGAGTTCTCGCGAATCACGCGAGCCGGCGCAGCGCCCGTGTCCAACAAGGACGACATCAGCAACAGTTATCTGATGGGATTTGATTTCGATTTCTGACCGGTTCGATTCTGGGCGGAACGAGGAGAACAATTTCTCATGCGCATGAAAACGGATTTGATCTACGTCGCGGCGCTCGTGGTTTGCATCTCGTCCGGTCTCACGTGCCTGGGGCAGGAGACCCACGTCGGCAATCTGACCGGAAACACCAAGCACGGCAAGGGCCTGTACCAGCGCTACTGCATTTTCTGCCATGGAAAATACGGTGACGGCGCGGGCGAGAGTGCGCCGTACCTTGACCCTAAGCCCCGCGATTTTACCAAAGGCACCTTCAAGTGCAGATCCACGGCCAGCGGAAGCCTGCCCCTGGACAGCGATCTCTACGACACCATTAGCCGTGGCATTCATGCCAGCGGCATGCCCTCCTGGAAGCCGCTCACCCGGCAGGAGCGAGTGGATCTAGTAGCTTACATAAAGTCTTTCTCTCCGCGCTTTTCTGAAGAGAAGCCCGGGGAGGCTTTGCCCATCCCTGCGGAGCCGGCGACATCGCCCGAGAGTGTGAAACGCGGCGCGGACCTTTTCCAGAGCATGAATTGCTGGCTCTGTCATGGCAAAGAAGGACGCGGCAATGGGCCATCCGCTGTGTCGTTGACCGACAGCAAAGGCTATCCCATCACCCCGTTCGACTTAAGTGGTGGGACTCGGTTCAAGTGCGGAGAAACCGATCGGGAGATGTTTCGTGACTTGATGACCGGGTTAGATGGAACTCCAATGCCTTCGTTCACCGACGCTCTGAAACCCGACCAGATCTGGGATGTGGTGCATTACATTCACGCCCTGCAATCAAGCTCCAAGGGTTTGCCCGTTGTAGTGAATGCAGTACCGAAAGATACGAAACCGGATTGATGAAATTCACGAATCCAGCCCTTCTCAAAACAAACGAAAGGAATTCAACTCATGAAAGCGAAGTTCGTCCCTGGTATGATCGCCGCGACTCTGGCCTTGATTCTGATTGCTCGCGTTCCTTCGGTCAGCGCTGGCCCAGCAGATGCGGCGTCGAATGCGTCATTGAAAGGCATGGTCAAGTTCCAAGGTACCGCGCTGAAGCCCACTCGCATTGATCAGTCTTCCGACCCCAACTGTGCCAAAGGCCGCACCACGCCCGCCACCACCGAAGATCTGCTGGTCAATTCCAGCGGTGGGCTGGCGAACGTGGTTGTGTACGTCGCCGACGGTTTGGGCGATAAGACGTTTGACCCGCCGCAACAGGCAGCCATCATCGAACAGAAGGGCTGTCAATACCAGCCTCATGTGCTGGCCATGCAGACCAACCAAAAGTTGGACGTAGTGAACAGCGACTCGACCACTCACAACATTCATCCCATGCCCAGTAACAATCGGGAATGGAACAAATCTCAGCCTCACGGCATGCCGGTGGAGGAAAGCTTCGCTCGGGAAGAAATCGCAATCCCAGTAAAGTGCAACGTTCATCCCTGGATGCGCGCCTACGTTGCCGTGTTCAAACATCCATATTTTGCTGTAACCGACAAAGACGGGGCCTTCGACTTGAAAGATCTTCCACCCGGAACCTACACCATCAAAGCCTGGCACGAGAAGTTAGGAACACAAACGCAAAAGATCACGGTCGGCAGCGGAGAGAACAAAGCCGCGGATTTTGTTTTCAAGGGAGCGTCGTAGAATCACCCAGAATGTCATCCTGAGGCAGCGGAGTCCGGCGCGAAGTGCAGGACTCCCTACGAAGGGCCTCTGCATTTCGGCGTGACGAACGCCGAAGACAACTGCAGATCCCCCTACGCTCGGGATGACAATATTAACCCTGAGAGATGTGGAGCGAACATACGCAGCGTTGACACACTGGATTGCTGGCCACATCCAGTTCGGCTCGAAAGCGCAACGCTTGCGGACCATTCACAACCTGATGCAACGAGTGCGAGTGAATATTCCCGATAGCCGGATGAAAGAAACAAGGGCGAACATCGCCTGACGCTTCCACCACCGCGGAGACCCAAGGTGCATTACAACGAGGCGCAGCCGGTTCCAGCTGGCCGAGATGAGCACGAAAGTGCCGTATGATGCGGCGCAGCTTGGGAGCAGATTCCACCACATAGCCTGAAGCGAGATCATTCTCATGCTCGGAAATAAGTTGCTCAATTTCAGAGCTAAGGTCTTCGACTTCCGCAGCATTGAGCGCGACCTGGTTCTGGCGTTCCGGTAACCACCCCTCGGAGCGGTTAAACGCAACGGAAGTCAGATCGGCCGCAAGAAACGAAATCGAGTTCAGGCCAAGATCTTTGGCTGTTTGAACAACCGCACGCAGTGATTCGCAATTAGCTTTTTGCACGGTACAGCGGGCGCGAATCTCGAAGTCGGGCCTCAATCGCCGAAGAGCCTTTACCCCTGCTGAGATGCGCTCATACGCGTCAGCAACGCGCCGAATGTGATTGTGCAACATCTGGGGGCCGTCCAGCGAAACAATGACGTCGTCAATGTTCGCGGCAACGGCCTCGGCATGCGGCTGCAATAGTAAACCGGCGGTGAGCATGGTGACGCGAATCTCCTGGGCCCTCAGCATCTGCGCCAGCAGGCTCCAGTGCCCGTTCAGCTGCGGCTCGCCGCCGGTAAATACCACCCAGCGGACGCCCAGTTCGCGAAACGACCAGAGTTGTTCTTCCAACATCGAGGGCGATATTTCTTGGGGTTCGCGAATCCGCCAGATATCACACATCATGCAGCGGCAGTTGCATTGGTTGTGCGGGGAAAGGACGACGACGGGCATGCTGCGAACTCTATGCACATCAAGATCGAGCTTCTTCTGACCTCCGCATTCGACCGGGCTCGAGATGGAAATGAGCATACTCATGGATGGGCCTCAAGCACTGCCGAAGTCCTTCGCCGAAATTCCAGCAAAACGTGATCGGCCATAGTGCGGAGGCCGGGGCAGCGCCCAAGAAATGAGTCAGCCCAAACGCTAACCTCGAAGCATTGAGGAAATCGGTTCGCCCATCCTTCCACGTAGCTCGGCGGCACCGCCACGCCGACTCCATGGATGGACTGCAATTGAAACGCAGGCATGAAAGTACGTGCAAGCGAACGAATAGTTGGATACTGCACGTGAACAGCCACGTCTTCAGCAAGTTTTGCCGTCACACCTCCGTGGCGAAAACGCCGGAAAGCTTTGCCCGGCTTTCCTTGAGCCAAATACCATGCGACTTCCCACGCGCAGCACGGTCCCATCCAACACAGCAAGGCAGTCGCACCCGGCTTGAGGAGAACGGCAAGGTCTGCGGCTAGTTGGTGAAGGTCTTGCACGCAATTCAGCGCGCCGAAGTTAGAAAATGCACCATCAAAGCCTCCTTGGTTTCGCAGGCGGGAGATATTTTCTCCTGCGAGCAAGAGCGGTTGCACTAAGTGGGACTTCCCTGCCCCGCGAACGCGACGGTGAGCGGCTGCAATCATTTGAGGCGAACTGTCGCAGGCGACGACACTGACACCACGGTCCGCTAGAAAACAGGCATCCACACCGGTACCACAACCTATCTCAAGCACCCGGTCGCCCCGACTGAATGCGCACCCAAGTTGTTTCCACACCGCGCTCCGCTGAGCCAGCCCAATCTTCGTGAAAGTAAAGCTTTCGTCGTAAGTCTCGGCGATGGCGTCGAACGGAGCGGCGGAGACTGGCGCGGCCACGGACACTGCTTAAGCCTCCACTTCGTGGGACGTCGCAGCCAGACCAGCGCGACAATCAGAGATCTTGGCTTGCAAGTCCGCCAATGTCGCCGGCTCCAGCGAGGGCTGTTTGCGCAGGCGTTCCAGTTCAACTTCGGTGCGCAAGAGCTTGTCTGCAAAACTGTAATAGTTGCGCGAATGCCGTCCGCGAACCCGCACTTCGCGATCAGAGCCGACGTTCCACACTTTGAGGCTCTCAACGCGATCGGCAACCTCGCTGAAATATGGAGTGCCTTTGATCGGGTATGCAACCGTAGTAAAGAAAATATCCGGGTCGGTGCGCTTGACGTGCTCGATGGTGGCTTCGATGTCGCTTAGTTCCTCACCTTCGTATCCCCACATCAGAAACATTCCGGTCTTAATGCCGGCTGATTTGCAGGTCGCAACGGCAGACTGCACTTCCTCGGCGGTGACACCGCGTTCCATCGCATCCAGAATGCGCTGTGAGCCGCTCTCCGACCCGATCCATACGCGAAAGCACCCCATCTGGGCGAGTGTTTCAACCACCTTCGGATTCAGACGGTCGGCGCGGGAAATACATTCAAAGGGCAACTTGATTCCTCGGCGCTTCAGTTCGGCGGCGTACTGAAAAAGCCAGCCGTGATGAATGGTGAAAACGTCGTCAGCCATCCACGCCATTTCGGGTTGATAACGCCCGATCAACCATTCGAGTTCGTCGGCCACCGAAACTGGCTTCCTGCGGCGGTGGGTCTTGCCAAACACTTCGTGGCTGCACCACCGGCAATGGTAAGGACAGCCACGGGCCGTAATGAGTGACACCGATCCCATGCCATGGTGTTCTCGCCAGACCTGCAAATACCGGGTTGAGTCAATGGCCTCGCGCGCCGGCCAAGGCTGAGCATCGATATCGCGAATCTGCTCCCGCGGCGGCGTGTGAACCACCTTACCCTCCGCATCGCGGAAGGCGATCCCGTGGACGCGGGACAGAGCTTCGACGGAATTGTTTTTCAGCGCCGGGATCAACTCTTCCAGCGTGACTTCGCCTTCTCCGATCACAATGACTTCCGCTCCGGCATCGAGATACTCGTTGATGTATGCACTCGGCTCGGGTCCGCCCACAACCGTACGCCAACCAGCTTCTCGTGCAACGCGGAGAATCTCCACCACGTTGGGCCGAGTCATCAAGTTTGCGTAAATGCCGAGCACCGAAGGAGGCCCTTGTCGCAGCGTATCGAAGAGTTGCTGGCGCGAGGAAAAAGTCGAGTCGAATACCTCAGCTCGCAGCCCTCGATTCCGTAGGTGAGCACAAATGTAAAGAATTCCCAGCGGAGGATACGGCTTCATGATCTGAAGCTCTTTGGGATCCTCGTAAAGAAAGTAGCCGTGAGTGAGAAGTATGTCCATAGTGCGATGCCGTCAACCGCGGAATCTAGTCGTCTCCGCAAGTTCTATAGGACTGCGTGCGCAGCTGTACCAGTTGAGCTCCAGCGAGGCTCGGCAGCACGGTCGGATGAGCATTTCGACACAAGCGCTCCAGTTTCATGACTTTTTGCCAAAGTTCGTTGGAGTTTTGGCTTGTGTCCGCTCTGCCCGCACTCCATGAATCAACCCGGGCGTGCAGAGCGTCGTGCAGGGCACGATAAAACTGGTCGGAATACGCACCCTGAAACATTATGGAAAGATCTTCACTGTCCGACCAGTTGGTCTTTGTCCCCAGCTGGGCTCGCACGCGCTCAAAGAACTTGGTTCCGGGAAGAGGATAGGAAACTGACACGCCAATATCGTCCGGGCGAGTATCGTCAAGAAGCGCGGCAGTCTCCTGGATGTCAGCCCAAGTCTCGCCCGGATATCCAAACTGCAGAAAATAGCAGGCACGAATGTTTTCATTGCCCAGGTTCTCGCGTGCCTTAGCGATTTGCTCGACTCGCGTACCCTTGTCCATGGCGTCGAGAATTTTCTGGGAGCCTGACTCAACTCCCAGCCAGACTTCGGCGCATCCAGCCCGGCCCAGAGCGCGGACAGTGTCCACGGTCATTAGATCTACGCGGGACTGCATTTTGAACGGGACTGCGGCATCGAGTTTTTCGACCTCAGCGGCAAGTTCGCGGACCCATTTTGGACGCAGGCCGAAAATGTCGTCGGCAAACCAGAGGTGCTCAGCCTGGAAATCGCATTTCAATCGCCGCATTTCTTCGGCAACGCTTTGCGCAGACCGCACTGCGAACGAATCGCCATAAATAGGCTTGGCGCACCAGTTGCAGCGATAGGGGCATCCACGACTCGCAACGATGTTTAACGAAGAATATCCGTGAGCGGTTTTCCATGCTGCGCGGTACTTTGCGGAATCAATCAAGTCTCGTGCGGGAAAGGCAAGCTTGTCCAAATCGCGCATCAGAGGGCGCTGTGCGGTTCGGACCATTTCACCGGTTCTGTCGTCCAGGTAAACGAGTCCCATCGTGTTTTTCAACGCCTCGTTGTCTCCCTGAATCAAGTGTTGGACCACCTCCAGCAAAGTCTGTTCCGCCTCACCAAGCAGGACGCAGCGAAATCCCTGGTGCAGATAGTCCGAGGCATGATCGGAGGCGTCGGAGCCATTCACCAAAACCGTTGCCCCTGCGCGGCGCGAGATTTCAAGGATGTGATAGGCAACGTCCCGCATACGCGTAAGACACATCTTGGTAAGAAAATTGAAGTTGTCCTCGTACACCACAACGACACGGGGGCGATGCTCATCGAGTGCGGACTGAAATCCCTGCTCGGGATCGGTCAGCATGGAGTCAAAGAGCGCAACTGAAAATCCGGCGCTCCGCAGCTGAGCCGCGGCATAGAGCGTGCCCAGCGGCGGATAGGGCTGCATCTTCCGCGTCTGCTTGCGGTCGTAATACAGGTGATAAGAGTGGGTCAGCAGAACGTCAGCCACGCTGCTTGCGCCCCTTTCGTCGAGATGACAACATCAGCACACCTCCGGCGCACTCTTGTTGAGGGCCTGGCCAGTCAGTAGTGACCGCCGTGTGACTACTTTTTCCACCGCACGTGACACCCACAATTCCCAGGGAAACGAATAGCGGTTCTTGCCGATCCGCCAACGAATCGGTGCTCCCAATGCACGACGGAAACCGTTGCGCAGCCAGCGTTGCTTTTTCGTGGCCTTGCGCAACTGGTTGTTCAGCAGAAAGTAATCCAGGCTGCGGCGCAGCTTCTGCAGTTCTTCACCTTGTAGCCAGGGGAGCACATTCGTACCCAGCGCCAATGTTTCCCACTCCTGAAGAGACTGCGGTTCGCGTACGCCCAGTTCTTTCAATTGCGGCCAGATCGGAATCCCCGGATACGGCGTGAAAATGTTGGGAGAGAAGCTGACGTTCCAATATTGACGTGCAATGTCACTCATGATGGAAAACGTCTTTTGGCGATCAACTTCAGTTTCACCGGGATATCCGAGGATGATGTTGAAGACGACATGAATGCCCGCAAGATCCGCCTTGCGAGCGGTCTCCACCATCTGCTCCACGTGCTGGAAGCGCTTGTTCATCAAATACAATACTTCCTGAGAAGCTGATTCTGTCCCGAAGCCGATGTGGTACACACCGCTAGCCGCCAGAAGGCGGACATCGTCTTCGCTCATTGTGGCGACAAAATCCGTGGATGCCTGGAAGTCCCAGCGAAATTTGATGCCGCTGTCGATGATGCCGCGGGCAATAGCGACGGCGCGCTTTCGATCCACTAGAAAGTTGGAATCGAACAAGGGAACATCTTCAATACCGTAGCGCGGAACAAGATCGGCGAGGTCGTTGACCACCCGCTCAGCGTGGTAGGCGTTGAAACGCCGCTTGTAAAAAACCTGGTCCGTACAGTAGTTGCACTGGTAGGGACAACCCACGCTGGTGGTATAGGCCAGCTGCCGAACGCCGGACGCTGCCGCATAGACACCGGGATCGGCCAAGTGGTAGGCCGGCGCAGGCAGATCGTTGATATTAGCGGCCGGGCGTTCCGGTTCGTGAATAATTTTTCCGTTCTTTTTGAACGAGAGACCCCGTACGCCGTGCCAGTCTTCCCTGGAGGCGATGCGTTGCGCCAGTTCAACAATGGTCAGTTCCCCCTGCCCCCGGATCACTGCGTCCACAAAATTCTCGCGTAGCGTCTGATGAGTGGCCAGGCTGGGATGCCAGCCGCCAAATATGATGGGCAGTTTTGGGTGGAGTCTCTTTACCGCGCTGGCGACGCGAATTGCGGCTCCAATGTGCGGACCGGTCAGGACGGAAATGCCGAGAAAGATTGCGTCCGCGGTCTCGCGCAGGATTGCCTTTTCATAATCCGGGAACAGCAGATTGTCAATCAGCTTGACCTGAAACCCCGCCCCCAGCAAAGGTCCAGCCAGAGCCAGCAGACTCAGCGGAGCGCCCAATGGCGGCCCGTCGTAGGGCGGGTAGAAGAGCACAACTTTGTGGGTCGCAGGCAAGGTGTCTTGTCCCAGTTATTGCCGAACTCAATAGTCGGAATTTAGGTCACCGCACTTCGGCAGTTGTCAGCTTCTTGTCAAATTTCCGTCATATCCGCTCGCCGCAGTAAGGATTGCGAGTTGATTACAACCGATCAAGTCATGTGAATTTTGCAGACTTTTGACAACTTCGAGACAAGCTCGCTGGCCGTGATTGGTAGCTTAACTACGCCGCGAAGAACTGCCGTAAAACAACTGTCGAATTACGGCCTCAGCGATTTAAATCCATGGGGACATGCCACTCATGATCCTGTTCTACAACCCGAAAGCAACGCGCTTTCGCAACCGCCGATTTCCGTTGTCCATCTTGTCCATTGCAGCGATGATCGAAGGCAAAGAGCCGTATGCAATTGTGGACGGTAATCTCGACCTCAATCCCACCGAAACTCTGGTTGCGCTGATTAAAGAGCACGCCGTAGAACTGCTGGCGGTCACAGTGATGCCAGGGCCGCAGACAGTCGGAGCAGTGGCCAGCTGCCGCGAGATACGGGAGCGTTTTCCAAAGCTGCCCATCGTCTGGGGCGGGTACTTTCCTACCAACTACACGTCCACGGTACTCAATGCAAATTATGTTGACTATGCGGTGCGCGGCCAGGGCGAACAGACTTTTTTGGAGTTGCTCGAAGCGATTCGGGGACACCACGATCTGAAAACTATCAATGGGCTTTCCTACAAGAACGCAGACGGAACTCCCCGGCATAACCCGGAGCGCCCCATGCGGAACCCGGATGAGTTTCCCTGGTACCCCTATCACCGCATACCGGCCGACAAGTACCTGCTGCCCACATTCCTCGGCCGCCGCACTGCAGTACACCAAGCCAGTATTGGATGTCCCTACCGCTGCAATTTCTGCGGAGTGGTTAATTTTTCCGGGAGCCGCGAAAAGATGGAATCGCCCGCGCGCACCGAAGAAATGATGCGTCACCTGTCCCGACACTATGGTGTGGATGCGATTCAGTTCTACGACAACAATTTCTTCCTTCGCGAAGATCACACCCGCGAACTGGCAGACCGCCTGGCTCCTCTGAGTATGCGCTGGTGGTGCGAAGGACGTACTGACATCATGATGAAGTACTCCGACGCCACCTTCGAAGCGATCCGCCGCGCGGGCTGTGCCATGATTTTCTTCGGTGCGGAATCAGGGTCGAACGAGAATCTCAAGGAGATGAACAAAGACCTGTGCGCCGAGGACACGCTGGCTCTGGCTTCGCGCATTCGCCGCTTTGGCATCGTACCCGAATTTTCCATCATCTTTGGAAATCCGAAGGACCCGGATGGAGACACGCGGGATTGCATCAGGTTTATCCGCCAATTGAAACGGCTCAATCCGGACTCGGAGATCATCGTCGAACATTACACGCCAGTACCGCAGCGGGAGCGCATGTATGGAGATGTCGGCGGAACATTTCAGTTCCCTACAACTCCTGATGAGTGGACGACAGAGAGCTGGCAGCGCTTTGCTACGCAGAAAGACCCGCAAACGCCCTGGCTACGCCCTCGAACCAAGCGCCTGATTGATAACTTCGAATTGGTGGTTTCTTCGCGTTGGCCGACGGTCCAGGACATTCGTTTGCCAAGCTGGGGACGAATAGCGCTGAAAGCGCTGAGCAGTTGGAGATATCGGCTTGGCTTCTATAACGCACCGTTCGAATTGCGATGGACGCAACAGTTCATTGACTTGCGCAAGCCCAAGGCGGAAAGCTTGTGAGCGAAATCGCAGCGGTTCTGGTTTCTGTAACCCAAGGGTACGATCTCTGGGCAGCGACTTACGACCACAATCCGAACCCGCTCCTTCATCTCGAAGAACGCAAGTTGTCACCGCTATTGCCCAGCCTGGAAAACAATCGGGTCCTCGATCTGGCCTGCGGCACTGGAAGGTGGCTGGAGAAAATATTGGCACAGGGTGCGAAGCAGGCCGTTGGAATTGACTGTTCGGTAGCAATGATTCGTGAGGCTCGGAAGAAAACGTTGATGGCAGGAAATTTGGTCCGCGCGAATGGCATGAGCCTGCCTTTCGGCCGTGCAATTTTCGATCTTGCAATTTGCTCGTTCGCGCTGGGTCATTTCAAGGACTTGACGACGGTGGCGCGCGAATTGGCGCGAGTAATGAAACCGGGATCGCGAATGTTCGTAACCGACCTTCATCCCGAGGCTTACGCGCGCGGCTGGCGTACTGGTTTTCGCAATGGTCGGAGCGCTATACACGTGGAGACGCTGCCCCGTACTTCAGAGGCGATTATCACAAGTTTTCATGCGGGAGGGTTCGAGTGTCTGACCTGCATTCCACTGTGCTTGGGTACCGCGGAGAAACCAATTTTCGAGCGCGCAGGAAAGCAGGATGAGTTTGAGACGGCATGCCGTGTTCCGGCGGTGCTGCTCTGCCAGTTCCGAAGGGTCGAACCACCGGCTGCGATCCAGAGAGGACGGTAAGAATGGCAACTGCGTCGAGGACCGCAGTTGCGGGACTATCAGCACCTGACCGAAACCTGGGTTTCCGGAGACGAGTGAGCAGTCTTATCGGGGCACATCGTTGGCTACCCGGAGGCGTGATGGCGGCATCGGTGCTGGAGGTAATACTCTGTCTAGCGGCGCATGCGCCCTGGTGGATACAATTGGGCGCGGCTGTCAGCCTGCTGATCAGTTCATATGTTGCCGGGTTCTGCATGCAGACGTTTCGGGAGCGCCTGTTCCCACCACTGACGAACCTGCAGCGACGCCAGTACGCGCACGCCTGGGATGCGCTGGCCGAATCAAAAGAACAAGCTTTCGCAGCGGCTGCGGGACAATCCGACGAGAGCAGGCTTCGTCGTTCTGCCGGCGTCACGGTGCAGAACATCATGGAACTGGCAGTCGTCACCCTGCATGACGACATCCTGGAAGTAGGTTGCGGAGTCGGACGCATAGGTCGCGAACTAAGCCCCCATTGCCGCTCCTGGACTGGAACAGACATCTCGGCCAACATGCTCAGGTACGCGGCGGACCGGCTGCGCGGAATCGACAACGTTCGCTTAGTCAGACTGGAAGGCGTTGGTCTGCCGGAATTTCAGAACACTTCCTTCGACGTCGTTTACTTCACCAACATGATGATGCACCTCGATGAGATGGACCGCTGGTTTTATCTCCAGGAAGCATTTCGCGTTTTACGCACAGAAGGCCGCGTCTTTTTCGACAACATCGATCTCGAGTCGGATGCAGGGTGGGCCATGTTTGCCAACGACGCCAAACGCTATCGGCACCTGGAGCGCCCGCCCTATATGCCTCGATTTTCCACGGCTTGGGAGCTTCGCGCTTATGCATCGCGAGCTGGGTTTGCAAACGTGACTAGCCATCAGCGTTCTCCCGTCGTGATTGTGACTGCGGTCAAGCCTGGACTCCATTCTGAAAACGATTCCCCTGCATAAACGGGAGATACAGACGTGCTACGCGTGCTCTCGGTGCTCTACGTTTATCCGCCCGACGTAACCACGGCAGAAGGCTTGCTCGAGCGTTACAGCACAGTCGTACCCTGGGCCCGGGCACTGCGCGATGAAGGAGTAGAAGTCACAGTACTGGTGCGGTTCCATGAGACTCGCACTCTGCAGGAAGCAGGAATTTGTTACGCCTTCCACGCAGATTCGTTCGGCCCCTGGCTGAACAATTGGCAGGTTCCGGTGTCGTTTCATTCGGCGATAAGGGCGACGTGCGGGAACCACATCCCAAGTGGAGTGGGCACTGTCGTGCTTGTGCACGGACTCTTCTTTCCTCTGCAAACGCGCCTCCTGCGGGCCTCCCTTCCGCCGGGTTGCGTTGTGGCCGCACAACACCATGCGGAACGGCCTTCGCGAAGACTGGCCCGGCCGTTCCAGAAATGGGGGTTGCGAGCAGCAGACGGGTTTTTCTTCGCAGCCCGTGAGATCGGCCACGCTTGGGCGGATCAGGGTCTGATTTCCAAAACACAATCCATTTTTGAGGTTATGGAAGGATCCACAAGTTTTCGTCGTGTCGATCGCGCTGCAGCTCGTGCGCAGACAGGAATGTCCGGAAACCCCGTCGTATTGTGGGTGGGGCGACTGATTCCTCTTAAGGATCCTTTGACCGTTTTGCGTGGATTTGAACAGGTCGTAAAACAGTTGCCAGAAGCGAAATTGTACATGGCATTTGGTGTTGCGGATTTATTGCCGGAGGTCCGTGAGTGCCTCGCGTCAAGCCCGCATCTATCGCGCTCCGTAATTCTCCCCGGCAATGTGGAACACTCGCAGATGGAGCAGATTTATAACAGCGCTGACTACTTTGTGCTAGGGAGCCACTACGAAGGAAGCAGCTTTTCGCTGGTGGAAGCGATGGCTTGCGGAGTCGTGCCTGTGGTCACGGACATTCCGTCACTGCGCGCCATGACCAATGACGGACGCATCGGCGCGTGCTGGGCTCCCGGCAGCGCAACCGCTTTCGCCGATGCTTTTCTCGAAGTCGCGAAAAAACCGCTCGGGCCACTGAGCGACGAAGCCGTGCACTTTTTTCACGAACAGCTAAGTTACCCGGCAATAGCTCGGAACTCTATCCGCGCTTATGACGAACTAATTGCGTCGAAGCGAGAAGCGACGCGATGAAAATCGCACTGCTCGTGCCCGGTGGTGTGGATCGCAGCGGTCGAGTACGAGTCATCCCTGTGCTCCTCGCACTCATTGAGCGGTTGGCGCGATCACACCAAGTAGTCGTCATCACCTTCCATCAGGAACCGGAGCCATGCGAGTACTCCCTGCTCGGGGCCAGAGTCATAAATCTTGGGCAGGTGGCAGCCCGCACATCTCTTGGACGAATAAGCGCTTGGGTAAACAGAGTTCACTCCGCGTTAAATGCTGCCGGCGGAAACGTCGATGTGCTGCACGGCTTCTGGGTACATCCGGTCGGCACCGTCTCCGTCGCGGTCGGTGCCTGGCTACGAGTGCCCGTAGTAATCAGCGTCGGGGGCGGCGAGATGGTATGGCTGCCCGAGATAGGCTATGGAGGCCAGGGAACTTGGCGATCTCGCTCAGCTATTTCGATGACGTTGCGCCGAGCCAGCGCAGTCACCGCCGGTAGTGAGTATGCGCTTCGGCCGGTTGCCGCAATCCGGCCCGATGCTCTCCGGTTACCGCTCGGCGTCGATCTACACACCTTTCACGGTCCCGTTGAACGATCCGCAGGCCCGCCATGGCGCCTGCTTCATGTGGCCGGACTCAACCCGGTGAAAGATCAAACCACTTTGCTGCGCGCTATGAGGCTGGTGCTGGAAAAGCATCCGCACACCCACCTCGATTGTGTCGGCGTCGATACTCTCGGCTCTCGGATGCAGAACCTGGCTCATGATCTGGGGATCCACGCCGCGGTACGATTCCATGGATTCCGCCCTCTCGACGAGATTGTGCCGATGTACCGCGCGGCTCATTTGTACGTGCAGTCTTCACTTCACGAAAGCATGGGGGCGGCCGTTTTGGAAGCCGCGGCCTCCGGGCTGCCCACTGTCGGCACCAACTTAGGTGTGTTAGCAGAAATGGCACTGCAAGCGGGTGTCGCTATCCCCGTGAAGGATCCTGCTGATCTGGCAGGTGGCATCGTCCATCTGCTTGATCATCCTGATCGACGGCAGTCGCTTGCCCGAGCGGCACAAGCATTTTCCGAAACCTACGATGCCGACTGGACAGCCGCACAGTTACAGGCCGTCTATGATCGTGTGATCCGAAAGCCTGGGTGGCGAGGTCGTTAATCCCGGTGCGCGCCTATCTCCGCGAACACTACCATGTGGGATTTCGGGCTTGTGTTAACAGCAACGCCCGTCGCGTCAATCACGCCGCCTTCGCGATACCGTCGGCAACGATCGTGTGTTGGCGCCGGGCGACGAGAGCTAGCCCCCACCTCAGCGATGGTCTTTCAAGAAAATAGTAAGAGGCAACGCCCACAGAAAGCGTGAGTGCGATATTCATTGGAAACCATGCGTACGGCTGGGTTCCTGGCCGCTGCAGCGTGAACACCTGTTGCCAGAGGTATAGCGAGTAACTCCACATTCCGAGTTTCACTAAAACAACGTTATTCAAGAATCTTCCCCAGATTGACTCCGAGCACCGAATCGAAATATCGATTCCCAGAGCGATACTTAGAAATAGTATGGTCTTTCCCAAGCCTTGGTAGAAGAGAGGAGAACCTTCCCAGGTCGCCGCCAGTGCGACTATTGGAACTAACAGGCACAAGTAAGATCTTGTGAACCGCTGATAGGTTGGGTGAAGGTGAAGGCGAGGCTGGATAATGGCCAGCAGACAGCCCATGGCTATACTGTCGGCCACAGATTCTGTGTGATGATGAAGCGTAGCCCAAGTGGCACCTCGGGCGACCAGTATCAAGCGGACAATTGGGGCGATGCAGATAACTATGACCAGGAGTCGCGACGCGTTTTTGATGGAAAGCCGGGAAAAAATGAGCGGCCAAAGGAGATAAAACTGCTCTTCCACGCAGAGCGACCAGAGATGACCAACCGTCAAAGAACTCGCGGGGCGGTAATTGCCGAGGAACGTGAGCCCCCAGAGCAGCGCTTTCACCGTGCAACTGGCAAGACCCAGGCTGTGAAGAAGAGCTATTCCACAGAGGTACGCCAAAAGGGCTGGGAAAATGCGAAAGCCGCGTCTGCAATAGAAAGCACCGAGAGCAATGTCGCCGGTTTGTTGGCGCTCTTCAAGCAGCAACCTCGTAATGATGAACCCCGACATTACGAAGAAAACAAAAATCCCCCCGAATCCAATCGCGTACTGAATATCGATATTCTGAGAGAAAGTTCGCAGATGAACAGTAACAACCAGACAAAGAAATATCGCCCTTAACCCGTCGAGACTGGGAATGCGTCGTTTGGTCTGCATATACTCTTGGAACTCAAGAAAAGCTCATCCATCACTGACTTGCGTTCGACATGCCTACACTGGCCTCGATTCATAGCGAGAGTGGATGCGCCCCGATTACTTCCTCTCCCAAACCACGTCTTGGTCGGAAAAGACGTGCACCCGAATGTATCGCTCTCGAAGATAGTTGCGTAGAGCGGCGATCGCCTCCTCTGTGGGGTGGTCGTCTGCGTTGTCTAACCGCGGCGACCACAGTACTAGTTTGATTTGCTTTGCCTCCAACTGTTGAATGGTCAGTTGAATATATTCTGGGCGAGTCTGTTGGTTCGTTTCGACCGCATCCATGAATAGAGGGTTTCGCAGCTGGAGTGGAAGGTAAATGCTGGGGCCAGATGCCTGGAAGAACAACTGTCCAGGTTCGATGTGCTGCATCATCCACCGCAGCTTCTCGTAGGCTCGCGGAGCAGCGGCGATTTGACCGCCAGGCGTTTCCGTAATCACTTCCTGCTGCGAGTGTCGCAACCAAGTTTGGCGAACCGCCAGACCAGCAACTACCATCCACATCAACGCTATGGCGTAGCGCCGGTCCTTGCCTGTCCTTCCGAGAGCCCAAATGAATAAGATGATTCCCGGCATCGAGACTGCGAAAAGGCGAAGCCAATTCAAGCTGGAAGCCACTTCCAGAAGTAAGAAGGAGCCCGACATTGAGAGCAACGTTAAGTGTTCCCACGGAAGCGCAGGACTACGACGCCCACGCCAGCATTGCCACAATGCGACCGGATAGATAGCTGGGAGCAACATGTAAACAACAAGGTACGGGGCGAGATTGGGCAACGTACGCAGAGTGAGAGCGGCGGGTAATCCCATGAATTGGGTTTGTATCCCGTGGACCATGTACCGTTCAACATAGGTGACCTGAAAATACCAGAGTTGCTTCAACCCGACCGTTGCAATGAAATGCGCGTTGAGGAGTAGCAGTACGCTGACAAATCCGAGTAAAAGCTGGAGCTGACTCCGTAGAAGATCCCGCATAGGCTTTTTCGCCCAGGATCGTCGCCACGTAAGGAATGCGGCAAATGCAAGCAAGGCTGTTACTCCCCGCGTCTGGGTAAAAAAAGAAGCTATACCGAGCAGCCCTCCTGCGAAAAGAATGCCCCCGTTAACCCTCTTTTGTCCGCTGATTTTCACAGCGGACATGACCGCCAGCACACTAAACCAATGGTGGGTTCCATTCAGCTGTCTGCCATAGGCGAGCGTTAGAAACAAGGCCGTGGTGAGCAAGGCCATCGGGCGGTCCATGATGTCGCTGGCAAGACTAAAACATACGCAACACAGGGCCACTCCGAGCGCAAGGACTGCCACATTCGTGATCCAGACCTGCAACCCGAACAGTTTGAACAGACCGAGGTAAAACAAATCTGTCCCGGGAGGCGTAAATTGAAAAAAATCTTGATAGATCCGATCACCATGCAACATTCGCTGAGCATTCATCCAGAAGTACGTCTGATCTCCTCCCAACAGAAACGGAGTATTGGGGAAGGCAAACAAATTCAGGTAGAGGTACGCGGTAACGCCAAGCAACAAAGCGACGATGAACCAATCGATTTCGCGTCGATGACCGCTCCTTGATTCCGCGCCTGCTTGCGTTGGCTGTTGCACTGCCAAAGAGTCAGCCACTAGCGAGAACCTTTAGGCGCTGATTCGATTCGAGCATTTGTGGACCTAATCATTAGAAACCTCGACACCAACAAAGTAATGAGACCCGGACAGCTTCTCGAGACGCCTCTAACACAAGCCGTGACACTCAGTCGTCAAAGAAGACAATATATCGTCGCGAGACAGTATCGGATGGCCGGAACGGGAATTGACAAGATTTTGACAGTTCAATGACGACGACATGACATGCAGTACATACCATCGATTTTTGGCATGAGATGACAACGGGATGAAGAGCTGCGATTCTGCAACCACACTCGGACAAGAGAGTAGGACGCACCTTCCGCTCCAAGGGCGGTTTCTCGCTGCTGGGTCGATTTGGAAGTTCTCGACGAATTCCCGAGAAATCTTGGATGCGATGCAGGCATTCTTCCAACCTGCTTGCGATGAGCATTCCCTCGCGGACTTGACGATTCGCTTTTATGTTGATCCCCGGCTCCCCAACCGGCCATTATGGCCCCGGCCACATTTTCGGGCGCTCGATCATCTGTACTATGCGTCGTACGGCCCCGGCGATTCGCTCCTGGTTGATCAACTTGATCGACGCGTTATCGGTTCGTTCACCGGCGCGACCGCTCGTGATCTTGCCTATTGGAAACGTGTGATCTTGCCGGTGCTGGCGGGAATTGCCAGTGCATCAGTAGGCGTGACTCCACTTCACTGCGCCTGCCTCGTGAAAAATGGACGCGGCCTTCTGCTCAGTGGAGAATCAGGCGCAGGTAAGTCCACCCTCGCATTGTCGCTGGCTTTGAATGGGTTCTCGTTTCTTTCCGACGATTGCACTTATCTCTCCCGCTCCGCGTCAGAGCTGCGCTGCTGGGGTCTGCCGACTCCGGTGAAGCTGCTCCCCGATGCAGTCCGGTATTTTCCGCGCCTCTTGGGTTTCGATCCCGGCGTTTCCTTGAATGGAGAACTATCATTCGAAGTTGACCCAACCGAGACGTTCGGCGTTAGCCGATCACTATCATGCGTTCCTCGCTGGCTGGTTTTCCTGCAACGCCGGGCTGGAACAGGCGCAAATTTTGAACGCATAAATGCGTCTGAAGCCGCCGTCCGTCTGACTGCGGACTTGGAACTATTGCCTGCGTGCCTCGCACGTCAAAGAGAATATGAACTGGGAAGTATTGATGCGTTGTCTCGGCAGAAAGCCTGGATTTTCCGGCACGACCTGTCCCCCTCGGCTGCAGCGAAGGTGCTCGAAGAATTCTGCGGATCGCCAGAAGCAGCGGAATACAGCGATGGCGACCCAGTGTTCACGGTGCCAGCCGTACAAGTTCCGTTTGCAGATCCGATCAAGAGATTTACACCGACTCCATTTACTGGAACAGTCGAGCTGAATGCCGACGCGAAGATCCACATCGAAACCAATAGTGAGACTTTAGGCGAGCAATTGCGAAGCATCCTACCGCTCTTAGACGGATGCGTTGCCTATCGGGGAGAATTCGTTCTGAGGGTGGTTGTCGAGTCGGAGGATCATCTCGCCAGCGACTCGCATTTGAGTTCCCTCGAATTCAACCATGACGGCTTGGCTTATTCTCTCGCAGGACGGAGGACCTTCCTCGCTTGGGATCGACAAAATCGGCGGGGCGTTGGTTTTGTAGCACCCAACGTCATAGATGACCCGCGCCTGCTTCGTCAGCTTTTTCGGCCAGCATTGACTGGAATGTTCAGTGTGCAGGACCAAATCTAGAGTTGGAAACTGGCGAGCCTGGCTCGCTGGGCAAACGATGCCCTGTCGCTACACCCCATTCGCCAGTTGTGAGATGTCTCTACTGCATTTTCCTCGGAGGAATGTTCTGATTCAACCGGAACAAGTTATTGGGATCGTATTGTGACTTAACGGCGACTAACCGGTCCCAGCGTTCGCGATAGGCTTCGGGCACCCGATCATCCTCGTCGCCGCTCATGAAGTTGATATACACTCCCGGCGTCATTGCTGGCCGTAGTTGCTTGAACAGGCCGCGAACCCAAGCGACGTTTACGCCATCCTCAGACGGGTCGTTCCAGTTGGCGATCAGATTAAGAACATAGGGTGAACTGCGGTCCCCAAAAGCGGTTTCAGCAGCCGCAACCCGGCCTGGAGCTCCGCCAAGATAGGCAAGCTCAATCTGCGTATCAGGCGACGGGACTGTCGCCAACGCATTCACCATCAGCTCAATGCTGGCATCGTCCAAAGACTTGAAGTAACCCGACTTGGTGTAGTAGCGGCGACCGTGGGGGAACTCGTGGTCCGCCATGGTCTGCAGCGCCAGGTAGGAAACCTCTCTTCGCGTCACTCCGAGAGGGTTGCACAAAGACAAAATGTGATCCAGGAATTTCTGTGCTTGTTCGGCGTCACCGGGCCACAGGACCGACTGGCTTGCGACCGGACGGCGGCGTACCTCAGCTGGAACATTTTCCGTTGAGGGAGCGATTCGCAGATTCAAGTTCCATTTCAAATCGTCGGGCGCTGACGGCATGAAGTCTCGCCAGTGCTGAACCAGGCGGTAAATGTCATCCCCAGCAGATAGCGATTCGCCCAGCACAACCGAGCGAAGTGGATGTAGTTTTACCG
>Ga0206950_1052_pt1 | contig 28289 bp, 25 predicted proteins | sample Alteio_BWOrgHeat_41_FD_152954 | JGI IMG/M metagenome (GOLD analysis project Ga0206950, IMG submission 152954) | Enriched cells from forest soil in Barre Woods Harvard Forest LTER site, Petersham, Massachusetts, United States -... | ecosystem: Environmental > Terrestrial > Soil > Temperate forest >... | reverse complement strand
CGAAGCATTTGGATTTCCTGCGCTTCCATTTACTTTTCGCTCAGGCATCCGCATTACGCTTGGAGGGGAGTCATGGAAACTGGAATAGCGGAAAAAGTTGTCTCGGACTTGTCGGCAAGAACGGACCGCCGGATCGGACCTCCCGATCGTGCGCTCTTCATTCTTGTTCTCTTAGTTTTGTGGATCGCGTTTGCTTTCGTGCTTGTGGTTTCGATGGGACTGGGTGCGACCAAGATCGGAGTTCGGGAAGTACTTGGCTCATTACTCAATTGGCATCGCTCAGGCAGCGCAGATTCCGTGATTCTCTTCGATATCCGTCTTCCTCGAGTGGTTGCGTCAGCGTTAGTTGGTGCCGCGCTTTCTGTAGCGGGGCTTCTATTCCAAGGGCTGTTCCGAAATCCCATGGCTGACCCGTACGTGATCGGCTCCTCAGGAGGGGCGGCTTTAGGGGCTGGGATCGGACTCTTTCTGCTCCCTCGCTTTTCTTTTCTCGGATTCGGCGGGACTGCGGCCATGGCATTTGTTGGATCTGTCGCAACTATAGCACTGGTTTACTGGCTGGCCCGGATTGGCGGCCGAGTGCCTGTCGTGACTCTCCTACTCGCGGGTTTCGCGGTGAGCACGATGTTGAGTTATTCAACGTATTTTCTTGTAGTGCTCGACGACAATTTTGGCCTGAAAACGCGCGTGCTTGCCTCCTGGCTTACCGGAGTCATCGCCGTTCCCAGGTGGGTCCAACTTGAAGTCACCGCCGGGATGATCGGGTGCGGCTTGATTTTCTGTCTTCCGCTGGCACGGCGTTTGAACACTCTGGCACTCGGTGACGATTATGCCCGCCAAGTTGGGGTTCAGGTCGAGAAAACACACCTGGCCATCATTCTCGCCGGGTCCCTTCTAACCGCTGCCGCAGTTTCCCTGGGAGGAATCATCAGCTTTGTGGGCCTGATCGTCCCTCATATGGCAAGGCTGGTCCTGGGACCTGACCATGTTCGACTCTTGCCAGTTACGGCCCTGACGGGTGCGATTTTCCTGGTGTTGGCAGACACACTGGCGCGCACTATGCTCGCACCTTCTGAGGTTCCGGTAGGGCTTCTGACTGCATTTATCGGTGGCCCATTTTTCCTTTATCTTTTGCGCCGGACTCGGCGGGAGTACACATTGTGACTCCATTACTTCAGTTTGTGGATGTGTCATTTTTTTACCAGCAACGTGCCGTGCTTGAGGATGTCAGTTTTTCCCTGGAGCAGGGCGAATGTGGAGCGCTAATTGGGCCCAATGGAATTGGGAAGACAACGCTCCTGCGGTTAGCGGTTGGCATGCTCGCTTGTTCCCATGGCTCGGTCTCGCTGGCTGGGCGCAGGTTGGATAGCTTCAGGCGAGGAGAGGCTGCACAACTGGTTGCGCTTGTTCCCCAACGATTCGAAGTACCGTTTGATTTCACTGTGCAGCAGATTGTCGAACAAGGGCGTACGCCCTATCTCGGCCTCTTCTCAGGTTTCACGCGCAGGGATCGCCAGGCAGTAGAGCGTGCTCTGGAGTTAGCTGCTGTCACTTCCTTGCGGAACCGCATCTTTAATGAGCTTAGTGGAGGAGAGCGTCAGCGAGTCAAGATCGCTCTCGGATTGGCCCAGGAGCCTCGTTTGCTGCTCCTCGACGAGCCTACCCAAAGCCTCGACTTGGGCCGGCAACTTGAATTATTGGACCACATCCGCGTTCTCAATGACGAGGGAGTTACAATCCTGGCTACAATGCACGATCTTCAATTGATTCCAGACACATTTTCTTCCGTTTTATTGCTGGGCCCAGACCAAGAAGTGTGTAAGGGCTGTCCGCAAGATATTTTGCAACCCGACATTCTGGAAAGAGCTTTCGATTGCCCTCCTCGCCGCCAATCGAAGTTAGTGGGCGAGAATGGGAACTTGCTGGAGAAAATACGATGACCACTGTGACCGCTAACATGCTCGCCGAGTTCGTCAATGAAATTGTTGGCCCCGATCCCAAATGGCAGAAACACGCGCGTACACATCTCGATAATCTGACCAAGCCGTTGGGCAGCCTTGGCCGGCTTGAGGACATCGCAGCGCAATTGGTTGCGATCCGAAACGGCGAGATTGGCGGGCCCTTGAACAAGGCTGCGTATGTGTTTGCGGCGGATCACGGCATCGTAGCAGAGGGAGTCAGTGCATATCCCAAGGAAGTCACGCGGCAGATGGTGCTCAATTTCCTGCAAGAAGGTGCAGCGATCAATGTCCTGGCAAAACTGCACAAGGCTGACCTGACCATCGTTGATGTTGGTGTTGACACGGATTTTGGTGATCTGCCGGGTCTTCTACAAAGAAAAATCCGAGGCGGCACTCGCAACATGCTTCATGAGCCTGCGATGACCGAAGATGAAATGCTGCGGGCTTTGCAGGTTGGACTGGAACTGGCGACCAGCGCTGAGCAGAAGCAGCAAACACTGATTGCAGTTGGGGAGATGGGGATCGGCAACACGACTTCAGCGAGCGTGATCACAGCCGTCCTCACGGGCCAACCAGCCTCTGCGGTCACAGGCAAGGGGACAGGGTTGGAGAAGGATGCGCGTGAGCACAAGATCCAGGTTGTCGAGTGCATCCTACGAAAGCACTTTGGGGAAAATTCGCATACTTTTGAAGTAGCACCGCTTGAAGTCTTGCGGTGTGTCGGCGGGCTGGAAATCGCCGCCATGGTTGGATTCGTTCTGGGTTTGGCACGATATCGGATAGCGGTTGTCACGGATGGTTTTATTTCCACCGCGGCCGCAGCTTTGGCGGTTGCTCTGGAGCCGAGAATAAAAGAGTATTTGTTTGCCGGACATCGTTCGGAAGAACCCGGCCATCATTTTTTGCTGAACTATTTGGAAGTCGATCCTATCTTGACGCTCGATATGCGTTTGGGAGAGGGTACTGGCGCGCTATTGGCAATGCCTATCATCGAGTCGGCTTTGCGCCTCTACTCCGACATGGCAACCTTTGCTTCGGCAGGTGTAAGCGGAGCAAACGAATGAAGTGGATTGTTGATTTTCTGGTTGCCATCCAATTTCTTACGCGCCTGCCAGTGCTGCGCGTTCGTTTTGATCCCGACTCTTTATCGCGCGCAGCAACATTTTTCCCGGTTGTTGGTCTAATGATTGGCCTTGGAGCTTCACTTTTACAGCACATTCTGGGGCCGCACCTTAACCGGGCCTTAACTGCATTGTTGGTGCTTACTTTTCTGGCGCTCGTCACGGGAGGGCTCCACGAGGACGCCTTGGTGGATGTGGCGGATGCTTTTGGCGGAGGGTGGAACCGGGAGCAGGTTCTCACAATTCTGTGGGATAGCCGAATCGGAAGTTTCGGAGCATTGGCTCTCGTACTTTCTGTGCTGGCCAGATTTCTGCTGCTATCGACTCTTCCGGTGAATCGTTTCACTGCATTGGTAGTCTCTGCACACGTCCTGTGCCGTTGGACGACGCTGCCCTTGAGTTATTTTCTGCCCCCGGCGCGCCCGAGTGACGGGCAGGGAGCGAGGATCGCACAGAAAATCTCTCCCGCCTCGCTTCTCATAGGCACTCTATTGAGTTTTGCCATCGTTTTCTATTTCATGCGGACACAGTTCTGGATTCCAGCCCTTGTAGCACTTGTAATCACCGGGTTGAGTGGCCTCTATTATTTTCGCCGGATTGACGGAGTAACGGGCGACTGCTTCGGGGCTACGAATCAGATAACGGAAATTGCCATTTATTTTTGCGGAGTGTGGAATGTATGAGAGATTTTCTTTTCATACGTCACGCGGAGACCGATATGGCGGGCCGGTTCTGCGGCCATTCGGATCCGGAGCTCAATGAGCGAGGCCGTCAACGACTTGCGGGACTGGTGGACATGCTATCGGCATACGAGATTCGGGAGGTGTTTACCAGTGACCTTCGACGCGCGCACCAGACCGCAGATGCGATCGGCCAACATTTCGGAGCAGAACCCAGGGTTCGCTCTGGGCTACGTGAAATCCAGTTTGGCCTGTGGGAGGGACTTTCATGGAGCGAAATCGAGATGCGCGATCCTTTGCTGGCGAGGCGCTGGGTCGAAGAATACCCCAAGTCGACTGCGCCAAACGGTGAGCCATTCCAGCAATTTGTATCGCGGGTGCGTAAAGAGGTTTCTCTCTTGCAGGAAGAAGCCACGAAACTTCCGATCGCTGTAGTTACACATGCCGGTGTCATTCGCGTCGCCCTAACAACTTGGTTCGGTATGTCGGAGCAAGAAGCTTGGGATCGGACGCGATGCTACGGATCGGTCGTGGCGCTCGACAAGAATCTTATCCATAGGACCGCGACGGAAGTGTCAAGTTTACTTACGCCGAAAATATGTTGACTGGGAGGATCGATGATGAGTATCGCAACCAAAACTGGTGACGGTGGACAGACGGCGCTCATCGGAGGCGCTCGCGTTTCTAAAGCTGATCTGCGAGTGCAAGCGTACGGTTCCGTGGACGAACTCAATTCTGTCCTAGGGTTCGCCCGCAGCATTTGTGAAAATGCGGAGGTCCGCTCTTGGACGGAATCAATCCAGAAAACGCTTTTTCGATTGGGCGCGGTGCTGGCGACGGCGCCTGCGGCCAAGCCGAACAAGAACGCACCTAGCATCACTGCCGAGGACGTCGAGTATCTTACGACTCTCGTCCACAAGATCGAGGCTACTCCGGGTATTTTGTCCGACTGGTCTCTGCCTGGAGCACACACGGGAGCTGCCGCTTTCGACATTTCCCGCACTGTTTGTCGGCGTGCGGAACGAGATTTCGTCCGCTTGACCGAGAGCGGTGCTCCCGCGAATCCGCAGGTACTGGCATATCTGAACCGTTTGTCCGATGTTTTGTGGCTATTCGGGAGATTGTTGGAAGTGCAGGCAGGTGTCGATTCGACACTGCGAGATGACAAACACGCGGGGGCACGTTGGTCGAGGGCCTGGTGATGCCCCGAGCTGGCAAGTTCGCCGACGATGAGTTGAGGGGAGTCTATCGCGCGATTCGCGAACGACGTGACGTGCGATCCGGCTTTTTACCGGAACCACTGACTGACCAAGTGTTACACCGGCTTTTGGAAGCTGCCCATCATGCCCCTTCTGTGGGGTTGATGCAACCCTGGCGATTCATTCTTGTTCGAAAGCTTGAAATCCGAAAGGCTGTACATGACATTTTTCTGCATGCGAACCGTGCGGCACTCGAGACTTACGAAGGGGATCGCGCCAAGAAATATGCAAGTCTAAAACTCGAAGGCATTCTTGAGGCACCCCAAAATCTCTGCATCGTTTGCAATCCAGAATGTGAACGTGGACACCGGCTCGGACGTCACTCAATGCCGGAAACAGCCATTTATTCCGCGGTGTGTGCTGTCCAAAATCTCTGGCTAGCGGCTCGCGCTGAAGGGGTTGGTGTCGGCTGGGTGAGTATTCTCGACAAGGACGCATTGCAAGAGGTGCTGCACATCCCGGGCAATATAGTTCCGGTCGCGTATCTCTGCCTCGGGTATGTAGATCACTTCGCGGCAGAGCCTGAACTAGAACGTGCAGGATGGGAACGGCGCATTCCACTTGATCAAGTGCTGGGGTTTGACGAATACGACTCGCGTTGGGAAGCTGAGGAGGCGAAGCCATAGCTGCTCGCGCCATCATGCTCCTGATATGACACCCGCCGTTTCTGATGCAAAAGCGAACAATGGGTAGAGTTGGTGACCGAGGCTGGCACGACATTGACTTCCCTCAGCGCGGCTCCTAAGATGATCGCGTGAAAGGGCTGACCTTTCTTAAGTGATCGGCCAAACCATATCGCATTACTACATCATCGAGAAACTCGGTGTTGGAGGGATGGGTGTCGTCTATAAGGCGAAAGACACACGTCTCCACCGTTTTGTCGCCCTCAAATTTCTCTCCGAGTTAGTGGCTCGCGACCCCCACGCTCTCGCGCGTTTTCAACGTGAGGCCCAAGCGGCTTCGGCGCTGAACCACCCTAACATTTGCACGGTTTACGAAACTGGCGAGCAGGATGGCCGGGCATTCATCGCGATGGAGTTCCTGGATGGCGTGACTTTAAAGCACCGCATTGCCGGACGGCCGATGGAGACGGATGTGTTTTTGCCTCTCGCAATTCAGATCGCGGATGCGCTCGACGCCGCGCATTCGGAAGGGATCGTCCATCGTGACATCAAACCCGCCAACATCTTTGTGACCAAACGCGGTCACGTCAAGATACTGGATTTCGGTCTGGCCAAGGTCGAGTTCATGGGGAACCGCGCAAAAGCAGCAGGCGCGCGAGCGGACGCTACTATAACGGGAAGTGATGATCACCTGACTAGTCCGGGATCGACGTTGGGCACAGTGGCCTACATGTCACCAGAGCAAGTGCGGGCCAAGGAGTTGGATGCACGGACCGATCTATTCTCTTTTGGCGCCGTCCTATACGAGATGGCAACGGGTGCACTGCCGTTCCGCGGCGAGAGTTCGGGAGTGATCTTCCACGCTATTTTGGACCGCGATCCCCTCCCAGTGGTACGGCTTAATCCCGACCTGCCGCCGAAACTGGAAGACGTAATCACAAAAGCATTGGAGAAAGATCGTAATCTTCGCTATCAAAGTGCCACGGAAATGCGAGCTGACCTGCAGCGCTTGAAACGGGACACGGAATCCGGGCGAAGGTTTATGGGGGGCGCGGGGGCTGAACCTGTAAGTTCTTCCCGGCACATCGAAGCTGAGGGTTCTCCCTTTCAGGTTAGCGCCACAAATGAAACCTTAAGGCCGCTCGCGGTTAGAGGGTCTGCGAGACATGGTCAGATCTCGCTGGCTGGAGCAGATGGACTGAAGCCGGTAGTGGATCGCTTTGAGCGCACGAAGGTCCTAATTTCCGTTGCGCTCCTGGTGCTGTTGGCGTTGGTTGGCGTCGGCTTGCGCTGGAGATCACGGTCAGCAGCCAAACTGAATGAAAGGGACACCGTCGTTCTGGCTGAGTTTGCCAACTCTACCGGTGATGCGGTCTTCGATGACACGCTGAAGCAAGCCCTGGCCGTTGCCCTACGGCAGTCGGCTTTCTTGAACGTCCTTTCCGACGACAAAGTCGGTGCGTCCCTGAAAATGATGACGCGCGCGGAGAGTACTCCGTTAACTCCTGAGATCGCCCGCGAGGTTTGTGAACGCTCCGGCAGCAAGGCCTACATCTCCGGCGCGATTACTACTCTGGGCAGCGAATACGTGCTTGGGCTGAAAGCAATGAATTGCCAGAACGGAGAAACTCTGGCGCAAGAACAGGCTACCGCCCCAGCAAAAGAAAAAGTGCTCGAGATGCTTGGGAACGCGGTTTCCAAACTCCGTGGGGAACTTGGCGAATCGCTGGCGACAGTGCAGAAATTCGATGTGCCGTTGCAACAGGCCACAACTTCTTCTCTCGAAGCTTTGCAAGCCTACAGTCTCGGGATAAGGGTATTGCATGAGAAAGGCCCGGTTGCGGCCTTGCCCTACGAACAACGAGCTATCGCACTCGATCCGGAGTTTGCCACGGCGTATGAAGGTGTGGGACTCCAATACGCGGGTCTGGGGGAGCTGGGAAGGGCCAGTGAGTACCTCACTCACGCATTTCAGTTGAGAGACCACGCCAGTGAACGCGAAAAGCTGGCTATCGCTTCTTCCTACTATCGGACAGTGACCGGGGAACTGGACAAGGCAGCGCAAATGGATCAGCAGTACGTCGAAAGCTACCCCAGGGAAGGCACCGTCTATAACGACCTGGGCGGCATCTATGGCCAGCAGGGTGAGTTTGAGAAGGCTGTTGATGCGGAGCGGGACAGTATTCGTTTGGCGTCCGGAGACGTGGCGGTTTACGCGAACCTGAGTAGTTGGCTGATTGCGTTGCAGCGCTATCAGGAAGCGCGACAGTCCATCCAGGCAGCGCTGGCTCAAAAGTGGGACAGCGATGCACTCCACCTCAGCCTTTATGGGATTGCCTACACCGCCGGCGATACCAAAACAATGGAAGAACAAATCAATTGGCTGGAAGCCAAGCCCGAGTTTGAGAACGAAGGGTTGGGGTTGGAATCTGACACGGAGGCATATTCAGGCCATCTGCTCAAAGCGCGAGAGCTAAGCAGGCGGGCCATCGACTCAGCCATACATACCGACAATAAAGAGGGCGGCGCGTTGTGGGAGGGCAGCGCCGCGTTGCGCGAAGCAACCTTCGGCAACGTTGCCGAAGCAAGGCAGGACGCGAAGGATGCACTGACACTAGCCCCCACTAGTCGAGGCGTTCAGATTGAAGCAGCCTTGGCCCTGGCGATGATTGGCGATGCGGTGCAGGCGGACGCGCTGACGCAAGATCTGGCAAAGAGGTTTCCCCTGGACACACACATGCAATTGTTGTGGCTGCCGACCATTCAAGCGCAATTGGCTCTTGATCGGCGGAATCCGGCAGGTGCCGTCGCATTTCTGCCTTCCGGCACCAAGGCGGCGCGTGTTGAGCTGGGCGCAATTCCTTTCCTGCCAAATGTTTCGTGCCTGCAGTCAGTGTATTTACGAGGCCAGGCCTATCTGGCAGCCGGCGAAGGCAACTCGGCTGTTCATGAATTTCAGAAGATACTCGATCACAAAGGAATTGTCTGGAATTGTCCGACCGGCGTTCTGGCTCATTTAGGATTGGCTCGCGCGGCGGTTCTTACTGGGAACAAAGAGAAAGCCCAGTCTGCCTACGCAGACTTTCTCGCACTATGGAAAGATGCTGATCCTGGAATTCCCGTGCTGAAGGAGGCGAAGGCGGAGTACGCAAAGCTCCAGTGAGTGAGCCGGGGGACCGATAAGCAATAGATTAAGGAGTTTTCGACTCGGTTGAACCAACTGCTGAAGGAAGCCTGACTATCCGGAAGTTACGACATCGCTGAAACGATGTGCAGATGTGCCCTATTCCTCAGGACTCCAAAAAGGGATGTCGTGGCCGGACGCCCAACAGTCCAGAACGCCGTTGCGGTGACGTTGCCTCATGGGTGAGCAGTTTCCGGACCTCGGTTTCCAGGGCGATGCGTTCTTCATCGTGAAGATCGGTAAAGCGGAAGGGCTGCAAGTAGGCATTTGTCGCGCACATCGGAAACAGCATAGCCGCTCGGCCCCGTACTGGACGCGACCCCAAGTGTACGGTCAGCTTTACCTGGGCGCGCTCATCCAGACAGTTATTCAGTTCCAGCAAACCCCCGGTGATGGAAATTTTTACGGTTTTGCCCCACAACTGTCGGCCATTCGGGAGTTGAATCGTGGTAGAAACGGTTCCCCACAGGTTCGCGCGGGGGGCGCGAAGAGCTTTTCGGGGATGGGGGAACCCAGCCATTGCACCTCAAATATCGCACCCAGCAGGGCTTTCGCGCAGATTACCAAAGCCGCATCTTGCATTCTGCCACCGTCGTGGGTTACCAGGCCAACAGGTGGGTGTACTACAACTTTCGTAATCTCCTCATTGGCCCGTCCGTAACATAATCTCATGGGGTATGAACGGCCTCTCCCAACTACACGCTCAACAACGGGCGCCGCGAGTGCATCTGGCTGACTTCACTCCTGCGGTGCTTCGCTTCCAAAATGGCGAGCGGGCCGCCGGCAAAGTACAGGTACTCTCACTCAACGGCGGACTGCTTTCGCTCACCAGCCCTATTAACCAGGGATCGCAAGTTAAGATGCTATTCCTGACGCGCACCGGACCCGTGCTGGGCGCGGCGGAAATGCTGAGCCCGCTTACCGGCACGCAGCAACCTTTCCGCTTCGTTTCGATTCCTGTGGATGATCGTCGCCGCTTGGGCGCGGCCATTCAGTCCACGTTGAATCAGAACAGCACCAACGAAAACGCCGCCGAGCAAAAGTGGATGGATAAACTGCGGGCAGCTTCAATTCAGGAAAGGCAGCCGCGACCGCGCTTATTGAAGTTTATTGTTGGCGCGGCGGTACTCGGAGCTGCTTGCCTCGGCTCGTTTGTCTATCTTCTGCCGCAGATCATCAAGTAGTCTATGGCCCCGGACAAATCCCGTCGCTGGCCGCGACACCAGGTGAAACTGCCTGTGCGCATTATTGCCGCCAGTGATGCCTCCAAGATCGCGGTACCCGGACTCACCACCGAAATCAGCCGAGGCGGGATGGCATTGTATGGCGGTGTCCCCCTGCAGCCTGGAGACTTGATGGAGGTCGAGTTTGAGACCTTCAACCGTCTCCGCATAGCCGGTGCTGTCCGCGATCGCAATGGCTATTGCTTTGGGTTGGAATTTCTCACCCTGCTGCCCGAGGAAGATCCGGAAGTTGTTGTGCCCGATCTGGCCGCGGCAGTCCTCCCGCCGCGCGGACTTGCGGAGATGGAATCGGACGATCCTTCGCAGGGAGTACACCTTGAAGTGGTCCAAGGCGCGTCAGAGATTTTCTCGCTGTTTCTCGAGAGACACGAAGCTTACCTGCAACAAAAAGAGCAAGAGATACAGCGCATGCGCCAGGAACTGGCGGAGATTCGGAGCTCACGCCAGGAGATTGAAGCCTTAGCTCGACAATTTCTCGGACGCTTGCACTAGATCGGCTGTGACCACCGGATAGTGTGCCCTACGTTTATACTTCGCTGAACCAGTGCCGCATCTGCTCCGCCGTCACATTTCCGCCGCACAGAGGTGTGGCCACGTGTGCGCCTCGAAATTGCTGCTTGTAGGTTACAGCGGCGGCTAAGCCGGCCACGCCCGACGGTTCCGTGACGAGTCCATGATGACGCAGAACAAGGCGCATTGCGTCAATCATGGCTTCATCCTCCACCAGCAGAATTTCATCCACCAGACCTTTGAGCGTAAGAAGCGATTCGCGGACGGGAACGCGCACCGCAATGCCATCGGCGATAGTGGAGATAGATTCGCTGCTGCACACTTTTCCCTCCCGCCACGACGTGGCCATTGCAGGAGCACCCGCTGCACAAACACCGATGATCCTGGTAGAGGGCGAGTGCGCCTTCATCCAGCAGCCAATGCCCGCTAACAAGGCTCCGTCACCCAGCGGTATGAGCAGCGCGTCGAAGAGCGCAGCTCCGCGGCACAGTTCCACGGCGATCGTGCCAGCGCCTTCCGCGATGGCGGGATCGTTCCCGTCCTCGACAAATTGCGCCCCGGACTTCTTCGCAAACTCGCGGGCATGGTCTTTGGCCTCGTCGAAATCTGACCCCATGAGCCGCACCTCGCCGCCCAACTCGCGCATGCGTTCCACCTTCAATGGATTCGCAGACTCGGCGGCAAATACGATCACGGAAAAGCCCCGCCTACGGGCCGAGTAGACCAGTCCCTGACCGAAGTTTCCCGCCGAGGCGCAGACTAGTGTCTTCGGACCGTCCTGTTGACGCGACATGAAGTATTCGGTGCCCCGCCCTTTGAAAGATCGAATAGGATTTACCGTTTCAACTTTCAGGACAAAATCCATTCCCAGGAGGCGGCTCAAGATGTCACTGCGGAATTGTGGCGTGTTCAGGAAGATAGGGTCAATGACCTGCAATGCTTTCTCGATATTTTCCAAAGAGAGCAAGGAGTCTGTAGCGGTGTTGGCGAGTGACATTGAACTATTGTCGCACTTCAGGGGGAGCAAGAGTTACTCTCCGCGTACCCGGTGTCTGCCCTCAGCGGTCTCTGCGGTTTAAGGTGGGGATCTTGGCCATGACAAAGCCTTTTAACCGCTGAGGTCACTGAGAACACCTCCGAGTGCGCAGAGAGGGCGCCGCTGCGAGAACTATTTTCGGTACACCACGCCACCCTTCATCACAAAGCTGACTTTCCGCAAGACGCTGATGTCCTGCAACGGATCTCCGGGAACGGCGATCACATCGGCCAGATACCCCGGTTTCAGCGCACCAATCTGTTCCTGCCAGCCCAGCAGCTTGGCCCCATTGAGCAGATCAGCCTGTAAGGTGGCAAGCGGCGTCATGCCGTATTTGACCATCAGTTCGAATTCGCGGGCCTGCGTGCCGTGAGGAAAAGGGCCGACATCGGATCCCAGTGCCATGGGGACGCCTGCCGCAAGTTGGCGGCGAAACTCGGGCGCGTGCAGTTCGAGCATCTGACGATCACGCTCTCCCGACTCCGGCGAAGACGGATGCGCAGCGAAATATTCAAAAATGGTGAAGGTAGGAACGGCAAAAACTTGTTTCTCACGCATGAGCCGCATGGTTTCATCGCTGAGTTGGTTGGCATGGTCAATGGAAACCACTCCGGCGCGTGCGGCATAAAGAGTGCCGGGCTCGCCCGTGGCATGTACAGCAACGCGTTTGCCGGTTCGTGCAGCTTCCTGCACCGCGGCAGCCAGTTCGGCTTCCGTGTATTGATAGACAGTAGAAAATCGCCCGTCACGAACCGTGTCCGGCCCGGTTTCGTAGATCTTGATGAAATCAGCGCCTTCCTTGAACTGCTCGCGGACCACGCTTACCAGCTCAGCAGCGTTGTTTGCGTAGGTGGCATTGGAGAGGATGTGCTGCGCGGGATTGAAATGATTGGCGTCTTCGTGTCCGCCCAGTACGTCCACGGCGTTTCCGCTAATGCGCAGGCGGGGGCCCGGAACCAGGCCGTGATCGATAGCGTCGCGCACAGCCGTGTCAGCGGAACCCGCGCCTTCCGTGCCCATATCGCGTTCGGCTGTGAAGCCGGCCATTAGATCATCGCGCGCCGCTAGAACCGCCAGGATGGTCCGCTGCGGAACGGACTCTTCGACTGTCTGCAAGTCCTCCGCGCCGGGATGCAGAAACAGATGCACGTGGGCGTCAATCAAGCCCGGCATCAAGGTGGTGTCCCTTAAATCAATCGTGTCGGCACCGGTCGGATGCGTCACTTTCGATCCAGCTTCCACGATGCGCTCGCCTTGGACCAGGACTTCTCCCGGCTGTACGATTCGCCCGCTTTCAATGTCGAGCAGGCGAGCCGCATGGAGCACGATGGCGTGTGCGGACCCAGTTAAGAATTGTCCTGAAGCTGGAACGACAAAAACGAAGGCAGCCAAAGCGAACATCAGAACCGGGAAGCCGTAGCCTTTTTTCATGCTCGGAAGGATATCACCAGCGACAGGTGGCGGGGTTATTGGTCTGACATTCAGCATGCTGAATACCCAAGAAATGTGGCTGCCGCAGGGACAGACACGTCCGTAACGTGGCCCGGACCCGAATGGGCGGACTAGCATGGAGGCTCGGTCGGACTCGCGTCTTGGAGGGTTTATGAGTCAAACGAAGAAGATCGTCTTTTCGCTGGTAGTAGTCCTTCTTGCATTGGCCGGAGCACACGGTCAATCGTTGGGGGACGTGGCCCGTGCCCAGCGTCAAAAGCAGGCGAAGAACGTCGCTTCACACAAGGTGCTGACCAACGAAGATATTCCGGAGAGCACGGAACCAGCCTCTCCCAGCCCCAGCTGCTATGAAGAGCATGGAAGCACGTCCCCGGCACCTGCCTCCAATGACACCCACGCCGCCGAGCAGTGGAAAGCGAGAATCGAGGCACAAAAGAGTTCAGTTGCTGCCCTGCAGAGTCAGATTGACAGAGTCAACTCCTCGATTCACTTCACATCCGGAAACTGCGTAGCCAATTGCGTGCAGCACAACGAACGTCAGATTCAGAAGCAGGAAGAGGTCGAAAGAATGCAGAAGCAGCTGGACGAGAAAAAGAAAGAACTTGAGGACATGCAGGAATCAGCCCGCAAAGCTGGGTTGGGTAGCGCAGTGTACGAGCCGTAATTTCCGTCCGCCAGCCGTCCTATTTTCTGACGATCATCCTTACCCCAGCTTGGTGCGCAAGTCTTTGGCCAGCGCGTCCGCTTCCCTCATCTTGGTTTCGGCAAACAGTGGAAGATTGGGAACATCCAGTGCCATTTCACAGGACAGCAGGAGAGCTGTAATGGTGTCCTTCAATTCACGGCGCAGAATCTGCTCGGCTTCCTGTCTCGCCAACTGAAGTTCGCGCTTGCGGCGGGCCAAGGCCGAGCGCAATTCTCGGGATGCCCGATCAATTCCACAGACGGCAAAGTTGCAATACACGGGGACTGCGGATCCCAAATGCTTCAGGATCATGTCGGAGTCGTGGGGGCCGGAATCGAGCAACGACTGGTCCATCAGCACAGCCGAGTATTCGTTGTTCTGCAATTGTGTGATGGCCGCGTGAAGGGAGGCCGTCACTTGCACGGTCTCGTTGGTTGCTTCCTGAAGCACGCGAGCACAATGCTGAGCTTTTGCCAGAGGCGTGGTCAGCAGAATCATGCAGAGCAGTTTGCACGTCGCCTGCCAGATCGCAATCCCTTAAAACAGAGGCTTTGCGCCCATGCCAACGGCGCCTACTGTTCATTATGGGAAGGCGTTCCGGAAATGGTCTGTCCGGCCGGGGGCACAAATGAAGTCTGTGATCAAACTTTGGCTAGCTTGTTTACTGGAGAAACTGGGAATCGTGGTGCTGAGGCTGAGGTGGCAGCTGGCACGGCCGTTTCTGGCTTCTTTCGTCTCGCGGTAAGATTGCCATCGCCAGCCAGATTCGCGGCGCTTCCCAGGCTGTAGGCGTACAGCACGACCTCAACCCGTTTGGAAACTCCCAGCTTATCGAATATCCGGAACAGATAATTTTTTACGGTATGTTCGGTCAGACCCAGCCGTTGTGCGATTTCACGGTTCGACAACCCTTCGGCCACACAGCGGACTACCTCTTGCTCACGCCGAGAAAGCAAGGCTGCTCCGCGTGCGTCAATAACTCGCAAAGGCAATGCTTCTCCTAGCGCTTCCAACAGATACCGCAACTCTCTACTGTTGGCCCAGATTTGCCCCTGACTTACGCAATGAATGCACTTGGCCAGCGATTTCAGGGATTCGTTGCGGCAGAATACGCCGCGTGCTCCAGCCCGAAATGCTTCGACGATCTGGCCGCGTTCAGAGGCGTCGAGCAGCATCACCACGCGGGTCTCCACTCGCATGGCGAGCAGTTCGCGGGCTACTTCGAAACCTTTGCGCTTGTCATCTTCAAGCTCAGCGCTGATTACAACCACTGCGGGTTTCTCCTGCGCGACCATCGCGAGGATCCCCTTCGCATCGGAAACCGGTCCCAGTACCTCGAAACGTTTGTCCCGTTCCAGGGCACCAGCCAGAAGTTGGCTGTTCATTCGGGTGGCATCGGCGGCCAGGACTCGGATCACTTCGGAAACATCGGGCAAGGAAATCGCGTGAGCCATAGGTGTCTTACCAATCGTCCGGATGCGGAGGGGCGCTCCAAACTATTCGTTTGGCAGCCGCTGGGTGCAGAGCTCCCACGGTGCCAGTTTTGGGGGACGGTAAAAACAGTCGCGAGACGGGTTACAGATGCGCGGAGGAGAATGCCCACCCCTAACCAGCCGCTACCCCTAGCGACTGTCTACCGAGACTTTATTCTCATAACTATACACGGTAAATGGCACTTTAGTGCCATAAAAAGTGGAGTCCACTGGAGTAAGAATGCGGGAAAAATAGTACGTAAACGCTTATCTATCAATATTTTAGATGATTGTATATGTGGTTCGAAGGTGGTGGCTCCTCTCGCGAGCGATTATTGGACATGAGGGAGGCGTTCACGCTCATAGCCCAAAACCCTCCCGCGCCATACGTACAATTTCACGTCCGATGGGAAGGGACGCGGTCGCAGCGGGCGAAACAACATTCCAGACATGGAGCATGTTATTCGAACAGGCAAATTGAAAATCATCTACTAGAGAACCATCGCGGCTGACGGCTGTGGCACGCACTCCGGAACCATCCGCAACCACATCGGCGGCAGTAATCTCCGGCAGCAACGCCTGCATGGCACGCACCATAGCCGGTTTGTGTAAGGAGCGATAGACTTCTCCCGCGCCGCTGCGCCAATACTTTCGCGCCATGTTCCAGAAACCGGAATAGGCAAGCGTGCTCGCGACGTCCTGCAGGTTAAAGTCGGTGCGGCGATAGCCTTCACGCTTCAGGGCCAGTACTGCATTCGGGCCCGCGTCGATTCCTCCATGCACCCGACGAGTGAAATGCACGCCCAAGAAAGGGAAGCGCAGATCAGGAACGGGATAAATCAGGTTGCGAACCAGATACTCTCGCTCTTTGACCAGGTCGTAGTATTCCCCGCGAAAGGGAACTATCTTGACTTCTGTTTTCTCTCCGGCCATACCGCTCAGGCGATCGCTGTGCAGTCCGCCGCAGTTAATCCCGTACTTGGCGGCGAAGGAACCGCGAGTGGTTTCCAGCACGATGTCGCCGCTTGAGCGCGCGATCCCGGTCACACGAGTTCCAGTGCTTACTGTTCCTCCCTGGGCCGTAATAAGCGCGGCATATTTTTCGCACACCGCTGGATAGTCTGTGATGCCTGTCCCCGGCACTTGCAACCAGCCGACGCCGCCGCAGTGCGGTTCAATCTCTCGCGCCTGCTCCCGGCTCAACAGTTTCAGACCCGCGATGCCATTGGCTTGGCCGCGTTCCAACAAGGATTTCAGCCGAGGGAGTTCCTCTTCCGTGGTGGCAACGATCAGCTTGCCGCAGATTTCGACGGCGATTCCATGCTCGCGGCAGAATGCGGTCATGGCGGCCGCGCCTTCAACGCACAACTTTGCCTTCAGCGACCCCGGCTTATAGTAAATCCCCGAATGAATGACGCCGCTATTGTGACCACTCTGGTGGCGTGCAACTCCGTCTTCCTTTTCCACCAGTAGCAATCGCAGACGAGGAAAGGCGCGGCCGAACTGCAAAGCTGTGGCCAACCCTACAATTCCGCCACCGATCACGACCACGTCAAAACGCTGGTCAGGCATGAGGGAAGATTCATCTGTGCCGCACTGCCGGCAGAGCCAGCGATTCGGCAACTCACAAAGATAAATGGAAAAAGGTGCGCACGGGCAAGAATGTTCGGGATGGGTGGGTACTTTGGAGATCATCGGCAGGTGCACGGGAGTCGATGCGCGCGCTCATACGCCCGGTTCGCCTAGTTCACCGTGAGATCTACATTTGTCGTTTGCGCCGCCTGGGATGGCATCGTGGCAGTCACGGTTACGGGATAGGTATTGGGCGGCGTGCCCGGCTCGGCGTTTCCAGCAGAGCCGTTCCCCACGAGGCCGCCGCCGCATGAGATCTCGATCGCTCCCGTTGCCAGGGCGAGAACGAGCCAGCAGATAGCCACAAATCGACGACTTTGTCGGCGTCTCGGTCCACCAAGAGCGAAGATCAATCCAGGCAGAGGGAGCCACAGGGAATAGATCGGCAGGTTCAACCTGAGCGCTGATTGTTTGTCAGTAATGACCGGTGCCGTCGTCTGAATGACCAGAGCGACATGGGTTTCTGCATCGCCCTTGCTGACCTGGGTTGGGCTCAATGAGCAAGTGCTCAACGGGGGACAACCGGAGACCGAAAGAACTACGGCGGCGGGAAACACACCCATTGAAGGTTTTACATCAAGATCGTAGGACGCAGATTGCCCGGCCGCTACCGACTGGGTACTCGGCGATGACGTAACCGTGAAACTGAAGCGTGGAGGCTGGCCCTTGCCGGTCGAGGTGAAGCTGGCTAGAAATGAATGGGTGGTAGCGTTGGGATCGCTGCCCACTGCCGTGATCTCAAAGTTGTAAATCTCCGAAGTATCGCTGCTCACGGTCAAGATAAATGCGGCTCCGCCGACACTGGGATTCAGCGTAGCCGGCGAGAACTGGCATGTCGGAGGAGCATCTGAACCGCATGACAGATGCACAGGGTAGTAGTAACAAACCGTACCCGTCAGAGTGCCGTTGAATATCGCGGGCGTGTTAACCGCCGCCGTGTTGGACGAAGGAACCACATCCAGCGTGAAGTCGTCCTGCGAATTTGAAGTTGCGGTGAACGTTACCCGAACTGAGTGCGAAGTCTTCGACGAATCCGTGCCTTTCGCCACAATGTTAAAACGAAATTGTGTGTGCGGTGGCGTATTCGGCGGAGAGCATTGATCACTCGCCACCGCAACCGTGAAAGGAGCGCCGTTCGCCGTCGGAACCAGCGGTGTAGGTGAGGCCGAGCAAGTTGGTGGCGGATCGGTTGCACCCGCTCCGCAACTCAGATTTACTTGGCTGTTGTAATTGTTCAGCGAGGTCAGTGTGCCGTTGTAATCCACAGGCGCGGCATTCACGTTCGCTTGCAAAGTGGGATTGCTGATCGCCAGCGAGTAGTCCTTGATCACGGTCACAATCAGGTTCTGAGTCTTGTTGTATCCGTTGACTACTGCGCCCTTGATGATGATGGATCCCGTGCCTGAGGTCTGATGCGCTGTAGTCGTGAGAGTCAAAGTCACCGCAACCGGATTGCCCGCGGTGGGATTAAGCATGTTGGAAGGTTGGAAACTGCAGGTTAGTCCGGCGAGCTGTTGGGGTACGACGCAGGACAAATTCACCGTGTCCTGGAAAGACCCAGCCGCAGTCACCTGGAAATTTACCGGTGGGGAAGTAGAACCTGGCCCCATCATGAGGTTGCCCGGAGAGGGTGGAGTCAAAGCAAAGTCCACCACCTTGAGCGTGACCGGTGCTTGGTGCATCAGGTTGTGCTGATCGGTTCCCTGTACCGCAAAAATATAATCCTGCGGCACGTCGCTCGCGCTCAATTGAAATGGTGCGCCCGCCGTCGTGGGAACCACATTGTTCGGAAGCGCGCATGTGCGCGGTGGGTTCGTGGCACCATGCACGCATGTCAGCGACACTGGAAGGTTGTAACCACCCACGGCGAAGGCGGACCCAGTAAACAAGGCCGGCAGATTCCCGGCGTAGACGGTCTGCGGTGTATTCGCGACAGACAGAAAAAAATCCGCAACGGTAACCAGTGGAAATTGCCACACTCCCCGGCCATAAGTGGAAGCACGCAGCCACTTGTTCCCGGTCGTGTCATTGAACATGCCGAGCGCAGTGACCGCAACATTCGGCAGATAGCCGAGGCCACTTCCGGGCGCCGGCCCTACCTCGGTCCAGGATGCACTTCCGCTGCTGCTAGCAAACACGCCGACGTCTGTGCCCACGTAAACCGTGCCATTGGTCGGAACCGATCCTGGATCAACCAGCACCGCATTCACCGGAGCGTTGGGCAAGTCAGCGGTAAAGTTCGTCCACGAACCGCCACCATCGCTAGTTTTCCACAGGTGCGATGTAGGGAAACTGACCGTACTGAATCCCATGACACCAACGTAGGCGGTGAGGCCCTGTGTGTCCGAGCTGTCTATCGCGATGCCAGAAATCGGAAAGTTGTTTGGATTGATAGCTCCAGTCTGGTCCACCCAGGTCGAGGCCCCTCCCGCAACATCCGTGCTTACCCACACATGACCGCCCGGAGGCGAAGTTGGCACCAGTGGCCCAAACCCATCGGTTCCCGCATAGATCACATTGGAAAAGCCGTTCGCGTCGAGAGCGCCTCCAGCGGCCGCCGACCGGACAAGATTGATTTCGCTACCGGTACAAATGCCGTCGCCGCCAGTTTCAAAACTGTGACTGAGCACCGAAAATCCATTGCCCATGCTGTTGCCGCGCCACATGCGGCAGGTTCCGAGGATCAATTCACCAGAACTCTGCGGATCCAGGAGGTATGGCGGATCGTAAGCGCCGCTGTCACCCCCCACAGTTGCGCTGCTTACCACCTGATCATTTTGAAAGTCCTGCGAGTGGCAACCGATGCCCGAAGCGCAGCGGAAAACATTCACTCCCGAAAGGGCGTCCGGAGGACTTGAAATGAACCATTCATCTTCATTCCCAGGATTGATCTGAACATGTCCGCCATCGCCCACATTCAGGTTCGACCACTGCGGATTTGTCAGCGCGGATTGGGTCGCAGGCGAGCCATTACCCTGCGTCCCGCCGATAATCGTGTTGGCATCGTTCGCCGCCTGTGCGAAGGAAACAAACTGCGTCATCGAACCCAGCGTCTGATTCAGGCTGTCGAAGGGGTTGTGTCCGCCGCAGGTTCCGGTGAGCAGTCCGTAACCGTCCAGAGTGCGATAAATTCCACCATCGTTGGCGAAGTACATGACGACCTGGTTGTTCCCATTCACCAATTGGAACGACACCGCATGTTGCGCCGGGTGGACTTTGGCAATCGAGCCGAAGTCAGGCGGGCATCCATAAACATGCGTCAGATTCAGAAACGAGTTGTCGCCGGTCCCACTGCAATTGGGTGATGCATTGGTGATCTCACATTTGTAAAGATTGATCGCGCCGGCATAGAGGTCGGTGATTCCACTGCTTCCATTCGGAACGGCTGCCAGTTCCAGATCATACGAACCTTGTTCGGTGCCGCACCCGAACGGATCGCCGCAGATGGTAATACCGACGTCCGCCAATTCCAGCCAGGTGACACCTCCGTCCATTGACTTCCAAATGCCCTGGTCAAAGTCGTTCACGTCCACGTACCAGACGTACATTTCGTTGCGTCCGGGAACAATTGCAAGTTCGCCGCGATAGATCGGACAACCTGTTGTGCCGGGATTCGCTGGGCAAGCCGTTGTGCTGAGCCCCGGTCCCGGCTGATTGACCAGTCGAGTCCAGTTCACGCCGTCCGCCGACGAATAGAATCCGTGATAGCGAAGCGCCGCGAAAAACTGTCCCGCACTCGCGTTGTACGCCACCGAAGTGGCCGAACCCGGCGCCGTCCCCACACCGCCATCGCTAACGTTGGCATATGCCCAGGAGCCTCCGCTGTCGAGCGAGTAATAGAGCCCAAGGTTCGCCGTGATTGGATTTGCCAGTCCTTCAATAATTCCCTCCGACGCACCTGCGGTTGCTGCCACCGCAAGATTGGTCACGGTGCTGCTGAAGGCAATCTTGCTGAAGGCCATCCCCGCGAACGATCGTGTGCCAGTGCTGTCGGTGGGAATCAGCGTCCAAGTATTGCCTGCGTCCGGAGATCGCAAAATTCCCAGGCCGTAGTAGGAATCGGCAGAGCTGTTGGCTTCGCCCGTGCCCACCAGAACCAGACTGTTGTTTGGATTGTTATTACCCGGCTGAATCGCGATTGCGCCTACGGCCAGCGTAGGTTGATCATCGGTGATCGGCTGCCAGACGACGCTGGCTGGATTGGGACTGCCTGGTCCGGCGTTCGTGGACTTCCAAACGCCGCCGTACGCCCCGCCAATATAAACCGTATTGCCGGTGGGATCCGCGGGATCTATGACCACCGACGTGGCCCGTCCTGAAACCCAGTTGTAGTCAAACTCCCCAATGCCGCTGGCATCCGATGCCAAGGGAGCTGGCCCCAACGCGCTCCACACCGCGCCTGAAGGAATCGGCGGCGCAGCCTGAGAAGTCTTACCGCCCCGAGTCTGCTTTTTCTGCAAGTACGCCTGATAGCGTTGCTGCGCAGCTCTGTTACCGGGAGTTCCTCTTCCACGGAGGAACCACTGCTCGCGTTGCACTAGCCGGGCACGACCTTCGGCGGCAGTCACCGAAGATTGCACGCGCGGGGTGAATTCCTGTGGAAATACGAAGGAACTAGTCAGGCTGATCAGCAGCGGCCCGAGCACCCCTGCGACGATGGATGACTGGCATCCCCGCCCGCCCGTACCTCTCCTGGACCGCCATCCTTGCAACGGCCGATCGCGGAACTCCAAGTTTTGCGTCAGGGGCTGCTGATTTCTGCCGCACCGTGCGGACTCAAGTTCTCTAAGCTACTTTGTCTGGAAAGAGGGCCCCGGATTTCTCCGGCACAATTTTGCCCAGCTTGACCAGGCGGGCAACGATGGAAGGAATGGTACGGTCATGTGCTTTGGCAATGTCCTTGAAGTCCATTCCTTTACGCAGCTCGTCGCATACCTGCTCATCTTCTGCCCGCGTCCAATAGACGCCTGCTTTACCCGGCTTGTGTGTTTCCCGTTCCATCTGGGCCACCATTGCCGCCAACGCCCGGTTCAGAGCGACTACGGCTTGTGCCACCCGGAACACCGAATCGTCGTTGAGGGACTCGCCGGTCTCAGGGTGCACTCCATTGGCCAGCGAGCGGATCACTTTGATGGCATCCTGAATCTCCATGTCGCAACCTCCTCCACGCGTATGCTAGTCCCAGCAGGCCATGCCCCTTTGTGACGAATGAACATTGCAGAAAATATTGCGCCCAGTTTGGGAATGTAATCACAGGATCCCCGTCCTTATCTCTATCTCTGTGCGTTTGCAGAGATAGGGCGGAGGTTTTCGATGTCGCACAACGACCAGGTCTCCCCCGATTTCGATTCTGGCTATACTGACCTGTGCTGATGACGAGACCTTAACTATGGACTGGCAGGCATTCTGGCTGACAATCCGGCTGTCGGTGCTGGTTGCCGCGGTGCTGGTGGTACTGGGTATGCCTCTGGCTTACTGGATTGCATTTTCCCGCTGGCGCTGGAAGTTTCTCGCCGAGGCCACCGTCGCCTTGCCCATTGTTCTACCCCCTACGGTACTCGGCTTCTACGTTCTGCTGGCGCTTGGCTCTCGCAGCCCTGTGGGGCGATTCTGGCAGGCGCTCACGGGGCACACCCTTGCATTTACATTTGGAGGGCTGGTCATCGGCTCTATCATTTATAGCTTGCCCTTTGCGGTGCAGCCCTTTGCTTCTTCTTTCGCCTCCGTGGACGCGAGGCTAATGGCGGCGTCTGCTACTTTGGGTGCGAGCCGGTTGCAAACTTTTCGCCGCATCGTGCTGCCTCTTTCCATTCCTGGTCTGGTGACCGGAGTGGCTCTCAGCTTCGCTCACACAATGGGGGAGTTTGGTGTAGTCCTGATGGTTGGCGGGAATATCCCTGGAGTCACGCGCACTGTCTCCATCGCTATCTACGACCAGACGCAGGCATTCGATTACGCTGCCGCTAACCAAACCGCCTTGGCGTTGCTCGCCATTTCCTTCGCAGTACTGTCCTTGGTTTACGGATTGAATCGAAAAGTGTGGGTGGTAGGCCCATGGAAATAAGTCATACAGGCATTCCTCTGTGAACCCGTGTCCCCCGTGGTTAAAGCTTTTGATTTGTGCCGAGCATATGAGCGTGCCCGAAGCTAACTTGGCGGTCGAAGTACAAAAGCGACGCTCCGGCTTTGTGCTGGACGTCAAGTTCACCATCGCGCATGGAATCACTATCCTGTTCGGTGCATCCGGTGCTGGGAAGACTACGTTGCTCGACTGCATTGCCGGGCTCGCGGAGCCAGACTCAGGGCACATCGCATTGGCTGGTCAGGTTTTGTTTGCCAGCGAAACAGCAATCAATGTTACCGTGCAGCGACGGAATCTCGGCTATGTGTTCCAGGACCTTGCCCTTTTTCCACACCTCACCGTAGAAAGAAACATTGAGTACGGACTCAGTCGCTTCAATGCAAGCGAACGCCGGTCGCGAAGGGACGCTATCCTGGATTCGTTCCGCATTAGGCATTTGCGGGAGAGAAAACCAGGAGAAATCTCTGGGGGAGAACGCCAGCGAGTTGCGCTAGCTCGCGCTCTGGTCACCGGGCCACGCCTCCTGCTGCTGGACGAACCACTGAGCGCTTTGGACGCTTCCACCAAGTCGAAGATCATTGACGACCTGCGCGCCTGGAACGCAGTTCATGGGATACCGATTCTCTACGTTACCCACAATCGCGAGGAAGTCTTTGCGCTGGGAGATCGCGTGCTCATGCTCGAGAATGGCTGCATCACCGGCGACGGCACTCCCCACGGAGTCATGGCCGCACCGCGCCGGGAATCGCTGGCTCAGTTAATCGGCTTCGAGAACATTTTCCGGGCTGAAGTGCTCGCGTCCCATGAGGATCGGGGAACCATGACCTGCCGCATCGCTAACAGCAATCTGGAACTGGAAACGCCCCTGGTGCGCACTCAGGCTGGCATGCCTGCCATCGTCGGGATACGAGCGGGCGACATTCTGCTGGCCACCGTTCAACCCGCCGGCCTGAGCGCCCGCAACATACTAAAGGGAAGAATCGTGAGTCTCGAGCAGCGAGACGTAATCGTCACCGCCCAGGTGGATTGCGGTGTTCAATTCGAAGTCCATCTTACATTAGCGGCCCGCGATTCTTTGGAACTCCAACCCCAGCGCGAAGTCTGGCTGATCGTGAAAACACATTCCTGCCACTTGATGGCAGCCGCATAAAAAAAGGCACGGGGCAACTTCACCCGCGCCAAAAAATCCTGATCGCTTTCTACTTCACGGTAACGTTAACTTTCTTCGATGGAATTCCGTTGGCCACAACTTCGATCGTGCTGGCGCCGGTTTCCGCCGCTGCCGGGACGTCAAAGTTCGTGAAAACTGTCGTTGTTCCGGTAGCCACGCCCATGCTGCTGTGGTCGTGGGTTTTCGCGTAGAAAACGTGGTGGCTGGACTTGTTGGTGATTCGAACCAGCGGATAGTTGGTCGCGGTTTCATCTTCATCACCGAACGCCGCTGCCTGCGATAGTCCGTTAAACTGCTGCCCGGAGATTTTATAGGTCGAACCTCGGGTCACGGTTTTCGGCGAGGCCGTGATAACCGGCGCCCAGGACGGATTGTATGTTCCTTTCGGGTTATAGACCTCAACGACGGAGCCTTCGGCAAATACCTGCCCCGTCGGGAGCATCAGGATAGGTTGTGCGAAGACGGTATCGTTGGTAAGTTTTGTTCCATCGAACTCATAAAGTGTACCGGAGACACCCAACACGAGGACATTGCCATTGGGCAACAGCACCGCGAGGGAATCCCCAGCGTTGTCGTTATTTGGGAAGTCCGGGCCTGGAGTCCATTTCCCGGTCGAAGGGTTGTACACGGAGGTGTGTCCCGGGCCGTTGCCGCCATTCGATCCCGAACCCGTAGCGAACACAGTTCCATCCGGCCGCAGGATGCCCGGGCCAACTTCTCCAGGTGGATAGTAGCACCCATGCTTCCCATACGGGATGCAGCCTACGACGGTCGTGGGCGAGTGCAAGTCCACGATTGTGCTACCGGCGCTGAGCCATTTATCTTGCGATGGGATATATCTCTCCGAGTGTGGCGCTTTCGTGACATCGTAGGTCAACACAGACCCATCGGGCATGAGGGTCCAACCCTCTTCGGCATTGCGGTCGTTCTTCCCCGCTGAGGTAAGGTTCGTCCAGGTAAGCGTGGCGGGATCCAAGTCAGCGACGCGCTTGTCAAACTTGCTTCCTAAGAGGAAATGGCCGTTTGGTAAAACCGCCGACGGCGAGTCTCCGATGAATCCCCAACCTTGGGGGGGCTTCTGCGCTGTCCACTTATTTTTCACAGGATCGTAAACCGCGCCCAGGTTGGTGAAGGCAAAGCTCCCGTTGTTGTATTCGCCACCTTCAATAATCAGTCGCCCATCGGCCAGCACGGCCGAAGCGAACGCGCTGGGAGCATATCCTGCTGGCAGGCTTGCCAGTTGCTTCCAAGTGCCATTGACGTAGCTTCCGGACTTGTTGGGAGTGAGCAGGTCCCAAGACGCGCCCCTGCCTTGCGCCATTACGGTACCGTCGGTCAAAAGAAAGGCGATTCCGGCGCCATCCGGCGGTTGGTGTTTGAGCGCTTGCACAGTTTGCCCCAGCGAAAGGCCGGAGACAGCGAGTAGAAGAAAAGTGAGAAAAATGAATTGATGTTTGGGCAAGGTAGATCACCTCTCCTGAAGATCGGATCAAAGCCGCGCTGGGAGCCGTGCGCAGGGCTGCAATACTAACAAATACGGGATGGGTAGGCCAGCCAAATCTATGCTTTGTCGGAAGTCCACATACGGTGCGCGAGGGTGCACCGAAATTGCAGCGCAGGCCGTTACTGGGCGCAAGAAACCAGCCTACGATTTGCCGCTTCTGTATTTTCTACCTGATCCATCTCGATGATACCCACCCACTGGCCGTCATGGGTTTCGATATAAACCAGTTGTCCTCCCAGCAGTTTCTTTGCAGCCACAGGAGGTACATCGCGATGGTAGCCGAAATACCGCGTCTTCCATTCTTGCCAGGTAGTCCAACTTTCAAACCAGGGATGCGCGGGCTGGTACTTGGTCGAGAACACCAGAGCGACATCAAACTCCCTCCGCATGTCCCTGGCAACGGCTATTTCCTCCGCGGTGAAGTTCTCGATGCGCACCACTCGCATGGGACGAGTCACGTAACCGAGGAATGGCCGTGTGAGTTCGTCGTTTGCCGGCCAGGCCGTCATCACGCGAGCCATGGGATAGCGCGCTTCTACGAAGTCCGCAGCACGCTGATGCATCTGGATGTAGTCGCGGTAAGCGAGATTGTCCTCGAGAGAAAATCCATACGGTGGGTTCACGAACAGCGCAGCAACGAATGACAGTCCCACAATCGCAATCACTGCGCGCCACATCCGTACCCGCCGCCGCAAAGTCGAAACCATAACGATGATGACCAGAGGGACCACGGGAAGCATGTAGCGGGCCAGCACCGCCCCGCCGACGACGGCCATGGTCACTACGTATGCGACGATCATGGCCAGAAAAGAAAACTGAATGTTCAGCGTGATCCTTGGCCGCTCTTCACTTCCATCGCGAAGAGGAAGTAGAAACATCGCCAGCAACGCCGCTAGCGCGAGCACGTGAAGATTCATGTAGCCCACAACCTGCCAAAGACGTAGTCCCAGCGCCAGGAGGATGCGCATCGGTTCCATCGTTGCCTGCACGTTATAGCGAAAGAATTCGGGGTTGCCGAAAACCACCCCCGTTCGCAAATAATGAAACCCGTACCACATGCCGAGAGGCAGTACAGGAATAAGAAGAGCCAGCCTGGAGAGTTTTGACCCCGAGCCGACCTTGCTGAACGACACCCACTCCGGCGCCAGCGTCCACGCAAACAACGCCACCGGAGCGAGAATTGCGGTTTCCTTGGCCAGCACCGCCAGCGAGAACCAGATCGCAGTGCCTCGCGGTCGCGCTTCGACAAAGGCCAGCAGCCCCCACATGGTGAACCCAGCCGTTGCCAGATCAAGGTGGGCAAGCGAACTCTGAGTGAAGAAAACCGGATAAAGCGCAGTGCAAATCGTCGACGCCAGCGCCACTTCTGTGTTCGCTACTCGCTGCGCCAGGCGGAATACGCCGCTCAAAGAAAATGCTGCAACGGCGAGCATCGCGGTACGAGTGACAGCTGGGGCATAACCAAAGACCTTCCACGCCAGAGCCAGATACATCATCACCAGCGGTGGATGAGCATTGGAGGGAGTGGATTCCGGAATCAGCGTTCCGCTCAGGAGTAGATCGCGCGCCGCCGGAATGTAGTATCCAGCCTCATCCCAAAAATAAGGAAGGCGCAACAAGGGAAGATGCAGCGCGAACAGAATCAAGAAGAACAGGGCAAAAATCAGCGCTTCCGGATAGCTGCGAGGATGATCGCCATCTTTCACCACGGGGAGCTTAGTGTACCGGTCCCGTGTGCGTCATTCGCGGGTCGAGCTTGATCTCGCCAAACGTGTTTTCGTATCCCGAGACATTGTGCTGCAGAATGGCCAACAGGGCTTTGGCCTGCTGGGGGCTCAGATAGACACCCTGAAAATTCTTGACTTCGACCTCGGTTTCGCTCTGTTGATGCAGAGTGCCAAAAACCAGGAAAAAGTCCCAGACATTTACCCGCACTTGCACACTGTTGGTATAGTTCTCGCGATAATCCGGTGCATTGACCAGCTTGACGTTCGGTTGTGATGGATTACTCATATTGCGTTTAGTGTAGCAGTTTCGGCGGACAGGCCGGATTCCTCAAGCCGAGTTACAACGGATAAGATTCAGTGATCAGCCCTGAGTTAAAATAATCGCAGTGCCGGGATGGCGGAATTGGCAGACGCGCTGGACTTAGGATCCAGTGCCGCAAGGCGTGCAGGTTCAAGTCCTGTTCCCGGCACCACTTCATGTTCCGACCCTACTGCATTTGCTGCAGACCCTGATACACCGCCAGGCCGGCGATGACCAGAAGCAATACTCCGGAGGCAGCCCCCATCCACTTGACCAGGGGGGTGATCTTGTTCACTTTGGCCATGATCTCGATCTGCTCTTTTTCCATGTGCGACTCTGATTCGCCCAGGAACAGTTGATCATCCTCTTGCATAGTGAGCGTGCTGCGGTAGATCAGGAGGACGATGAGGACAGCGGTAATTGCTCCCCACACAACCAGCGGCCACATTAGCATTGGAGACATAAGCCACCTCGATGCTGATCTTGGCCCAGCCCAGAACCCGGGCAGGGCCTCTAACCGCGAATTATAGCCCCATAATACGCTGGAGTACTGTATTTGTTTTGTGATTGCGACTTTGCCGCTTGAGCCTCATCTAAGTAGTTGGTTCAAAGGCTCTCGATGGGCACTACGTTTTACCTGGGTCG
>Ga0206950_1051_pt1 | contig 28705 bp, 24 predicted proteins | sample Alteio_BWOrgHeat_41_FD_152954 | JGI IMG/M metagenome (GOLD analysis project Ga0206950, IMG submission 152954) | Enriched cells from forest soil in Barre Woods Harvard Forest LTER site, Petersham, Massachusetts, United States -... | ecosystem: Environmental > Terrestrial > Soil > Temperate forest >... | reverse complement strand
CATCGTCGTGGCCCGGGAACTGACTAAAAAGTTTGAAGAAATCCGCAAGGACAAAACAAGCCTTCTCATCGAACATTTCACCCTGCATGCGCCCAGAGGAGAGTTTGTTTTGTTGCGTCCCTATCCCGAACAACAGACGTAGGAAACAACGAAGGTATTTTTAGATGCCCAGATGCTATCCGTATAGGTTGTATTGCCAAGGGTTTGCAGGGGATGAAACCCGGCTTGACAAGGCACGTTTGCGTAGGAGCAGCTGATAGGGCCGTTGGGATCAGTCATATCATACGAGCAAAAGTCATTGTAACATTCCTGGGGATAGATGCTGTCTTGGCCGGCCATGCATACGTGTAAAACCCCTGTGTAATCCGCAAGCACAGAACCGGTCGGAGCAACGGAACAATAGGGCGTTGAAAAACCCGCCACGTTGGTGCATTCATATAAGGCCCCCGCGTTATTTGTAAAAACGGCCCCCTGATTCCCGTTACAGTATCGATTGGCAATAAAAGCCGAAGCCCCTGCCCCTGTACAACTATCCTCAGCGCCTGTATTGCTATCAATATAAAGCGCCCCATTATTCGTTCCCGTACAGAAATTAGCGGCGAGGGTGGTGGGGATGGCGTAATTGGAAGCTAACTTGACCTGGTTATATGCAGCCGTTGGCGGCGCAAAATAGGTGACCAAGGTGGTTGTCCCGGCAAAGGAATGGCAGGTCAATAAGATGAAAAAAAGATAAGTGATAGAGATAGATTTTTTCATAAACTTATGTCCTAAGTCGGAGAAACAACAGCACCCGTACTACAACAAATAGAATAAGAAGCCCAATAATCTGTTCCGGCGACGGTTGATACTTTGAAGCTGCCAGCTATGAAATTCCCCCCCACTTTTTGCTCAGTATACCCAGGAGGGCATGCGTGGACCGTGGAACAATCTACGTTGAGCCCTGAGCAAAACTGATTAAAGCATGTCTCTGGATAAGGGACCGCGACCTTGGTGCCGTCATTGGTGCACATTTGCAAAGTATTGGCCGACATAAAGAGCAGTCCCGCGTTACTTGCCTTTGTGCAGTCCACGTTGGTGGTGCCTTGGGCATTCTCAAGAATAAGCTTGTTATAATTTGCGTTGGCAGGAGGGTAGGTAAAGATGAGCGAACTGTTTCCAGCGAAGGCAGTAGGGCCCGGTATGAGAGAAAAAGATAAAAATAATGTAAAAATAAGGTTTTTCATAGGCCACAATCCCTATTTAAAGTATATACGATCAAAGGAGGATGCACAACTTCAAAGTCCTCAAATTTTATTGGTGGCAAGGATGGTATCAATTTCAGCTCTAAAGTGGGCCATGTCCCTGGACTTGGAAAACCGGCCATTGACAAAAATGGTGGGGGTGCCGGCTACTCTTAACTGGAGTGCTAAAGCGTTATCTTTATCAAGGCGTTTCTGCCATTGGGCATCTTTATTTTTATAATCCCTGATTAATTTCCTGTAATTTAATCCTAATTCTTGAGCATACTCTTTTATCTTATCTTCTGAAGTGTCCCCTGAATTTTGTAAAATCAAGCCAGCCATCTCATAATATTTTTTTTGTAATTGGGCCGCTAAAGCCAATTTGGCGGCTGGGACTGCATTCGGGTGGACATAAATAGGGTAATTTTTCAGCACAAAATTGACTTTATCCGGGTAAGAATTGATGACTTCTCTAATAATGGGAAAAACCTCCGCGCAATAGGGGCACTGCAGGTCCATAAACGCGGCGATGGTCACAGGGGCATTTTTTTTACCTAAGATGGGGGAACCGTCTATTTTGATATCATAAGCTATATTTAAGGCAAAATTAGCAATCCCTCTGTGCTCTGCGCTTGGAAGAGCAGGCCCGGAGTTAATATTTTTTCCTGCAATAGCAGTTATTATTTGTTGGATTTGGTTAAGCTGACCGCCAACTTTGTCATTCCCGCCATTGACAGAAACATTTTTAGTTTGGAGGATTCTTAGAGAATTTTCTAATTGATCAATCCGCGCGGTTAATGGCGCCAAAGAAGAAGGGATATTTATTTCGATGGCATAAAAGAGGCAAACGCAGGACAGTAGGAAGGTAGCTAGAACTGTCAGCAAAGAATTAATTTTCATAGAGTAAAGGGATAGATCAATTGCGGGGTAAAAATGGAAGTATTTTAGATTAACAAGTTCCTCCGCAGCCATCATGCGAACCTGGGGGCAAGCCACCACAATTAGGTACGCAAGAACAGCCGCCCACCTCGCAAACCTCATCATTTGGTTGTGCAAAACTAGTATAAGTAACCAAATCTGCCTGGGAAGGATAATCAGGACAATCATAAGAACTAACAGACCCAGTTGGGGCTACTGCTGTTCGAAATGTTGCAAGAGAGGCGCCAGCATTTGAAGGGCATTTACTTGTTAAATTAATAGTCTGCTGCTCAGGTATTCCGTTATTGTCACACGATAGAACTAGTAAGGTGCTGCTACTTCCAGGCCCAGGGGGGCAGCACATGCCGCCACCGTAAGGCCAACTCATTTCAATTGTACCAGTAACATTGCCCTGTACAGTGATATTATCATCAGTATTATCAATGTTATTAACATGAGGACAACTATGATCTATCCAAGTACAAGTGGTGCCAGTAACATTAACGTGTACAAGAATGGGACACAGCCCCGAACAAGTCACATTACAAGATGAATCACAACCGCAGCTCGCATCACAACCACTTGTATTACAAGTACAGCCTGTACCCGTGTTGGAACCTGTACTCGAATTGGTACTGGTGGCAGTGTTTGTGTTGGTGGTGGTGGTAGTGCCAGTTGTTGTACCAGTTGTAGTTCCGGTCGTAGTGCCTGTGGTGGTTCCTGTCGTGGTGCCTGTGGTAGTACCGGTCGTAGTGCCTGTGGTGGTGCCAGTCGTAGTGCCTGTTGTTGTACCCGTAGTTGTTCCGGTTGTTGTCCCGGTTGAACCAGCACTGATGCAACTGCCGGCTAGCAGGTTGTACCCAGCCTTGCATGTTTGTTGGCAAGATATCGTAGGTGCAGCGGCGCATGCAGCAACAAGGGTATAGGCGGTATTGACCGCTGGTGTTTGATCCGTGCAAAGATTAGAGTTCCCAGCCCGGCTTCCGGTGCATGCGGCACCGGTACTGGTACTGGTACTGGTCGCAGTCCCGGTTGAAGTCCCTGTGGAAGTGGCCACGCAAACACCGCTTTCGTAAACGTCTCCGCCCGCGCAAGCTTCCTGGCAAATGCCGTTTGTGCAGGAAGCTGAAAGGTAATAATTCGTATTTGCTCCAGGAACAGTGGCATCGCACGGTGCCGCACCCGCGATGGGGTTAAGGCAGGCAAAGGAAGCGCTGGTACCCGTACCCGTGCTTGTACCAGTCCCGGTCGAAGAAGGTGCTACACAAAAGCCGGCTTGGTAGACGTCCCCGCCAGCGCAAGCTTCCTGGCAGGTGCCATTAGAACAGGTAGCTGAAAGGTAATAATTAGTATCTGATGGGGGAACAATGGCGTCGCACGGGGCCGCACCCGCGATGGTGTTAAGGCAGGAATAGGTAACGCCCGTGCCCGTACCGGTAGTTGTGCCAGTTCCCGTCGAAGAAGGAGCGACACAAACGCCGCCGGCATAGATGTCCCCGCCCGCGCAAGCTTCCTGGCAGGTGCCGTTAGAGCAAGCAACCGAAAGGTAATAATTCGTATTTGATCCAGGGACAATTCCGTCGCATGGTGCCGCACCCGCGATGGCGTTAAGGCAGGCGTAGGCAACGCTCGTGCCCGTACCGGTTGTTGTACCCGTTCCCGTCGAAGAAGGAGCGACACAAGCGCCGCTGGCATAGATGTCCCCGCCGGCGCAAGCTTCCTGGCAGGTGCCGTTAGAACAGGTTGCTGAAAGGTAATAATTCGTATTTGAACCAGGGACAATACCATCGCAAGGCGATGCACCTGCGATGGGGTTAAGGCAGGCAAAGGAAGCGCTCGTGCCGGTGCTTGTGATCGTCGTGGTCCCTGTAGCAGTCCCGGTCGTAGTCCCGGTTGTAGTCCCGGTTGTAGTCCCGGTTGTAGTGCCCGTCGAAGAAGGAGCGACACAAAAGCCGGCTTGATAAACGTCCCCGCCAGCGCAAGCTTCCTGGCAGGTGCCGTTAGAACACGTTGCTGAAAGGTAATAATTCGTATTTGATCCAGGGACAATGCCATCGCACGGAGATGCGCCCGCGATGGGGTTAAGGCAGGCAAAGGAAGCGCTCGTGCCCGTACCCGTGCTTGTACCAGTCCCGGTCGAAGAAGGTGATACACAAAAGCCAGCTTGGTAAATGTCCCCGCCAGCGCAAGCTTCCTGGCAGGTGCCGTTAGAGCAGGTAGCTGAAAGGTAATAGTTGGTATTAGACCCTGGAACAATGGCGTCGCAAGGAGCCGCACCCGCGATAGGGTTAAGGCAGGCGTAGGTAACGCTGGTACCAGTGCCTGTGGCCGTCGCGGTGGAAGCAGGGATTACGCATGACCCGGCTTGAAAGACGTATCCATTGGCAGCATCACAGACATCTTGGCAGGGCACCGCCGGCCCGGCATTACAAGAAGCTACAAGCGCATAGGGCGTATTGACCAAAGGTGATTGATCCGGGCAAGTAACTGAATGCGAAGCTTGGCTTCCGGTGCAGATGGCAGGCATGGTGGTTTCGCAGGGCACAGCCGGATTGCAAGAAGCTACAAGGGTATAGGGTGTATTAATCACAGGTGTTTGATTCGCGCAAAGGACTGAACCTAAAGCCGGGCTTCCGGTGCAGATAGCAGGTACGCATGCCCCGGCTTGAAAGAGGAATCCATTGGCAGCATCGCAGACATATTCGCAGGGCACAGGCGGCGCAACATCGCAAGCAGCTACAAGGGTATCGGAAGTTGGAACAAGAGGTGATTGATCGAGGCAGGGAACTGAATGTTGAGCTTGGCTTCCACTGCATGTGGGAGGGGCTTTTACAGCAAAACAAGTACTTCTGGTAGTTAAGGATCCGGAATTGGCGTTAAAACAGCAATTTCTTTTAAAAACAGCAACATTCATATCTGATGAATTAATGGCGTCACAGCCAATGTCATAGGCATTAGGGTCAATGGAAGAACAGGAGGCGGGCTGACTGGGTAATACAGCCGCTTGATTGATATTAGAATAAATTGAAAAACAGCCTGATTTGGTAATCGAAGCTGCTCCCCCGTTAAAACAGCAGGCCCAGGAAGTCACATTGCTGCTGCCTGCGGTCAATTGAAAAGTTTGGCTTGTTAAATTGACTTGCTGGTAATTATTCGGGCAAAGAGGGTTGGGAAGAGAACCGGGATTGCCGAAACGGTTAAAACAAGAGCCTGGATAGGAAGCCACAGTCCCGTCACTTTTACATACTTCCAAATAGCCTGTAGAAGGGTCTGCGAAGATAGTGCCAGCGTTGACATAGCTGTGACCCGCTGTAGGTGATGCATCATAGGTCACAGGAGAAGTAGAAGTTTGCAGGCAAAAAGCAGCATTCGCTTTGTTTTCATCCGGCCCGCCGTTGCCATTGACCAGATGGACCTTGGTGTAATTGCCGTCCAGGGAAGTATAATACGTATTCACAGTTGTTTGAAAGGCATGGGCAATATAGGAGACCAGCAGGAGGCCAAGGCTGAAAGATATGAAGAATATGGTTAGAAGCTTTTTCATTATAATTTCTCATTTTAGTACTTCTATTTAGAGTATAAACTATAGCCAAGGATGAATCAATGGAAACTTGAAAAAAATATTGCTCTTTTTTAAAATATTTATGGTATAATTATCCATACCCAAATAAGGATTGATTGTGCCTAAAAATACCCGCATCTTTTATCTAGTTTTGTTCCTAGGGATTTCATCCGGAAATTCCTTTGCAAGCGCCCTTACGACCGGCGAATTGCTGTCCACCAAACTTTTGAAAAACAATATCAATGGCACCCAGACCCTGTTGAATCAGGTGCCCCTGGAAATAAACACCGCTACTAAAGTATCCCCGACGGATCCAAACACATTACTGGAAATTCGTGTTATATTGCCCTGGACGCATCAAACAGAGTTAAATCATTTGCTCAAAAGCATTTACACTCCGGGCAGTGCTGATTATCAGCATTATTTAAGCGATACCCAATTCATGCTTCTTTTTGGGCCTTCTAAAAGTGATATCAGTGAAATATCCCAATATTTAACGGCTCAGGGCATGTGGGTAGACCCGTCATCTGTTGGTTGTGTATTAAAGGTGAAAGGGACTGTAGCTGCCGCTCAACAAGCCTTTGGTGTAGAGATCAATAATTATGAGAAGAGCGATAAAACAAGGTTTTATGCCACGGCTAAAAATGCCGTTTTACCGGCGTACTTAGCCGGAAAAATTGCTGCGATTGGCGGTTTTGATAATATCAATAGGTATCAATCGCCTCTACAACAAAATACAAACAATCTGAAACCAGCCTTCCATAAAATGGCTTCAGGTCCCAATGGATTTCTTGGCCCCCCGGACATTATTAAGGCGTATAATCTTACTAACGTCCCCTCAGATGGCTCATATCAAACCGTGGCCCTTTATGAAGAAGGCGAGTATAATCCAAGTGATATCACCGCATATGAAGATTATTTTAATCTTCCGCACGTTCCTATACAAACCAAGATCATTGACAATTCTAGGGGGGTCGCGAGCATCAAAGAGATCACAGGGGATATTGAATTATTAATAGGGACTGCTCCAGGCCTTCAAAATATTTTGGTTTATGAATCATCGAATGGGATTGATGAATGGAACGCCATTGCCTATGACAATATAGCGAAGATCATTAGTTGTTCATTTGGTGAAAATGAATTTGATTTGGATTATTCAGATGTAACTGCGGATTTTTTAATTTTTCAGAAAATGGCAGGCCAAGGACAGGAAGTTTTGGTGGCTTCCGGAGATTATGGTGCAGTGAACCAGACATTTGTTGACGAACCTTCCGCGCAACCTTATGTGACAGCAGTTGGTTTTACTAGATTGGCGTTCAATGCCGATGGCAGCTATGGTAATGAGATAGGTTCAACTATTAGTTCAGGCGGCATAAGTAAATATGAATCCATTCCTGATTATCAACAAGGGATGATTTCACAAGCTTCAAAAGGATCGACAACGTTCCGTAATGTCCCGGATGTTGCGATGGTAGGTGACACTTGGCCTACTAATTATTTTTCAATTTATGTCAACGGTGCTTGGGTAGGGCAAGCTGGAGGCTCCAGCTATGCAGCCCCTATGTGGGCTGGCTTTCTCGCCCGTGTCAATCAAGGCAGGGCTAATGCCGGCGAGCCTCCCCTTGGATTTGCTAATCCTGCACTTTACGCCATTGCCCAAAGCAGTGATTATACAAGCGATTTTCATGATATCACCAGCGGTAACAATGGCTATTATCCGGCGGTGCCAGGGTATGACCTTGTCACAGGTATCGGCTCACCTAACGGTTTGTTTTTGTACAATGACCTGGTATCACCGCTTTTTGCGCCTACCAATTTAACTGCGGCAGCAACGTCTTCCACGGTGAGCTTGAGCTGGCAGGCCAGCAATAATGCTTTGTGGTATAATGTCAAAAGATCCAATACCAACGGTGGTCCCTATATCACCATCACCAGCGGCCTTCAGGGTACAAGTTATATTGACAACAATGTTGTTGCAGGCAATGTCTATTATTACGTGGTGTCCGCGGCCAATAGCATCAGGGAGGGCCAAAACTCCGCGCAAGTCAGTGCCCAGCCCCAGCCTCCTCATATGATCACCTCCAGCGGCGGGCTTAATGGCTACATAAGTCCTTTGGGGAATGTGTTTGTCAATTACGGATCAAGCCAAATGTATACCATTACTCCTTATTATGGGTATGATCTTGTCCAATTATTAGTTGATGGCAGGCAGGCCACAGCGACCCTTTTAGGCACTATTTCCAAAACCAATCTTAGTCCCAATATCTACACCTATACCTTTCCCTATGTCACCAGCAATCATACGATACAGGCCATTTTTAAAAATCCGGCCTTGAATTTTAATTTAGCCGGTTACGCGACAGCGACCAGCAACCCTGCAGGGTTCAATTGCACGAGCAATAGCTCAACCGTATACACCAATTGTTCCGCTAAATTCAGCCCCAACTCAGCGGTCAGTGTAACATTGACGACACAAAGCTATCCCATCAATTGGGGCATACGGGGCTGCCGCACGACGGATAAAACCTGCACCGTGACCCTGGGCGTTAATGATACGACCTGGTATGCTGTGGCAGGTAATGTCGGCGGAAGCGGTAATGTCGGGATGGACAATGTAGGGATTTATTGACAGTGCCTGTAAGGGGTGGTATAGTTTAGAAAGTCGGAAGCAACACCTTTAATTCGGTCCTGAGAGGCTGGAAAGGGATAAAATGATTCATCCAAAACTAATTTTGCAACCCGTCAGTCCCACCCTTGGTGGAACCGGCGGGTTTTTTTATCGGAGATTATATGTCAGCCGTTAAGATCATGGACCAGGAAGCCATTCGCCGCGCGGTTTCGCGCATGGCGCATGAGATCCTTGAGAAAAATAAAGGGGTCGACCATTTGGCCCTGGTGGGGATCCGCACCCGTGGGGTGATCCTGGCCCAGCGCCTTAAAAAGGCGATCAAGGAGATTGAAGGCTTTGATGTCCCGACGGGGATTTTGGACATCACCCTTTACCGCGATGATTTGACCTTGGTTGGCACCAAGCCGGTGGTCCGCGAGACCTTGATTGATTTTGATATCACGGACATGAAAATTGTCCTGGTTGATGATGTGTTTTTTACCGGGCGCACTATCCGTGCCGGCTTAAACGCCCTGGTTGATTTTGGCAGGCCAGCGATTATCCAATTGGCCGTGCTGGTTGACCGAGGCCACCGTGAATTGCCCATCCGGGCGGATTTTGTGGGCAAGAACATCCCCACGACCAAGGCCCAGGATGTGCAGGTCATTTTGGGGGAGTCCGATGGGAAGGCGGATGAAGTGATTGTGGAGGGTTAATATGGCTTGGAAACACAAACATCTTTTGGGCCTGGAAGATTTAGGGAGAGAGGACATAGAACTGGTCCTGGAGACCGCTAAATCATTTAAAGAAGTTTCCACCCGGGATATCAAAAAAGTCCCTGCCCTGCGCGGCAAGACTGTGGTCACCTTGTTTTTTGAACCCTCGACCCGTACCCGCATTTCATTTGAACTGGCGGCCAAGCGCCTTTCCGCGGACACGCTCAACATCGCCGCGAATGTGTCTTCGACGAGCAAGGGTGAGACCTTGCTTGACACCGCGCGCAATATCGAGGCCATGAACGTGGATGCCATGGTGGTGCGCCATTCTTCGTCGGGCTCTGTGTTGCTGCTGGCCCAGGGCCTGCAGTGCTCGGTGGTCAATGCCGGGGATGGCTGCCGCGAGCATCCTACCCAGGCGCTTTTAGACATGTTCACCCTGCAGGAAAAATTTGGCCGTATCGAGGGGTTGAAGGTCGGCATCATCGGGGACATCCTGCACTCCAGAGTGGCGCGTTCCAATATTTGGGGATTGACCCGGCTTGGTGCCAAGGTCACTGTTTGCGGGCCAGCCACCTTAATGCCGCGGGGCATCGAAGCCTTGGGCGTTGATGTTTGCTATGATTTAAAGAAAGTCTTAAAACAGTCGGACGCGGTGATTGCCCTGCGCCTGCAAAAGGAGCGCCAGCAGGACAAGTTCCTGCCGTCCATGCGCGAGTACTCGAGGCTTTTTGGGATCAACCAGGCCAAATTAAACGGGGGCAGCGACCATTTGATCGTCATGCACCCAGGCCCTACCAATCGGGGTGTGGAACTTTCCGCTGATGTTGCCGACGGCAAGCAATCGGTGATCTTAGACCAAGTGACCAACGGTGTCGCCGTGCGCATGGCGGTGTTGTATTTAGTATTAGGCACAAAGACATAATGCTTTTTCCCCCCTCTTTTTTATAAAGAGGGGGCAAGGGGGAGTTCAATGGGATTACTGATAAAAAACGCCACCATCGTCAACGCAGATAAAATTTGGGACAAGCCCCAGGATATTTTATGCGAAGCGGGCAAGATCACCCAAATCGCCGCGAGCATCGCCGTTGGCAGCCATGAAATCATCGACGCCGCAGGCAAAAAAGTACTGCCAGGCCTCATCGATATCCACACCCATCTGCGCCAGCCCGGGCGCGAAGACAAAGAAACCATTGAAACCGGTTCAAGGGCAGCTGTCAAAGGGGGTTTTACCTCCATCATGTGCATGCCCAACACCAATCCCATTATTGACAATGCCATGGTCGTGGAATTCATTATCCGTGAAGCCAACCGTGTGGGGCTTTGCAATGTCTATCCCATCGGTGCCATCACCAAAGGCCAGGCAGACGCGGAATTGACTGACATGGCTGAACTGAAGGCCTCGGGATGCTTGGCCTTTTCCGACGATGGCAAGTCTGTGCTTAACAGCCGGCTGTTCAGGCTGGCCATGGAATATGCCAAGATGCTTGATGTTTTGCTTATTGAGCATTGCCAGGACCCTTTGTTGTCCGCAGGCGGGGTCATGAATGAAGGTGTTGTTTCGACTAGGATAGGCTTAAAAGGCGACCCTGGCATTGCCGAAACCGTGACAGTCGCGCGCGACATTGAAATCGCCCTTTATCTAAATGCCCGCGTGCATCTGGCCCATATGTCCCTTAAACGTTCCTGCGAGTTAATCCGTTTTGCCAAGTCCCAGGGCATTAAGGTCACCGCCGAGGCCTGCCCGCACCATTTTGTCCTGACGGATGAGGCCTGCCGCAGTTTTGATACCTCGACCAAGGTCAATCCGCCGCTGCGCTCCCGCGAGGACGTGGAGGCCATTAAAGAGGCCATTGCGGACGGGACCATCGACTGCATCGTCACCGACCACGCGCCGCACACCAAGGAAGATAAAGAAGTGGGATTCGACGGCGCGCCCTTTGGGCTCATTGGCCTGGAAACGTCCTTGGGGCTTACGATCACGGAATTGGTCAAGCCCGGCCTTATTGACCTGCCTAAAATGGTTGACAGGATGTCCACGGCACCGGCGCGTATTGTGGGCCTGGCGAACAAAGGGACCATTAAAACAGGGTATGACGCGGACATCACCATCATTGATCCAGACAAAGAATGGACAGTTAGCGCCGAGGGCTTCGTTTCCAAAAGTAAAAATTCCCCTTTTATCGGGCGTAAACTCTTCTCCCAAGTTGAATATACCATTTGCGGCGGGAAGGTTGTTTATAAGGTGTAATATCCCTGACCATGCAAATTTCGATCATCCTTCCTGTTTATTCCGAGACAAATTCAGTTATTGAGACAGTCCAATTGATCAATGCCCTCCTTCCCCGGGAGGTGCTTAAAGAAATCATCATGGTCGTATCGCCTCGATCCACTGAAGAGTCAGTCTTGATATGCAAACGTCTGTCCCAACAGTATTCTTTTATAAATTATATTATTCAGGCCAATAACCCCGGCATTGGCTGGGCCTTCCGTGAAGCTTTTGGAAGGGTCCAAGGCTCGCATGTGCTGATGATGGCGAGCGACGGTGAAACTGATCCAAGGGCCATTGCCTTGATGATCCAAAAGGCCAAAGAAACAGGATGTGATATTGTAACGGCCAACCGCTGGGCCAAAGGAGGGGGATTTGAGGGATATAATGTCCTGAAAAAGTTTTTAAATTTTATTTTTCAAAGGACGATTGGAACAATGTATAGTAGGAAAATCAATGATTACACCTATGCCTACCGCCTTTATAAAATAGAGGCGCTCAAGGGGCATGCATGGAAAGAAACCAAACATCCCTTTCTTCTTGAATCCTTGTTGAGGCCGTTGAAAAAGGGTTTTACTGTTGAACAAATCCCTGTTAAATGGCATGCCCGGAAAGAAGGGAAATCTAAGAACACTTTTTGGCAGAATTTTGAATATATCAACACCGCCCTGGGCATTTATTTTGAACGCCAGGGATGAGGATGCGACCCTGTGAAGAAATGCATTGTTACAACAACGATTAATCCGATGACCAAGGCCTTAAGGAGTTTTCAGGGTTTTACTGAATGGGACCTCATTGTCGTCGGTGATAAAAAAACCCCATTGCCTTATGTGCTCGAACGGGGCATCTACCTCTCGCCCAATATGCAGGAAGACTTTGACAAGGAACTTTCCGATGCCATCGGCTGGAACTGCATCCAAAGGCGAAATTTTGGGCTTTTATGGGCCCATCAAATGGGCGCGGAGATCATCGCGACGGTCGATGATGACAATATTCCCTATGCGCATTGGGGAAGCCACTTGCTTCTGCGCAAAGACGTGCCGGTCAGGTATTATGAAACCAATCTGCCTGTTTTTGATCCGGTAGGGGCGACCAACATGAAACATCTTTGGCACCGGGGGTATCCGCTTGAGCTCATTGCCCAACGCGATTACACGAAGCCCGCGACAAAGACGATCTGCCCTGATATCCAAGCGGATTTTTGGAACGGAGACCCGGACATTGACGCCGTGTGCAGGATGGAGCACCGCCCTTTGTGCACCTTTGATGACGCTTATTTCCCTTTGGCCAGCCATGCATTTTCCCCGTTTAATTCGCAAAATACTTTTATCACCAAGGATGTTTTGCCGCACTATTTTTTGTTTCCCCACATAGGCCGTATGGATGACATCTGGGCCTCTTATTATGTTGAGTCCTTGGGCTTTAAAGTGGTTTATCAGAAACCATCGGTTTTTCAAGAGCGCAATGTGCATAATCCCATCAAAGATATGAAAGCCGAGTATATCGGTTATGAGAATAATTTAGCACTTGTTGAAGACCTCAAAATAGACCCTGATCGGATCAATAAATACCTGCCGGAGTTATCGATCAAGGCATTTGAACTCTATCAAAGGCATTTTAGGAAAATATGAGAAAAATATTGATTACCGGTGGTGCAGGTTTTGTGGGCAGGCATTTTTGCAAGCATTTTCTCGACCAGGGTGATCAAGTGCACTGTGTTGATGCACTCGTTAAAGATACCGGTGGCCTTGATTGCGCCCTATGGCCTTTTTTTAATCCCGGTGCTTACAAGAATTTCCATTTTTACCGGCAGGATTGCCGGGATTATTTTAAAGAAAATACCGACGATGACTTTGATTACAGCCTGCATTTGGCGGCCATGGTGGGAGGACGGATGATGATCGAAAATGACCCCCTGGCCGTGGCTTGTGATTTATCGATTGATGCGGAATATTGGCGTTGGGCCCTGAAAGCACGGCCTAAGAAGACAGTGTGTTTTAGCTCAAGCGCCGCTTATCCGGTGGCATTGCAGAGAGAAAATAACTGGTGCCTTTTAAAAGAGGACATGATTTCTTTGGGGGACAATATCGGAAAACCCGACATGAGCTATGGATGGGCAAAACTGACCTCAGAATACCTGGCCCGCCTGGCGCATGAAAAATATGGATTGAAATCGGTGATTTACAGGCCGTTTTCCGGTTACGGAGAAGGCCAGGATGACAATTACCCTTTTCCCAGCATATGTAAAAGGGCGCTGGATTTAAAGGGTTCGCCCGTGTTCCAAGTTTGGGGCACCGGCGAACAGATGAGGGATTTTATCCATATTGATGATTGTGTCAGGGGGGTCCTCATGACGATGGACTTGATTGACGACGCCCAGGCGGTCAATCTATCCACGGGCATCCTGACCTCGTTTAAATCCTTTGCCGCTATGGCGGCAGAAATATGCGGCCATAAGCCCCTGATCATAGGGATGAGCGATAAACCATCAGGCGTATTTGCCAGAGGCGGGGACATTTCTAAGCAACGCGCATTGGGGTTTATACCTGGCATTGATTTTAAAAGCGGTATAATAAAGGCGCTGGAATATTACCAGAAAAAGCCATGGACCCGTTAAAAGCCCGTTTATTTATTAAAGATTTAATCTACGACTTGAACACTGTCCGCATTTTATTGGACCATGACCGGACCAGGGAGACACTGCCCATTATCGGGAGAATTTTGGATGCTATCGATGTTTTTCGAGGGAGTAGAGGGGATCAGGGATCAGATGGGCTTTTTGATGAGAAATATTGGGATAAAAAATTGCCTGCCGGCATGACTTTTTTGGAAATGCGTACCCGCCTTAGCGGGTACGCAGCAATGAAGACGCCGGAAAAAGAATTGGATTCTATCGGGTATCTTGCCTTTGTTGAAAATGTCCATCACTGGTCCGAAAGCAATATTTCAAGGATCAGGCTTGAAATTAAATCTCCATGGAGAAGGAAAGCTGAAAAGGCGGCCGCCTATTGTGCCATGGTTATCATCGGGTCGTGCCTGTTGGGCTTTTTATATGGAATATTTTTGGCAAGGAACTGCGGCCTGTACGGACAATTTTATAAGGGCATGAATTTTGAACAAAAAATTTCTTCAGGGACAAATAAAACCATTGATTTTGACGATTATACCCAAATGAAGAGCGGCATTCCGGCAGAAATGTTTTCCGCCCGCTGGAGCGGTTATTTGCTTGTTGATAAAGACCTTCCGTATACGTTTTATTTGTTCATTGATGATGGCGGCAGATTATTTATTGATGGCAAGCCGGTCATCGACCAATGGCAGAACCATCCGGGCGTTGAATTTCAAAACAAGTTATTTTTGGCCCGGGGCAAGCATGCCATCCGGGTCGACTATTACAATGACCATTACCGGTCTATGCTGAAATTGTATTGGGAACCCGAAGGAGGGAAAAAAGAAATTATTCCCGCGAGCCATTTAAGGATGTCACTTTAAAAAACATAATCGTGAATAAATCCATATTTCATTCCGTACTATCCGGTTGCCTTATCGCGGCCTTCTCATTCCTGCTTTCCAATTTCCTCCAGGGCCCAAGTGCTTTTTCATGGCATTTTATCACTTTGTCCTTTGACCCTTTTTCAACCCTTAAAAATCCTATCCAATACAGATTTTTGGTCCCCTTGTTAGGCTATTTGACCGGATTGAAAGGCCAGTATTATTACATCCTGTCTTTATTGGGCAATGTTTTCTTTTTGATAATGGTCAATTATTGGGGTTCTAAATTTTACCAGAGCAGGTTAACGGCTTTTCTGCTGGCTGCTACTATGGCCTGCCTGCCGGTGGTTTTACTGAATGACAGTTATTATGGCTGGTCAGATATATTTTGTTATGCCCTGCTTTTGGTGGCTTTATTAAGCCCAAGGTACTGTTTTTGGGCCATATTTCTGGGGCTTTGCGCGCATGAATTCTTTGGCGTTTATATACATTTCATTTTTCTTTATTATTACCGGTTTCACCGTAATTTTTTTGAAGACAAGAAAAAAATAATGATGATGACTGTCAGTTTGGCAGCGGCCCTCCTGTTGTACGGCCTGGCACGTTTATGGATCACCATACATTTTAAGCCGGAGTTTTCCGTCGGGTTTTATTCCGGTTTAATTTCCCAAAGGGGCCTTTTTTGTGAATTAAGGGGGCAGCCTTTGCTGGCCGGTTTTTTCTCAGCCTATAAAATGTCCAGTATTTTATTTATCCCTTTTTTGTATTTTATCCTGCGTTATCGACGGACAAAAATACTGGACATCATGGTTTTATTGTCAGCCTTGCTTCCGGCCGTGCTCTTGTTTATAGCCCATGACACCACCAGGTTTTTTTCCAATACCTTTATTTTTATTTTATTGTTCCCGAAATATATGGGGAAGATGCGGAATGGATTGCTGGCTTTTATATTATTCTGTAATGCATTGATCCCTACGTTTTGTTTTGATCCCGGCTGGAGGGCCCCCTTGGACAAGCAAGCTGCCTGGATTTTTAAGAAAATAAACGCGCATGAAAGAAGGGATGATGCCTTTGCCAAAATCGTTTCCGATTTTGACATTAAAGCACTTATAAAATTATGCGCGCAGGGATCCTAGGGCAAGGGCTTAGAGATCAAGCATTTTGATGACCTGCCCGGGTAAGATCGCTTTTAAACATTTATTGTCGCGGCATAGTGAATTGCGGTGATTAAGCGCGGACAAACAAGGAGAGCAGGGCCAGTGGCTGTAGAACACATGTGTGCGGGGGCCTAAGGGGGAAAAGACTTGCGGTGCTTCAGGGCCGTAAAGGATATATTTTTCGAGGGGTGTCAGCATGGCCAAGTGGCCTAAGCCGCCGTCATTGGCGATCAGGCAATGGCTTATCAGGAAAATTTCCAGCAATTGCTTAAGGTTTGTTTGGCCGCAGTAGTTAAACACACGGTCATGTTTAAGTTGGCGCATTAAATCTTCCGATTTTGGGCGGGCGTCCTTTGTCCCTACCAGCAATAAAACATTCTTTTCGTTTATTAGGATTGATTCAGCCACGATTTTGAAATTTTCAAGAGGCCATTCCCGCAAAGGGATGTTCCCTTCTCCCGTATTCATCAAGAAAAGGCGTTTGTCTTGGGGGATTTTTAAAGGGAGCAAGGACTGATACACTTGCGGTACAGATTGATAGGCCGGGAAAACCAGGGATGAGGTATCAATGAATTGGTCCAGTTCAGGTGAATGCTTGGACGGTGCTTTTAGGGTGCCGGCCAATGCAAGATAGTTGACCGCTGTATGCGCCAAGGGATTATAGGAGACTTGATGGGTCAGAAAATTGCCCCTGTAAAGACCTTCAAACCCATAGGCATAGAATCCCGCGGACTTCGTCGCCCCGGAAAAGAAGGTCAGCAACGCGCTGGCGCGCGCGAAAAATTCAAGGTCGATGGCCATATCAACTTTTATGCAGGATAATAACCAGAGGCTTTTCAGTAAATCTTTGGCCATTGGGATGAAACCTTCTTCGCTGATGGTGATGATCTGTTTGGTGTTGATCGAATCTTTAAATAATTCAAAAATTTCCAGGTTCTTTTTAAAGGTCAGGACATAAATTTCCGCCGACGGGAACTCTTCCCGGATTTTCTTAAAGAAGGGATAGGCATGGACCACGGCGCCTATTTCAACAAGTTTGATGACAAGGATTTTGGGGGGATGGCTTGGGTTTCTTGGAAAAACACGCAGCCACCAACGTTGTAAAGGCGTCAGGAGGGAAAAAAGCAGGCAAAGGGGCGTCCCGACCCAGCGGTCGATGAATCTAAACAGGTCAATGGTTTTCATTGAGGGCGTTTTATCCTTTTATAGATCCGCATCCCTTCCCACCTATTGGGGGAAATTTGGAAATTGGCAGTTTCCCGGTATTCTTTCATGATGTATTGGTAAAGCAAAGGGCAATTGTCCTGGCCGAAGCGCCCCCACATATTACCGAAAAATCCCACATCGTCTAAAATAAAATATTCCACATCTTTTTTTTCCAAGGCCTTGATCAGTTTTATTTCCTGTTGAGGGATGATCTTTTCACTGCCGTATAAATAGACCAACCTGTAAGGAGCAAGACGGCCGGCAAGGAAATAATATAGCCCATCATCCGGGAAGGTGAAAAAAGGGGCAGGGGCAGGGATATTTTTTTCAATATAATCCGCGGTCCACAACATCCGTTGGGTGTCCCTGGGATCACAGGTGACGTAGATATTGATCCCTTTGTGGCTAAAGAAATGGGCCGGATTCTTAAAACTTTCCAGGTGTTTCCAGTTTTGATAGCCATGAAACACAAAAACAGCCACGAACATGACCGCAACAATGCTTTGGATAAATAGGCCGCTGACCACGCAAGCTTCGCTGATGAGATAGCCAATCATCATCATGGTAAAGGGTTTGGCCCAGTAAGCCATGTAATCAAGCCCTCCTTTATAATATTCGTTGTAGCTGGCCAGGATGAACAATAACAGGATAAAACCCGTCAATAAAAAATTACGGCCAAAAGAAGTCATTCTTTTTTGGTAATTATAATGGGAAGCCATTATAAAAATGATCCGTAAGGCCGCTGCCAAACCACATAAGAAAATAAAACAATCGAAGGGGCTGTTGTGGACCAATTTCACCGTGTCATTAATAAGGGCCACAAATCCTTCAGGCACCGGGCGGCCAAAATAAACATAACCGGGCAATATGGGGAAACATTGATTGATCTCTTGATAGGTAAGGCCTTTAACGAAGAAAAAAAGGACAAAGAGCCAAATGAAGATAATTGAGAAAAGGACCTTCCCGTACAGGAACAATTGGTCCTTGCGGAAAATTTTGTTAAACAGATCACAGGCAACAAGGGCTCCTAAGGAAGCCCCCCCTATCGCTATGCCAAAGTTTATTTTATTGAATCCCAGTAAAAGCACATAAAACGCGGTCCAATAGATATATTTTCGCCGGGGACTTTGACTGTAGGAGAGCACTGCCCAAAGAACGGCAATTTCAAGGCCAATGCCGCCATAATGGGAAAAATTATGCACAAAATCCGGGGCCAATACAATGTAGGCCATGGCCATCAAAAAAGCGCCAAGCGGGGGCATGATCTTTAGGGCGGCCAGAAAGTAAACACCGGCAAATACCGTTTTAAGGACTATTCTCCCAAGGATGAGGCTGTGAAGGTCATGGCCGAACAGATTAAAAAAGAAGGCATTGTAATACAACATTATAGGGCCGTAGTTCCAGTTAAAATCACGGTAAGGAAGCTGCCCTTTGGAGACCGCTTCACTCGCGTAGAGATTGTCACCGACATTGGCGGAGCTGAAAGTGTCCTGCACCGACAGGGTCGGCAGGTAAACAAATAGGGCGATAGCCAGGACAGCTAGATGCAGATTGCGGGACGATAGGACTGGCAGAGAGGCAAACATGTTCAATTTAAGTCCCCAGGTTTCCTTATTATAACAAACAGGGAAGCTTTCCTTTTGAATATCTTGGTGCCAACGTTGGCACCAGGCACATTGCCAAAACCAGCCACTTCTACAAAATATTTTTTTATATATTTATCAAGCAAGAGGCAATTGTTTTGGCCAAACACGCCGTAATCATCAAACGCTCTCCCAAAATAACAAATATTGTCCAAAACAACATACTTATTCCCTTTTTTTTCCAAGGCATTGATGAGGTCTATTTGCTGGCCTTCATTGATATTTTCAACATGCAGCAGGAAAACAAGCCGTGAAGGCGAAGACCTGCCTGTCAGGAAATAATAGACAGCATCGTTGGGAAAGGCAAAAAAGGTCTCTTGGGGAGAGAGGTGTTCATTAATGTAATCGGCAGTTTGCATCATTGTCTGCATGTCCCGCGGGTCATTGGTCACATAGGCATTGACGCCTTTATACTTAAAAAAATGCGCGGGGTCTTTGTAAACATCCAGTCCTTTCCATTGGCCATAGGCGTTGGTGATGATACCCATTGAGAAAAATATCAACATGAAGGTCTCAATAATTTTGCCGCTGATGAGGGCTGCTTCGCTTATGAAATAAGCAATAAGCATGACGGAAAATGGCCTGGAATAAAAAGACTCATAATCCGCCCCACCCACATAAAATTCATGGTTACTGACAAGAAGGCCTAACAAAAGAGCCGTGGTGATCAAGGCAAAATCACGGTGAAGGGATGTCCATCTGGCGGTGCAGGAATAATGGGCATGCATCCGTACGATTAACCGTATTATGGCCAGCCACCAAATAAACTTGACAGCTTTCAGGAAGGGATCCGTCGGGAAACCCAATAAAGAATTTTTAATAAAGTTAATTAATCCATCAGATAACGACCCTTCCTTATAGGCATAGGCATTTAAAAAGGGCAGGGATTGCTGGACTTCACACAATGAAAGGCCTTTAAGATGGAAATAATAGATAAGAATCATAAATGCAATGATTAAAACAGATAAGAGGCCATACTTTGAGAAGACTGGGGCCCATGGTTTCCGGTATTTAAATAAATCAAACAAAATAAAACTGATGAAACTGCTGCCTAATAAAGCTGCTCCAAAGTTAATTTTAATCAAACCTAATAATAAAATGAATGCAGCAGCTCCCAGGATGTATTTTTTGTTTTGAGAAATAAAATAGGACAAAATAGCCCATAAGATCCCGCTTTCAAGGCAAATAATCCCATAACTTTTGATATTATGCGAAAAATCAGGTGTGAAAACGGTAAATGCCAGGGATGCCACCAGGGCAAAAAGAGCAGGCATGATTCTTGAAGCTGCTAGAAAGAACAATCCTGAAGCGATAGTCCTTAAGAATATCTTGCCCGTTATAAGGCTGTGGAGATCAAACCCGGACAAACGCATGCACAGGGCGTTATAATAATTCATCAAAGGGCCGTAGATATCGTTAAAGTCACGTAAAGGGATTTGTCCTTGGGTGATAGCTTTGGCAAAATAGAGATCAGTGCCTACACCATTGGGATCAATTGTTTGGACAGTAGAATTGGCGGAAAAAATAATATAGCTGGTGACAAGGCAAACGAAGAGTGGAAAGAAAGGTTTTAACATCCTTATTCCGGAACCTTCACACGTGATATTCTAAAAAAATAAACACCCGTGCTTTGTTGTTCAGAAACAATTTCAAGTGAGTAACGGGGATCTACAATATTATCGCCAAAAGGGGTGTTGGTGGCATAGGCAATGGATTGGACCACATAGATCTTGCTAAACAGATGGTTTTTAAACTGCTGTAGGATTGTGTCTGCCTGGTCATTGGCTGTGCTGTAGGAAATGGCCCCGTAATTAGACACGATCAATTGACCCGGCCTGCCGCAGACTATGAGTGTATTTTTGTCAGCGTTCTTCTTTAGAAAATCATCCACATACCTGTATTCGCGGATAATCATTAAATTGTTCGTCAGGCGGTCCTCGACGGCAATGGGGTGGTAGATGGCAAAGGCGGTCAACGCCAAGACCAGGGCCAATACACCCAGCTTTTTTTGGTCTTTGACAAGATGGGCCAGGAGAAAAACCGGGGCCAGGGTCAAGGGGACCAAAACAGGTATGTAAAACCGTCCGTTTAAAGGGTGGTCATTGATGCCGCCTTGATAGGAGATGACAACGGCGAATAAAACCAAAAGAGAGCTTACGGAACAGATCCAAAGCACCAGGGCGTTTTTGTTGATAGCTTCTCTTTTTTTTGTGCTCCAGAGAATGCCGCACAGAACAATAGCAAGGATACCGATAATATTAACGATACCTGCGTATCCCAACTGACCACCGGCGTCGAGGATATATTTGAAGAATAAGACGATATTGTGTTGGGCGTTTGCGAATTGGAAGGCATTGACCCAGGAACCGCCGATTAAATTGGAGTCTGATTCTGAGGCCAGGAGCACGCGTTGCCATATCAATGGCAGCAGGAAGAAGGGGATGAGCGCGTAGGCAAAGGATTGGGAAAAGAATTTAGGTTTGACATATCCGGCTACGGCTATGACCAACAGGGCAATGATTAGGAATAGAGCAGACTCATAGCGGACATTGGCCAGCATGAGAAGGGTCATCAGGAGATTGATGAAGGTCTGGTGCCGGGGATCATCTAAGAAGCATTTGAGTGCCAGAAAACTGCCCAAGATGAATAGAAAATTAAATATTTCAAAACTTCCGCTGGCCGCGCTCAGTGAAATAAACGGCTGGGCCATCACTAAGATTAGCCCCGAAATGGCCCCAAGGTCCCCTAGGGACGTTTGGATGACAAAATAAAGAAGAAAGAGCATCACCCACAGGGCAAAATAATTCAGGATAAAAACATTTTCAATGTGATACCCTAAAAGGGTGTGGAGCAAGGATGTAAAAAAAGGAAACAGGAAGGGGCGTTTTTCCGTGCCTGAGGTGGGTGTGGGCCAGAACATCTCATAATACCGGCGGCTTTCGGTGGTGTTTTCCACGGTTTTATTGAAGGTCATTGACCGGGCCACCGACAAGAGATTGGTCTCATCGCTTAAAACACGGAAATATTTAGGCACGGAGATAAATACGAGAGAGGTCAAAATAAATGAAGCTAAAATCCCTTTCCAATTCCGCCGTAAAAATACAAAGGCATTGGATTTTTTATATTGGTAGAGGTTAAATACACATAGGCCCCAAGTGACACATAGCCCCAGGATGATGTAATACGACAGATAGGTAAAAGCGTTGTGCATCCAGGAGCGGTCATGGAAGGTGATGAGTAGAGCAACAATAAAAATACAAAAACAAAGGATGTTGCACAGAAGAACAGTGATGGATGGGCTATTTTCAAGCGTATTATTCTTTGATTCCTCTACAGGCATGAGTAATTATGTAATTTTTTAACAAAGATGTCAATAAAACTTGGGCTTATCAAACAAGGGGACTCTTGGAGCATTATTGACTTCCCTAAAATGATTGATAGAATGTGCACTGTTGTCAATGTGAATAAAGATCCCGGCCTTCGCCGGGATGACAAGGATGCTAAACATTTATTAAATTTTGCGCCCGTAGCCTAATGGATAGGGCAGCAGCCTCCGGAGCTGCTGGTGCAGGTTCGAATCCCGCCGGGCGCGCTTTATAAAGGAGACTATGAGAAAACAAAAGATCACTATTTCAGTCATTGGGGGTAGCAGCATCAGCGCCAAGGTCGAGGATTTGGCCGAATCCGTGGGGCGGATGATCGCGGAATTAGGCTGTGTCCTGGTCTGCGGCGGTTTGGGCGGGGCCATGGAAGCAGCAGCCAAGGGCGCGCACATGGCCGGGGGCATGACCATCGGTATTCTGCCCGGCAAAGACAAAAGGGACGCCAATTCCTATATCGATATCTCTTTGCCAACATCCATCGGTTACGCGCGAAACACGATTGTGGCTTGTTCAGCGGATATCGTCGTTGCCTTGCCCGGAAGTTTTGGCACCAATTCAGAGATTTGTTACGGATTGGTCTATGGCCGGCCGGTCATTGATTTGGGCAACTGGAATATTGAGGGCATGATCGACGTCAAAAATGTTGCCGACGCGGAAGAAAAAATCAAGAAAATCATCAAGAAGCTTCAAAACGCCTAAGCAAAACCGCGAACCGTATGCCTCCAAAGAAACAGGGTGTACATGCCTGAACTTCCGGAAGTTGAAACCATTGTCCGCGATTTGAACAAATCCATCCAGGGCAAAATATTTGCTAAGCCAATTGTCCATGATGCTTTTTTGCTTCGGCAGAAAACAGCGGATTTTACCCGGCGCATCAAGGACCAGGCCGTTGAGAAGATCACCCGCCGCGGCAAGGCCGTGATTGTGCATTTATCCGGCGGGGAATTCCTGGTCATCCAGCTGATGATGACCGGACAATTGGTTGTTAATGGTCAAGAGGACAAGCACACCCGGATTGATTTTGTTTTTGCCGACGGCAGCAGGCTTTTATACAATGACCAGCGCCGATTTGGCCAGCTGCGGGTGGTGGCAAAATTAGACGAGATCAAACATTTTAATATTTTAGGCCCTGAACCTTTTTCAAAAGAATTTACCCCTACCTTCATGCACCAGGCTTTTCGAAAGACAAGCCGTCCCATTAAAACTGTCCTCTTGGACCATACCTTTGTGGCAGGAATCGGCAATATCTATGCTTGCGAGATCCTTTTTCGCAGCCTCGTCAGTCCTAAGCGCAAGGCCCAGCGGTTTAACCTGGCTGAGGCCGGGATTATTCATAGCCAAATTATTGAAGTTCTTAAAGAAGCCATTCTTCATCGAGGATCTTCTTTACGCAATTACCGTGATGGTGCCGGAAAAAAGGGACGGTTCAATGAAAGGCTCGCTGTTTACGCGCGCCAGGGCCTACCTTGCCCTCGCTGCCAGCAACCCATCCTGCGCATGACCCAGGCGGGACGGAGTACATTTTATTGTGGGCAATGTCAGAAATGATGGTATTATAGGGGACATAATATCATATGGAAAAAATACAAAACACCTATAAAATCCTCGCCAACGAAAAGCTTTCTCCGTATTACTGGCGCCTTGTTTTTGATGCCCCTGATTTAGCCCGTGAGGTCCAACCTGGCCAATTTGTGCATATACGTACGGATGAGCAGGGTTTACAGCCTTTTTTCCGTCGCCCTTTTAGCGTTTACCGCGCCCAACAATATGTTGAGATTTTTTATGACGTGGTGGGGCAGGGGACGCGTCTGCTTTCCTTAAAGAAAAAAGGAGACACGCTTGATGTGTTGGGGCCTTTAGGTGTACCATTTAAGATGCCACCGGAAGCGACAAAACAGGTCATCATGATTGCCGGTGGCATTGGGATTGCGCCCATGCTTATTTTATCCGATGTCCTTAAAAATAAGAAATACGAACTTGTACTGCTCTTTGGCGGCCGCGATCGTGGTTACGTGTACCCGATGCAGGAGTTTAAGGACAACGGGGTCAAGGTGCATATAGCGACCGATGATGGGTCTGCTGGTGTTAAGGGCCGGGTCAGTGTGTTGTTTGACACGATTGAAAAAAATCCCAGCCGTACATTTATTTATACCTGCGGGCCTAATCCTATGATGAAGGCGGTGCAGGCCTTTGCGGGGGAACATCATCTTTCAGGCCAGGCTGCTTGCGAGGAAATCATGGCCTGTGCTTTGGGGGCGTGCCTTGGATGTTCGATTGAGACGAAAAGCGGTTTTAAGACAGTGTGTTATGATGGGCCAGTCTTTGGTTTGGATGAAATAATAATATGAATTTATCTGTAAAAATAGGTCATGTTACTTTTAAAAACCCTGTGACGGTGGCTTCTGGTACCTTTGGCCACGCGGAGCGTTACTATAATCTTGAGGAAGTCAAAAGATTAGGTGCCATTGTGCCTAAGACCGTGACCTTTCATCCCCAAGTGGGGAATGCGCCGGTGCGGATTTTTGAAACACCATCGGGCATGATCAATGCCATCGGCATCGAGAATCCCGGCATTGACGGATTTATTGCCCAAAAACTACCTGCCTTAAAAAAAACCGGTGTGCCTTTGATCATCAGCATCTTAGGGCACAGCGAGGAACAATTTACCGGGATTATTGAACGATTAAACGCCCAGGACGGCATCGCCGCGGTGGAATTGAATTTATCCTGCCCTAATCTTAACCATAAAGTGTTGGTGGCCCAGGACCCGGTGGCCACGACACGGTTGGTTAAAAAAATGAAGTCCCTGACTAAATTTCCCATCATCGCCAAATTGTCCCCCAATGTGACAGACATCGCTGAAATTGCCCAAGCCGCAGAGGATGGCGGGGCTGACGCGGTGAGCTTGGTCAATACTTTTAGCGCCATGGCCATTGATATCAAAACCCGCAAAAGCCGTATAGGAAATTTTACCGGCGGATTATCAGGGCCGGCCATCCGGCCCATCGCCCTTTACATGGTGCAGAAGGTGGCAGCCGAAGTTAAAATCCCGATCATCGGCATGGGGGGCATCATGACAGCAGGGGATGCTTTGGAATTCTTAATCGCCGGTGCCTCGATGATTGCCGTGGGTACCGGGAATTTTATCAATCCCCGCGCACCCATCGACGTCCTGGAGGGGATTGAATCTTTTATGAATGAGCACAAGATCAGCGATATCCGCGAGATCATCAAGAGCTTAAAAAAATGAGCAAAGCCCAACTCATATTGGCCCTGGATTTAGAAACTTTTGAAGAGGCACGTCTTTTGATCGATGCACTGGCAGATGCCGTTGAGATATTTAAAGTCGGCAGCCAGATGTTTACCGCCTATGGCCCTTTTATCACCCGTTACCTGCAATCCAAGGGTAAGAAGGTCTTCCTGGATTTGAAATTCCATGATATACCCAACACTGTGGCCTCAGCAGTCAAGAGTGTTGTGGGATTAAGTGTAAGCCCAACTAAAGACCTCGATTTTGCCCCGCTTTTTATGCTGACCGTGCACACCGCCGGCGGGAAAGAAATGCTTGAGGCCGCGGCTAAGGCCGCTCAAACTCAAGCCAAGGCCCTGGGTGTCGCAAGGCCTTTGATCGTCGGGGTCACGGTTTTGACCAGCGATGTTCAAGATGCAGGTACGCAAGAACGTGTATTGCAGCGTGCCCGTTTAGCAAGAGAGTCAGGCTTAGACGGGGTCGTCGCCTCTGTTGAAGAGGCAGCCCTTATCCGCCGGGAGTTGGGGCAGGATTTTCTGATCGTGACACCGGGCATCAGGCCCGCGGACGCTTCTTTAAATGATCAAAAGCGGGTGGCAACGCCTCAGGCCGCTATTTTACAAGGCAGCAACTTTCTAGTGGTTGGCCGCCCCATCATCCAAGCCGCCTCCCCGCGTGAAGCGGCGATTAAAATTTTAGAAGATATCAAAATTACCTGTCATTCCCGCGAAAGCGGGAATCCATAATAGAATTAGTCTTGTACTGGATCCCCGCTTTCGCGGGGATGACATATTAGGAAGAATTAAATGAACCTTTTTATCAAAAAACCCATCAGCCAATTGATCGAATCCGCCGAAAGCGGCCAATATCAATTAAAACGAACCCTTGGCGCGCTTAATCTAGTGTCCTTAGGCATCGGCGCCATCATCGGCGCCGGGCTGTTTTCCCTGACTGGCATTGCCGCGGCGGAAAACGCGGGGCCGGCCGTGGTGCTTTCGTTTGTGGTGGCAGCCATTGGTTGCACCTTCGCGGGCATGTGCTATAGCGAACTGGCTTCCATGATCCCTGTCGCCGGTTCTGCCTACACCTATGCCTATGCCACCATGGGCGAATTTATCGCCTGGATCATTGGGTGGGATCTGGTCTTGGAATACGCGGTTGCCTCGTCGGTCGTGGCGGTGAGCTGGTCACGGTATGTGGGTTCTTTTTTGCAGGATTTAGGGATCCATTTCCCCGCGCGCTTGGCCGCCTGCCCGTTTGATATTATCACCTTGCCGGATGGCAGCCAGACCCATGGACTGGTCAATATCCCGGCGATGTCGATCATTGTGCTTATTTCTATTTTATTGATGATAGGCATCAAGGAGTCAGCCATTGTTAATGATGTGATCGTTGTTATTAAGCTGGCGGTGGTGCTGACCTTTATCGCGGTGGGTTTTCACTATATTAAATCAAGTAATTATGTCCCTTTTATACCGCCTAATACCGGTAATTTTGGAGAATTTGGTTTTAGCGGCATCATGCGCGCGGCAGGGATCATTTTCTTTGCCTATATTGGTTTTGATACCGTCTCAACCGCGGCCCAGGAAGCGCATCATCCCCAGCGGGACATCCCTCGGGGTATTATCGGTTCTTTGATCATTTGTACGGTCCTTTATATCCTGTTTTCCTTTGTCCTGACTGGTATGTTGAATTATAAATTAATGAAAGGTGACGCCGCGCCCGTGGCCACGGCCATTAATTTGACGCCATACCCTTGGCTGCATATTTTAATCAAACTTGGGATCATAGGCGGGTTTACCTCGGTCATCTTGGTCATGCTTTTAGGCCAGTCGCGTATTTTTTATGCCATGTCCCGCGATGGGCTTTTGCCTAAACTTTTTTCCGACATCCATCCCCAATGGCGCACCCCGTGGCGGTCCAATTTGCTTTTCATGGGTTTCACAGGTTTCTTTGCCGGCTTTTTCCCGATCTCCAAATTAGGGAACATGACATCCATCGGCACACTCTTGGCCTTTATCATCGTTTGTGCAGGGGTCATGGTTTTGCGTAATACCCAGCCGGATGTTCCCCGGTCTTTTAAGGTCCCTTGTTTCCCGTTGTTCCCGATTTTGGGCATTTTGGTCTGCCTGGCCATGATGACCTCACTCGACCAGGAGACATGGTGGCGCCTTTTGATCTGGCTTGCCATTGGTTTAATTATTTACTTTACCTACAGCCGCTTCAACAGTAGACTATACAAAAAATTGTGAGATGATTTCCCTAGTAATAAAGGGCAAGTAGCTCAACTGGTTAGAGCATCTCTCTTACACAGAGAAGGTTGAGGGTTCAATTCCTTCCTTGCCCACCAGTTTTTTCTTTACAAAATATCCATCCGACAGTAGACTATCCCTTTATATACGGGGTCGTGGTGTAGCTGGTTAACACATCAGCTTGTCACGCTGAAGACCGCGAGTTCAAATCTCGTCGACCCCGCCATTCTTTTAAGCCTTCTCGTCGTTGAGGAGGTTTTTTGTTTTAACCTGCCTTAATCATCCGTAATGATTTTTAACTCGGGATGGACACCAGACCCCGTACACCCCCCCAAGGCTGGAAAGTACCCTAATTAGGGCAGGAAAATATGCGACGGATTTTTGGGGTTTTTGTGAAAGCTCTACTGTTGACTTCTTGGAATCCGTTTCAAATCAGGAGTTATTCTCGTAAAGTCTGCACGAATGGTACGATTGTTAGGACGAAGCTTGATTAGTTCTTTAATTTCTTTATCTTCGGCATGGGTTTTCCACCAATTAACCTTCCCCATCATTGGGTCATTATCTGGGATAATTTCTTTAGTAATTTCTAATAATCTTCTTAGAGAAATCAGTAATTCAACTCCAAGACGGTTATGGATTTGAAAGGTGTCTACTGAATCAGGACGATCGACTTTATCTGGGAAGTACCATCCAGCCCAATAGTTTCTAATTGCTAATACATTCTCTTTTAGCCCTCGTTCTGCAATATCATGGATAGATTGAACTTCTGAATCAATTAATTCTCCAGACCAAGACTGGTACAGTACATAAATAGGGTCTTCTTCTAAATCATATATAATTTTCTTGTCGATGTTGTATTTTTGGTGAACTTCAATAAATATATTCTCAAGATGATTATCTAGAAGATCACGGTATCCATGAAGAGCATGGGTAACATTTGTATACATTTGTAAACCTCGACCGGGGGACACGCCGGGATTAACAAATATTTCATTCAACATATAAAGTTTGAGGCCACTCTCTATCGAT
>Ga0206950_1028_pt1 | contig 28801 bp, 25 predicted proteins | sample Alteio_BWOrgHeat_41_FD_152954 | JGI IMG/M metagenome (GOLD analysis project Ga0206950, IMG submission 152954) | Enriched cells from forest soil in Barre Woods Harvard Forest LTER site, Petersham, Massachusetts, United States -... | ecosystem: Environmental > Terrestrial > Soil > Temperate forest >... | reverse complement strand
TCCCACAATACTAAAATCACGGAAGCCGATTATCTGTATATTATTCGCTCGAAAACCGCCAAGCTGCGCTTGCAGGACTTCCGCCACAAGTACAGGTAGAGGCTAGACTTGCTGCACGTTCGCGTCGATATTAATTGGTCGGGGTGACAGGATTCGAACTTGCGACCCCTGCCTCCCGAAGGCAGTGCTCTACCAGGCTGAGCTACACCCCGACTTCTAAACGCTTAATAATAACGCGCGACCGCGAAATCCGCTAGTACCATAGCAGCTTCTGTATAAGGAGATTGTTTTAAGCTCTTTAACGCCTCTTTCGCTTTCATTATTTCCGTTTTTGCAAGTGCATGGGTATATTCAATTGCGCCATGCGTTTTTAAAATTTCATCCACGGTAGAAAAATGTTGATAACCGCCTTCTTGAATGGCGATTTCAACTATTTTGATTTCTTCTGGATGACCATTTTTGAGAACATAAATAAGCGGCAGGGTTATTTTTCCTTCTGCTAAATCATTGCCAGCTGTTTTACCTGTTGCGTTTAAGGGATCATAATCTAAAATATCATCCATTAATTGAAAAGCAGTTCCCAGATGTAAACCATACGTACATAATGCCTTTTCTATTTCAGGCGATATTTTAGCGGAAATTCCTGCAATTTGAGCAGAAACCTCAAAAAGCTTGGCGGTTTTCGAGCGAATAATATACAGATAATCGGCTTCCGTGATTTTAGTATTGTGGGATTGTAATAATTGAAAAGCCTCGCCTTCGGCCATGATATTGGTTGCATCGGCAAGCACTTTCATGACACGCTCATCACCAATATTCACTAACATCTGAAAAGTTTTAGAATATAAAAAATCGCCCACTAAAACAGCCGCTTCATTACTCCAGACTGTATTTGCTGTTTTTTTGCCACGGCGAATTGCGGCATTATCCACAACATCATCATGCAATAGCGTTGCAGTATGAATAAGCTCTATGATAGCAGCGAGTTTTAGATAATCCTCACCGGTGACAGCACAGGCTTTGGCAATTAGCAAAACAACCAAAGGTCGTAACCGTTTGCCGCCAGAATCTATGACATAGTTGCCCAACTCTTTTATGATACTGGCTTTAGATTGCAAAGCCTCTTGAATCAAAACGTTAACGCTTTGAAAGTCGTCGGTGACTAAGGCTTGAAAATCTTGGATAGAAGCTAGTTGCATTGAGTAACATTTCCTATTAAGGATTGAATATACCGCCTAAGGGTGTTGAATTTCAAGTGGCGGGTTAAAACCTTAAAAAGTTGTTGTTATAGCGAGGACTTATATATTGGGGAAACTTATGGTAGCATTAGGCGAGTTTAATTCAGGAGAAATGTTGAAATGAAGATGAAATTAATACTAGGAATAGCGGCACTGGGATTATCTTTACCTGCCATGGCCTGGGATCTCAACCCTTATGTAGGAGTAGATGCCAAATGGAGTAAAATGGGTGCTCAAAAAGGATTGGGCGATACTCAAGTTGCAAAAAATTATCCACAAGGAGATCTTTTTGCAGGTCTTAAGTTGAATGATTGGGTAGGAGCCGAAGTTGGGTACGAAAGTACGACTAAAAAGAATCGAACAGTCGTGACAGGGAGTGGACAGGGCTTTTTTGGTACTTCTGTCACTGCTGGCTTTCCTGTCTCTTCAACTACCAAGACAAGGCTGGCTGGATTTCACGCCAATGTTGTTGGGTTTTACCCCGTGTTAGAAGAATGCCGTGTGAGTCTTTTTGCTTCCATTGGTTTGGCACGGTTGAAGTTTAGTAGTGATTTGAATTTTGATGATGTTGCACCCATAGGAATGGAATATCGGCGGTTTGTTAAACGTAAATGGGTACCCAGAGTGACTGCAGGTGTAGAGCATATGCTGGTTGAAAATTTTGGCATTCGGGCAATGGTATCTTGGGAAAAAACTTCTACTTTTAGAAATATTTTCTCAAAAACAAGTTCCTCTCCACTCTATGTAGCTCCCAAGAACACCACAAGCGCTGGGCTTGGAGCTTTTTACAGCTTTAAATAGTTGATTAGCTAACAATATTTTCCCTCCCTCCCTCGCTTCGCGGGGGAGGTCGGCGCGAAGCGCCGGGTGGGGGAAGAAAGCCAATGGGTGGGGTCTAACTCCAAAAAGTTGCTTGCGATTAGCTTCTTTTTTTCGTATGATCTTAACCCTTAATGGGTGAATATAGGATTGAGCATGATGTATGCGGTTATTGTAACAGGCGGCAAGCAGTATCGGGTGAAAGAAGGCCAGACGCTGAAGCTTGAAAAATTAGAAGTTGAACAAAATAAGTCGATTGACTTTGATAAAATACTGATGGTTGCCGAAGGGGACGATGTCAAAGTGGGTAGTCCTTACTTAGCGGGTTGCATCGTGCAAGCCGAGGTTGTTTCTCATGGGCGTCACGACAAAATTCGGATTATCAAAATGAAACGACGTAAGCACCATATGAAACGAATGGGGCATCGTCAATACTATACCGAAGTTAAAATTACCCGTATTCAAGCGGCTTAACTTTAAGAGTCAATTTCAAGAGGTAGATACGCAATGGCACATAAGAAAGCAGGCGGTAGCACGCGAAATGGTAGAGATTCTCACTCGCAACGTTTAGGCGTTAAGCGTTTTGGAGGCGAATTGGTAAAGGCGGGCAATATTATTGTGCGTCAACGGGGGACTCGTTACCACCCAGGCTTTAATATGGGTCGTGGTAAAGACGATACCTTGTTTGCTAAAATAGCAGGAACGGTTGAGTTTCGAATCAAAGGTCCTTATGGCCGTTGTTTTGTGAGTATTATCCCTGTCGCCGCTGCAGCAGAAGCCGCATAACGATTAATAACATTCAATCATGAAATTTGTTGATGAAGCTACTATCACCGTACAAGCGGGTAAAGGTGGTGATGGCTGTTTAAGCTTTCGCCGAGAAAAATTTATTCGTTTTGGTGGTCCCAATGGCGGTGATGGTGGCGATGGCGGCAGCATTTATCTAGAAGCCACGGCCGATCTCAATACCCTCGTTGATTATCGTTTTCATCAACATTTTAGAGCTAAAAGTGGTCAGCATGGGATGGGCAGTGAATGTACCGGTCGCAGTGGTGACGATTTAATTCTACAAGTCCCAGTGGGAACAGTGGTACGAGATGCCGATACCCATGAAGAAATTGGCGATTTAGTGAATCCCTTCGAACGTTTACTGGTAGTAAAAGGTGGGTTTCATGGCTTTGGCAATATGCGCTTTAAAAGCAGCCGTAACCAAGCACCTCGTAAAACAACCAAAGGTCGAGAGGGCGAGCTTCGTCGATTAAGATTAGAACTTAAATTATTAGCCGATGTGGGTTTATTGGGTTTACCGAATGCTGGTAAATCCACTTTTATTCGCGCTGTTTCGGCAGCAACCCCTAAAGTAGCCGATTATCCTTTCACCACCTTGCATCCGCATTTAGGCGTGGTGTCGATGGCACCTGGAAAGAGTTTTGTGGTGGCTGATATCCCAGGGGTGATAGAAGGCGCTGCCGAAGGGGCAGGGCTCGGGTTACGATTTTTAAAACATTTAGCCCGTACCCGATTAATTTTGCATTTTGTGGATATTGCTCCTTTTGAAGAAGAGGATCTTATTTATCAAGCCAAAGCCATTATTAAAGAATTAGAAAAGTTCAGTCCAGAATTAGCTTCGCAAGAACGATGGTTAGTCGTGAATAAAATTGATTTATTAAATCAAACAGAAGTAGATAAGCGGTGCGATGCCTTGGTAAAAGCGCTAGATTGGCAAGGCCCTGTGTTTCAGATTTCGGGTTCGGAACGCGTAGGGACAGAAGTTTTGTGTTATGCCATTCTCAAACGATTTGAAGAAATCAAAGAGCGCGAAAATGAAGAACGGGAAAGCCAAGCGCGGCAAAACCAAGAAAGCCAAAAAGACCAAACAGACTAGATTAAGTAGGTTGTACGCCCGTTATTTCTGCTACGTTATTCCTCTTAGGGATTTATCCTATTGACTCTCGAATCATAAGCTCGTAGATTAGAATCGTTTTGGGCTTTCGTTGTAGTTTTTCTTACTTAATAAGGTATTTCAAATGAGATTGGTTAGAAAGGTGTGGTTAGTTGTACGTCATACAGTGATTGGTGCTTTCATTTCCGTTGTTATTGGGGTACCCATGGCGTTTTCAATGGATTTTTCAAACGAAGCTTTTCGTCCCTATGTGGGGATAGGCGGGCAAATCTTAAGGCTAGATACAAAAAAGGGATATGGTCACCCCTTATTTCATCAATCAAATCTAGGCGGTATGGCTTTCGCGGGAATTAAATGGGGCCCATACGTGGGTATGGAGTTAGGATATAATTATTTTGCGCGCGATCGGGATAGCATTTTACGGGAAAATGATATTTTCCCTGGGACGGGTGAAACGGTCTCTAATTACTTCGGCATTCCAACATTTTACAGATTTCAAACGGACATATTGGTGAGAGATATTCATTTAGCAGTAACAGGCTATTTGCCATTGGAAATATTTTCTTGTCTATTCAGTCGTACTGTATTATTCGGAAGTGTTGGTTTAGGAAAAACCTCTATAAAAGCACGTTTGGATGCCATTGAAAACGTTTTTGGGCCAATAGAACCTGGCACAACCGTTTTTTCATTAAGACAAAAGAAAACCATTCCTTTTATAAGAATAGGTGTACAGCAAAATGTCACTGATAATATTCAGGTGAGTATCTTTTCAGAATGGAAACGATTAAGTGCCTTTAAAATTAGACCATTGCCAGATGAAATTCCTGTTAATGCACCTAATTTTCAAATACGTTTTAAAAATAGCATCAGTTATGGGTTGAAATTAGGGTATATATTCTAAATGGATGAAATGAACTTGGTTGAGAGGAGTACGCGATCATCGGAGTGACGGCAAAAGAAGCAATATTAGCCGCAGAACGGGCGGGAGAGCAGATAGGAGAGGGAAAAGAAAACTCTGCGGTCAGCGGTTCGCAGAGCCAGCCGCTTTATGAATTGGCTTATAAGAGGGGTTATTTTAACCTTAGTAGTAAAGAGACAGTACTCGCCAAAGGTCCTAATAGCAAAGCCCTCTACCACCGGAATCGTCGGCAAGTTTATCTTGAAGGTTATGATGAGGGATATGAAACGTCTCTGAATGCTTCCATTGAGTCGGGAATTTCCTTATCAGATATAGTAGACAGCGTTTTGAATCGGCAGGATGGTTTAACGCTTGAGAATGCCAAAAAAGTGTTTATCTATTCTGCTAAGAGTCGCGCTGCGATACAAGAAAATATTAATAAAACAACTCTGCCGATAACCAATACCACCTTAGAATTTATAACGTCATCGCCTGCCATATTAGATTATTTCACCAGTGAGGCCGCTAAAAATATCAAGGGTTTTTTAGCGAAAAATGAGGTTTTTTGTAAGAAGGTAGTAGAAGGAATAACAACTGTTCGAAGTAGCGATAATGATAATCTCATCACGGATTTAACCTTGGATGAAAAAAAGTTCTTAGAAGCAAGTAGGAACGGCGAAACAGAAGCCGAGAAAACATTTTGGAAAGCAGCCATTGAAGGGTCCAAAAAATATCCTAAAACACTTCATTTAGTAAATCATAAACTAGTTCGTGCCGAGCTCGTAGCCGAAATGGATTCAGCAGCACTGACAACTGATGGGTTAACTAAAGTACATCTCGGTTTATTGGCTGAACAACCTTTTCCTCCAGTGCCCGAAACGCTGTTAGCAGATGTTGTGTCCAGTTTTTTAGCAGACAAAAAGAAAGTAGGCTACTTAAAGTCTGAAATTGTTTGTGCCGCACTTATTAATAGGATGATTGAGAATTTCAAAATAGAAGAAGATATATTTATGCTAGCAGGGAAAGATAGCATGTTAGTGAACATCGCCGTAGAAGCGGCTAAGAATTTTCCTAAAATACTTTGTTTAGTGGATTATAAATTAGTTCGTGCAGAGCTAATAGCCGAAATGAATAGAGCAGTCCTCACACCCGCTGGGTTAACTGAAACGCACCTCGATTTGTTGGCAGAACAGTCTTTCATAACGGGTTGGTCGCATCCGCTGGATCCAGAAACGGTATTGGCAGATGCGGTGGACGCGCTTTTGGCAGATCCCAATAAAATAGGCTATTTAAAATCGGATATTATTTGTGCAGCGCTTATGACGATAATGCTTAAAAAACGAATTGGACTGTTAACAGAGGCCGAACAAAAAATATTGGCTGTAGCGGGAAAGGATAGCGTTTTAGTTCAGCAGGCTAAAAAAATTACGTTAGCCGGCGTGAATGATGCGGTTATTGAGGATCGCCCCTATGGGTTAGCCAATGCCCCAATCGTTGCAATGTTATTGGCGGCGGAGATGGTGACCAAGGTGGGTAGTACTGCCGAACTCTCTTCTGCAGAAATGATATTACTTAATGAAGATAAAACACATACTACTTTAGTAACAGAGCTCTTAAAACAAGCTGTACAGGCAGTGGTGAGTGATACAAGCAATCCAAAGAAACAATTAAGTGTGTTTGAGAGTGAACGCGTTCAAGGAACCTTTGTAGCAGAAATAATTCGCCAAGCTCAAGGAATCGATGGAATAAGCGTAGACTATGAGACAGTGGTTCGCAGTGAAATTAGCTTAGCTAAGGCGGTATTACGTTATATTTTAGCATCTCCTGCCACGGCAGAAACTAAAGCGTTAGTGCATAATCAGGTTGTTCTGAAAATGGTTTGCGAGATGATAGTCTATGCAGCTAGCCAAGGGCCTTTGAGTAATGCTTGTTTCGTACCTCTATTTCAATTGGCAGTACAAGCCGGGGAAATCGAAGCGCTGCTGGCAACAAAGCTAGCAGAACTATTGGCAGCGTTGGTGGAGATAACTAAAAAAGAGCATTTGACTGAATTGTCAAACCATCCAATTGTGCAGGAAGCGTTGTTGTATGATATACAAAAAACAGTTTTGATAAGTGCAACTTCAAATCCAAGCAATACAGAGACAGCATTAGCATTATTAAACGCTGCTCCTCACTTGATTACTGCTGCTGTGAAAAAAGTGATGTCAGACCCCGTAGATTCTTTGTCACATTTATTAGTACGTCATCCGAGTGTGAAAGCGTGTGTGGTGGAGAGTCTCGTTAACAACCGCAAGATGGAAGTAGGCCCTGGAGTACAGGCGGTGTTGGCAGCCCATCAGGAAGTGAGAGAAGAAATTGCGAAAGAAATTTACCAGAATCATCGAACAGAATCCGACTATATCCAAAGCCCTTTAGCAACTTGTAGCGCCATTGATACTTTGATTAGTCAGGAAAGAATTGAACAACTAAAGTCTCTTCAAAGTTACTTGGAAGGTTCGCAGCATCGGGTTGTAGAGGAAGCTGGTAAGAGATTCTTGGTGTTCAAAAGTGCAAAAATAGAGCTACCCGCAGTGCTGACGAGCGCGGAAATGAAAAAGGCGCAATCAGATTTAACAAGGCAATTGTTGCGAAGTAAAAAATAGGGGAAGGGGCTGGCACTTACCTTGCTGCTAGCGCTTTGATTCTCGCATTTAACCGACTTTTATGTCGCGCAGCCTTATTCTTGTGAATCAGGCCTTTAGAAACCATGCGATCAACCGAAGAAGCCATCGATTGATATTCTGCTTTGGCTTTTTCCAGATTGCCTTCTGCGATAACTTTAATCGCTTTTTTCAAATGGGTTCGCATCGTCGAACGCTGACTGGCGTTTTGCTGACGTCGTTTTTCCCCTTGGCGGGCCCGTTTTTTTGCTTGTGCTGTATTAGCCAAAGTTAGTACTCCGAATAAAATAAATAAAACAGATTTCCAAAATCAGTCGCTATCCTCGCTTAAACGAGAGGGGTTGTCAAGTAGGGGCGGACCTCTATGGCCGCCCCTACGATTTCAAGCCAAATACACTAAAAACCCTTTCAGATAACGAGATTCCTCCAGCAGGGGATGCTGGGGGTGATCAAACCCCGCGCCAAGCGATCGCAAAATGCGTCCCTCACGTTTATTTTTAGAAAGGGCCCGATTTAGGCAATAATGCAGATCATTTTCTTTTAAGTGATAGGAACAAGAAGCAATGAATAAAAGACCTTCTTTGGTAACGAGCTGTATGGCTTTGGTGAGTAATTTTTCATAGCCTTTGAGTCCCACTTTAAAATCTTTTTTGGATTTAATAAAAGCGGGGGGATCGAGAATAACGAGGTTATATTGTTCTTTTTTTATGATGCGTATTTCCATATCTTCAAAAACATCTCGGCAGATAAATTCGCAGCGATCATTTAGACCATTTAGTGTGGCAGAGGCTTTGGCATTTTGAATGGCAATCTCGCTTCTATCGATACCAATCACCTGGGTGGCTTCTGCTTTGGCGGCTTGTAAACTAAAACCCCCGCTATAACAAAAGTAATCTAAAACAGTTTTGCCTTTAGCAAGGGTATTTATTAATATTCGGTTGTCGCGATGATCATAAAACCAGCCGGTTTTTTGGGTAGAGGTGAGATCAACTTTAAATAAAAGATGGTTTTCTATCACGGTTAAATGCGTTAAAGCTTCGCCAATCATTTCAGGTTCTGCGATAGGTAATTGTTCTAAGGCGCGCACACTGGAATCTTGTTTCAGCAAAATCGTGGTGGGGGCAAAAACGATTTGAATCGCGGCAAGTAAGGGAGTTTTTAATTGTTCCATCCCTTGGGTGTTGATTTGCAATACCAAGACAGAATCAAACCGATCGATAATGAGTCCAGGTAGACCATCGGCTTCAGCATGAACCAACCGATAGTAGGGGGATAGATAGAAACGGTTTCGAAGTTGAAGGGCGCTTTGCAAACGTTCCATAAAATAATCAGTATCGAAAATAGTTTCGGGATCGCGTGATAGTAAACGAAAGGAAATAAGAGAGTGCCGATTATAATAACCAAGCCCTAAACAGGTTCCTTGATAGGCCACAAAGACAATTTGTCCCGGAGATATTTTTTGAGTGGCAGCACTTTGTTCGATTTCATTGGCATAGAGCCAGGGGTATCCGTTAGCAAAACGGGTCTGGCAACTAGGTAAAATTTGAATCGTCGGAAATTTCATACAGTATTTTGGAACCTATGACACAGGAAAGAAGGAACAGGGTATGGTAGAACATTGATTTAAGTCAATTAACTTTTAATTAACGCGTTGATTTTATTATATATTTATACATAAATGATTTCTGGATTGCCTATTGACTTTACAACACATCATTCGTATATTAACTATACTTCATTTATAGATCTTGGGGAGTAGATTGAATGGCATCGGTTAGAAAAATGTGGGCAACTGCACGCAATATGGTTATGGGAATTTTGGCTTCCAGTGTGGTTGGGATGCCGGGCGCTTTCGCAATGGTAGCAATGGACGATATCCGCCCTTATGTTGGGGTAGGTGGTCAGGTTCTTAAACAAAATATGAAGCAAGGATATGGTGAAACCTTATTCACTCAAACCATACCAGGTGGCATGGTTTTTGCGGGTGCCAGAGTTGGCAGATATTTTGGGGCAGAATTGGGATATAACTACTTTTCGCGCAATGGTTATGGAACCCTAGGTCCAAACGATATTTTTCCAGGAAGTGGTGAATCACTGGCTGCATTTACTGGGGTTCCAGGTTCTTTTCGAACCTACAAGAAAGAAATGTTAATCAGAGATATTAATTTAGGGATAACGGGATATTTGCCATTGGATGGGTTGGCGTGTTCGCTAAGCCAAACAGAATTATTTGCGGGTGTCGGCGTTGGTAGAACATCTGTCAAAGCGCGTTTGGATGAAATACGGGATAATTTTGGAGCAATAGCACCAGGTACGACGGTTTATTCTCTAAAACAGAAGAAAACAGTTCCGTTTGTCAGAATTGGGGCACAGCAAAATATTACAGATAATGTGAATGTTGCTATTTTTTCGGAGTGGAAACGGTTAAGCACGTTTGAAATTAAGGCGTTGCCCAGTGAAAGTACCGTTTTCCAAATACGTCTTAAAAATAGCATGAGTTATGGATTGAGATTAGGTTATACATTTTAAAAACCTAATATTAAATTGGATTAAACTAACTAAATAGGAGCAGATAAACATGACGACAGCAAATGCAAAATTAGCTATTGAAAAAGCAGCCACCGACGCAGCAGCAGCCTCAGCCGCTGGTGCAGCGGCCCAAATTGCTGCCGCTCATACAGCAATAAATGATGAATTAACTAACCTAACGCATTTCGCGACTCGGGCGGATGCAGATCAAGTTGCCGATGTGTTATTGGATGCTGTTGTAGATAAAGTAACGGCCGATGAGGCCATCTGGGCACTCTCACATGCCGACGTGGTAACAGCGGTTACTGCTAAATTGGTTGCAGCGGCAGCGCTGGCTCCAATAGCTCCTGCAAGTCGCGCGGAACATGTACTAGTTAACAGTAAAGACGATACGGTGTTGTCCGCTTTTGCACAAGCAGCGGCTGCAACTCCTGCAGGAAATATCGCGAAAAATGCTGCATTCCGTGCAGCACTCATTAATCATATGGTTGCTAAAGCAAATGACCCTGCAAAACCTATTTCTGCTGGTGAAGCAGCATTCTTAGCGGCAGATGCGAGCTTTGCTGCTGAAGTTGTAGCGCGTCTTAAAACAGATCCAACTGCAGTTAACTTGGCTAATAACGTGACTGTTTGTGGACAGCTAACAGTTACAATGAATGCTGAAGCAACAGCTGGCAACCTGAGCCCAGAAATTCTGGCTCTGTTAAATGCACAACCTCTTCCAGTAGTTCCAAACGGTATATTGTATCAGGCTCGCTCTTATGCTGTAGGAACTCCTGCTACTTCGGCTGGTTATGTGAAGGTTAAAAAAGTTCGAGATGCAATTAATCAGAGGATGCTTCAACCGGGGATTACAATTACTGGACCACAGGAAAATTTCTTACTAGCTCAGAAGAACGCTGGTGATCCTGAAGGCTTTCTTAAAGAAGCAAAAGATGTTGCTATAGCAAATGCACAAGTAGCCCCATATTCCTACGGTCTAGCCAATGGCCCCGGTGTTCGAGATCTTTTAGCAGCTGATATGGTTGCAAAAGCCAGTGGAGCAGCATTGAGTGCAGACGAAACCGCTTTGTTAACTATTGGTGCAGCACATACACCTCTTTTACGCGATGCTGTTATAAAAGCAGCTGTGGAAGCAGTGAAGGCAGATTTAGCTACTCCTAAGAACGAACTCGCTGTATTTGATAATGCAACGGTTCAAGCTGCGTTTATTGCAGAAGTTGCAAGACAAGCGGGTGTTGGTGCGGTAAACGCAGATTACCTGGCAGCAATAGATAATCAAGCTGCTTTAAGGAAAGCATTCGTTGAATATATATTGGCAAATCCTGCAACTCCAGAAACCGTTGCGTTGCTTAACGTTCCGGAACTGCGGGATGCTGCTGCAGCTGTAATCGCGTTCGCACCAATAATTGCGCAGGCTGCGGCCGCGGCCGATTTAACCGGTGCGATTGTAATTCCTGCTGGTGCACTTGATGTTGGGTCGCCGGCTATAAATATAGGTGCAGGAGAAATTCCGGCTCTGTTAGCAGCTAATGCTAGCCTAAGAGCTGCAGTAGTAGTTAATGCTAAGTTGTTAGTAGCGACAGCTGCAGCAGATAGAGCAACTTTTGCTAAAACAGAAATTGCGAATCTTTTAGTAAACGAAACCAGCGTTCAAGCGGAGTTATTGGGCGAACTCTTTGCAAAAGGAGATGTAGCGTTAACCAAAGAAGAAGCTGAATTATTTGAAGACAACGATTTTCGTGATGAAGCTGTCGCATTAATTGAAGCGAATGCACATCATGAAGCAGAAGCGGGTGGCGTTGTTAATAACCAAAGAGTCGGAGAGGAACTTGCTGCGCGATTAGTTGCAGCAGCTGGTGCAGCATTAACTGCTGAAGCACAAGCTTTACTAGCACACCCTGCCAATAAACCATGCATTGAAAAACACATTGCACCAGCAGCTGTAACAGCTGGGGCGGCAGCTAACAATTTAATCAAGAACCAACAAGTTGGAGAAGCGATTGTTGCCGAAATGGCGAAAGTAAAAGGTCCAGCGCTTTCTGTAGAACAAACAGCGGTATTAGCGGCAATGCAGGGTCTTGGCGCTGGTGATGCAGATGCCGTTCGCGTTATCACTAATGCCAAAGCAGCTGCTTTGGCACACTCATCGGTTGCACTATCAAACGACGTAACACTTCAACCTTTATTGTTAGCAGATATGCAAGTTGCAATACTAGGAGCGGGAGTACCGCTTTCTGTAGACCAATCAAATTTATTGAAGGCTAACAATGCTTTAGCAGCAGCTGTTGGTGCAATAGCACTTGCAAATCCAGCTGAAGTTGCTTTAGCGAATGACCCCAGTGTTCAGGCATGGATAATAGCAGATATGCGTTCTCGGGTTGGTGGAACATTCCCAACCGCCAATGATGACGCTATATTGGCAGCCGCAGCAGGCAATACCTTAGCAGCAGCAGTTGCGCAAGAATGCTATGCAGCGAAAGATACAGCGAGTACTTTGGCAACCTATAATGCAGGTGGTACGAATATCGCTACTTTACGCGGTGCTGCACAGGCTGCACATATAGCAGCTTTGCAAGGGGAAATAGCTGCCAGTGGTGCTCAACACCAGGTTTCTACAAATGCTGCGGGTGATGTAACGCTAAGCTTTAAGGGGACTACAGTATCGGCAGGAACTGGGACTGCGGCAGAACTCGAGGCAGCAAAAAGGGCATTAGCGAGATCGAAGAAGTAGTCCTGTCAGTTGTTTCATAAATCATGGGGCTAGTTTTTTAGCCCCATTTTTTTTGCCGAGAATGATTTCTATGATCCACAGTTATGAGTAAACAACTGCTAAAATCAACCGCGCTAGTCGGTTTTATGACCTTTATTTCTCGAGTCTTAGGTTTTATTCGCGATATGATCGCGGCGCACTTTTTTGGCGCAAGTCTTAGCTACGATGCCTTTATTGTGGCTTCTAAAATTCCTAATTTTATGCGACGACTATTTGCAGAAGGCGCTTTTTCCCAAGCCTTTGTGCCGGTATTAGCCGAATATCGCGTGAAAGAATCCCACGAGACGGTGCAACAATTTGTGAATCGCGTCTCCGGTTGTTTAAGTATCGCCTTACTAGGCGTGACGGTCATTGGGATAATAGCCGCACCTATCCTAGTCCTTATTTTTGCTCCTGGTTTTGGTTTTTCGGAATCGAGTGAGCGATTAACGCTCGCCTCCGAAATGCTTAAAATTACTTTTCCTTATTTATTATTTGTCTCTTTAACTGCCTTTGCGGGTGGGATTTTAAATTCTTATGGCCGTTTTGCTGTGCCTGCTTTTACGCCAGTTTTTTTAAATATCATGATGATTATTGCCATGGTGTGGTTAGCCCCTTTATTTGCTGAACCTATCTTAGCACTCGCCTGGGGAATGTTTTTAGGTGGCGTTGTGCAATTATTATTTCAAATTCCTTTTTTGCGCCAAATTCGTTTATTGCCGCGATTTGATTTTCATTGGAAAGATCCAGGGGTGAGACGTATTTTAATCTTAATGGTACCGGCTTTATTAGGCGTTTCGGTAAACCAATTAAACTTAATGTTAAGTTCTGTGTTTGCTTCTTTTTTGCCCGAAGGCAGTGTTTCTTGGTTATATTATGCCGAACGATTAATGGAATTCCCCATTGGGGGATTTGGGGTGGCCTTAACCACCGTTATTTTGCCCCGATTATCGCGTCATCATGCCAAAGCGGAACAAAACGATTTTGAAGCAACTTTAGATTGGGGGTTACGCTGGATTTTATTAATTGGTTTACCAGCAGCCTTAGGCCTCGCTTTATTAGCAGGGCCTTTATTATCCACTTTATTTCAATCTGGGCGTTTTACGAGTGGGGATGTTATCTCTAGCCAATCCTGTTTAATCGCCTATTCACTCGGGATTATGGGCTTTATGTGTGTTAAAATCTTTGCATCGGCTTATTATGCCAAACAGGATATTCAAACTCCTGTTCGAGTGGCCATGCTAACGGTGGTGGTGAATGCGGTATTGAGTGGATTATTGGTTAAACCATTGGCGCATACGGGGCTTGCTTTAGCCACTTCATTGGCAGCATTGCTGAATGCGGGATTACTGGGGATTATTTTGTTTAAACGAAAGATTTATGTTTTACAACCCGGCTGGGGATTATTAGGGTTGCGATTGGGGGTGGCGCTGGCAACCATGACCGCTTTTGTTTTATATTTTAATCCGGTTTTAGCGGATTGGTTTGAAATGGATCATCTCGATCGGGTGTGGAATTTAGTGCTGTTATTGAGTATTGGAGCAGTATCTTATGTGGGTGCCCTATTCGCCACTGGTTTACGATTAAGCCATTTATATGCAAAGGTAGATAGTGTATGAAAGATTATAAAGACACCCTTAATTTACCCAATACCGCTTTTCCCATGAAAGCCAATTTAGCCGTACGCGAACCCGAAATCTTAAAACAATGGGCAGAAATTAAACTTTATGAAACCTTAAAAGCGCGTTCGACGGGCAAACCACGGTTTATGTTAAGCGATGGTCCTCCTTATGCCAATGGCGCCATTCATTTAGGACATGCGGTCGATAAAATTTTAAAAGATATGGTTATTAAATCCAAAACCCTAAGCGGTTTTTACGCACCGTTTATTCCCGGTTGGGATTGCCATGGTTTACCCATCGAACTCAATGTCGAAAAAAAAGTGGGTAAAGCAGGGCATAAAATCGATGCCAAAACGTTTAGACAAAAATGCCGTGCGTATGCGCTAGAACAAATCGATATTCAACGAGAAGCTTTTATTCGTTTAGGGGTTTTAGGGGATTTTGAAAACCCTTATAGAACAATGGATTATACCTACGAAGCCGATGTGGTACGCGCTTTAGGAGTGATTGCCAAAAACAATCATTTGCATAAAGGATTTAAACCCGTTCATTGGTGTGTAGAATGTGGTTCGGCTTTAGCAGAAGCCGAAGTAGAATATCAAGACAAACAATCCAGTTCTATTCATGTGGTTTTTTTAAGTACTGATCCAAAATTCGAAACCATTTTTGGTTTAAAAGAAAAAGGAATTAAAAAATCTCTTGGGGTGGTTATTTGGACCACAACGCCTTGGACGCTCCCGGCCAATCAAGCGGTTGCTTTAAATCCAAACGTGGAATATAGCCTGTTAAATTTAACAGAAAAGCCTTATGCAGTCTTGGTTGCTAAAGAACGGATAGCCGATTTTGAAAAACAATTGGGCGTGACCGATCTTGAAATATTAGGCGAATGTTTGGGATCTAAACTCGAAGGATTTTTATTACAACATCCTTTTAACGACAGACAAGTTCCTATTGTATTAGGCGATCATGTCACGCTAGATGCCGGTACGGGTTGCGTGCATACCGCTCCCGCCCATGGTTTGGAAGATTATAGTGTGGGGCTTCAGTATGGATTAGTCGTCGAAAGTCTCGTGGGCGCCGATGGCTGTTATCTAGAAAAAACGCCTATTTTTGCAGGCGAACATGTTTTTAAAGCCAATCCTAAAATCATTGAATTGTTAAAAGGCAGCGGGCATTTATTAAAACAGGAAACCATTGAACACAGTTACCCACATTGTTGGCGACATAAAACCCCCTTGATTTTTAGAGCCACCCAACAATGGTTTATTAGCATGGATCAAAATCAATTGCGAGCCCAAACATTGGCAGCAATTAAAAAGATTCAATGGATTCCTGCGTGGGGCGAAGCACGGATGGAAGGCATGGTCGCCGATAGACCCGATTGGTGCATTTCACGTCAACGAACCTGGGGTGTTCCTTTGGCAATTTTTTTCCATAAAGAAACAGGGGAATTGCATCCTCGAACATTAGAATTGATTGAAACCGTTGCAGAAAAAATAGAAGAAACGGGTATCGATGCCTGGTATGAATTAAGCATCGAGGATCTCTTAGGACATGACGCCAAAGAGTATGAAAAATCATCGGACACGGTGGAAGTCTGGTTAGAATCGGGTGTGTATCATGAGTGTGTGCCTAAAAGACGACCCGAATTAGGATTCCCGGCCGATCTTTATTTAGAAGGATCCGATCAATATCGTGGTTGGTTTCAGTCATCGCTCTTAACCGCCATTGCCATGCGTGGGGAAGCACCCTTTCGCCAAATTTTAACCCATGGATTTACGGTCGATGAACAAGGTCGCAAAATGTCTAAATCACTGGGTAATGTGGTTGCGCCCGAAAAAGTGGTGAATAGTTTAGGCGCCGATGTCTTACGACTTTGGGTAAGTGCAACCGATTATCGATCCGAAATCACGGTTTCCGAAACACTCTTTAAACAAACCAGCGATATCTATAGACGTATTCGAAATACCGCTCGATTTTTATTAGCTAATTTAGATGGTTTTGATCCTGAAGTTCATCAAACTCCCTCCGATAAACTATTGCAATTAGATCGTTATATTGTCGAAAGAGCAGCCAGTATTCAGGCAGATATTATCAAAGCCTATGCGGAATATGAATTTCATGTGGTATATCAAAAAATCCATTATTTTTGCGCCATGGAATTGGGAAGCTTTTATTTAGATGTGATTAAAGACAGACAATATACCGGGATGCAAAATGGCATTCCCAGACGTTCTGCACAAACGGCACTCTTTCATATTGCAGAATGTTTAGTGCGGTGGATAGCGCCTATTTTAAGTTTTACGGCGGAAGAAATTTGGAGCCATTTACCTGGGAATAGGGAAGCCTCTGTATTTTTAACAGAATGGTATCAAACGTTACCCACTCTATTGCCCAGTACTAATGCATGGGACAGTGCATTTTGGGAGCAGGTGATTCATGTTCGAAACGAAGTGAATAAAGCTTTAGAAGAGGCGAGAACGAAAGGGACGATTGGATCGGGCTTAGAAGCAGAAGTGGATTTATATTGCGATGCGACATTATTTGGGCTCTTGTCTCAATTCAAAGATGAACTGCGGTTTGTGTTAATTACTTCGAGAGCAACACTTCATGAAAGCAATGAATCGGGATTGCGTATCACAGTAGCGGGATCGGAACATGCCAAATGCGAGCGATGCTGGCATCGGCGAAGAGATGTTTCGGCGCATCCAGAATATCCAGGAATTTGTAGTCGATGTGTTGAAAATATTAAGGGCCCAGGGGAGATTCGTTTGTATGCTTAATGAACATAAAAAAACATTTTATTTGAGCCGAAAACATTGGATTTTATTAGCCCTGGTGGTGGTGGTATTAGATCAAATATCCAAGTGTTTTAGTCTGATTTATTTGTCACCCCAGACGGCATTACCCGTACTGCCCAGCTTTGATTTGGTTTTGCGCTATAATACTGGCGCTGCCTTTAGTTTTTTGGCCGATGCCTCGGGTTGGCAACGGTGGTTTTTTGTGGCATTGGCAATCGTTGCCAGCGTCATTATTTTTAAATGGCTAGGAAAATTGTCCCCTAAAGAAAAATTAGAATCCTTTGCATTATCGCTTATCTTAGGTGGCGCATTGGGAAATGTGATGGATCGGGTCACCAATGGGTATGTGGTCGATTTTATTTTGTTGTATTATCGGCATTGGCAATGGCCGGCATTTAATTTAGCCGATAGCGCTATCTGCTTAGGGGTGTTTTTATTAATCCCAACGGTGTTTCGAACTACTGCGTCCAGCAACTAGTGGGTGTCTGAAGTCCTGTATTATCAATGGACATGATTGCACAAGAGTCTGTGCTTTGGGTATCGTTTACTTGATCACTCGTGCTTAATGCGGTTGCCGTAATCACATAAGTGGTTGTGGTGGGGAATCTCGTCGTATAACTATAATTAGCGGTGTTGGGAATAGGGATACCGGATGATAAAGTATTGGGTGCGGGATAAGTATTACTTTGGGCATTAGATTCTTCGTAATTTGCCTGAATACTGAGCATATTCGTCATTGCTTCGCCGCGTCTGGATTTTCTGGCTTGCGCTTGATAGTTAGGATAAATAATAGCGGCCAGTATGGCAATAATTACTAAGACTACCATGGTTTCAATCAGCGTGAATCCCGATTTTTGATGAGATACGTTAGGCATTATTGCTCTCCTTTTTCATTCATTCCGATTATGGACAGGGAATAGAGGTTGTCTGTAAAGCACCACCTGGATTTAAACTATCATAGCTGATGATATAGCCGGTAGCACAGTGATTTGGGGTTACCACAAAAGTAAAAGCACCCGGTGAGGGCAACCCGCTTGGGGAATAGACAAGACTAGTCCCTTCAATAATATAAAGCGCTTGTGTGCCATTGGGGGTGTAGTTATGGAGAACATTGCCACTGGCAACATCAATCACCTGCCAACCATAAGTCCAGTAAGAGGCAGTATCATCGCACGTTTGTGCAGTGATATCGGCGCCACAGACTTTGACGGGGGAGCCGCGCTGTAAGGCCTCAGTTTTAGCCAACCGCAATGAGGCATTTAAGGCATCTGCCACGGTTAGGGCCTGATTGTTGGCAATATAGCTACGATAGCTGGGTGCCACCAGCGCGGCTAAAATGGCCATAATCAGCATGGTTACCATTAACTCTAGCATGGTAGCCCCTGCACTATTCAAAACGAATTTTGGGTTTTTCATATAAAGGTTATCGGCCGATTATCAACAAATAATGAGAATAATATCTAAAATAAGGTGTGTGGCGGGTTTATTGGGTGGATCTATAAGTGCGTCCTATATTGTTTACGACTAAACCGTCAATTTCCCGACGAGCCCCTAAACGAGGGAAATAGAAAAAGGTACCATTATTGGGCGTTGTCCCATTAGGGTAAATATTTAAATCGGTGCCAAATTGAGAAAACTGTAAGGTGCCATACCGGAGTTTGGGAAATACTTTTAGTAGTTTGCCTCCCCGTTCAATGATAATAAAGCCATGACTCCAATGTTGGCTGGAACAGGTTTTATGATCAATGCTGGGGCAAATGGTAATGATTTTTTGTTGAATAAAGGCCGTTTGTTTCGCATATTCAATGGCCATTTCAAGCCTTTGCAATACAATTTCTTTTTCTTCCCGCATTAAAAACCGATCGAATAGGGGAATACCGAAACAAGCGAGAAGTCCCACAATCAGAATAACTGTACATAATTCGAGGATTGAATAGCCTTTCATGTTAGCGTACCCTATGAGGATTGAGTGCGCTTGGCAATCGGGTTTTTAACGTTGGTACTAAATTATGAAAGTTAAATCACATGTTTTTATCGGTTTTTTGTTCTTAGGGATCACAGGTTGTACAGGTTTAAGTTCTGATCGCTATTTAGCGAATAAGCAGGCCTTTATGTTAAACCATGGCAATCCGCCAGCCTATGTGGCGGGATATATCGATGGGTGTTCAACGGGTAGGCGCTTAGGTGGCGATAGACACTTTGTTTACCGAAAGAACAATACGCGGTTTGAAAAAGATGCACTGTATGCGCGCGGATGGCAAGAAGCGCAAATCAATTGTCGTAACGAGGCATTGGCGCAAGATGGCATGTTAGAGAAAGAGACTTCAAACAAGAAAAAGGCAGATAGCGGGGCAGCCGATAGCGCGTCCTCTGTTAAAAGTGAAAAAGATAAAATCGCAGAAGAAGAAATGCGTTTAATGTGGGAAGAACTTAAAAAGTAATGCCAATTTATGAATATAGTTGTCAACAGTGTGGTCATGCATTAGAAGTGTTCCAAGGCATGAATGATGCCCCACTCACCGAATGCAGACATTGTCATCAAGCAACGCTCGTCAAATTAGTATCGGCCCCGGGTTTTAGATTAAAAGGTGGCGGTTGGTATGAAACAGATTTTAAAAAAGAGGGTGATAAAAAGAAAAATATTGTAGAGGGTAAAGAGACAAAGACAACTTCCTCGGAAACAAATTCAACAACCGGAACGGCGGGAACAACCGGAACGACTGGAACAACAGATTAAGGATTTTTATGCGGTCTCATTATTGTGGTGAATTAAATCAATCGGCCATTGGTCAAGTTGTGACAATTTGTGGTTGGGTACACTATCGTCGTGATTTAGGGGGACTCATTTTTCTTGAAATTCGCGATAAAACAGGATTAGTACAAGTTGTTTTTTCACCCCAAGAACAAGCTTCCGATCTCTTTGCCAAAGCAGAAGAACTTCGAAAAGAGTTTGTAGTCAGTATTACCGGAATGGTTCGTATCCGTCCCGAAGGCACCGAAAACTTGCATTCACCCACAGGTAAGATCGAATTATCGGCAGATAATTTAATGATTTTAGGCCGATCGGAACCCTTGCCTTTTTATCCAGACGATCACCAATTGGTGAGCGAAGAATTAAGGCTTAAATATCGATATTTAGATTTAAGACGTCCAGAAATGTTTCAAAAATTTAAAATTCGAACCGATGTGATTCGGTTTATTCGGACATTTTTAGAAAAGCATGGGTTTATGGATATTGAAACCCCAATTTTAACGAAAGCAACACCAGAAGGCGCGCGCGATTATTTAGTGCCCAGTCGTACGTATCCCGGTTCTTTTTTTGCTTTGCCGCAATCCCCCCAGCTTTTTAAGCAATTATTGATGGTAGCGGGTTTCGATCGGTATTATCAAATTGCCCGTTGTTTTAGAGATGAAGATTTACGTGCCGATAGGCAACCTGAATTTACACAATTAGATGTCGAAACGTCTTTTTTAGACGAAGCAAAAATTATGCATTTAATTGAAGAGATGATTCGATTATTATTTTCAGAAGTTTTATCGGTTGAATTGCCCAATCCATTTCCACAAATGTCTTATCAAGAAGCGGTGAGTCGGTTTGGGATCGATAGACCGGATTTACGTAATCCATTGGAATTAGTTGAAATTGCCGATCTAGTGCGAGAGGTGGAATTTAAAGTTTTTGCGACTCCTGCACAAGATGAAGACAGTCGTGTTGCGGCATTGTGTGTGCCAGGGGGTGGAGAAAAATTAACGCGTAAAGAAATAGATGATTACACTGCTTTTGTGGGGCAATATGGGGCAAAGGGATTAGCGTATATTAAAGTGAATTGTCAATCAGATGGGCGTGAAGGATTACAATCACCTATTTTAAAATTTTTACCTGACAATATTATTCAAGCGATTTTAGAACGGGTATCGGCTAAAGATGGCGATATTATTTTCTTCTCGGCAGATAAAGCTAAAGTGGTAAACGATGCGTTGGCGGCATTACGCAATCGGATTGGGGCAGATTTAAAATTATTGCAAGGGGAGTGGAAGCCTTTATGGGTGGTCGATTTCCCGATGTTCGAACGATCGGATAAAGGGGCGCGATGGCAAGCGGTTCATCATCCATTTACAGCGCCTAAAAATGCCGATAGTGCGACTTTAATGGAAAATCCAGGTCAATTTGTCGCGCGCGCTTACGATGTTATTCTAAATGGAACCGAATTAGGGGGCGGATCGATTCGGATCCACACACCCGAAATGCAGCAAGCTGTTTTTAGAATTTTAGGGATTAATGAAGCAGAAGCTAACGAAAAATTTGGCTTTTTATTAGATGCTTTAAAGTATGGTTGTCCGCCACATGGTGGCTTGGCGATTGGAATTGATCGCTTGGTGATGTTAATGACAGGTTCTACTTCTATTCGGGATGTGATGGCGTTTCCTAAAACGCAAACAGCCAGCTGTCCGCTCACCGCAGCGCCTTCTTTGGTTTCGCCGGATCAATTGGTGGAATTGGGGATTCAATTAAAGGGTAAAAAGTTAAGTGAGCGCGGGGCTTCGTAGAGGCTCGATAAAACTGTCAAAATTGTGATCATCACAATAGCTCATAAACTTTTCTCTAAAAGTCGCGAGATGCACACTGCTGGGAATATTGATTTTTAAATGGAGCGAGGCCATTTGCGTGTTGGTATGCGTTGTATAACTGTGTGCTGAAACCTCTTCGATTTGAATCCCTTGTTTTTGAATAAAGTCAGCTATCTCATTTAATATTCCGCTGCGATCAATGGCGACCACTTGTAGGGTATAAGCCATTAACTGACCCTTATTTTCAACCTCGTGGCTGCGCTTGCTTTGAATATTGAGACCTAAGCGTTGTTCCAAGGTGGGGAGGCTAGCCTCCATTTTGGCGATAGCACCCCAATTACCGGCCAGAAAGAGGGTAATGGCTAGTTCTTGCCCCAAAACAGTGATTTTAGAGTTTAGCAGGTTACAGCCAAATTGCAGGCATGCCCGGGTCAATTCCTGGGTTGTTTCTGGACGATTGCTGCCAATCGCCGAAATAATTAGATAATTATGAATTGGAATCAACGTGTAGTCCCTCGTATATTTATGTATCTAGTTTACCAAATTGTCCCTTTTTTTCTACTGTAATTTTGTCCGGTAGGGTGGGGGCAGACCTCCCATTTGTTTCAGAGGGGGTTTTTGGGTACAATCGAGCTTCTATTAAATTCCTGAAGGCGTATATATGATGTTGGGTGGCAGTATGGTGGCGTTGGTGACTCCGATGGAGCCAACGGGAGCCTTAGATGAAACATGTTTACGCAGCCTAATTGAAACCCATATTGCAGCGGGTACCCAAGCGATTTCCGTGATTGGTACCACAGGCGAGGCGCCAACTTTAACCGAAAGCGAACGAAAAAAAATTATCGAGATTGCGGTCGAAACAGCCAGTGGGCGAGTGCCGATTATTGTGGGGACAGGCACTTATAATACCATGGAAACATTGTATTTAACCGAGCAAGCATTAGAATTGGGAGCCGATGCCTGTTTAATTGTAACGCCTTATTATAATAGGCCGACGCAAGAGGGTTTATATCAACATTATCGAACGATTGCCGAATCGGTTTCGATTCCGATTATTTTATATACCGTTCCCAAACGAACGGGTTGTGATTTATCGGTAGAAACTATCGAGCGTTTAACCGATTTCCCGAATATTATTGGGTTAAAAGAAGCATCAGGGGATCTGGCAAAAGCACGAGAAATATTAGCGCGAGTGGGCGATAGAATCGATCTTTATACGGGTGATGATGCAAGTTCCTTAGCATTTTTATTACAAGGTGGAAAGGGTACGATTTCAGTGACAGCCAATGTTGCGCCTAAAGAAATTCGAAAAATGTGTGAGGCGGCTTTAGCGAAAAATATTGATCTAGCGGGTCGATTAAGTACGCAATTGATGCCATTGCATAAAACATTATTTGTAGAGGTAAACCCCATTCCAGTGAAATGGGCATTAGCCGAATTGGGTTGGATTAAAAGTGGAATACGATTACCATTAACGGTATTATCAGATGAATATCATGAAGTGGTTAAAGAAGCGATGCAGATAGCTGGAGTGATTAGATGCGCACATTAAAAAAAGTGTTATTGAGAATTCAGGTGGTTTTATTGGGATTATTGTTAGGATCGTTATGTGGCTGTGGAGATCAATGGGTCAAAGATCATTCCAATGATTATATCAAAGCAAAATCGCATCCTCCTCTTAAAATTCCTGCTAAGATGAATGTGGAGCCTTTTAGTGAGGAATATCAGATTCCAGATATCAAATCTGAAGCAAAGACTGAAAAGTCTAAAATAGAATCTGAAAGATCTGAAGTAAAGTCTGAAATAAAGACCAATCAATAGTTTTTGGAGAGGTGGCTGAGCGGTTGAAAGCGGCGGTCTCGAAAACCGTTAAGGGGCAACCCCCCTTCCAGGGTTCGAATCCCTGCCTCTCCGCCAGGCTTCGTCCTACGGACTACGCCTGGCAGGCCAGGCACTTGTTTTCGAGAGCCGTGAATAATTAGATAACGGTTGCCGAAGCCTGCCCGGCGTAGCTTCAGCGAAGACGGGCTATAATCCTCCGCGTTATGATAGCTATCATATTTATACTTTTATGCTCATACGTATTGCCGATATCTTTATCATTTTATTTAATTTAGATTTAATTATTTAATCTAAATCATTTGGTGAGGCGAGGCGTTGTGTTTTATGTGTATCTAATTCGCTCTATTCCTTTTTCTGATCAAGTTTATGTTGGTTTTTCTGGAGATTTAAAAAAACGTTTAAAAACTCACAATGCTGGAGGTTCAGTTCATACGGCAAGATATAAACCGTGGAAGTTACATGCTTATTTTGCTTTTGAAGAAAAAAATTTAGCCATTAAATTTGAAAAATATTTGAAATCCCATTCAGGCCGTGCCTTTGCAAATAAGCATTTTTGGGATAAATAATTATTCTTGAGCATTTTTGGGAATAAAGGGTTAAAGCTCAAATTTGATTTGCCAGTAAGTGCATTCTAAAAAAATTGATTGGGGGTTTACCATATCAAGCATTCATCCTATGTCTTTGTCTGTACCGAACACATAGGTTACAGATTATACCTATGTCTCAAAACGTACAGCTAAAGCTACGGCTGGCCACACCAGCGACCCAGCGATAACCATATGCACGTATCATAGCCACATATTGCTTTTTAAATTTAATTAAGTTAGTATCCCTGATTCATGGTCTTGATACTGGACAAAGGGGAAGATCAAATGTACAGCAATGACAAATTACAACAGGGGAAGGAAGAACAGCCTGTTTCTAATGACCCCGTTCGTGAAATGCCTCAAAAAGCAAGTGATGTTGCTATCTATGGCAATAAAATCATTGGGGAAATAAAAGGGTGGGTTGAAGCATATATAGCAGGTATAACACCAACAATCACCATAGATATATCAAATTTTGGACAAAACAAAGAAGTCGCTAGAAGAGTTTTAGAAGAATTTAATAAAAGTAAATGTTTCTTTAATATAACGGTCTCATTAAGAGAGCAAACAGACAGAGAACTTGATGATCTTGCACAATTTGTCAATGCTATAAAATCCCCCAACCCTGAAGAAAAAAATCAGCAGAATAGACTTTCTCTTACCGAACAAACACCTGAACAGGGGCTTCAAAGACTGACCTCTTTTATTAAAGCATTTAAAAACCCTCATATTGGACACCTCTCTTTACAAGGCAGTTCCTCTGAAATAGCAATTACTGGATTTGAATATTTTTTTAGTGAAATCTTAGCTAAAAAACAACAGTTTAATTCTCTTGATATCAATAACTGCTCTTTAGATAAAATTGATGAAACCTCCTTGAGTCACTTTATCGAATCTCTAATATTAACGAATTCGCTCCATTCTATAAATTTAAGCAGTAATAGTCTACATACGCTAAATTTAGAAACGTTAACAAAGATTTCCACACTGGCTGCCAAAAATGAGACTCTCCATACATTTATTCTATTTCACTCGCTATTAGAGGTAGAAAGAGACAAAACTAAAATGAGCGAATGGTCAAATAAGGAACAACAAGCGTTTCTAGAAATATGCATAAATTTGCAGCATAAATGTTCGCCTTCTAAGTCTCAAGATACTGTTTACAATGTGTACCCTATTATTGGAAGCAAACTGGATGAAACCACCATTGACGATGCTGTTTCAAGATTTTGTTCAAAACCACATCCACAAGCAAGACTGATATTGAATGTCTGGATTGAATCATACCCCTTCTTATTAAAGAAATTTCAAAGTGATTTGGAAATACAAAAAATCATTTCTAACCTAGAATTAAGAGCTCGTTTTTTTGAGTACAACACCATTCACCCCCCATTCGCTATCGATTTATCAAAGATTACATCAACTAATACGACAGAATCTCTATTACTTTCGGAAATCAAAAACAAAAGACAATATATCATCGATACAACAATAACCATTACCCTGAAAAAACAGACCGCACAAGATCTTGCCTATTTGGCAAGCTTTATTAATAAAATGGAGTTTTCAAATAATCCGGATTGTTCCACAGATTGCTGCATCAGGCTTTACTTAAAAGAGGAAATCCTGTCTAAATTTGGAACACAACGATTAATCTATTTTATTACACGCATAAAAAACCCGACTATTATTGAAGTAGGTTTAGGGAATTCACTTTCAAACGATACAATAACCCAATTTCAGTCTCTTTTTAGTGCTGTGGCAGCCGCCGAAAATCTGGTCCTTTTAGATCTTGGTAAAACTCGACTCGAGACACTAGATAAGACGAACGTTATCGCATTACTATCAAGATTATACCAACGCAAAAAACCCCTCTTGATTAAACTAGATCCTGTAATTTTAACAAATCCCACAATAGATTTTTTAGCAATCAATGATCTTCAGTCTTTTAAAGAAAGGAAATGTTTTTTTCAATTCTCATCCAATAATGTTAATCAATCACTGATTCAATCATTGCAAACAATAGAATCATCCAAAAAATTGGCATTAATAAAACTGCAGTACTTTGATTATTATCTGGATTACGGTAATTGTTTATTTCATTATAAAGGTGCCCCACTTGTTGGACTTTCTCCTGAAGAGTTCATGCGCCTATTCAATGAAATTTACCAGAAGTTAAAAGACTTTAAAGATATTCACAACAATATCATCTACAACTTATTCAATTTAAGTGAAAGAACCAGTTTAGATTCGACCGACAGAGGTTATGTGATCAAAACAATTTTGATGCTCAGTAAATATCCAACACTGTACGTGATCGAAAAAATCAACAAATCTCCTAAAATTCCAGCAAAAGACAAATTAGATATCTTTTTAATGGCTTGTGAGCAGGATTTTTCCGAGGCTTTCGATGGCATCGAGTTCTATGATATCTATGAGGATGATTTACCTGGAAACCGTATTTTATCCATCCTGAAAGAAATAGTTGGCGAAGATAACATAGATGCCAATCAAGATATTATCGTGAGCAGATTTAGAGAATCTATTCCCAAGTCAAAAGCCATTTTTCAAGATAATTTACCTGGCTCATTATCATTTATTGAAGATTGTTTCAAATCTATTTCAAAAGATGATCCTGAATCACTATTTTCGGTACTTCAAATGGGATTATGGTTAACTTGGGCATGCGCTAAGCTGGCGGCAACACCAGAATTACTGGAAATAATAAACCAAAAAGAAAAAAATAATCCTACTACTATCGCATTCAATACGGTTGCATTCAATCATGTGATGAAGCAAATTTTAGGATTTGCAAATCCCTCAATGCGTTACACGTTAACATCGATTTTTTTCGACAAAATTTGTCTCAATAAAGATAGTTTTTATTTTGAGGGCATTGAAGATTGTTCCATGAACGCCCTGATCCCTGCTATTTTAATGACGGAAATTGCTTTACAAGAAACCAATAAACAGTTAAAAGATAATCATGTTACCAAAATCGCATATTTGGTTCCGCTGTGTGCAAAATCTGAATTTCAAGGAAGATTTTATCGAACCATGGTTGCTGGGTTGTTAGCTATCGCTCAAGAAGAAAAATTAAACTCGACCCAAAAACTGAAGCTTATTGAAAAAATATTATCAAAAAGCCAAGAACGTCAACGTCTTGAAATTTTATTAAGACGATTTTTCGAACTTTGTAAAGACAATAGAAAACAAGAAGAAAAAACAACTGACTTCTCAAGTATCATTCAAGAAATTAAAGACTTGAATTTAAAAAATGGGTTATTTGAAAAATTAAATTTGGATAATATTTCAAATCCAAACTCATCTGAAAGAACCAAGAAAACTCTACGTACCATCCAAAAAAACCTCATAGAAAATATGGTGCCAATACATTATCACAAAGATGAATTTCGCATAATAAATTCTCACTTTGTTATGGTTCAAGGATTGGCTAATATCGGGCGGTTAGCTGAATTATCTTCCATTGAAAAGCAAAATTTTGATTCCAATTCCAGAAAAATATTACAAGAAATTTTTGAATTAACAACAAAACAATTGTCATTTTATGATACCACCTTTGCGGCCTGTGAAAACGAGGCGGCTCTTCTCACTTATTATTCCAAGATTCAAACACTAAAAGACAAAGAAGATGAAAAGGTAATGCCTGCCTTTAAACGTTTTATTCAAACTGTACTATCCGATGGCAGTCAAGATTTTTACAACTTTCGATTTGATAAAAACTTAAATCCTGATTTTGCACAACTGGTTTGGAATAGGCCTCATCTGGAACAACGTTGGAAAGAGGAGGTAGAATTAGACTTAGGTCAATTTCTTCGCGATAAAAATATCACCCCCCAAGAATACATTCCTAACTTTGTTGATTTTATTGAAAATAAGATATTTAGGCATCGACATCTTGGTCCAGATATTAATCTGAATGACTACTATAGTTTACTTCGTGAGTATCTTGATCTTCCATTAAGCAGCCAGACTACTGAACAAAAAGAAGCTATATTTTTGAAAGCGAGGCAGCTTATTCTTCAACAAAATGAAATACAAAAAAATGAGCATGAAATAGAAGAAGACAATTTCTATTTCACGGTTACCCTAAGAAAAATACACGCAAGCATTCAATTAGAATTATTGAACTTGCTAATAGAGCCCGTCGACAACCAGAAAAAATCCTTGGAAAGATACAATGGACACCTAAAAATATTAGGTAAAATTAAAAGGCTACTACGTGAAGAAATTCTCTCGGATAACCAGTTTGAATCTGATATCCATGTCTTAATTAAAACGCTTCAAAATAATCAGAGACTCCCCCGTAAAATGGATCTAACTGGCTGGAAAATCGTCAAAACAGGGCATTATTGGCGTCTTTTTATGTCTGGTACACATGTTGAAGGAAGCTGTCAAAGTGTTGATGGTGTCGCCTATCTTAATAAATGTTTAATGGCATACGTTGTGCGTCCCGATATTATGATGGTTGCAATACTTGATCCAAAAGGAAAAACTTTTGCACGCGCTATGATTAAATTATTCCGTGACCAAGAAGATCAAAAAGCAACAATATTC
>Ga0206950_1050_pt1 | contig 28952 bp, 33 predicted proteins | sample Alteio_BWOrgHeat_41_FD_152954 | JGI IMG/M metagenome (GOLD analysis project Ga0206950, IMG submission 152954) | Enriched cells from forest soil in Barre Woods Harvard Forest LTER site, Petersham, Massachusetts, United States -... | ecosystem: Environmental > Terrestrial > Soil > Temperate forest >... | reverse complement strand
CCAAATTTTAAAAACAGCTGAGATCAGCGGGGACAAGCGTGCCAAGGATTTAACGGAAGAAGAAATTTCACGCATCACCGGTTTGGTGCAGAAGAATTATGTCACCGAAGGTGATTTACGCCGGGAGATCAATGAGAACGTGCGCCGTCATATGGAAATCGGCACCTACCGCGGCATCCGCCACAGCAAAGGATTGCCGGTCAGGGGCCAGCGCACCAAGACCAATGCCCGCACCCGTAAAGGCAAAAAACCCGTTGTGGGACATATCATCAAGAAAGAAGTAGCTCCAGCTAAGAAAGCATAATAATTTTTAATGACATTCATGTATTTTAATAATGTCATTCCCGCGAAAGCGGGAATCCAAGAAAGAATTTATGGCCAATAAACCCGAACAAAAGCAAGACCAGTCCCAATCCCAAGCCGCCAAGAAAACGGTCAAGGCGAAAAAGAAAAACCTTAAAGGCGTCACATCAGGGATAGCGACGATCCAAGCGACTTTTAATAATACCATTGTCACCATCGCGGATAAGCAGGGCAATACCATCAGCTGGGCCTCTCCTGGTTTGGTTGGCTTTCACGGTTCCAAGAAGTCAACCCCCTTTGCCGCCCAGATAGCCGCGACAGATGCCGCGCGCCGGGCCAAGGAATTAGGGCTTATGAGTGTTGATGTCTTGGTCAAAGGCCCGGGCTCAGGCCGCGAGTCAGCGATCCGCGCCTTGGTGGCGGCAGGTTTGCATGTGACATCGATTAAAGACGTGACACCCATCCCGCATAACGGATGCCGTTCACGCAAGAAACGTAGAGTATAAACAAATAACGTCGCTCTCAATTAGCCCCGCCGGCCTGTTAGGCCAATCAGCCACCGCATACTGCGGGGCAAGCGGGGTCCTGATAGGAGAATCCAGTAATGGATACGGCTGCCAAGCTGGTGTGACAAAAATGGGAAAGTGAGTTAAATACTATGGGTCGTGACTTAGGACCAGATTGCCGTCTCTGCCGCCGTGAAGGCGAGAAACTTTTTTTAAAAGGCAGCCGCTGCTACACGCATAAATGCGCGGTTTCCCGTCGTGAATACGCTCCGGGCCAGCATGGTTTAAACAAGAAAACCAAGCTGTCCAATTTCGGTGTGCAATTGCGCGAAAAACAAAAAATCAAACGTATCTACGGTGTTTTGGAAACACAATTCCGTAATTACTTTTTAAAAGCAACCGCGACCAAAGGGGTGACCGGGCATATCCTGTTACAATTCCTCGAACGCCGTTTGGACAGTGTGCTTTTTAACAGCGGGTTTGCCAAATCGCGCACCGATGGCCGCCAGATCACGAGCCACAATCATGTGTCCGTCAATGGCCGCCGGGTGAATATCCCGTCTTTTTTGGTCAAGCCCAATGATATCATTGAGATCAAAACGGATGATAAGGCCTTGGCTAATATCAAGACCAATGTCGAGACCACAAAAGAACGTAAGGTCCCGGGTTGGTTGACCGTCGATGCCGCGAACATGAGCATCAAGGTCGTGCGCGTCCCGACGCGTGAAGATGTGACCTTTACAGTTAACGAACAGCTTGTTGTTGAGTTGTATTCTAGATAAAATAGGGACAGCGCCCTATTTTTGCTAGTGAGTTTGGCGAACAAAATAGGGCGCTGTCCCTATTTTATCTTATTTATCAACTCGTATGACCCCCGGTTTGACCGCCGGGCGGGGACATAAAATCGAAGGAGAAATACTATGGGTGTCAAATGGCGCGATTTTCAAATGCCGAAACGATTAGATTGCGAAGAAACCTCTTATACAAACACCTACGGTAAATTCGTGGCCGAGCCTTTTGAACGCGGCTATGGCGTCACCTTAGGCAACTCCTTGCGTCGCATCCTTTTGTCATCCATTGAAGGTTCAGCGGTCACCTCAATCCGTATCGAAGGTGTCGCCCATGAATTTTCCACCCTTTCCGGTGTTTTGGAATCAGTGACGGAGATTGTCCTTAATGTGAAAGCCCTGGTCGTCCGTTCGCATTCCAAGACCCCCAAAACGGTTTATATTAAAGCCAATAAAAAAGGCGAGATCAAGGCCCGTGACATCATTTCCGATGAGATCATCGAGATTTTGAATCCTGAGCATCACCTTTTGACCTTGACCCAGGACATTCCTTTTAACATGGAATTAGAAATTTCCCGCGGCCGTGGTTATGTGCCGGCGGACCAAAATAAAAAAGAAGGTTCCTCGGTGGGTACTATCGTGGTGGATTCGATTTTCACACCGATCATCAAGGTCAATTTCACCGTCGAGAATACCCGTGTCGGTCAGCGCACGGATTATGACCGCCTGCTCGTTGAAATTTTCACCAATGGCGCCATCAACCCCAAAGAAGCCTTGCTTTACGGGGCCAATATTTTACAGCGCCATTTGGATGTTTTTGTGGCCTACGGCCAATTGCCTGAAGAAGAAGAAGCCGAAGAAGAGGTTTCCGCCGAAGAAGAGGCTTTATACACCAAGTTACGCCTGCCGATTTCAGAGCTGGAATTATCCGTGCGTTCGGCCAATTGCCTGAAAGACGCCAATATCAAGACGATCGGCGAGTTAGTCCGCCGCCAGGAACCTGAATTGCTGGAGTTCCGCAATTTCGGCAAGAAATCATTAACAGAAATTCAAGATATCCTTAAAGCCATGGGTTTGAATTTGGGTATGAAGGTCGATACTAAAAAATTAAGAACCAAATAATGTTTAAATAATTGTTCCTCCCCCTTGATGGGGGAGGTTAGGTGGGGGTGATTTAGGATGAGACACGGAAAATCCGGCAATCGTTTAAGCCGTAACCAAAGTTTAAGAAAAGCCACTCTTCGCGATATGGCCAGGGCGATCCTCGTGCAAGAACGTATTTGCACGACCCGTGCGAAAGCCAAGGAAGCCAGGAAGTTCATTGAGAAACTGATCACCTTGGGTAAAAAAGACACCTTGTCCGCGCGCCGTGCAGCTTTCGCGATCCTGTGTGATCACACCATGGTCTCGGACCTCTTTACCAAGACAGCCCCTCGCTTTAAAACCCGCAACGGCGGATATACGCGCATTATTCCCTATATCCAACGTGCCGGCGATAACGCTGAATTAGCGTTTTTAGAATTGACCGAAAAAAGCCGCGCAATCATCACCAATCAAAAACGCGCTAAGTATAACAAAGAAGCAGCGGATGTCAGCAAGGTTTCCGAAGCCGAAACCAAGCCCGTCGCCACCGCCACAGAAACAAAGCCAGCACATTCCAAAGCCGATGTGAAGACGACACCAAAGGCCGCAGCCAAACCAAAGGTCGCCCCCAAACTCTTCCAACGCAAAGCCGGCGGAGAATAAAAAATACAACCTTCCCCCTCTTTTTTATAAAGAGGGGGTTAGGGGGAGTTCCAATCGTCCCTAAATAATATAGAAGCCCTGTACCATACGGTACAGGGCCTTTCTATGGCAATCGGGGACATAAAGCCTCCGCAATAAAGGCAATAAAGGTGACGGACACAATTTTTTGACATATCCGTAAACACAGCGCATGGACAGCCGACACCGATATATTTTTTCTGCTAAAATCTGTCGTTCATGCTGGAACCGTTTATGCCCGGAATTAAGGTGACACACAACTTAATTCAAAGCCAGTAGAATTAACCAGTCCGTTTCTCCTCGAACAATTGCCTCATAAAGATTTCCGCGAGAGTTGGTTCCTAATGTATCTTTCACAACTATTTCTTTTTATTTTTGTGGCAGGTTTAATTTAACTTGTCTGATTTCCGGCCCAGGAGTAAGATTATTCCAATGCCTAAGTTTTATACTCCCCGAAGAACGCGTCATTTATCTGCCCCTCAATCCGGCGATTTATTTAAGATCAGTCGTTCCAAGATTGATTTGTTTCTCAACTGCCCCAAGTGTTTTTATTTAGACAGGCGCTTAGGCATCAATCAGCCGCCTTCTTTTCCTTTTAGTCTTAATGCCGCGGTGGACACGCTTTTAAAAAGAGAGTTTGATACTTACCGTTCCCAAGGAGAAATACACCCCTTGATGGAAAAAGCCGGGATCAAGGCTGTTCCCTATAATCATCCCCAAATCAATGTTTGGCGGGATTCGCTCAGAGGCGGAATCACTTATAATTATCCCGGCACAGATTTGACGATCACGGGAAGTGTGGACGATATTTGGATCAATGACAATGAAGAGTTGTTAGTCGTGGATTATAAGGCCACGGCCAAGGCAGAGGAGGTTTCTATTGATGCCGAATGGCAAATTGGTTACAAGAGGCAGATGGAAATCTACCAATGGCTTTTTCGCAAAAACAACTTTAAGGTCTGTGAAACAGGATATTTTCTGTATTGCAACGGCTTAACAAACAGGGAAGCTTTCAATCAAAGGCTTGAGTTTGATGTAACACTCATTCCTTATAATGGTGCAACTGCGTGGATTGATCGGACAATCGAAGATCTCTATAGCTGTCTGTGTTCAGAAGATATCCCCCCACAAGGCCCTGATTGCCCCTATTGCCGGTATAGAGAAATGGTGGGGAATCTAAAAATTAAGGTGACACACAAAATTAAGGTGCCATACAACTTAATTGATTGGCTTTGAAAATGAAAAATATTTGTCGCGGATTGATCTTCGGCCTTTTATTTCTTTTCGTAAACGGTGCTTTTGCCCACGCCCAAGTCAAAGCCGATAATTTTGCCCCGGGCCAATTGAGAGCGCATTATTTGAAACATGGATACCAATTTGGACAGATTACCCAGGATCAATATTTACAAGCGGCTCAAGCGCTTTTAGATGCCGTGCCGGGAGGGGACATCCTAGAAAAGATCAGGCCCAATGGCGACATTGAACATTTTAGAGTAAGTACCGGCGAATTCGCCGTCATGACCAAAAGGGGACGGATCCGCACCTATTTTAAAACAGACTTTGGGTACTGGATGAGGGAAGACAATGGGCGATAAACATATTTGTCCGGTATGCGCATTTGATGGGCTCAAGGAGGCGGCTTTTGGCCCCCATAATGAGCCGTCTTATGAGATCTGTCCGCGCTGTGGTTTTGAACCCGGATTTGATGGGGGCAATGATCCTGAAATTTTCAAAGAGTTCCGCCAACGCTGGATCGAAAGAAGGAAAAAGGAGATGGGATGAAAAAGAAAATAAAAAAGAAAATAAAAAAGAAATGCTGCATGTGCGGCAAGCCGGTGTTCTCCCTTAAATCCATCTATTGCCGCGACTGTTCCCATTTTAGCGCCAGGATGTCCGACGAGCGCTTCCCGCCTGAGATCCGCGAGCAGCTTTGGGCTTCTGTCCGCCTCAACCGTGGATTCTTTTGTAATTACACGCATCAAAAACTCAATGTATTTGACTATAAGAGCCCTTATTTTTTAGAGTTTGACCATGTCATACCCCATAACCCAAAGCACATCGTCATGACCAGCTCCTGGTTTAATGAAATAAAAGGAGACATGAGCATCAATGAATTATGGCGCAGTGTGGCCCAGTTATTTAACTTCCAGTTTAAGGGCATACCCATCAAAAAGAAAAAATTTCACTATTGGTTCCGCCTCCAACCGCCCGGAACAAAAAATAAATAGTGTCCGGCACTAGAAATAATTAGCTCCTAATCCCCGGTTGACTTCCCGTCTAATTTCTATATAATAAATCTTTATAAGAATTAGTCCTTTAATAGCCATTTTGCTTTTAAAAAGAGGGTGTCAAATGATGGAAATGGATGAAAATAAAGCTGTTAGGATAAAGAAGCTCGATGCGCTCAAAGCCAAGGGCATTGATGCCTATGCCCAGCGCTTTATCCGTTCGCATTCGGTTGCGGATATTTTGAACGATTTTAAAGAAGGCGTGAAGGTGGTGACAGCCGGACGCATTATGGCCAACCGCGACCAAGGCAAGGTCCATTTTATGGACCTGATGGACCAAACCGGGCGCATGCAGCTTTTTGTTAAAGGGGATAATATCGGGGCAGATGCCTATGAAATGTTGAAACTCCTGGATCTGGGTGATATCATTGGCGTTGAAGGGGAGACATTCACCACCAAAACAGGCCAAAACAGTATCCGTGTCACTAAATACCAGGTGCTGGCCAAATCCCTGCAAACAATGCCGGAAAAATGGCATGGCCTTAAAGACGTGGATATCCGCTATCGCCAGCGTTACGTGGATTTGATCGCCAATCCGGACGTACGTGAAGTGTTTATCAAGCGCAGCCATATTGTGTCCTACGTGCGTTCATTTCTCGACGGGAAAGGATTCCTGGAAGTAGAAACCCCCATGCTGCAGCCCATGGCAGGGGGTGCGCGCGGCAAGCCCTTTAAGTCCAAACACAACGCGTTGGATATGGATGTTTACCTGCGTATTGCCCCGGAGCTTTATTTGAAACGCCTGCTTGTGGGCGGTCTTGAAAAAGTTTATGAGATCAACCGTAATTTCCGTAATGAAGGGATCTCCACCCGGCATAACCCGGAATTCACCATGCTGGAGGTTTATCAGTCTTACGGGAATTTTGAGGACATGATGCAAATCACCGAGGAGCTTATCAGTTCCCTGGTCTTTAAGTTATACGGTAAATATAAAATTAATTATCAGGGCCAGGAGATTGATTTTACGACCCCCTGGGAGCGCCGTTCTTTTGCTGGGATTGTCAAAGAGCATTTTGATATCAATCCGGAGGATACAGCAGAAGTGATGCTGACCAAGGTTAAAGCCAAGAAATCAGGCTCATTTAAGATCGACCGCCTGACGCGTTCCGCGATCATGAAGATCGTGGAGGATGTGCTGGATGAGAAGCAATCGGCCAATCCTGTCTTTATGCTGGATTATTTTACCTTTCTTTCGCCCTTGGCCAAGGCCAAGATAGACAATCCCGCGGTCGCCCAGCGTTTTGAGTTTTTTATCGCCGGGATGGAAGTGGGTAATGCCTATTCCGAGCTTAACGACCCGCAGGAACAATACCAGCGCCTGGTGGCAGACCTGGATGATGATACGGAAACAGGCAATCGCACGATCGACGAAGATTTTGTCAGGGCCCTCGAGTACGGCATGCCGCCGGCCGGAGGATTAGGAATAGGCATTGACCGGCTGGTCATGCTATTGACCGATTCAGCATCGATCAGGGACGTGATTTTGTTTCCATTAATGAAAGCGGAGCAATAATTCCATGAATTTCGAATGTTGGCTCACGTTAAGGTACCTCACGGCCAAAAAGGACAAGTTCCTGTCAGTCATTAATTTTGTGGCAATCGCCGGAATCGCCATTGGCGTCATGGCCTTGATCATTGTCATCGGAGTCATGACCGGTTTTGACCATGACCTGCGTGAAAAAATCGAAGGGGCTAACGCCAATATCTTAGTTGAGCGCGAAACCGGTGTAAAGGATTACCGGCAATTAAATGAGCGCTTAAAAAGTTTGCCAGGGGTCACGGCCACGACCCCCTATATTCATGGCAATGTTTTCCTCGAGGATGGATCCAGGGCGGCCAGTTTGTTATTACGCGGAGTGGACCCTACAAGTGAGGGGTCAGTGACGCTTATCAACACTTATTTGTCCCAAGGTAAGGTGGCGGGTTTAAAGGATGACGGGATTTTGATCGGCTCCCAGATGGCCTCATTTTACGGCAAAAATGTGGGGGATTCCATGACCATCATCGCTCCGGCATCCGGTGTTGCCGGTACCGGCTGGCGATATCAGTTTAATGTGGCGGGGATATTCACGACAGGGATGTATGAATTTGACAATGGTTTAGTTTTGGTCACCCTGCCAAGGGCCCAGGAAATCTTTCACATGGGCCCAACGGTTTCCGGGATCGGCCTAAAATTAAAAGATCCGGATCAGGCACCCCTTGTCAAAAGGGCCATTTATGAGCAGATTGGTTTTAGCTATTTAGTGAGCACCTGGATGGAACGCAGTGCCAATTTCTTCGCGGCCCTGGCTTTGGAAAAATTCGCCATGTTTGTGATCTTGACCCTAATTGTGCTGGTGGCCTCATTTAATATCATCAGCACCATGATCGTGACCGTGACAAGCAAGGTCAAAGATATCGGCATCCTTAAATCCATTGGCGCTTCACGGTCTTCTATCAACCGTATTTTCACCTGGCAAGGACTGGCGGTCGGCGCCATGGGTACCTTCTGGGGATTTTCCGGCGGCATTGCGGTCATCTATTTGCTTAAGAAATACCAGTTTATCAAATTGCCCCAGGATATTTATTATATCGACCATTTGCCGGTCGTGATCCAGGCCTCTGATGTGGGTTTGATCGTTGGTGCCGCCATGCTCATCACCTACGCCGCGACCATCTACCCCGCACTCAAGGCCGCCAACCTAGAACCAGTAGAAGCCTTAAGATACGAATAATTCCTCCCCCCTCTTTTTTATAAAGAGGGGGTTAGGGGGAGTTCAAGGAGTTCAAAGGAGTTCCAAGTGTTAATCGAAGCCATCAATATCCACAAAGTCTACCCCGGCCCTTTACATGTTCTTAAGGGCGTAGACATGCACATAGAAGCCGGTGAAGTCGTAGCCATCGTCGGCCCATCAGGTGCCGGAAAATCAACCTTATTACATATCTTAGGCGGCCTAGACGTGCCCAAAGAAGGCCAGGTGATCTTTAACAATCAAAATCTGTACGGCCTAAGCGATATCAAGCGCGCACAAACACGCAACACCGAAATGGGATTTGTCTTCCAATCCTATCACTTATTGCCCGAATTGACCGCTTTGGAAAATGTGATCTTACCCGGCCTGATCAAAGAAAATTCAAGAAAGACAAGCACAATTGAATTTGCCGGGTTAAAATTATTAGAACAATTGGGATTGGCCGCCCGCGCGTCACACCGGCCCAATCAGCTTTCAGGCGGTGAGCAACAAAGGGTCGCCATCGCGCGCGCCTTGATGAACGGCCCCAAGGTCGTCTTTTGCGACGAGCCAACGGGCAATCTGGATTCTGTCAGCGGTTCAATGGTCATGGACACACTTTTGCGCTTAAACCAAACGCATAAGGCCACCGTCGTGATCGTCACCCACGACGAAAAAATCGCCAGCCGAACCGGGCGCATTATTGCGATGAAGGATGGTTTGTTAGAGCAACCGGTGGTTGTGAAATAATGAGGTGATCTATGAGAAAGCATGTAAGTTGCTTAATAGTATTTGTATTATTGGGAGTTGCTTTTTTATTTGGTACTTTTAGTTTTGCCCAAGATTCTTCACAAGGCAATGATTCTCTAGCGCCCTCACAAACTTATCTGAAATATTTAAAAACTAATGATACATCTGAATTAAATGAAATGCTGACAGGTAAGAAATTGGAACAGTTTAGCCAATTAAATATGACGACAGAGCAGCTGGCATTGCTTAGGAAGATGTCATTCCAAGATCAAAGAGTAACGGATGAAAAAATTGACGGTAATAATGCCACCCTTTATGTTGAGGGCACTGCGTTTAAAGGGACTTCCCAACAAATAGTCGGATAAAATAGGGGACAGTAAAAATCGGGACACATTGAATTAAATTTTTAGGCCCTCTGCGGGATAGTTTATGAATTATGAAAAAGTTTTCAAGGCCCTAAATAAAGCGAAAGTGAAGTATGTGGTCGCTGGGGGTGTGGCAGTCGTGCTGCATGGTTTTATGCGGTTGACAAATGATTTAGATTTGATAGTTTTTTTGCAGGAAGATAACTTGGGGAAATTCTTTGACGCGCTTAAAAGTGCAGGCTATATGCCCAAAGTCCCTGTGAGTAGAGAACAGTTCCAGGATCATAAGCAACGAGCATTATGGAAAAAAGAAAAAGGGATGATTGTTTTTTCGTTTGTTCAACGTGATCCACCTTTTGAGATGATTGATATGTTTGTGGATGAACCAATAAAATTTGATGCAATTTACAAATTGCATGAGAAAGTTAAACTTAAAAGCGTCGTAGTCCCTGTGATTGCTGTTGACCATCTTATTCGATTAAAACAAAAAGCATCCAGGCCTAAAGATTTGGATGATATTGTTCAACTCAAATATATTAAAAAGCACCGTCAAGAAAAATGAATAAACGATTAAAACCTAAGAAAAGTGTTCCGGAAGTTTATGAACATCTGGATCATTATCTTCAAAAAACGACACCAGCCCAACGCTGGCAATGGCTCATGCAAACATGGGATTTTGTCCATATGGTCCAACGCAATCGTAAGAAGGGGACGTTGTTTGTCGGCAGAATGTAACTGCCAATATCATTAGCCACATTGGGCGAGCATTGGCTATGAAAGACAGCTTAAAATAGGGGACAGCGCCCTATTGTTCGTAAGTTTGTTTGACGTATAGCAGATAACGCATGGATGCAATGTCAGTGATAAATTTGTTCTTTTAGCGACTGTTCGTTTTTAGCCAAAAGTTTTTGTTGTTGAGGGAATCCTGAGCCGAAGGGCGAAGGATGTCTGAACTTGTTTGAGCCTGATCCGCCAGAGGCGGAGAAGGCGAGTTGTTCAGACACCGAAACAACAGAGAAACTTTTGGCGTTAAAAAAACGAAGCCAGGAGCGAAAAGAACAAATTTATCACTGACATTGCATGAATGGATTCCCGCCTGCCCCGCCCTGGCGGTGGCTTTCGGGATACGAAAGGGACATTATGAAGATTTATCTGAATGGAAAATTGGTGGATCGTGCTGATGCCAAGGTGTCAGTGTTTGATCATGGCTTTCTTTATGGGGACGGGGCCTTTGAGGGTATCCGTTCGTATGGCTCCCGGGTGTTCCGGTTAAAGGAGCATATTGATCGTTTGTATGAAACCATGCATACCTTGATGATCGACCCTTGCATGACCAAGAAGCAAATGATCGACGCGGTGGTCTCCACCTTGCGCGCCAACAAGATCAAGGACGGGTATATCCGTTTGATCGTCAGCCGGGGTGACGGCGATTTGGGGCTTGATCCGCGTAAATGTTATGGCAAACCTAATGTGATCATCATTGCGGACAAGATCGCTTTGTATCCGGCGGAGCTTTATCAAAAGGGCATGGAGATCATCACCGTGGCGACCGCTAAAAATAATCCTAACGCGCTTAATCCCCAACTTAAGTCGCTGAATTATTTGAATAATATTTTAGCCAAGATCGAGGCTTCTCTGAGCGGCTATAACGAGGCCATCATGCTCGAGGCCAACGGCTATATCGGCGAGTGCACCGGAGACAATGTGTTCATCTATAAAGACGGCGTGCTTTCAACCCCGCATCTGGGCCGGTTAAAAGGCATTACCAGCGGAGCCATTTTGGAGTTGGCGCTTAAGATGAAAATCAAAGTATTTGAAGGTTACATCACCCGACATGAGGTGTATAATGCTTCTGAGTGCTTTTTAACAGGCACCGCGGCGGAATTAATCCCTATCGTTAAAGTGGATGGCCGCGCCATCGGTGAGGGTAAGCCCGGGATCGTGACAAAGAAGCTATTGGATGCGTTTCATCAATTGGTCAAGAAAGACGGCGTAAAATATGACCTGTGATATTTGCGGCAAGAAAAAGGCGACGGTGCATTTGACGGAAATTGTCGATGAGCAGATGTCGGAGATGCACCTTTGTGAAGAGTGCGCCCGCCAGAAGAGTTCTCAGATGGAGCAGCAATTCGGACTGGCCGATTTATTGGCAGGATTGTCGGATACAGCCAAGCCTGCCGCATCCAAAGAGGGCGATAAAAATGTCCTTAAATGTTCCCGTTGCGCCTTGCCTTATGAGGATTTCCGCAAGTTCGGGCGTTTAGGTTGTGGTGAATGTTATACATCATTTAAGGAGCATTTAACCGGTCTATTGCGTAAGATCCACGGCTCTAATAAATATTTAGGCAAGACGCCTGTGATGTACCAGGAAAAACCTACGGCCGCCTTACCCGAAGGCGCCACGGCTCTTTTACCGTCGGACGCCTTGGCGGATTTAAAACAACAGCTGCACTCAGCCATCGCGGGTGAAGATTTTGAAAAAGCGGCACAGATACGGGATAAGATCAGGAATTTAGAAAAAGGATAAGGGATTTATGCGCATTGAAGAATTATTAAACCATACCGGCGAATGGCTCAGGGGAACAGGTCCGTCAGCCCATATTGTGATGAGCTCACGCGTGCGTTTGGCGCGCAATCTGGAGGCCTGGACTTTTCCCGGCAAATCAGGGAAAAAAGACCTGGAAGCTGTCCTCAAATCTTTTGAAGGTGCGGTCAACCGTTCCAGCGCGCTCAAGGGATCGACGCTGTTTGATATGACCGAGCTTGACCAGGTGGACCGTCAAATGCTGGTGGAACGGCATCTGATGAGCCATGAACATGCTTCCAATCCTGAAGGCAAGGGGCTTTTGGTGACGGCTGAAGAGGTGGTTTCCATCATGGTCAATGAAGAAGACCATTTGCGTATTCAAGTGATGCGCTCCGGCCTTAACTTAAGCGAGGCCTGGGATATAATCAACGCCATTGATGATGCCTTAGCGCGTGAATTGGCCTTTGCCTTCCTGCCCAGCTGGGGCTTTTTGACCGCCTGCCCCACGAATACAGGCACGGCCATGCGGGGCAGTGTGATGATGCATTTGCCCGCCCTGGTCATGACCAAGCAGATCAATAAAGTGCTGGCGGCCATATCAAAATTAAGTTTTGCCAGCCGCGGATTTTACGGCGAGGGCACCCAGGCGTCAGGGAATTTTTACCAGATCTCGAATCAAGTGGCTTTAGGGCACAGCGAATTGGACATTATCCAAAATATCAATGGATTGATCCGTCAGGTCATTGAGCAGGAAGAGCAGGCGCGGCAGGCCTTGCTATTGCAAAATAAGCCCATGCTCGAGGACAAGGTATGCCGTTCCTGGGGCTTGCTGCGCACCGCGCGTATTATTTCGAGCCAGGAAGCTATTGAACTTTTTTCCATGGTGCGTTTGGGATTAGATATGGGCATTCTCAAAGGCGTTGACCATAAGGCCTTGAATGAATTATTTATCATGATCCAACCGGCCCATTTACAAAAAATCGAAGGTAAAAAATTAAACGCGTTTGAACGCGACACTAAAAGGGCGGCTGTTATCCGCCAGAAGTTGGGCCGTTCATCTAATATAGATTAATTAGAGAATCGGCACATACTAACCAGTGGAAAGACTTATGGAATCATAAGGAAGGAGTCAAAGATGTTTAATCGATTTACGGAACGTGCACGTAAGGTTATTGTTTATGCCAAAGAAGAAGCCAGGCGATTCAACCATGATTATATCGGTACCGAGCATTTATTGCTCGGATTGATCCGTGAAGGCGAAGGGGTCGCGGCCGCGGTCTTGCAAAAGCTGGGCTTGGATTTAGAGACCATCAGGCTCGAGGTGGAAAAATTAGTCCAAGCAGGGCCCGCCACCCAGGTGGTGGGAGATATTCCTTTTACCCCGCGTTCCAAAAAAGCCCTTGAACTCTCCGCCGAGGAGGCCCGTGCCCTGGGTCATAATTACATCGGTACCGAGCATTTGCTTTTAGGCCTGGTCAAAGAAGGCGAAGGCATGGCCTACCGCGTGCTTTTAAATTTAGGCCTGGATTTAGGTAAATTACGCAATGAAGTCATGGAATTATTAGGCTCCGGCATTCCGGGTTATGGCCAGCAGCAGGAAGCTGTCAAGACCGGCAAGACTCCGGCCATTGACGCCTATGGACGCAATTTGAATAAATTGGCCCGTGAAGGCAAGCTTGATCCGGTGATCGGCCGCAAGAATGAAATCGAGCGGGTTGTCCAAATATTGTCACGGCGCACCAAGAACAATCCCGTGCTTTTGGGCGAGGCAGGTATCGGCAAGACCGCCATCGTCGAGGGATTGGCCCAGCAGATCGTTTTAGGGGACGTGCCTGAACTGTTGCGCGACAAGACCATCGTGGTGCTGGATTTGGCCATGATGATCGCCGGCACCAAATACCGCGGCCAGTTTGAAGAACGCATCAAAGCGGTGATGGATGAGCTTAAGCGTTCCGGCAAAATCGTGCTATTTATTGATGAGATCCACACCCTCGTCGGTGCAGGAGCAGCCGAAGGGGCCATTGACGCGGCCAATATTTTAAAGCCGGCCCTGGCCCGTGGTGAGATCCAGTGCATCGGGGCGACCACTCTTGATGAATACCGCAAAAATATCGAAAAAGACGCGGCCTTAGAGCGCCGTTTCCAGACGATCATTGTGGAGCCTCCGTCGGTGGATGAAACGATCCAAATACTCAAGGGTCTGCGTGATAAATATGAGGCCCATCACCGGGTGAAATATTCCGATGAATCGCTCGAAGCCGCGGCCCGCCTGTCAGACCGTTATATTTCAAACCGTTTCCTGCCGGACAAGGCCGTGGATATTTTAGATGAGGCCGGCGCCAAGGCCCGTTTGCAGGCCATGGTTGTTCCCGACGATATTAAAGAGCTTGAGGAAAAAATTGAACAATTAAAGAAAGAAAAAGAATCTTATATCAAGATCCAGGATTTTGAACGCGCGGCCAAGATGCGCGACCAGGAGCGTGAGGTGCGTGAGCAGTTAGAACGCATGCGCGCCCAATGGATGCAAAAGCGCGATGATGTCTCCTTGACGATCACGGAAGATGATATCGCCCGTGTGGTTTCCCAGTGGACGAGGATCCCGTTAGTCCGTTTAGAGCAGAAAGAAAGCGACCGGTTGCTCAAAATGGAAGAGCAGATGAAAAAAGCGGTGATAGGCCAGGATGAAGCGGTCTCAGCCATCTCGCGTGCCGTGCGCCGCTCGAGGGCAGGTATCAAGAATCCGCGGCGTCCCATCGGCTCATTTATTTTCCTTGGGCCCACCGGAGTGGGCAAAAGCCTCTTAGCGCGTATTTTATCAGAATTCATGTTCGGGGATAGGGACGCCTTGATCCAGATCGACATGTCGGAATATATGGACAAGTTCAATGTGTCGCGCCTGATCGGGGCGCCGCCCGGTTATGTGGGTTATGAAGAAGGCGGACAGCTCACCGAGAAAGTGCGCCGCCGTCCCTATTCGGTGGTGCTTTTAGATGAGATCGAAAAAGCCCATCCGGATGTTTTTAATTTACTCTTGCAGGTCTTTGAAGACGGGCAATTGACCGACAGTTTGGGGCGCAAGGTGGATTTTCGCAACACCATCATCATCATGACCTCGAATGTGGGGGCGGAGCATATCCGCAATGCCGGCTCTTTAGGTTTTGTGGCCCAGAAAGAAGACACTTCGTATAATGCCGTCAAGGACCGTTTGCTTAATGAAGTCAAAAAAGCATTCAAGCCTGAATTTTTAAACCGTATCGATGATATTATTGTGTTTAGGAATTTGACCAAGGCAGACCTGACAGAGATCATTAAGCTCGAGATCAATGAGGTCATTGAGCGTCTCAAAGGCCGCGGGATCGATATCAGCTTGTCTGCTGAGGCCATGGATTTCCTGATGGAAAAAGGCTTTGACCCGCTTTATGGGGCACGGCCTTTAAAGAGGACCATCCAGCGTTACGTGGAAGATATGCTTTCCGAAGAAATTATTTCCGGACGTTTTAAAGAAGGCAGCAAGGTCACCGTTGTCCGCCGGGATGATAATTTGGTGCTAGTCTAATCTAATCTAATTGTCATTCCCGAATGTCCCGCCTTTGGCGGGATCCCGCTGAGGCGGTGACTTTCGTCGGGAATCTATTACAGAATTAATGAATATTCTAGCTTCCAAAATAGGCATTTCAGCCAGGGAATGGATCCGCTACGTCGGCCAATTAACGCTTTTATGGTCACAGACAGTGGTCTGTGCTTGCACCCCGCCGTTTAAAGGGTATCGTTCTTTGTTACAGGCCCAGCGCATCGGTCCTGGCAGTTTTATCATTACAGTCCTGGTGGGCTTTTTCGTGGGGATGATCATTGCTTTGCAGATGGCCTATCAAATGGTCCAACTTTCCGCCGAGCTTTATATCCCCAACGTGATCGCCGTGGCCCTGACCCGTGAATTGACACCCGTGCTCACCGCCCTGATAGTCGCCGGCCGCATCGGTGCCGGTATCGCCGCGGAGATCGGGTCCATGGTCGTCACCGAACAGGTGGACGCGCTCAAGGCCTTTGCGGTCAACCCGGTCAAATACCTGGTGGTCCCGCGATTTTTGGGGCTCATCATCATGCTCCCGGTCCTGACCATGCTCTCCGATGTGGTTGGCATCTGGGGCGGCTATGTGATCTGTGTGTTTAAATTGCACATCAGCCACGAGATGTTCTGGAAAATGACCTTTAGGGCCTTGACCATGAAAGACATCTCAACCGGCCTGATCAAGACCATTTTCTTCGGCATGATCATCGCCATTGTCGGCTGCCATCAAGGCTTAACCGTCAAAGGCGGCGCCGATGGTGTGGGCAAAGCTACAACAACAGCCGTCGTCCGTTCTTTCATATTAATCATCATGATGGACTGCTTCATCACGTTCATCTTTTACTTTCTACTAAATGTTTAATTTTCCCCCCTCTTTTTTATAAAGAGGCCTGCCGCTCGCTGCGGCAGTCAGGCTATAGAATTTGCAATAGTATTGCTCGGGGTTAGGGGGAGTTCAAAACAATCCCATCTCGTCTGACACCATAAAGTAGGGACAGACACTACTTATTAAAATTTGTCATCCCCGAATGTCCCGCCGTTGGACGGGATCCCGCCAAAGGCGGTGACTTTTGGTCCTCAAACCGGACACTCACAGTTGTTCGTCGGGGATCTAGTGCATATAGCATGAACGGCTGACACCAATATATTTTTTTGCTAAAATCTGCCGTTCAGGAAGCAAACGTTGGTACCAAGAAATTGGTCACGCGAAAAGTTTAGCCGAAAGCAACGGTGCAGATTTTTTACGCAGAAAAAACATATCGGCATCAGCCTGCAAAGGGAATCATGATTTTTGCGTTGCGAAATGAGCATATTGGAAGGTAAAAAAAGGCCGCGATATTCTCGCGGCCCGGTAGAACGTTTCCTGACGAAGATGTATTAAATATAGCAGATTAAATTGTTCTTTGCAAGAAAAGTTTGGCCTTAAGGATGCTCTTGGCAACACCCCTAAGGCCTTTAGCGCTCCTGGCAGGATTCGAACCTGCACTTGTTTCTTCGCCAAGAAACGTTCTATCCAATTGAACGTACAGGGGCACTAAATTGATAAATAATAATATCATATTTTGATTATTTATCAATATTTAAATTTATCATCCACGAATGCTTTAGCAGTGATTTAGAATCAAGTTGAATCATAACAAGGGCAAAGAAGGGTTAAACATGAAGGAAATAATTTAAAATGGGCTTAGAAAAGTTAACAGAAAAGGAAACGCAATTTCTGGAATTTGAAAAGCAATTGTTGCTCCCTTGGTCAAAGTACTTTCTATATGGAGAGTTCTTTATTTTTCTTTTTTTGCTTTTTAAAGGATTTGGAGCCTATCAGCTCGCAATTCAATCTGGTAAGACTCCTGATTCAGCCTTTGATTTGGTAATGAATTCATCAAATGTTAGTGGTGCTTTTTGGTTCTTATGTATGTTTATAACTCACTTGAGTCAAAAAGCTATGGCTAAACGATATATTGCAATAATCGATAAGTTGGAAAAGTAAGGATATTCTATTTTTGTGTTGCGAAATGAAGATATTGAGGTTTTAAAGTAGCTAGCACATGTATGCATTGTCAGTGATAAATTTGTTCTTTGAGCGACTGTTCGTTTTTAGCCAAAAGTTTTTGTTGTTGAGGGAATCCCGAGCCGAAGGGCGAGGGATGTCTGAACTTGTTTGAGCCGGAAGCTTCCAGAGAAGCTGAAGGCGAGTTGTTCAGACACCGAAACAACAGAGAAACTTTTGGCGTTAAAAAAACGAAGCCAGGAGCGAAAAAGAACAAATCTATCGCTGACAATGCGTGAGAGATTGCTACAATTCGCTAGCAATGACAGGTAGACATGATCGAAATACGCAATCTATACAAAGTTTTCGGCGCACAGATGATACTCAATAACATGAGTTTGACCGTGCGTCGCGGTGAGACCAAGGCCATTATCGGGCGCTCGGGGGTCGGAAAAAGTGTGCTTTTGAAAAATATCGTGGGCTTGATTCGTCCGGACAGCGGCTCGATTAAAATCAACGGCGTTGAAGTCACTAATTTGAATGACAAGGAATACGATAAGTTGCGCATGGAGATCGGGATGGTGTTTCAGGGTGGGGCTTTATTCGATTCCATGAACGTCGGCGAGAATGTGGGCTTTGTGCTCAATGAGTTTATGAATTTGGATGTTAAGACAGTCAAAGACAAGGTGCATGACGCGTTGGGCCTGGTGGGTTTAAAAGACGTGGAAGATTTGATGCCTTCCCAGCTTTCCGGCGGCATGAAAAAGCGGGTGAGCTTGGCGCGCGTGTTGTGCATGGAGCCGCATATTATATTGTACGATGAGCCGACCAGTGAAGTGGACCCTATCACTGCGGCCGCTATCAATAATTTGATCATTGAATTGCGCGATAAATTGAAAGTCACTTCCATTATGGTCACGCATGACATGAATTCCGCTTATCAGGTGGCGGATTCAATCGCGATGTTTTATAAGGGCCAAGTCATTGCCGACGGCAAGCCGGATGAGATCAAGAATTCCAAGCATCCGGTGATCCAGCAGTTCATACACGGTGAAGCGCATGGGCCCATCACCGAGGACGAGAGTTTGATATTTGGGCATGTAAAGTGATTCCGACGTAATGTCGGAATCATCCCGAGCCTAAAAGCGAGGGATCTTTTACTATTGGAGAACTGATTATGTCTCGAGATAACGGTCTGGAATTGAAGGTCGGTGCATTTGTGTTGATGGCGGCATTGGCGTTGACTTTTTTTATCATCTCAGTCAGTGATCTTTCCATTTTTGAAAAGGGCCGTCATATCCAGGTTGTCTTTGGTTTTGCCAGCGGCCTGCGTGAAGCGGCACCCGTGCGCCTGGCCGGTGTGGAAGTGGGTTTGGTCAAAAAATTGCAGGTGTTTACGGACCCAAGCGATAAAGGAAAAACCAAGGTGCGGGTGAATGTCTGGATCAAGGATGATATCGCCATCCCCGAGGATTCAAAGATCACGATCAATCAGCTGGGCATCTTGGGAGAAAAGTACCTTGAAATCGTCCCGGGAAACTCGACTGAGGCAATCAAGGATGACAGTGTCACCGTCGGGCAGGACCCCGTGCCGATTGAACGTATCGCTGAAAGCGTTTCCTCTTTGATGACTAAGCTCGAGGTCACGGTTGACAGTGTTAATAATGGTATTTTAACGGATAAAAATAAAAAATCGCTGGAAGATGCCTTGGAGGGCTTTGGGGCCCTGGGCACGGACTTAAAAGAGGGGCGAGGGACATTGGGCAAGCTCATCACCGATGATTCGATCTATACAAATCTCGATGACCTGACTTCGGATTTAAAAGGCAATCCCTGGAAACTGCTCTACCGCCCTAAGCCAAAGTGACGCTGACGTAATGTCAGCGTCATCCTGAGCTTACTAGCGAAGGATCTTAAGTGAAAACCAAAACAGTATTCGTCTGCCAAAGTTGCGGTTCCCAATCCGCGCGCTGGGTGGGTAAATGCCCCAATTGCGAGGAGTGGAACACCTATGTCGAAGAGACCAGTGTGCCCCGCAATGAGGGAGCAAGCATGCGCACCCAAATCGCGGGTGGCCTTGCTATAGCCCCTGTTCTTTTAAAAGAAGTGGACATATACCAGGACAAGCGTTATTTGACTGCTATCGGCGAGTTTGACCGGGTGATGGGTGGTGGCATTGTGCCGGGTTCTGTGACCTTAATCGGTGGAGACCCGGGCATCGGTAAATCAACGATTGTTTTACAGGTGGGTTGCGCCTTGGCCCGCGCGGGTTTAAAAGTGTTGTATATCAGCGGCGAAGAATCTGTCAAGCAAGCCAAGATGCGCGCCGACAGGGTGGCCCAAAGTGCCAATGAAAATTTTTTTATCGTCAACGAAATCGATGTAGAGACGATCGTGGGCTATATCCATGAATTGGCCCCACAAGTGGTGATCATAGATTCCATCCAGGTGGTGCACTTGGCCCAGTTGTCCTCGTCACCTGGTTCTGTGGCGCAGGTCAGGGAATCTGCCGCGGTTTTTACCCAATTAGCCAAGTCTCGCGGGATAGCACTTTTTCTAATCGGCCATGTCACCAAGGAAGGGATGCTGGCAGGTCCAAGGGTCTTGGAGCATATGGTTGATGGGGTGCTTTATTTTGAAGGTGAGCGCTATTCGTCTTACCGAGTCCTTCGGGCCAACAAGAACCGTTTCGGTTCCACCAACGAGATCGGTGTTTTTGAGATGACAGCGACGGGTTTGCAGGAAGTGTTAAACCCTTCAGAGATTTTTTTGTGCGAACGCCCCCAGGATTCTTCCGGCTCGGTGGTTGTCCCCATCCTTGAGGGGACCAGGCCTTTTTTAGTGGAAATCCAAGGGTTGGTGGCACGTTCTGCCTTTGGCATGGTGCGCCAAAAGACACAAGGCTTTGATGCCAACCGTTTGGCTTTGCTCTCCGCAGTTTTGGAAAAAAGGCTGGGTTTGAACCTGGGAGACAAAGATATCTTTTTAAACGTCGTCGGCGGTGTTAAAGTGATGGACCCGGCCGCGGACTTAGGCGTCAGCCTGGCCGTGGCCTCAGCGTTATTGGACAAGGTCGTGCCTCATGACACGGCCATCCTGGGAGAGGTGGGCCTTTCCGCGGAGGTGCGCAGTGTGGCCCAAATCACCTCACGGGTCAATGAAGCGCAGAAATTAGGTTTCACGCGCTGCATTGTCCCAAAGAATAATTTAAAAAATAAACACGATTTTAAGCCGACAAATATCACGTTAGTTCCGGTACAAACAGTCAGAGAAGCATTAGATAAATTATAAAGAAGATTAGGGAAAGGGAATTTTCATGACATTATTATTCATCCGTATTTTTTTCTTACTTATCAGTTCAATTATCGGTTACCAAATCGGCCTCATTAATCAAAATCCTTTGGCAGGCGTCGCTATTTGTGTGGTGGGTGCTGGCTTTTTTATTTTTATCGAGGCCAATTTAAAGCAAGTGTCCGTGCGAGGACTTTCCAGCATGGTATTCGGTTTATTGCTGGGCATGTTCATGGCGAATTTAGTTTCGGACATTATTTCGCTCTTGCCTTTGGGGGATGTGGTCAAGCCCATCTTAAGGGTAGTCTTGACCTTGACCTTTTCATATCTGGGTGCTGTCATGGCGCTGCGCGGCAAAGATGAGTTTAACCTGATCATCCCTTATGTGCGTTTTAAACGTCAGGATTTAAAAGACGGGGTCGTGCTGGTAGACACATCGGCCATAATTGACGGGCGCGTGGGCGATATTTTTAAGACCGGTTTTTTGGGCGGACGCTTGGTGGTGCCCCGTTTTGTCCTGCATGAACTCCAGCGTCTGGCCGATTCCGAAGATGACACCAAGCGCCAGCGCGGGCGCCGCGGCATGGAGATATTAAAGGCCATGCAAAAAGACACCGCGGCGGATGTGCGCATCCATGAAGACGACCTGACCGGCCCTGAAGCCGTGGACTTAAAATTAGTCAAGCTCTCCAAGATCATGGATGCACGCATTTGCACGACCGATTTTAATCTAAGCCGCATTGCCTCGATCCAAGGCGTTGAAATGCTCAATATCAACGACTTAGTCAACGCGGTCAAGCCGGTGGTTTTTACCGGTGAAGAATTGGAAATCAAACTTTTAAAAGAAGGCAAAGAATCCAACCAGGCCATCGGCTACCTGGAAGACGGCACCATGGTGGTGGTGAGCGACGGACGCAAAGGCTTAGGCCAGACAGTCAAAGTCTACGTCACCTCAGCCCTGCAAACCCAAGCCGGCCGCATGATCTTTGCCAAAATGGAACGTCAATAAATCCGTCCCCCCTCTTTTTTATAAAGAGGCCTGCCGCTCTCTGCGGCAGTCAGGCTATAGAATTTGCAATAGTATTGCTCGGGGTAAGGGGGAGTTCTTTAATATTGTGTCATTGCGAGCGTAGCGAAGCAATCTCTTTAACGTTGTCATTCCCGCGAAAGGTCCTCATATCGGACATTCGCAGTTGCTCCGGGAATCCATGCATGCAGCTAACGTCGCTAACGGATAAATTTATTGCTTCTTGCTCCTGGGTCATTTTTTAACGTCAAAAGTTTTCTGTTTTTTCGGTGGCTGAACGACTCGCCATGAACCCCGCTGTGGTTCATGGCTCAAACAAGTTCAGCCATCCTTCAGCCTTCGGCTAAAGGATTCCCGAAAAAACAAAAAACTTTTGACTAAAAATGACAAGTCGCAGCGAAGCAATAAATTTATCCGTTAGCGACAGCCATAGCGCTATAGATTGTAATTTACCCCTCTTTTTATAAAGAGAAAATTAGGAATCAAGAAAGAACGTTGTGCCAGGTAATCATATGAAACTGAGGTTAATTGTCTATGAATATTTTATCTGATGGATTTGATTATGCATTCCCAATGATTTTTCTTGCTTTTGCAATTCTTTCTTGGAAAACACTCTTATTTGATGAGTGTTGGATAAAACTAGGTGCAATCATTTCGTGGACTGGATTAATCAATTCGCAATTTTATTTAATTGGACTAATTTTTTCTTTGCTTATTTACGTAACATTATGTTGGTTTTTTCGTCGGAAAATTGAAAAAAGCACTTTTGAAAAAGAATTTTTAAATGGAGATATAATTTTTGGTTGGTTGTTAAAAAATGATTATTTAGCAGAATTGAACGATACGGAGGCCTACCCAAAATTCATTACGAACAAACTTAAGAATAATTTAGAAAAAGAGTATCCTATAGATTATGAGAAAATTCTAAAGTATTTACAACAGTCCCCAACGCGTCGAGCCGCATTAATTTTAGTTGTTTTATACTATACTATAACTGTTCCTTTGCTATTTGTTTGGGGATTAAGAATGGTGTTTATGAATTATTATCATTCATTAGGGGTTGCTCACTTATATCTTAATTTTAAAAGTATCAATTTTATTTTTCCTGAATTTTGGCTCCATTTTGCTTTCATAGGAGTTACGATTTCAGCAGGTTTAGCTGGTTTTGTTGATTTAAGAAATCAACAAAAAGAAATATCAGGGGAAAGTAGTGCCGGACAGTAATTTATGTCCTTTATCCATTAGCGGCAAAAGCATAAACATAGGGTTGAGGTAATGAAAACGGAAATTATCGTAGTAGCCGCTGGTTTAGGGCTGCGTTTGAATGCAAAGGTTCCTAAAGCATTTGTGCTTTTAAAGGATCATCCACTCTTGGTATATTGTTTAAAGGTTTTTAATAAGCATCCAGATATCAGCGGAATTGTGCTGGTGGGGGTCAAGGAGCATTTACGGGTTTTTGATCGGCTGGCTTTTCCGTTTAAAAAAGTCCGCGCCGTTGTTGCGGGCGGGGCGTTACGTTCGGATTCAGTGAAATGTGGTTTGAAGGCGCTTTCGCCGGATGCGGGTATTGTTTTAGTGCATGATGCAGCCAGGCCATTTATTGATAACGCCTCAATTGACCGTTTGCTGGCTACACTTAAGAAGAACAAAGCAGCTATCCTTGGCGTGCCGGTCAAATTTACGGTCAAAAAGGTCGATCGCAAAACTTTAAATATCCAAGAAACGCCCTCAAGGGATTTATTATGGGAAGCCCAAACGCCCCAGGGTTTTCATAAGGACCTTTTAGTTAAGGCACATGCAAAGAAGTCTAAAGAAGAAGCCACGGACGATGCCATGATGGTTGAACGCCTGGGAATAAAGGTGAAAATGGTCAAAGGTAGCTATCGCAACATTAAGATCACTACACCTGAAGATATTATTTTGGCTCGGCAATTATTAAACAGGAGGGAAACATGATATCTCCAAAAAAGAAAATAACTAAACTTGTTCAAGAATTACCTGAAGACAGTTCTTACGATGAAATTTTGAAAGAATTGGCTTTTGACAGGATGGTGGAGCGAGGATTAGCAGATTCAAAATCTGGTAAAACCATTTCTGACGCACAATTAAGAAGAAGGATCAAGACGTGGCAGAAATAAGATGGACGCCTGAAGCCGAACAGTGGTTGCGCGACATTCATGATTATATTGCTAACGATAGCCCAGGTCTTGCTTTAAGAATTGTAGAAGGTATTTATGAGCAAGCACAAGTTTTGAAAAAACAGCCCAATATTGGGTATCGATATCACCGGTATCCTGAGCATAATATTCGAGTTTTACTGTACGGTCATTATCGGATAGCTTATTTGGTGAGAGATGATCAAAATATTGATATTCTCGGTGTTTTCCATGGGGCTTTAGATATAGACAAATATTTGTTCAATAATTAGGATAATTATGAATTTTAGAGTAGGCATAGGCCACGATGTCCACCGGCTTGTTGTTGGCCGTAAGTTGATCCTTGGCGGCATTGAAGTGCCGCACACCCGCGGCCTTGACGGCCATTCCGACGCGGATGTTGTCTTACACGCTATTTGCGATGCTTTCCTGGGAGCGGCGGGTTTAGGGGACATCGGGGAACACTTCCCGAACACCGATGAGCAATATAAAGGAATTTCAAGTACAGAGCTCTTAAAGCAAGTCTATCAAAAAGTCCAAATGGCAGGATGGGCCCTGGAAAACGTGGATGTGATGATTTTGACTGAGTCACCGAAATTACAGGCATTTAAACCAAAAATGAAGTATCATATTGCCCAAGTATTAGGCATTGACCAAGCACAGGTGAATATCAAAGCCGGAACCAACGAAGGTTTGGGCTATATTGGCGCGAAAGAAGGTATTGCGGCTTATACTGTTGTATTATTAAGGAAATAAATCGATGCATTTATTTGCCCAACATCCAACTGTTCAATTGAACAATAACGTAACGGAGAGTGGTGGTATGGCCCTGTTGATTTTTGTTGGTATTTTTGTAGCGATTTTCTTCATTTTTTCTGACGAGATCAAGACTGTCAAGGAGCGTGACCCCGCGGCCAGCAGTGCCTTGGAAGTGCTCTTGTTTTATCCGGGATTGCATGCCCTGGTGTTTTACCGCATCAGCCACAAGCTTTGGTCCTGGAAGGTCCCGATCCTTCCCCGATGGCTTTCGCAGACAGCACGGTTTTTTACCGGTATTGAAATCCATCCCGGTGCTCAGATCGGTAAAAGTTTTTTCATTGATCACGGCATGGGGGTGGTTATCGGAGAGACAGCCATTGTCGGGGACAATGTGCTTTTATACCAGGGTGTGACGCTTGGTGGAACAGGCAAGGAAACAGGCAAGCGCCATCCGACCTTGGGGAATCAAGTGGTGGTTGGTGCCGGAGCCAAGATCCTGGGCAATATCACCATCGGCGATAATGCGTATATTGGCGCCAATGCGGTGGTGATCAAGAATGTGCCGCCCAATTCCACGGTCGTTGGCATTCCCGGACGCATCACCAAGCAGGAAGGCCGTAAGATTGACATGGAACTAGACCATATGCATGTCAGCGATCCGGTCATGGAAAATATATCAAGGCTGCTCGGACGCATCAAGACTCTGGAAGCCAAAACAGGCTGCGAAGCGCCCAAGGGCGAGAGTGATGTAGATTTTACTATATAACACCTATGCCCATACAAATTTACAATTCATTAAGCGGTAAAAAAGAAGACTTCATTCCCCTCATAGGCAATGATGTCAAGATGTACACCTGCGGGATTACAGTGTATGACCGTTCCCACATCGGTCATGCGCGCAGCTTGTATGTCTTTAATGTGATCCGCAGTTACTTAAAATTCCGCGGGTTTAATGTTACTTTTGTCCGTAATATCACAGATATCGATGATAAGATCATTGACCGCGCCAACGCAACCAAACGCAACGCCAAGGATGTCAGCGAAGAACAGATCCGTTATTATGAACAGGATCTAAAAGCCTTAAATATTCCACCGGGAGATGTGGAGCCCAAGGCCACGGACAATATCCCGGAGATGATTCTTCATATCCAAGGGCTGATTGATAAAGGCTTTGCGTACTCAATAGCCGGCGCGGATGTGTATTTTGACGTGCGCAAATTCAAAGATTACGGCAAGCTCTCCGGCCAGAGCATCGATAAGATGCACGAGGCCGTGCGCATCGAAAAAGATTCCCAAAAGCGCGATCCTTTGGATTTTGTTTTATGGAAATCATCAAAGCCTGGCGAACCCAGCTGGGAAAGCCCTTGGGGCCTTGGACGCCCCGGCTGGCATATTGAATGCTCCTGCATGAGCATGAAGCATCTGCATACGCAGACCCTGGACATTCACGCGGGGGGCCGCGATTTGATTTTTCCACACCATGAAAATGAGATCGCCCAGTCTGAAGCTTTAACAGGGGTTACTTTCGCAAAATACTGGATCCATCACGGCCTTTTGACCATCAATGGGCAGAAAATGTCCAAATCATCAGGGAATTTTATCACCATCGAGGAGGCCTTGGCCAAATACAGCGTCGATGAGATTAAAATGTTCTTTTTATTCTCGCATTATGGCAGCAATATCGATTTCTCTGAAGAGAAAATCCTGGAGGCCCGTAAGGCGCTTAACAAATTCGACGTCCTTTTTTATAGGGCCTCAGGCCTTTTGAAGGAAAAACATATTGAACCCGTGCAAGCGGGCTTTATCAGCAAATACAAGCATGAATTTATCGAAGCCATGGACGATGATTTCAATACCCCCAAAGCCCTGGCCGCTTTGTTTAACCTGATCAATGACACGAATATGTACATCGACCAAAACAGCGATGACCCGAATTATTTGGGCGTTATCTATCACGCGGTCGATATTTTAGAAAATTTGGCACGTAACATATTTGGATTATTCTTGCAGGAGAAGGACAAGGAATTGACAGCAGATCTAAAGGCCTTGCTTGAGGAACGCGCCCAAGCCCGGGAACTCAAGAATTTCAAACGTTCTGATGAATTGCGCGTTATACTGAAGGAAAAAGGCGTCACTGTAGAAGACGGCAAAAACGGCCAAAGCTGGAGATGGATTTGATAATAAAAAAGGCCGCGATGAACGCGGCCTAATGGATAATGCACTTCCCTCACTAAGGTAGTTTAAGTATATCAGAAGTACTGTTCTTTTCAAGAAAAATATGGTCTTAAGAAAGTCCCTTACTTTCATTCTTAAGGCCTTTAACGCCCCAGGCGGGACTCGAACCCGCATCATTTCCTTAGTGAAGGGAAAGCATTATCCAGTTATGCTACCGGGGCGTTAAATTGATTAATAATTATATCAATAATTGATAATATATCAATATTTATTTATGAACGGAAAGTTTATTACATTTGAAGGATCAGAAGGCTCCGGCAAAAGCACGCAGGCGGCTCTTGTATTAGAGTATTTGAAATCTAGAAAACTTCCCGTCATACTTTTGCGAGAGCCAGGCGGTGTCAAAATTTCGGAAAACATTCGTAAACTCCTTCTTGATGTGAACAATGCCGGCATGGGGGATGAATGCGAGACTTTACTTTATATGGCCGCGCGTGCTCAAATGGTCAAGGAAGTTTTAGAGCCGCAATTAAAATCCGGGAAGGTCATCTTGTGTGATCGCTTTTTGGATTCCACCATTGCTTATCAAGGGTATGGTAACGGGATTGACGTTAAGATTATCGAGCAATTAGGTTTTTTTGCAACCAAAGGAATAGGGCCTGACCTGACCATCCTTTTTGATATTAAGCCTGAAAAGGGGTTAAGCCGCGCTGGGGAAAAAAAAGACCGTATTGAATCGCGCTCTTTGGATTATCATAATCGTGTCCGCAACGGGTATTTGGAATTGAGCAAAGAATACCCCGCGCGAATTAAGGTCATTAAGGTAGATGCTGACAAAGAAGAAATCTTTAAAAGGATCAAACACTATATCGACATTCTATTAAACATATGATAAACACAGCACAAATCAACACAGCTGCCATGCAGCGCTTTAACCGCCTTATCGCCAATCACCGCCTGGCCCACGCCTATTTGTTGGTAGGCCCGCAGGATTCCGGCAAAACCCAGACAGCTTTGACCCTGGCCCAACTGGTCAATTGTGAAGGCGAAAACGAAAGGCCTTGCGGGCAATGCGCGCCGTGCCGGAAAATCGCTTCCGGCAATCATCCGGATGTGCATGTCTTGGGGAATGATGCGATGGACAGTATCAAAATCGAGGAAATCCGTTTTCTTTTAAGCCGGGCCCATTTGATGGCCTATGAGGCCAGGACAAAGGTTTTTATCATCCGCAATATTGAGTTGATGACCCTGGAAGCGGCCAACGCCTTGCTTAAAACATTGGAAGAACCAGCGGCCAATACCTTGATGATTTTAACGACGAGCATTCCTGAGGCCAATTTGGATACGATTAAATCGCGATGTCATACGGTCCAATTTTTTCCTTCTGCGGTCAATCGTATCGCCGAAGTTCTCTCCGGTGAAGGCATTAATGCCCAGGACGCCCGTTTTTTGGCTGTTTATGCAGAAGGTTGTTTAGGCATGACGCGCAAATTAATTAAGCAGGAGCTTATCCCCCGAAGACGCAAGGTCTTGGATGAAATGCTTTTTAATCGGAATAATGACAGTTTCCTTAAAGAATTGTCAGCGGATACCCAAGAGACAACCGAAGCCTTGCGGCTTCTATTGAGTTTCTTTTGCGATGTACTGTTGTTCAAGGGGGGAGTTGCGCCATCAAAATTAGTGCATCAGGACAGTTTAAAAGAAGTGGAAAAATTTGCCGCGCGGGGCCTTGAAGATTTGAGTTTAATAATCCGGCAAATCGTGCAAACAAAACAACTCGTGGACGAAAAATTGAATGTCAAAATGTCCTTGAGCTTATTGAGGGAACATATATGGGTCAATTAGTGCAGATAAAATTGGGAGAATACCGTCCAGTGGTCTGGATGGATGCTAATAATGTAGCGGTGCATCGTCATGACATGGTGATTTTAGAAGTTGAACGCAATCTGGAGTTTGGCAAGGTCATCTCAGATCCTGACAAGGCCTG
>Ga0206950_1049_pt1 | contig 29000 bp, 27 predicted proteins | sample Alteio_BWOrgHeat_41_FD_152954 | JGI IMG/M metagenome (GOLD analysis project Ga0206950, IMG submission 152954) | Enriched cells from forest soil in Barre Woods Harvard Forest LTER site, Petersham, Massachusetts, United States -... | ecosystem: Environmental > Terrestrial > Soil > Temperate forest >... | reverse complement strand
AATAGGGTTCCAATGAATTAAATTTTCTGGATGACTATCCAGAATGATTTCATCTGTTTGTATACCTGATTTCATGTGTATTCTCCTTGAATTCAAAAGGTTGATCAATCTCTATTATTTGAAAAAAAATGAGGGTTGTCTATTAGGGAAATCCCTCTTGGCAAATATCAGGGATATTTAACAGCGAGAGATACTAAGCGATATAATTTTAGCTGATTAAAATATGAAGAGAAGAGAGAATCATCTTTCCCAATCGATCCCAATCGATTATATTTTACATTTAAAATTGTTCTTCTAATGGTGAGGGTACTGTTGTTTGAGTCCGATCTGTTTCTTTTTTGTTAATTTTTCCTTTGATAAAATTAGAAGCTTCATCAGAAGACAGGGTGAAAATATTCGGATGAGTACGAAAAAAACTCATGAATTCTGTAGGAGATTGATAATAAAGTTCTACTAGTGAGTTCGTAGTATTTTTTTCAGGCTCAAAAATTTTGTGCTCTGAAGATGCCGAATATATTTCAAAAAATTCTAATGCGTCTTTAGAAGACATAGAAGCTAGGAGCTGAGCTAAAGGACGCGGTGTTTGAAAATGTTGCCAGTCAATTGGGGAAGTCCATGTTCCTCCCCATACAAAAAAACCATTTTTTTCAAAAATATTCTTCACGCTTTCAGCCATACCAATTTTTTGATTAGCGCGATTAATATAGTTTTTCCCCTCTGCGGGAAGAATTTTTGTCAAGCAACCTTCTTTCTCATCAAATGAAATATATGGATTTTGTACGGGATTTATGTCAATAGCTAGTCCATAAGAGTGAATTGAAGGAAGACTACCACCTGTAATTTCACGACAATTAAAGGCGGAGGTATTGTTATCGGCCATGGAAGCCTCATCGCTACCTTTATAGTATTCAATAGGATTAGCCTTAGCAATTGGAAATTTAATAGCATGCAATTCTTTAAATATTTTTAGAATCCTATTGGCTGATGCATCCATGACAACAATTTGACCTTCATTTTTTTCTTTTCCTTCAAAGTCATAATAAGAAAATTTGATAAGTCTTAACCTATCTACAGGTATCGGACATCCCTCTTTCCATGTTTTAAATTCTTTTATCTCTGTTTTAAGGTTATCTGGAATTTGTTGTACTTCGAATGTTTCACTCTTGGCTGTTGGTGTAAAAATTACTAAGCTTAAACCAATTATAAAATTTGATATAAATGTCATTTTTGTCCTTAGTCTCTTTGCCATGGCAATTTTCCTTTTAAACAACACTACAAGAAATCAAAATTTTACTACAGTGACCTATTATTCATAAGGAGAATTATTTTTGTCAAGTAGGGTTATCCCTAGCGACAGGGGAAAGCCAATGTAACGAGCAATACAGTATTTTAGGATATTGTGTTCCTGAAAAATTTGAGTAATAAAATGCCTGAATTACCTGAAGTAGAAACAGTTTGTCGAGGGATTTGCCGCCCGTTGGTTAATTCTAAAATTAAAAGCATTGTTGTGCGGCAGAGGTTAAAGGATTTTATTGCTATCAACCATTGATTCATGTTAGGATCAAGCAAAGGATGACAGTTTTTTGTGCTGACTGTCAGGGATAGATCTAGCGGCTTCTCGGGTAAGTGCTCTGCTGAAAAACTTGAGCAATGCTGGGGAAAAGTGGTTTAACGAGGCCTTCGTGCAAATGTAGGAGGAATAATCGATGCTCACTAATAACACATTTAATACCGAATTTAAATCCAAGAATTTTGAGGAGAGAAAAGGCCAAGCTGTTCAATTTTTAGTTCTGCATTATACGGCGGTTCCTTTGGCTACAACTTTGGGTATTTTTACAAATAATGCTGAACTTGCTAAAATTGACGCTAACTTCTTTGCGGGTATGAGAACTGATCGGACTATCAGTGAAATGCTACTGTGTGAAAAGGAAGTGAGTGCCCATTATCTTAACTCGGAAGCAGGTGAAGTTTATCAATTGGTTGATGAAGAATTTGCTGCGCGCCATGCAGGGGCTTCTTATTGGAATGGTGTCAAAGATATTAATGGCCATTCCATTGGCATTGAACATGAAAATATAGGATATGACTGGTTAGCCAAATTCCCACAAGATCGCGGCTTGAAAATAGAGGGATCGGAAAAGACTTGGTGCAAGTTTACAGAACCACAAATTAAAAAAACAATTGAATTATGCCGAGAAATTATTAAAAGATATGGAATAAAGCCTTACAATGTGATAGGACACAGTGACATTGCCTGCGGTAGGAAATCCGATCCAGGTCCATTATTTCCCTGGAAACAATTAATGGAAGCTGGGGTTGGAATCTGGTATGACATGACAGAATCCACACTTAAAACTATGCCAGAAAACGCTATTCGCTGGATGCAAGAAAAGTTATCTGAATTTGGTTATAATTGTCCTGTTACTGGTGAAAAAGATGATATAACTTGCTCTACTATCAAATCTTTTCAAATGCATTTTAGGCAGAATAATATCGATGGCAATATTGATTTAGAATGTATCAAAATACTAGATAGTCTTTGCCAGCGGAAGCAAACGTTTGAACTTGCTGCTGCATTAGAAAATGCGTGCAATAATACCAAAAAATTGGCTGATGAAAAAAAGACTTTACCTTTAGAAAATATGGAACCTCAATCCACGTGCTTGGGATTCCGGCCACAACAAAACAACATAACAAACAACAAAGCCTCTATTAATACAAACACTGACAACTTGCATCTGGAAAACTCTGAACCCGAATCAGCGTCTTCGCTAGGGTTCCAACTACAGAAAGACACAGTAAACAATTTATTTTTTTAAATTTTTAGGGTATTGTCTATATGAACATTTATCTTTATTTAATTATAATATAAAAACTTAACTGATGAAAAGGAAGCGAGATATATCTTTAGTTAAGAGGTGTTTATGAGTCATTATTGTATTGTTGTGCCAGACTATTATAAATTAAAAAACATCTTGAAGATGCTGCACAAGCTCGGCGTTCAAAGGGAAAACATGCGTTTAACTATTGAAAACGAAAACCATAGAGATATGGCTCAAATGTTAGATAAAAATGTTTTTAAAACAACAGATTTATTAAATTCATTGGTGCGTGGTGCTATTATAGGCGGTATTATTGGATTCATAACAGGGCTATTGATTAAACATCAATTTTACAGCTATTTTTTTTCTGAGACAAATATAGTATTAACTATTTCCATTTTTGGGCTAGTATTTGGTGCTTGGACAAGTTCCTTAATTGGTATTTCCGTACCAAATGCGGAAGTCAAAAAGTTTGAACGTGCCTTAGATAAGGGTGCAATTCTATTGTGGATAGAAGCATTTGGAATAGAAAAACCAGAGCTGCTAGGTTCGCTTAAATTTCGATATCCAGATATCATTGTGATTAATAAGTAAAACTCAAAATTGACATTTTATGTAAAGTGCTTTAAACTAAGCGGATTCTGTTTTATGAAGTGAAATGGTAAAAAAGAAGAGAAGTGATTAAAGGGTCAAATTTGAATATCAATATCTTATCCATGTCCATGTTTGATTGCTACGTTAACTTATGATAAAACGACTGACACATTCTTTTTTTAATCAATCAACTCTATTAGTTGCAGAACAGTTATTGGGAAAAGTTTTGGTATTTAAGAATCATCAAGGTATTATTACCGAAACTGAAGCTTATATGGGATTTGATGATCCTGCTTCTCATGCATTTAGAGGCGAAACTCCTCGCACAAAAATGATGTTTGGAAAAGCTGGATATTCCTATGTTTATTTAATTTATGGCATGTATCATTGTTTAAATGTTGTAACAGAAAAAGAAGGTTTTCCAGCCGCCGTTCTGATTAGGGGGATACAATTATTAGATGATAATAACCAACCAAGTTTATACCTAGATGGCCCGGGAAAGATTTGTCGTTATATGGGAATTACCAAAGAACATCATGGAATTAATGTAGCAAATAGCGAGATATTATATCTTGGTTGTATCAATAAAAAATATCACTGTTCTAAAACTCCTAGAATTGGAATTAAAGTTGGTACTGATAAGCTTTGGAGATTTTTAGCAAAGTATTGACGAAAGCGCACACTATTTCTTTTTTTTATCTTCTTTATCTCCGTAACGATTCGATAACTTTCTAGCAATATTATTGATTGACCGCACATTCTCATTACTGAATATTTTACTTAATTGATCGGCCACATGATTTGCTTTTTCCAATAGTCTTGGCAAACCATTCGAAATAGCATCAATGCTACTCGGTTTAGCTTGAATCTCGGGAATTTCATTATTTTGTGCTTTTAGCAAAGGAGTATCATGACTACCCCCACTCAGTTCAATATATATCTCTCCAGTGATGCCGTAGAGTTTTAATGTGGCTGTTGTATCGGTTTTAATGGGAGTAGATTTCAGAACACGAACATCTACTTGAATCAGTTTTGAATCTTTTGAATCGATGCTAATTTTTTCTACAGCGCCAATGTCAACGCCCCGAAACTTGACAGCGCTTTCTTTATTCAAACCACTGACTGATTCGGCGAAGCGTATGCGATAATGATTATAGTCGCTTTTACTAGCGGAAGTAAGCCATAGGGTAAAACCAATACCCATCAGAATTATGGTAATAACAAATAAGCCAACTAGAAAATAATTTTTATCGGTTTCCATCTTCACCTCCAGCATAATGTTTAGCAGCTACTAATGCACCTTGGCCTCGAGGTCCATGAAAAAATTCTTGAATCCATGGATGATGTCGTTTTAGTAGTTTGGGTAGCGTATCTATGATAATTGTGTTATCCACCAACACAGCAACACGGTTGCAGATCGTAACTAAAGTATTTAGATCATGTGTGACCATTACTACCGTGACCTGTAAGCTGTGGTTAAGATGAGATATCAATTTATCAAATCCATTGGCATTAATGGGATCTAAGCCGGAAGTCGGCTCGTCTAAAAAGAGAATTAATGGATCCATGGTAAGTGTTCGTGCTAAAGCAACCCGTTTAGCCATTCCTCCGGATAATTCCGTAGGATATTTAGTAGCTGTTTCCAGTTCCATCCCTACCAGTGCCAGTTTAAGCTCGGCCAATCTAGTCTGTTCATCTTCATTCAATGAAGTATATTCTCGTAGTGGAAGCGTGATATTCTGCTCAACGTTTAGGGACGAGAATAGAGCCCCTTCTTGAAATAATACACCTAGAAGCGAGGCGGACTCGAAAGATGTAAGACTATCTATAGGTTTGTCGTTGATTAGCACCTTACCCTTATTGGGTTTATGTAACCCCGCCATAGTTTTCAGTAGTACAGATTTTCCTGAGCCAGAACTGCCTGCAATGCCTAATATTTCTCCGCGTACTACATCTAAGCTTATTCCTTTATGGACCATTTTTTTACCAAAACGATTAACAATATTTTTCACTGACAAAATAATATCTTCTTTTTTATGTTTGGTTGTCATAATCCTACCTTCTGAAAATAGATAGAAAATAATCCATCTAATATAAGTATTAGAAAGATTGATTTAACAACAGAGATAGTTGTTTCCCTGCCGACACTTATCGACGAACCAGATACTTTTAGTCCATGCATACAACCTACTTCAGCGATGACAAATGCGAATACGGGGGCCTTAATCATTCCTACTAAAAAATCCTTCCAAGTAACAGCGTGATGTGCGCGTTCGAGATATTCCGGTAGAGCCATATCTATAAGCGATAGCGATATCAGTGCGCCACCGAACAAGCCCATGATATCGGCTAGTAGCGTGAGTAATGGCAGTACAACTACCAAAGCGACGAGGCGAGGCAATATTAATAATTCAAATGGATCGAAACCAAGTGAACGCAATGCATCAACCTCTTGACGCACTTTCATAGTGCCTATTTCTGCAGTAAAAGCACTGCCAGAGCGCCCTGCAATCATGATAGCTGTGAGTAACACGCCCATCTCTCGTAACACGGAAATGGCGATTAGATCGACAGTGTACTGTTTCATCCCCAATGGTTTCAATTGTACTTGGCCTTGATAAGCAAGAACAACACTGATGACGAAAGCAATTAAGCTAATAATTGGAATCGCATCAATCCCAATAGCTTCCACATGGTGCATTATAGAAACAAAACGAAAACGAGTTGGATGTTTTAAAGTCTGTACTAACATCAACCAGGATCGTCCCATAAATGAAATCAGTTCAAAAGTAGCAGGCCAGATAGCTATCGTGGCTTTACCAATACGTATGACAGTTCGCACCCAGGACGATAAATGTTTTTTTATAGGTAATTTTCCAAGATTTATCTGGTTTATGAGATCAAAAAGTATTTGATGTTCCGGAGAGAAGTTTTCAAACTTCAACTGTTGTTTCATACTATTATGTAGATTGTATAAAAAGAATGCCCCAGCAGTATCAAAGCGTGTCAATTCAGATAAATCAATGATTGTTACTTTGCTACCTGCGATATGCAGTTTTTTTAATATTTCTTTTGCTTGTTGAAAATGATGCAAGTCTAAGGGGCCGTATATACGAATTCGGTTGTGGTCTTGTTCAATGCGCAATTCCAAATGCGACACTGTTTACCTCTTGATATTAACCCATGAAATTTATGATATTACTTATTCGTACTCTTCTTCAAAGCTCGTTACAGGTTCTTTTTGAGAACCTCTTGGTTGAGGATTATTCTTATCTAGGTGAGATTTCCCCCCATGCGCTGGTTCTGAAGTTCTTACTTCATCGTTTTGAAATTTCCCGCTAGAATCTTCTTTTTGGCTTTTCTTTATTTCTGGTTGTGGATTCGTAGGAATTTTTTCTTTTAAATTGTCTTTTTCTCGATTCGCTGTGGTTTTTTTTTGCATGTGACTTACTCCTCTAAAAATAAAAAAATCACTTTAACTTTTATTGACAATCTATCATAATTTTAAAAAAAGGTCAAGCTGGTTTAAATTATCAAATCTATTCATAGAAAATATATTTTCAAATATTAGTAAATGGTTTGAAATAAATAAGAAGAGTAAGGAAATAAGTAATGTAAAAGAATAAGAAAGATTTTGGCAAGAAATTTTCTTTGATTAAAATAATATTTGCCCTGTCAGAAGATCTTTTTTGCTCTTGTTCAGCTTCTATTTCTGCTCTTAGCGAAAAAACAAAAAGAGGCAAGAGTTTTTCACAGGCTTTAATCATAGAATAATTAACTAAGTTTAGCATCTTATAAGAGGCTATAACTTTTATCCACTCCCATGAAATGAAAGCACCTATAAGAATTAGAACCGATAATAAAAGCATATCCTGCGTTGCCAATTCAGTTAATTTTAAAGGATGCACAAGAAATGAAGCAAGCAGTGTATTAACACTTAAAAAAATACTATTAGAAGAGTTTCTTCTTTCCTCTGTTTTGTGAGCAGAATCAACTAATAACTTATATTGTTCGAACATTGTTTGCTTATTACTGAATAGAAATTCATTGTTTTTGTGTGTTTTGAGGTTAAAATGAGTATTTTCTAGTTTTTTAGAAATTTTTTCTTGTATGGGTAAAAGTAAATTATCCATATTAAAAACTCCTTACGGTGTGGTTTAATCTAAGCCAGGTTAAATCAAACGCAGCGAACAAGCTACCTAGGTGGAACAAACACCACCAATTTGTTAACACTCCTCTATAACCTAGTACTGTTTTATTTATATACTCGCCTTTTATATTACCAAATTTTCAATAAAATATCAACCATTTTAATCTTTAATAAGATAGGGAAAACCCTGCTACTCAGAATAATTAATTTCTGTTTAAAATGCACTAAGTGAAGTTATTAACGAGAGGAGGTAAGCTATGAACATAAATGATAAATATTTTTTAATAAAATGGGTTCTTTGTTTCTTGTTAGCTTTTAGTAGTGCACAATGGGCCACCTCTAATATTACGGAGTAGTTTAATAACGGGAAGGGAGGGGATCAATCCCAGGCCGATAATGCTGAAAAGTTATCAAGATTTGTGCTTTGTATTAGGGTATTCCCTACATGACAAGAATGTTTTTGTTTAGTATCATTTATTATAGGTTTTTAATAGCGGATGTTAAATGGGGTATATGAATGCAGAAATGCGAATATATCCTGAATGATTCAAATTTTATAGGAGGCCTAAATCATGGTTAGAAGTAGCGTGAATATATCATCTTCTGTTAGCAGCTTAATTTTTCCAAAAAAACTTGATCTTAATGAAACAACTCCTTTTATTTATGTTGCTTGTTTGACTGATAATAATCTTAGGCGATTGCATGGCGTATGGATTGATGCAACTCAAGATGTTAAAGATATTCATGAAGACATCTTAGAAATGTTGGCTAACGATCCTATTGGTGGCGTGGAAAAATGGAATATACGTGCTTTTAAAGGGTTTAAATCTTTTTTGATTTCTGAAAACGAAAGTCTTGAAGACATTTCCCGAAAAGCCAATTTTATTGTTGAACATGGGGAATTAGGGGCAGAACTCGCTTGTTATTATGCTGGTAATTTAGAAGATGCCGAAAGAGCATTGAAGAAAAATTATCGTGGAAGTTATACCAGTGAGCTCGATTATGCAATGAGTGTTTTTAATGATATCTATTTAGACATAGTTCCAGAGCCTGTGAAAGCTTATATTGACTACGAGTTGTTTACGGCCGATTTATTTGCAGAGGATTGTTTTTCTTTGGAAGTTCAAGGAAGAATGCATGTGTTTTCACGTTGTTAAGGTTTGTCCTTTTTATTCTAGTAAGATAAGCTAAAGCTTGTTGGCTTTAGATCTTAGATTAGTGGGATAGAGTGAAACAGTATCAAATCGACATTCTGGTTGATAATCTTCATAAAAAGAGAATTGAGAGTCAAATCTGGGTATCGAGATCTTGTCCTTGTCCAGACCTCACCCCCATACACTTTAACAACTATTTGAAATATAAAGAATTTTTATCAAAGGTGATGAGCGTTCTTTAGGACTTGACGCTTGCTTCTATGTTCTTTAATTTAAATATGTTAGCATAACAAAAAGAGTGGAGGTATTTATGCTACTAAGTGAAAAAAACATATTATTCATTTTAGAGATTCTTAAGAAAAATAATAAAACTATTGTTATCGATGAAGTGCAAATACAACAAATATCTTCGATAATTGAGTTTTCGCTTCAGTTGTTAGCAGATACTTTGCGAGAGTCAGAGGGTTCAAAAAATCCTGGTGGGAAATTTATTAAATTATTACATTTGCTTATTTTTCCTGTTGGAACTAATGAAAAAAGCGCTATAGCAGATAATTTAAACTCGGAACTAACAAATGTAGTGGGATTTGAAGAGAAAAGTTTAAAAGGAAGAATTAGCGAAATTTTAGAATACGGTTGCCCAAATCTAAACAAAATATGTGGTGTAATGCAGATTTTATTACATGTATTTAGAGAAAATCAGGAGAGATATAATATTCCGAAGCTTTCAAAAACATTAAGTTCGAATGAAGCGCGAGATGAACCTACCACTGAAGAAATTAAAGCTGTATTTTTAATATGTATTGAATTAAAAATCATGGAAGTCATTCAAAATCCAAGTGTTTTTTCTGATTTGAGCGTGAATGCCGAAGACCGTCTGATGGGCTTCTGGTTAGCCTGTGAATGTGGTTATACCCCAGTTGTTGAGTTTTTGTTACATCAAGAGGGTATAAAGGAAATAATGAACCAACGGCTAGCACCCGAGAATGCTACGCCTTTTATAATGGCTTGTGAGCGTGGTCATCTAGATATTGTAAAATTATTAAGAAAAGCAGGGGCGGACGTAAGCGCTAAAATGCCAAGTGGCGAGACAGGTTTAGTATTAGCATATCGACAGAACCATCTGCCAGTGGTTTCATTTTTAATGGAAGAAAAAAAGAAACAATTAGACGAAATAACGAATGTTGATACTGGGAGTGGAGAATCGTTCGAAAATAGCTTTTTGCCATCAGGGGGCGTGAATCAGTCTAGCTCGGGGCTGGGGCAACAACAAGAAGATGAAGATGATGTGGATCTTGATTTTAGTGGCTACAGTATTTTATGCAATCTGGTATAAAGTAGGAATTTTTGTATGAAAACAATTGGATTATTAGGTGGAACAGGTTGGGCATCCACCATTGGGTATTATAGATTGATTAATGAAATGGTCGCTTCTCGTTTAGGTGGTTATCATAGTGCAAAAATTTTACTTAAAAGTATTGATTATCATGACATAGCGAGTAGTTACGGTAAGGATGATAATAAAATTAGAGAAATTTTAAAACAAGAATTAAATGGATTAATCGCTTTAAAACCAGATTGTATTATTATCTGTTGTAATAGTTTGCATAAATATTATGATATGATTAAACTCGAACTCCCAACAAAATGTTTGGTATTCCACGCCGTAGAGCTAGTAGCGGATCATCTTTTAAAAAACAATCAGAAAAAAGTATTATTGTTTGCGACTCAATTTACGATGGAAGATGGTTTTTTTTCCAAAATATTAGAAAGGAAAGGAATCGAAGTGATAATCCCAAAAGAAGCCGATCGCAAAGAAATGCAAAAGATTCATGGTGAATTGATGCAAAATAAAGTGACACAAAAAACCAGAGATTATTTTGAATCATTGATTAAAGCACATCAAGCACTGGATGCAGTTGTGTTGGGGTGTACTGAATATCCGCTGGTTGTCGATCAAAACAATTCTATATTACCCATAATAGATCCAGTTGTTTTGCAAGCCACACATGCGGTTGATTTTGCGTTAGATTAGGCTTGATGTTTTCTTTTTGTTGTGCTAGTTTAGTGTTATGATAGTGTTAATTTAGATTATGGAGCATAGTATGAAACAATATCAAATCGGCATTCTGGTTGGTAGTCTTCGCAAAGATTCATTGAATCGTAAGCTTGCCAATGCGATTTCCACACTCACGCCATCGGAGTTTTCATGCAAAATAATAGAAATTGGTTCCTTACCCCTTTACAATCAAGACGACGATTCAAATCAAGCAGAGTCTGTTAAACAATTAAAGAATGAAATTAAGGCTGTGGATGGTCTTATTTTTGTCACGCCAGAATATAACCGATCTATCCCAGGTGTTCTTAAAAATGCAATCGATCATGGATCGCGGCCGTATGGTCAAAGTGCTTGGGCAGGAAAACCCGCTGGGGTCTTAGGGGCATCGGTAGGTACTATGGGTAGTGCAATGGCACAACAACATTTACGCAATATATTGGCGTATTTAGATATTCCAACATTAGGCCAACCGGAAGTGTTTCTGTGTGTTAAAGAAGGCATGTTCGATGGAAATGGTCATCTGAGTAATCCCGATACTCAAAAATTCCTACAAGGTTGGGTCGATCGCTATGTCGCTTGGATAAAAAAAATGGCAGTTTAGATTATCTTTTTTAGATAATATCGTTTATGGCCTTTTAGAAGAAGCGGATCAGGGTCCAAGTGCTAGTTTAAAAACAAAGTGGGATGATCTGATGTCAGAGATGGCCATCAACTCGTTTGATTTAATAAGTTAACATGGTCTTCAATAATTTCAATGAGCAATAGCTTGTCAATAATCGGTGCAACTTGCGAGGGAGATCCCAATTTTCCTGTAGGTTTTAATTCAATTGTTTTATTGGCAATAGACAGTTCAATTTCGTTGGTGCAAACAGGACAATAAATATGTTCACCTGATTGCATATCTCTTCTAATCACAATCACGGGTCCGCACACGGGGCAACTTTTTAATGGAACACCTGGTTCGCTGTGTAAAGCAATATGATCCCAATTACCGGCTTTGCCGAGCTCAATAAATTTAGAGCCAAATTCTTCATCAAATTGTGTACCTAGATTTTTTTGGATAATTTCCAGTGCATCAGAAACTTTTATTCCTGTTCGATAAGGACGATTGCTGGTCATGGCATCGAAGGCATCGGCAATCCCCACAATACGACCAGCGATAGGAATTTCTTTACCTTTCAGGCCTTTGGGGTAGCCTTTACCGTCGATCATTTCATGATGGAGTAAAATAGCATCTTCGATAAGGGCATGTAGGGGATGGCCTGATACTAATTTTGCACCAACTTCTGGATGGATTTTAATAATATTGTATTCATCGGGTGTTAAGCGGTCTTTTTTATTTAAAATATGATCGGGCGTGCTAATTTTACCTAAATCATGTAAAAAAGCACCCAGTGTAATGCGGGTTACCTGAGTTGTTGGTAAATTGAGTGCTTCCGCGAGGTTTTTACTATATTGCGAAACACGCCACAAGTGGCCACCGGTGTAGGGATCTCGTGCTTCTACTAGCAACGACATACGATATAAACTGCCCAATAATTCTTCGTAATATTGTGAAGCGGCAATGGATTTATTTTGGGGTTTCAACCAACGAGCAATTTTTTCGTACACAACCTCCCCCTATTTTTCTATGGAATAGAGAGATTATAGTATAGATATTATTTTGTGGTTAATTGACCCAAAATACGAATAAGGCTTTTTTCATCTTGACTAGGCAATTTCCCAAAAAAATCGGTGTCAATTTGTTCAACCATGGGAATGAGCTCACGGATCAAAGCCTTTCCTTTAGTGGTTAAAGAGACCTGTTTAGCGCGTGAATCCGTTTTATGCATGATGCGATGAACTAATTCTAACGCTACGAGTTGCTTTAAAGACTTTGAAACAGTCATTTTGTCGAGTTTAGACCAATGAATAATCAGCACTTGTGTTGTGTCATGGTTATGCAATTCAAACCAGAGCAGTGTTGCCATAATCACAAACTGAGCGTGTGATATACCATATTTTTCGAGCATTTTTTTAATCAGACGTTGCCAAATCATGGTGGTTTGCCAGAGTAAAAATCCTGGACTATCTTCCGCCTTGCTAAACCCAAAAGGGAGAGTCTTCATTTCCTTTCTCGTGCAAGCTTGACTAGAGCTTCCGTTTCTTCGTGAACTGTGTCAGCAACATGTTTAGCAACCAGTTTAATCCAAAGCCATTTTAGCGGACCTGTTACCACTAGTGTATTGATAATTTTTAAGCCATTAGGCGTTTCTTCCATGGCATGTGTGTCGAACATCTTAGCCCCAAAAAAGGCTGTACAGTCGGTAAATTGAAACCCTTCTTGAACCTCTGTCAGCATAATTTTAAAGGCCCTCATCCCTTTTGGCTTGAGTAAAAAATAGTTGCCAGCCTTAAATGTCCCTTGCAGTTGGCAGGATTCGAGATCGCCATGCCATTTTGGCCAGTTATCTATATCTGTCCATAAAGCCCATATATCTTGCCGTTTAACACCTGTATAAACCTGACTAAAGGTTTTTGTCCACATCTTGTATACCCCTCATTTTTGTATGTAGGTATATTATATATATATTTACTAAATGTCAATAGATTCATTGAAAAGAGGAGTATGGTGGATTTTTGAGCATGGATGATGAAAAATAGGGTGGATTTTTAACCCCGGGAGTCAGGCCTGATTGTTGGTAAGTCATAAAACATAAATTAGGTATTGGGAGCACCATGAAAACCTTTGAAAGTAATATTCTAAACATATATGGCGAGCGTGGTAGAACATGGCTTTCCGAATTGCCCAGGGTGACGGCTGAAGCGACTGAAAGATATGGTTTATCTGGCCTAAAGCCGGTTAGCAATTTAAGTTATCACTATGTGCTTTCTGGATACCAAGATAACCGTCCCATTATTTTAAAACTGGGGATAGATGTAGCCGGATTAAAACACGAAGCAATAACCTTAAAGGCTTTTGCAGGATTTGGTGCTGTTGAAGTGCTTTCCGAAGGTAATGGTGTATTGTTATTAGAACGTGCTGTTCCAGGCAATTCATTGAAATCCTATTTTCCATCCAAAGACGAAGAGGCTATTCAAATTATTTGTGATGTAATGGATCGTTTACATCAGGCCTTATTACCGATGTCAGGATTTTCTCATATTGAAGATTGGTTAATGGTACTTGATAAAGAATGGGATATTCCGGTAGATTATCTACAAAAAGCAAGAACACTTCGTGATGAATTATTAGCAACCTCTACAGAACCTGTTTTATTGCATGGTGATTTACATCAGGACAATGTATTGCAACAAGGGGATGGTTGGCTGGTAATCGATCCTAAGGGTGTGCTTGGTGAACCGGCTTACGAGGTAGCGGCGTTTATTCGAAATCCCATTTCGGAAATATCGTCTATAAAAAACATGAATAATTTGTTTCAAAAAAGAATAGCTAGTTTTGCCAAAACCCTTCGTTTAGATCCCAACCGAATTCAAGATTGGTGTTTTGTACAAGCGATATTGGCTTGGGTGTGGGTGCTGGAAGATGGTAGTGGTGATGCTGCCATCTTTAAACATTTAGCAAAAATTTTAGATAGTTTAGAAAAGTAGTTAACGAGACATCTAATGAGGGCTTGTTGTGGTTCTTTGATTCGAATAACTATTGTTATTACTACTTGTACTGCCACTGGAGCCTACGCCATAGCTGGTAAAATGGGCTGGGGAGTCGCTACCACGAATATCGATGCGTTTAAGGAGTGCTATTTCTAGGTTCATATGACAGATATTTAAGAGGGCCAGTATTCTTTCTTTGGCAAGGTCACCGACGTTATATTTTATTTCTATTAGCGAGCTACTTTCTCCTAGAGGCTTTATTACCAGCGCAAAATTCTGTACTGATAATTTGGAAAGTCCAGTAAAGGAGAGATCAATAGATGTTAATTTTTTTAGTGTTGAAAGGCATCTGAAAAAATCAGTGAGTCCTTCAACACTGAGATTACCCAGCTCGTTCGCAGTTAAATCAACGGATTCTAAATGTTCTAAAGTGGAAAGACCGTTGCACACAGCTGTGAGTCTTTCAGGGGTTAGCTTGCCAAGATTATTACAACTGAAACCAAGGGATTCTAAATTTTTTAGTGTTGCAAGGCTGTTAAAGAAAGCAGTGAGACTTGCGGGCGCTAGGTTGTCAAAATCATTAGAACACGCTTTAACACATTTTAGACCTTCCAGTGCGGAAAGACCTTGACACAAAGTAGTAAATCTTTCAGGTTCTAGGTTACCAAAGCTGTTACCACTGAAATCAATGGATTCTAAATGCTGTAATGCTGCAAGGCTTCTAAAGAAAGCAGTGAGACGTTTGGATGGTAGATTATCAAGATTAGTACCACGCACTCTAATACATTTTAGGCGTTTTAGTGTGGAAAGACTTTCGCACAAAGCAGTGAGTCCTTCAACAGTTAGGTTACCCAGATTGTTAGCACATAAATCAATGGATTCTAAATGTTGTAGTGTGGAAAGACTTTTAAAGAAAGCAGTGAGATTTTTAGGTTCCAGATTATTAAGGCTGTTATCAGTGAAATCAATGTATTTTAAATGTGCTAGTGTTGACAAACCTTCGCACAAAGCAGTGAATCTTTCAGATGTTAAGTTACCAAAGTTGTTACCATCTAAATCAATGGATTCTAAATGTTGTAGTGTGGAAAGACTTTTAAAGAAAGCAGTGAGATTTTTAGGTGCCAGATTATTAAAGCTGTTATCAGTGAAATCAATGTATTTTAAATGTGCTAGTGTTGACAAACCTTCGCACAAAGCAGTGAGGCTTTGGGGATTTAGATTGCCAAGATTATTACGACCTAAATCAATGTGTTTTAAATTTTTTAGTGTTGCAAGGCCGCTGAAGAAGGCAGCGAGACTTTCCGGTGCTAGGTTGCCAAAATTATTATAACGTAAGTTAATGGATTTCAAGTTCGGAAGAGGTAGTTGAGTGAGGCCTGTTATTAAGGTGACAATATTTGCAAAGCTCAATTGAGCAAATGGATACTCTGCTAAAATAAGATGCGTGACCAAGTGCAGGTTTTTTTGTGGGAGAGTCTGGAAAAATTCGGTAACACCAGCAGAATTGAACTTCACGCCTTCGGAGAGGCCACCATGGACATTATTTGAACTAAAAACATAATGCAACTTCTTTGTGAAGTCCTCTTCAATAATAGACTTCTCTCCATTCAGTAGATATAGTGGCATTCTTCATTCCTCATGTGTTAAAAAGTAAGTTCTCTAGGATAGATTAAAGTAGTATTATTGTCAACGATTGTTATCGATGAACGTATCATTTAAGGTATTCAAAAAGGTGTAGAATCACGATCCGAGAACCCTTTATTCGGGAATAAATCCGCCCACTTGCGCATTCCAAAGTTTTTGATACATCCCGCCTTTTTCTAACAAATCTAAGTGTTTGCCATCTTCTATAATTTTCCCTTGATGGAACACCAAAATTCTATCCATATGCAATAAAGTTGCTAATCGATGTGCAATGACAACAGTTGTTTTATCTTGCATGATTGCTGTTAAAGTCGATTTAATAATATTTTCGGTGATCGAATCTAAAGCAGAAGTTGCTTCATCCAGTAACAAGATGGGGGCATTTTTTAAAATAGCCCTTGCAATTGCAATCCTTTGTCGTTGTCCCCCAGAGAGTTTAATCCCTCGCTCACCCACGATGGCCTGATACCCTTGTGGTAAAGTGGTTATAAATTCATGCGCATGTGCTTTTTGCGATGCTTCTATCACAGCATTATCACTAGAATCTAGCCGACCATATCGAATGTTTTCCATCAATGTTCGGTGAAAGAGAATGGGATCTTGTGAAATGACTGAAATAGAATGGTGCAAAGAGTCTTGGGTAACGTCACTAATGTTTTGATTATCGATTAGAATCTGACCAGAGCTGACTTCAAACAATCTTAAAATAAGATTTACAAAAGTTGATTTTCCACTCCCTGAATAACCCACAAGCCCTACTTTCTCCCCTGCATGAAGCGTAATAGATTTATCGCTAAAAAGTGGTTCTGAATTTTCATATTGAAAATGAACTTTTTGAAAGCAGATTTCACCGCGAGTGACTTTTAGATGTGTGGCATTCGGGCGATCGGTTATTTCATGTTCTTTGTTTAATAAGGCCAAGCCTTGGCTAACCATTCCATACACTTCCGAAAATTTGGAAATCCCTTGGGCCAAGTTCCACATGATGTCGGAAAAAGCCAGTGTTAAGGTAAAAACCAGGGCAAAATCACCGACTGTAATATGCTGTGATTGTACCCCATAGATTAAAACTAATAGGCACCCGCTTAACATGGCCGAAGTCGATAACCCTTGTAAGGTCATTAATTTCAACAAAAAAAACCTCAATTTTTGATCTCGTTTCACAACCTCGGTCATGTGATGGCTTAATAGGGTTTGTTCATAAGCATTGCTTGAAAATAATTTGACATTGAGAATATTGGAAAATCTATCGACAATTTTTCCCATCATGCGACTATGCGAGTCTGATAGTGAATGAGATAAAAGAGCCGCCTTTTTACCCGCAAAAAAACTTAGGGTAAAGAGCGATAAAGACCAACCCAGTAAGATAAGCGATAACCAAGGGTTGACCAACATTAAGGTTCCACAAGCAACGAATAATGCTAAGAAATGGCTAAAAAATCGATCGATGTACAGTTCTAAAATTTCAGCAGTTCCTTTAGATAAATTTTTAATTTTATCGGATAGTCCTCCGGCAAATTGGTTTTGGAAAAAAGCATAGGAATGATGGCTTACCATATCGGTTGCTTGTTCAATGATATTAGCTTTTAGCTTTGGATAAAAATTAAGAGAGACAAAATCATAGAATCTGAAATTGAGCGTAAACGCAATAGAGATAATAATATACAGTATAACTGGGATAAGAACATTCGGGAGAGAGGGATCGATACTCACACGGTCTAAGATTAATTTAATGACATAAGGTTGTAGGGAAATATGTATTGCCCAATAGCACCCCACAAATATAAGGCCAAACAATTGCCAACGAAAAGGCCGTACCGATTTAAAAATAAAAGTAGTGATAGACATTTTGGGACGATTGGTGAATGTCTTCATATAAAATCCATTTTATTTATTTTTTCCTTATTGTGATGAGGAATAGGCAGAAGATGAAGACGAAGAACTAGCATATTTTCGGGTTGTTTTGTTGTCTAGATGTGCTTCCGCTTGATATTGATCAGGCCATAGTTGGTAAGGTGCGATACCAATTCGGTGGAAAAAATCTTTATAATGACTTAAGATTTCGGGGCTGCAAAATCGTTGGTTTTGAGTATGGTAATGCATTTTAAAAGTGGTTTCTTTTGCGGTTTTCTTTTCACAATCAGTATTCGGGATTAAACCAACTTTATTAGAATAAGAGACTTGTCGCCTAACGGCTTCGCGTTTATTATCGACTGTTCCGCCAATCGCTCGAATAATATTATGTAATTCTTTTTCTTCTATTTTTGCATTTTTTAAACTTTTGTTAAAAAACAATTCTTCTAGTACATTTTTTTTGTTTTCTAATTTTTGTGCGAGTTTAATATTGGGGGTAGGTGTATTATTTTCTACAAGTTGTGAAGAGGTATTGTTAGTTTGTGCTTTGTGTTTTTTCTTTGCATCATAATCTTTGTTATAGTAGGAAGAGGGTTCATTGTTTGAGTTTGAGGTGCTTGGCAACCAAGTGGTTTCTGGAATTGTGGTGGTCGTGGTGGTAGAAGTGACAGTATTTGTGGGTTGTACTGAATCAAAATGAGCTTTAACCGTAGTTGTTCTTTCATCTAAAGTGAGCGCAGCTAAAGTGGGGGAATGTTTTTCATTTGATTGGGCATTAGCATTAGTTGTTATAGCGTCTATATTCGTGCTTGAAGATGAAGATGAAGATGAAGATGAAGATGAAGATGAAGATGAAGCGGTAATTATCGGGGTCGCTTCCAATTTTACAGGTACGACGGAAGATTTTTGGCTCTCTAAAAACCGTTTATTAGCTTCTTCATAAGTGCGAGATACAAAATAAAAGCACTCTCGCTCTATTTCAAGATCCGAAGGTTCTTGTGTAGAAGCCGCCATGAGTGCAGCGCCTACTGATACCATGAAGTCACCAGATTTTATTTTTTTTCGTGTCTCAATATCTTGTATGCCAAGAGTGTCTTTTCCAGAAACGTAAATCTTTTTCAGAATTTCAAGCTTTGTATCACAAATAAGTTTTAAATAATCGAAAAGCCTGGATGTATAATCTGGTTTATCTGATTTTGGATTGTACGTGAGGGTATTATATTTTTCATAGTCTTTTTGAAATTGGCTAATATGCGGTTTGGTCATATCATATAGTTCTTGTACAGGATCCCTTGTTTGGCTGAGTATATATTCTGGGACTATAACTCCTTGTTGTTCTAGTTTTTTGTAATGCCCATCAATTCTACATAAAGAAGACCGTGAAATTTCATACAAATCATCCAATATTTTTTGTTGATTAACTTCACTTTTGATTCTTTCTAACAATTTTTCAAAGAATAATTTTTCTTGTAAAGCGTCCATTTGGGCGACTTCTTGGACTAGCCCTTTCGAATCGGCCATTCCAAATGTTGTTAAAGTAAAGTAAAAACTATTTTCGGGATATTCCTCATAAGTTCTTAGAATAGTATTGTTATAAGCGTAATTGGCTTCAACAATTTTAATGAGCGCATTCCAGACTTCTGTAGGAAGTGTGGTTTGGATATTTTTTGAGATAGGTGGTAACAATGCTCGCGAGATAACGATGGAACCCGGCTCTATTTGTGAAAGCATGTGTATTTCCCCTTAATTGATAGATTTTTTAATTTAACTCATGTGATTTTGCACACCGTAACATAATTTTTAGTGATGTGTCAAACCTGTAAATTGTTCATGTTCTACCCCCTGTGTGCCGATATAACTGGCATGATAGAGAATAATCGTGGTAGGACATACAAAGACTTAATTAAAACGAAACCCCAATCTACGCAAAGAACTGGTATGATGGGCAAGATCGTTGAATATTGTAGTTATGCTATTCATGTTCCGGTAATAGGTCGACTTTTATGTCAATCCTTTGATGTAGTGAGTTTCGCTCTAGGTCGTTATCGGCGTAAAGGGGATTATGGGCGATTATATGGATTGTTGCTGAATTGTTTGTCTGGTTCGGCTTTTAGAGGAAAGCATGCGCATCACTGGTGGTATTTTATGCGGTTTGCGGTAGCGGTGGTACAAGAACGGCAGATCAATTGGATGATTCGAGATGTTGTGCTGGAAGATAATTTAACATTACTCGGAAATCTGGGGCCTCGCCCTTTGCAGGGCTACGATGTTGCTTATGCCTTTGTGGGGTACTCCCTTTGGCTATTCGAGCGGGGGGATGTCTGGGCAGCCATTAGTATGATTAAGATTGCCGAGCAGGCGGATGTTACTTGGGGATATCCAGAATATTTGCATGGCTGGTATGGACTTTTTACGAGTGGTGTTAATTCAGTAGAGCATTTTTCTCGGGCTGTGCAAATAGATTGGAGTTTTTTACAGCGAATGAAGCACGATAAAACTTGTCGAGAACATCCAGAAGTTTTGCATGAAGTGCAACGGAGATCGTTGGTTGCTAAATGAAAGATGTATTTTTAGAAAGATTCAATGCTCTGAAGAATAGCCAGTGGGTGTCCTGTTTATCGGGTATCACACGTGGGATCGAAAAAGAATCCTTAAGAGTCAATCAACATAAAGGGATTGCTAAAACAGCACATCCTTTGAATCTTGGCGCGAGTTTAACGCATCCTTTTATTACGACGGATTATTCGGAGGCCTTATTAGAATTTGTGACACCACCCACCGATAATATTGAAAAACCTTTGAACGACTTAAGAGAATTGCATCAATATACCCATCATATTTTATCCAATGAAGTGTTGTGGGCAGGCAGTATGCCTTGTTTACTACCGAAAAGAGATGAGGACATTCCCATTGCCCAATATGGAACTTCTAATATTGGATTGATGAAAAATATTTATAGGCGTGGATTGGGATATCGTTATGGCCGAAAGATGCAAACTATTTCGGGTATTCATTATAATTTTTCTTTGCCGATGTTGTTTTGGGAAAATTATCATCAATTATTAGAAAGTAATCAAGATTTGAATACTTTTATTTCAGAACAATATTTAGGGATTGTTCGCAATAGTTTAAGATTAAGCTGGATTTTCCCCTTGCTATTGGGTGCTTCTCCCGCGATAGATCGATCGTTTTTCAATGACATTCCTTCCGATCTCATTTTAAAAAATAATACATTAATTGGTAATGAAGCGACTTCTTTACGGTTAAGCGATTTTGGCTATCATAATAAAGCACAGTCTCAGATGACTGTTTCTTATAATTCATTGTCTGAATTTATTGGGAGCATGCAACGCTGTGTACACACTAGCGTTCCAGAATATGAAAAAATAGGGGTTAAAGTTTCAGGGGAATATCGTCAATTAAGCGATTGTTTTTTCCAAGTGGAAGATGAACATTATGGGTTAATCAGACCTAAGCGAGTGGCTTTACCAGAAGAACGTATGTTAAAAGCGGTGATGCATCAAGGCATTGAATATTTAGAAGTGCGTGCGATTGATAATAATCCCTTTAGCCCAATTGGGATTGAACCAGAGACGATTTATGTGCTAGATGCTTTTTTATTGATGTGCTTATTATTAGATAGTCCGGTTTTGCTAGAGATGGAAAATAAGCAGATTAGAGAAAATTTCTTAAAGATTGTAAAAGAGGGGCGAGGGTTGGCATTGGCTTTAGGGAACCCTTTGATGAGATCCTTAAAGGCTTCGGCAACACTCTTAGATAACGCTTATCAATGCACACTTTTTAGTGAGGCCTGTGAAAACGCCAGAAAGCGGGTATTAGAAGGGGAGCTTCCTTCTCAAAAAGTGGCTTCTGCCTTGGCTGAATACGACGGCTCTTATATCGATTTTACTTGGGATTGGTCTTTAAAGCATCACGACTATTTTTTAAGAAATCCGCTTGACTCTAGTCGAATGGATTATTATCATAGACTGTCGATGGATTCTTTGGCAGCAGCGAAACGTTATGAGGCAGATCACACCATCTCATTTGATGCCTATTTAAAGCAATATCTCAGCGAATAAAGGAGTCATATCATGAAAAAATGGGTATTCTCTAGGGTTAGTAGCCTTTTGTTTGGATTATTGCCGAGTATTGTTTTTGCTTCGGAAAAGAGTTCTGTGGGCAGCATTGCACTCGATTTAATGGGTCCTGCCAATATGATTACCAAACTCGTGCATCTGGTTTGTATTATTGTGGGTTTTATTTTGTTATTTGTGGCTTTTTCACAATTTAAAGCCAATCGTTTTAATGCCAAATTTATTCCATTAGAACGTCCGATTATCATTACGGTATTGGCTGTGATACTGATTGGTATTCCTTTTTACGGTAAAATCTTTCATCCCACCGGTGGTATCCATGACGAAGCAGCTATCAGGGGCATTTATACAAACGATCCTGATGCGCCACTCACCGATGAATGGGGCGATGATTACGATCATTAATCAGCAGTGAATTTTTCTTTAATTTCTACAACAGTATTTTCTTCTCTCATCTTATCAAGAATGGCTTTAGTGGTATATCTTTGTGCAGGATCGCCGTGCCAACAAAAAAAGAGTGCGTCTTGAAAACTAGCGGGTGTATCGGCAGGAATAGGGGCACGGTTTTCAGGCTTAGTAATATATTTCGAAAAAGTTGGAATATTTTTAAAAATTTTATAAGGTACGTCTCGCGTAATGATTTCATATAAGACCGTACCAAAAGCATAGGTATCTGTTTTTTTGTTATAAGTAATAGTTTCATTATTTGAAAAATTAATTAAAATTTCGGGTGCTAGATTAATAGGTGTTCCAGTGAGGACATCTTCAACTTCGGTATCCATTTTTATTTCTGCCGCCAACCCAAAATCAATTAATTTAGCAATAGGGGGAGACCCAGTTAACATGATATTTTCGGTTTTTAGGTCCCGATGAAGAATGTTATTTTCATGAAGAAAATGTAGCCCTAAAGCGGTTTGCATGGTGAATCGATAGCGGTCTAACCAATCAAGTGTTTTTGTCTCTTTTTGAATGATGAGTAGATCATACAGTGAGCCGCCGTTCATGTATTCCATAACGATCATGAATTGTCCATCGGCTGCCTTGCTAAGTCCATAAAGCATGATAATGTGCGGGCTCCTTAAACTGGCCATTATCTTAAACTCTTCTTTAAATAACGTGTCGTGTGTAGTATTATTCTTTTTGTTTAGTTTTTTAATCGCAACAGGACCTTCCAGATAGGTTCCTTGATACACAGTTCCAAATTTTCCTTTTCCAATCGAATCTCCCAATGTTAAATCATCCATTTTTATTTCAAACGAAATTTTTATTTGGAAAAGATTGTCATTGATTAGATTGGAAAAGTTTTCTGTTGGAGGCGGTTCAACAGAAATTTTTTTCGAATCATCGTTATTAGGAGAAAATATTTTTTTCAAGGTAATTATTCTTTCTTCATAAATTTGTTTTAATGTCTTCAGATCTTTTGTTATTTTTTTTATAATTTTTTTGTCTTCTGTAAAAAGAGTCCCTGTTGTTCTGGTCTTATAAGCCGAGTCTAATTTTCGAAGTCTTTCTTTTATTTCCAGGTAACAATCTTCACATTCTTGATGGTAGGTTGGAATGGTTTTAATTTGTATTTTTTTTGAATCCAAATTAACCAACTCTTCTAGGTTTTTTAAAAAAATGAGAATCGATTCCTTAATAGCTTGTTGATTTCTTTTAAGATGTTCATTTATTTCTGTTAGTTCTGATGCAACATTATACGGTGTAAAGCTTGAATAAGCATCAAAGGCTTCGAGTGTATCTCGAATGATAAGCGGCGTATAATTTCGAATGGCTTCGAGTGCATTTGAAATATCGGATAAAAAACCAGCAGGTCTTTTATCGAATTCATTACTTGCTATTTCGAGATCAATGATAACGGAATTATTTTTAATTTGAGTTGCTATGACTGTTAACCCATCTATTCCAATCAGGTTACTATTGAGTGAAAGGCAAAGTAATTTGCTAAATGGATTTCGGAAGACAGTAGATAAAGCGATAGCACCTTCAGATTCGATCTTATTAAAATCTAAATTTAAAACTTCTAAGCAAGTGTTTTTTTTTAAAACATTGGCTATATATTCGATTCCTTTATTACTAATTGAATTTCCGGCTAATGAGAGCACTTTTAAACGAGTGTTCGGTTTTTCTAGAAATTTGGCTATTGTTTTGGCGCTTTCATCTGTGATTGCATTATTATCCAGGATTAAATCAGTAATAGGGTCGTTGGGGTTGGCTAGGAGATGCTCAAAGAGAAGCATGATTTGGGCGTCTGTTAATTGTTGGTTGCTTAGATCGAGTTTGGGGACATTCACATTGAGGGTTAATTTTTTTGCTAATTGCACCGTAATAGCATCTCTGTTATCTAGATTTGAATCTGTTTCTTTTTCGTAAAGGCTTTTTTTTAAACTTTGAGCTAAAAAAAATATGTCTTCAGCTGCTGATGCCATCCTTGAATTCTCCTAGAACTTTAATTCCTTCTGTTGTAGCACAACATTTTGCATCTTATCCTTCCGGGTATTAATTTGATCGACCAGTATGGAATCTTGATTTGTATATTCTAAGGCCAAATCTAATTGCATAAAGGCCTCTTTAAATTCCCCCCGTCTAAAATGCCATTCGGCTTGCGAACGATGTAAAAGCACTAAACGTTTAGTGGCACCATAGGCGCGAGCTAGCATTTGATATAAAAAAGGATCGGCTGGGTGTAATTCTTTTTGTGGGCTTAAAAGCCGAATCACTTTATTGGGATCTTTCTTTTTTAACAGTAGACTGGCTTGTTGTAAAGTGAGTGCATAATTATTAGGATTTTGTTTGAGTAATGTTTGGTTTCTAGTTAACGCTGTTTCAAGTTGATTGTCTCTATCTTCTGCTTCGATTAAGCCATATTGAAGCACCCATTCATTGGGGTGTTCTTCAACCAGTGTTTTTAAAATAGGAATTGCTTCTTTGGTTTTTCCATGATGAACAAGTGCCAATGCGTAAGCGTATTGCGATGGCGTTTTATCAAGCGCGGTATTATTCATTAGATTTTCTTTTAAGCGTCGGACTTTTTTAGAGCTATTTTCATTTTTCATGATTTCTAAGCGTGCGCGAATTAACTCAAAATATAAGCTACTCGTTACTTGTCTGGTGGGGAATAAAGCGGCACGATTTTGGGCATCGGCAATTCGAGAATCAAAAACAGGATGGGTTAGTAGGTATTCCGGAGGCGTATCTTGATGAAACCCATGTTGTTTCATTTTTTGAAAAACAGACGCCATAGCCGCTGGATCAAAGTGTGTTTCTGCTAACAGTTTAATGCCAACTCGATCGGCTTCTTGTTCATGTTCGCGCGTATAGTTAATCATTTGTTGGACATGTCCCGCTAAAGCAGCCGTGGCGAGATGAAAACCAGCTTCGGGTGATCCTAAGGCACCAATGGCAGCGGCGGCTAAAATTTCGGCCATGGTCAATGGCATGGCTTGTCGACTGGCTGCTAAAATTCGTGCTAAGTGGCGCTGTATAATATGGGCGGTTTCGTGGGCCAGGACAGCAGCTAATTCACTTTCATTATTCACTGCTAAAATAAGACCACTATGAACTGCAACATGACCGCCAAAGAAAGCAAAGGCATTTAATTCAGGTGTGTTCACGCCAAAAAAATCCAGTTCTTGTTTGGAAAGATGCGCTTTTTCAGCAAATAGTTTTGCTAAGTGAGATAGATATTCATTGACAACGGCATCGGAAACCATAAAGTCGCTGCCGTATATTTTTTGCATAATCATATCGCCCATCACACGTTCATTGTGCGTGTTGAGACGTGATTCCCCGGATTCTGCGAGATCGGGAAAACCGGTTTCCTCCCCTGAAGTGGGTTGGTAACACAAAAAACCAATTAATAATAAAATAGTCGAAAGATATTTTTTCATACAGATGCTAATAATACCTGTTCGGCGGCTTTTATGCCACTCCTAACGGCCCCTTCTAACGTTGCAGGGTAGCCAGTCTGTGTATAATCCCCCGCTAGCCAGAGCTTAGGATAGGGGGTTTTGGCCGTGGGTCTGTGGTAATTACTACCCACCTCACACGAAAAGGCGGCTCTTTTCTCTGTAATCACGCGATGTTGAACAATGTGTTGTAGTGCGGGGGAAAATGGTATTAACTCAGCCAGCAGCGATTGAATGAGTTCTGCAGGGTCTAAATTACGATAGGCACCTTCGCCACTTAAAACAATACTCAGAATATTGGCTTGATTGTTTAAACGGCGATCGAATAACCAATGACCCGTGGCATGGATAAGTCCCATCATGGGAGAGGGAAGATTCACAGGTTCTTTGGTTTCTAAGTAAACGGTGGTAATGGGTTGGTAGCGAAATGCTTCTAATTGATTTACCAGTAATCGATGTTCGGGTAAATCGTTAGGCAATGAAATAGTTTGTAAGAGATTGGCCGTTGTTTGTGGTGGCAGTGCCAAAATAACAGATTGTGCGGGAAAAAATTTATTCTCTGTTTGCACACCTTCACAATACCCATTTTCAATGATTAATTTTTGAACTCGTTGATGATACTGAATAGTACTGTGATGTTGTGCTAAATATTGGATCACAGGATTTGGGAATACTTGGTTTAAGTCTCTTTTTGGAATAAGCCAATCTGAATGAGTGGGATCTTGTGTTAAGGTATCGATCAGCACTTTTAAAAAAACTTCTGCAGAAGCTTTTTTAATGGGTGTGGTTAAAGCAGCTAATGCAAGGGGATTCCAGAGTTTGGTAATTAAAGATTCAGGTTGTTGGTGTTTAATTAAAAAATCATAGACAGAAATATCGCGTTCTAAGGGTAAATATTTTTTTTTAAATAATAATTTACCTAATTTTAAGGCACTTAATTTTTCTGTCAACGAAAGCCCTTTGGCATGGAAGATTCCATTTAATAAATTCCATGGTTTTGGATAATGCGATAGTTGAATTTGAATGGGGGTGCGAGGGTGAGTTAAATCCATGACATGATAGTTGAAAGAACATCGTTCTAATACCGTATTTTCAGGGATATTTAAGGTTTTTAATAAAGCCAACGTTTGTTGGTAGGCGCCCACTAATAGGTGTTGCCCATTATCAACGAGATGTTCACCAAATTGAATGCTGCGCGCGCGTCCACCTGCTTGAGGTGCTGCTTCCAGTAAAAACACTTTTTTGCCTGCCTCGATAAGGGAGACGGCAGCGGCCAATCCTGCCCAACCGGCACCCACAATGACAATAGGATGATCATTATGGGTGTTAGAAATAGGCGGTGTCATAACGAGTATTTTTTTTCAATTTTCGATTGGTTTTCCAAACAATCCAGAGTTTGCGAAGGGGAGTTAAACTCACTTTTTGTTCTAGGACACGATAATCTAATTTTTCAATTTCGCGGAGTAAAGAAAAGTAAATTTCGCCCATCATAATGCCGTTTTTTTGTGTTTTATAATCTGTAATGGATAATGTCGCTAATGCGTTTTGATAATAATCTCTGGCGCGTTTGGCTTGGTAAGCCATTAAGTCTTGAAAACGTTTAGAATAAGCTTTGGCAAGTATTTCATGGGGTTTAATAGAAAACTGTTCTAATTCATCTTCAGGAATATAAAGTCGTCCACGCTTTAAATCTTCGCCCACATCGCGAATAATATTCACGAGTTGTAGCGCAATTCCTAAATTTTTGGCATATTCTAGCGTACTGGTTTCGGTAAATCCAAAAATTTCGGCAGCCAAAAGCCCTGGTGCACTCGCAACGGAATAGCAATATTGTCTTAAATCCTCAAAAGTTTGATACCCTTGATATTGCAAATCCATTTGCATGCCTTGCAAAATTTCTTGGAATAAATATTTTTTGAGTGGAAAATGCTTGAAGGATTTTTGTAAAGCCATTCCAATGGGATGTTGTGGTTTGCCTTGAAACAGGGCTTCAATTTCATCTGCCCACCAATTGAGCTTTTGGGTGGCAACTTCTTTATCTAGGCATTCATCGACAATATCATCGACTTCGCGACAAAAAGCATATAGAGCCGTCATGGCTTGGCGTTTTTCAGTTGGTAAACCGAGAAAACTATAATAAAAGCTAGAGCCGCTTTTGGCGGCCTTTTCTTGACAATATCGATCTGAAATATCCATGTACCAGCCTAACAAGGGGGCCTCCTTTTTGCAAGGCATGGATATTTCAAATAATGTTAGTTTTAAAACTTTTTAGTCAAATTCGAGTGTTCTGTTAACGGGTAGTCGAACCTGCGCTTGTTGAGCTTGTTGAGCTTGTTGAGCTTGTTGAGCTTGTTGAGCTTGTTGAGCGAAAAGTATTGTTGGCGAAACGGGGCTTACCTGCAAAGAAAGATTCGATACGGTTGTGGTTATAGATACAACGCTATTTGGGGTGTTGGATTGTGTGGAAAGCCCTTGTTGTTGAACGGCATACCGTTCGGGATCCAATAATTCAATGGTTTGTGCATTATGCGCATAGGTTTCTGCTGTGTCTGCAGGCGTTTGTGGTGCAAAGCCTTCAAAAGTGGCTGTTTGATTTAATAACACAACTTTTTGTGCATCGTTCATAGAATTGGTTTGTGATAACCAGTTAATGTTATTGGGTGTTCCGGCCATTGCGGCGTAGTGGAAAACATTCATTCCAGAAGCATTTCGGATGTCGAAAGAAGCACCGTTTTGAACCAAGACAGCTAACATATCAGCTTCAGGGAGTTCTGCAGCCATAAAAAGCGGAATACCGTTAACGCCGCCATCATAATTAGGAATCAGTGTGTAAGTACAAATAGGGTTTACTACATTTGGGTTGGGGAATGGAACCGTATGCGTTGCAGCCAGTAGCCATTGGGCATCTGGCACATTGTTATTCTCGATAGCATCAAATAAGGCAGTCATTGTTTGCAGAAAGGATAATTTTTGAACGACTCTTGCGTATAAGTTACCATGGATATTGTTTTGCTGATAAAAATATTCAGCACACGTTGTAATAATATCTTCTAAGACTTCTTCTTCTATGGTTGCTCCGTAGCGATACAAACAATCGATCACACTCAGGACATTATCGATATTT
>Ga0206950_1048_pt1 | contig 29465 bp, 22 predicted proteins | sample Alteio_BWOrgHeat_41_FD_152954 | JGI IMG/M metagenome (GOLD analysis project Ga0206950, IMG submission 152954) | Enriched cells from forest soil in Barre Woods Harvard Forest LTER site, Petersham, Massachusetts, United States -... | ecosystem: Environmental > Terrestrial > Soil > Temperate forest >... | reverse complement strand
ATTTGACACGGCCATGGTACATGGCGCTTAATACACGGATAAAAGTCGAGGCGATCACATCGATTTCCCTTAATGTCAAATTACATTCATCCAGCTGCCCGTCTATGAATTTATTATTGATCACCTTGCGCACCACATCTTCAATGCGTTGGGGTGTGTGCTCATCCATGGCCCGGGTGGCACCCTCGACGGAGTCGGCCAAAAGCACGATGGCTGTCTCCTTGCTTTGGGGCTTGGGGCCGGGGTAACGGTAATCTTTTTCTTCCAAGCCCTGAGGATGACCTTCGGAGAGGGCTTTCTGGTAAAAATAATGCATCAGGCTCGTCCCATGATGCTCGGGGATAAAATCAATAATGCGATGGTTCAAATGATATTTGTGGGCAAGCTCAATACCTTCCTTCACATGGTTAAAAATAACAAGCCTGCTCATGGATGGCTCTAATTCGTCATGCTTATTACCGGACACCATCTGGTTCTCGGTAAAATATTCCGGCTTGACCATCTTGCCGATATCATGATAATACGCGCCCACCCTGACTAACAGCGAATGCGCGTCAATGGCATCCGCCGCGGCTTCTGCCAGGTTGCTGACAATCAAACTATGGTGATACGAGCCCGGAGCCTCCAGCACCATGCGTTTCATTAAAGGATGGGAAGAATCAGAAAGCTCTAACAGGGTAAAATTAGTGATCTCCCCGAAAATGGTCTCAAAGATCTTGGAGGTGGCGATGACCACGACAGCGCATAACAAACCGTTAACGGCCAGAGGAACAAGGACAAGGTTCAAATTATCTTTATTGATGACCGGGTTAATCATCAAAGCGCAGATCACCTGGATGATGGCGGTAAAAATACCTGCCTCCGTCACGGCTCCGCGGGTCCTGGCGTCACGCACCTTATAAACGCCTGCCAAGCCACCTAAAAAAAAGACCAGCATCCCATAAAGGTCAAACCCCAAAATGATCCCGGCAAGAGTAGAACTCATAAAAGCCATCATAAAACTGATCTGCACGTCATTAAATAAAAGCATTGTCAGCATCGGGATGGAAGCAATGGGCAGATAATAATGATTGAGCAAAGGACGGGACTTAAGAAGCTCCGCGGCAAAGACCAATACGACCAACAGCAGGCTCAGGTGTAAAAAAAGCCTGGGCTTGACTTTTTTGAAATAAAACAAATGGACGCCTAAAAAAAACACCAGCAAAGGGATGATCAAAGGCAGGCTGGAAAAATAACAAAACACCTCCAGGGCCAGGAAGGTAACGACCACCATGATGCCTTGGTCGCGGGAAATAGAATTATTTTTCAAAGAATTAATGTTTGTGGTTGCCATTGGTTTGAGCGTAGGCTTCGATGATTTTTTGCACCAATTCATGACGGACAGTGTCTTCGCTGGTCAAATGGATGAATTTGATCTCAGGGACATTGCCCAAAACACGGTTGGCCTCGGCCAGGCCGTTATTTTCGGGTGCCGGCAAATCACTTTGGGTCACGTCCCCAATGACCACCACCTTGGAATCAAAACCCATGCGGGTCAAAAACATCTTCATCTGGTCGGGCCTGGCATTTTGGGCCTCATCCAGGATGATGAAAGCTTCGTTGAGCGTCCGCCCGCGCATAAAGGCCAGAGGGGCGACTTCAATGATCCCCTGCTCGCTGTACTGCTCGACTTTTTCAGGCTCCATCATGTCATAAAGCGCGTCATAAAGGGGTCGTAAATACGGCAATACTTTTTCCACCATGTCCCCTGGCAGAAAACCCAGGTTTTCCCCGGCCTCAACGGCGGGACGGGTCAGGACAATGCGGCGCACCAATCCTTTTTTAAGGGCATTGACCGCCATGGCAATGGCCAGATAGGTCTTGCCTGTACCGGCGGGACCAATGCAAAAAACAAGGTCATTGGTTTTGATGGCCTCGATGTATTCGATCTGGCCCTTGGTCTTAGGAGTGATCAAGCCGCCCTGCACGGAGACTTCGATCTTTTCCTTGGCCAGGCGCTTGAAATCAATTTCTTTTTCCTTGTCAACCAAACGCAGGGCGTAAACAATGTCCGCTTTTTTAACGTCCTTACCCTTCTCGACGAAGGTCATCAGGTAATGGAACAGTTCCCCCGCCTTCTGCACCTGGGAATCACTGCCGATGAGCTTAATGCCGTCCTCGGAACGGACAATGCGGACCCCTAGTTCTTTTTCGATGATTTTTAGATTTTGATCATAACGTCCAAAGAGCAACTGCAAATCACGGTTATTGTTCAACTCAAGGCGAAAATCCATTCATACCCTTTCTTTATTTCATGACCGGTATCGTTAAAACAGTCCCAGGCTTGACATAATTAGGATTTTTGATTTTATCTTTGTTCGCTTCATAAATCTTGTACCACTTGCTATAGGTGCCAAAAAGCTTCTTGGAAATTTTTTGCAAGGTATCATCCTTGAGCACCGTGTAGGTCCCTCCCGGCGCGTTGCTGACCTCCGGGGTTGTAGCCGCTGCCGGTTCGGGTGCGGGGGTCGTGCCGGGCAGTTCACCGACTACAGGGACTGCCGGGGCCGTTGCGGCAGGCGCGGGATTGTCCGCCGGGGCAGGTGTATTTTCAACGCTCACCGTGCCGGACGTTGCCGTCGTGTCAACCGAATCCGTGATCGCGTTGACCGCGGTGCTTTCTATTTTCTGGACCTCGGATTCCGGGACCGGTTTGGTCAATTCCAACACATAGATCTTGCGTGTCGTTTCCGCGGGTGTCGCCGGAGGGCATTTGCCGATAACACAGCCGCCGTTCCCGCTGCCTTGTTCCAGGCCCACCCGGTCCTTGGTCATCACGTAGGTCCTGGCCTCAATCCCGCAGCCGGCGGCGAAAACCACTAAAGTCATAAGGGCCAAATTCTTGTTTAACATGGTATGCTCTCCTTTGTCATTTCTTATTCAAGACCACCAAACCTAAATCTTTTAATTGCTTTTCATCCACATCCGACGGCGCCTCCGTCATCAGGCATGTCCCCTTTTGGGTCTTAGGGAAGGCGATGCAATCACGGATGGATTCATTGCCGGTGATGATCGTCACCACCCGGTCAATGCCGTAGGCCACCCCTGCATGGGGCGGCGCGCCGTATTCAAAGGCCCTTAATAAAAAACCAAAACGCTTTTGGGCCTCTTCGGGCGCAATCCCAATGATATCAAAAATCTTCTGCTGCAATTCACGGCGGTGAATACGCACCGAACCGCTGCCGATCTCATTGCCGTTAAGCACCAGGTCATAACAACGGCCGCGGATTTGGGCATATTGGCCGTTTTCCAATAAATGCACATCCTCCGGGTTTAACCCCGTAAAAGGATGGTGCTCACTGTCCCACCTTTTTTCTTCGGTATTATACTTGAACAAAGGAAAATCCACAACCCACAAAAACGCAAATTCGCGCGCGTTGTTTTTGTCCTGGCGGATGTCCGGTTTGTCGGAATTGTATTTACTCACCGCCTCGGCATGGGTCATGCGGGGAAACGGTGTGGGCAGGTCAATATTGAGCACCTCTTTAAATATCTGTTTATACATGCGTTCGGTCAGGTCAAAAATAAAATCCTGGTCCACAAAAGACATTTCCATATCCAGCTGGGTGAATTCCGGCTGGCGGTCGGCGCGCAGGTCCTCGTCACGGAAACATTTGACGATCTGGTAATAGCGGTCCATGCCCGAGACCATCAGTATCTGCTTGAACAATTGCGGTGACTGCGGCAGGGCGTAAAAATGGCCGGCACTCAGGCGCGAAGGCACTAAAAAGTCCCTCGCCCCCTCGGGGGTTGATTTGGTCAATACGGGTGTTTCGATTTCGGTGAATTTTTCGGCATTTAAAAAAGTCCTCATGGAACTGCAAATTTGATGGCGCAGCACCAGGGAATCGCGCACCTTTTTACGGCGGATGTCCAGGTAACGGTAGGTCAGACGCAGGTCTTCTGCCGCTTCAATATTATCATCGATCTCAAAGACCGGCACCTTGGCGGTGTTTAAGATCTCTAATTTCTTGGCCAAAAGTTCAATGTCGCCGGTGGTGGCGTCGGGATTGACATTTTTAGGCGGGCGCACATTGACAGTCCCGGTGATCTTGACCACGAATTCAGGCCCCAATTGTTGGGCCAGCGTGTGGGCCTCAGGACTGACCGAGGGGACAAAAACCACCTGGGTGATGCCGTAACGGTCGCGGATATCGATAAAAATAAGCTTGCCATGGTCCCGGCGGCGATGCACCCAGCCGCAAAGGGTCACTTCCTGGTCTTTAAAATTTTTGTTTAATTCACCGCATGTATGTGTTCTCATTAGAAAGCCTTTCTAAAACCATTATTCCTCCCCCTCGATGGGGGAGGCTAGGTGGGGGTGAAGGTTCTTGTCGATACCACCCCCTCCCTAACCCTCCCCACAAGGGGGAGGGAATATTATTTTAATCTATCCTTAATTCCCTCAACTAAATTTGCCTGAGCCAATATCTCCTGCACCCCGGCCTGCATGTCCTTTAGCGCTACCGTCTGGGCTTTGATCTCATCTTCACCCAAAATCAAAGCAAAACGCGCGTTGGCCTTGTTCGCGCGGCCCATCTGGGATTTCATGGAACCGCCCGCGAAACTCATATCCGCCTTGATCCCGATTGCGCGTAATTGCTGCAACAATAAAAAAGCCTGGGGCTGGTATTCTTCTTTCATGGCAATGACATAAGCATCTATATGCGCTGATACGGATGCATCTTGGCCACTGGCCAATATAATGCGTTCCATGCCCAAAGCAAAACCGATGGCCCCATAGTCAATTTTTTCATTACCCCCCAATTCATGCACCAACCCATTATAACGGCCTCCGGCACCGACCGCATCCTGACTGCCTAAACCCTCAGCGGTGATCTCAAAGACCGTATGGGTGTAATAATCCAAGCCCCGCACCAGATGGGGCGAGACTTCAAAAGCAACACCAATGCTTTTAAGCGATAATTGCACTTTATCAAAATACTTTTGACTTTCATCAGACAATGGCAAATTTTTGACAAGCGTGGCCACCACCTTTCGGCAGCCTTCCTTCTTGCAATCCAAAACACGGAACACATTACGTTCAAAACGGCTTTGACACTCTTCGCATAGATCATTTTTATGTTTTGCGAATTCTCCCCGTAACCATACGGAAATATTGGCCTTGTCTTCTTTCGAACCTAAACTATTAATTCTTAATTGCGGACCTTTGACGCCCAATTCCTTTAATAATTGCATCGCCAAAGCGATTATTTCCGCATCCAAAAAAGGAGATGTTGAATGAGGCCCAATAGCCTCGACACCGATCTGATGGAATTGGCGCAAGCGCCCTTTTTGCGGCCGCTCGCCGCGGAACATGGGGCCTAGGTAAAAAAGTTTTGATAAGCCCTCTTTACCATCAAGACTATTCTCTATATAAGAGCGCACAACCGAAGCAGTGCCTTCCGGGCGCAGCGCATATGCATTTTCCGTCGAAGACGCTAACTCCAAAAGCTGTTTATTGACCACGTCGGAAGTTTGGCCCAAAGAACGTTTAAAAAGGGCTGTTTCTTCAAAAACAGGCGTGCGGATTTCCCGGTATCCGTAGGATTGGCAGATTTTTCGGGCTTTGGATTCGATGGCTTCCCACTGTGGAACAGCGTCGGGCAATATATCGGATGTCCCACGGGGGACGAAAAATTTATTGGGCATATGTTGCGTCATTCTGGACAAAACACTTCGTCATTCTGGACAAAACACTTCGTCATTCTGGACAAAACACTTCGTCATTCTGGACAAAACACTTCGTCATTCTGAGCGTAGCGAAGAATCTCTTAATTCAGATCCTTCGGCCCTTGCCTCAGGATGACGTTGAACATTTCGTTCAACGTCATTTGACTTTCTGCTTCATTTCTAAACCGGACTTAAAGACCACGACCTTCCGGGGAGGGACGGGAACGCTTTGTCCTGTGCGGGGATTGCGGCCGAAACGGGCGCGACGCTCTTTGATCTTAAAGACCCCGAAATTGCGCAGCTCCACCTTATCGCCATGCATCAAGGAATCGACGATAACATCGAAGGTCTTCTGGACGATCTTTTTGACATCCACTTGTTTGATACCGGTGGCATCGGTGATTTTTAACACAATATCTTTTTTCGTCATTAATGGCTCTCTTTCATTTAAGGGTGACAAATCATTATTGCTTAAGTTTAACCGCAACCATCGTACCAACAACGACTTACAGTGTCAACGAAAAATTGTTTTCTCCCACCAAGACCTTGATCTCTTCCATTAAAACCTCACTGGGCGTCACATACAGCTCTTCACCCACTAATATCTGCACCCGTTTATAATTGTGCGTGTCCACCTGCAAATAAACCGGGACCTTGCCGGGGAAGCGTAACAATTTTTCTTTCAGTTTTTCAAAGCCCTGCTGCCCTGAATGCGACAAATCCACCTGCACGGACTTAATCATCTCATAGACCTCGTCAATACCTGCCATCTCACCGGCGATCATCTTAGGGAGGCCATCACGGAAGCTCACCTTGCCGCGGACCACCACCACCGTGTTTTCTTTCAAATAGGACGCGATCCCGGTGTAACTCGAAGGAAAGACCACGATCTCCATTTCCCCGTTGATATCTTCCAGCCCCACAATGGCCATGCGTTCATTGGTCTTCTTGGTGCTGGTCAATTTGACAGTAGTGATAAGCCCGATCATGCGCGCTTCCTGCCCATCACGGGCAGATTTGATGCTCGCGGTCGTAAAATCCGCGAATTTTTCAATTTCAGTCCTATAACGGTCCAAGGGATGCCCGCTTAAATAAAACCCCAATAAAGTCTTTTCATTGGTCAAGATCTGGGCCTGGGGCCATTCCTGGATGTCCGGAAGATTCTCATCGTTCTGGCCAAAACCACTATCTTCAGGACCGGCACTAAAAAAAGAGAATTGGCCGTTCTCTTTTTCTTTTTGTCCCCTGACACCCGCCTCCAAGGCCTTTTCCAATACAGCCATCAATTGCGCGCGCCGGCATTTAAAAACATCAAAAGCACCGGACTTAACGAGGCTTTCCACGACCTTGCGGTTGTTAAGCCGCAGGTCGATGCGCCGGCAAAAATCAAATATAGAATTAAAGGGCCCGCCTTCCTGCCTGGCATGCACCATGGATTCTATGGCACTGCTGCCGATATTTTTGACCGCCAGCAAGCCGTAACGGATGGCCTTTTTATTTTCAACGGTAAATGGCGCAAAGCTTTTGTTGACATCCGGCGGTAAAATAGCGATCTTCAAGGCCCCGCATTCCTTGACGTACTCGACCACCTTGTCGGTATTATCACGCTCAGAAGTCAGAAGGGCTGTCATGAACTCCACCGGATAATTGGCCTTTAAATAGGCCGTGCGGTAAGTGATAAGCGCGTAGGCCGCGGAATGGCTGCGGTTAAAGCCGTAGCCGGCGAAAAAATCGATCAGGTCAAACAATTGATTGGCCTGGGGCTCGGGGATCTGGTTTGTTTTAGCGCAGCCTTCAATAAAAAAGGAGCGCATTTTTTGCATTTCCGCCGCTATTTTCTTGCCCATGGCCTTGCGTAAATCATCGGCCTGGGCCATGCTAAAACCCGCGATGACGGAGGCGATTTGCATGACTTGTTCCTGGTAAAGGATAATGCCATAGGTGGGCTTAAGCACGCCTTCAAGTTTAGGGTGCGGATAGGTGATTTTCTGCTCCCCGCGCTTGCGCTTGATAAAATCATCCAGCATCCCTGATCCCATGGGTCCGGGGCGGTACAAGGCTAAAATAGCGATCAGGTCTTCAAACTCGGACGGGCGCATTTTTTTTAAAAGGTCCCTCATGCCGCCACTTTCCAGCTGGAACACCCCCATGGCTTGGGCCTGGCCCAACATTGCATACGTTTTCTTGTCATCGAGGGTGAGCGTGTCAATATTAATGTCAATGCCCTGGTGCTGCTTGATGAGCTTGAGGGCCTCGACAATCACCGTGAGGGTACGAAGACCCAAAAAATCCATTTTCAATAGGCCGATTTGGGAAATGCCGTCCATGTCATAAGCTGTCGTGACCTGCCCGTCGGAACTTTTAAACAAGGGCACATACTCCGTCAATGGCTTGTCTGAAATCACCACCCCTGCCGCGTGGATCGAGGCGTGGCGGTTAAGGCCTTCCAAGACCTGGGCCGTGGCCAGCAATTGCTTGGCGGCTTTGTCAAATTCCGCGGCCTCCCGTAATTGCGGCTCCGCATTCAACGCCTGTTCAATGGTGATGCCGATCTCATTGGGGATAAGTTTGGCAATGCGGTCAACTTCCGGATAACTCATGCCCATGGCCCGCCCCACGTCGCGCACCGCGGCCTTGGCCTGCATGGACCCAAAGGTGATGATCTGGGCCACATTGTCGGAACCGTATTTCTTGGTGACATAATCAATGATTTCATTGCGGCGCTCATAACAAAAATCAATGTCAATGTCCGGCATGCTTTTGCGTCCCGGGTTCATGAAGCGCTCGAATAAAAGGCCATACTTGATAGGGTCCAAATCCGTGATCCCCAATAAATAAGAGACCAGGCTGCCGGCGGCGGAACCGCGACCGGGTCCGACGGGAACGCCGATGGATTTGGCATGATTGATAAAATCCCAGACAATCAAAAAATAGCTGACAAAGCCCATGGATTCGATCGTCTTGATCTCGTGCTCCAGGCGCTGGCGCAAAGCGTTGTCCGCTCCCGCGGGATAGCGTTTCTGCAATCCTTTTGCGCAAAGGTCCAGCAGAAAAGACAAGGCACTTGTACCTTCCGGCACTTCATAACGCGGCAGATGGTATTGGTCAAAATCCAATTTCAAATTGCATTGCTCAGCGATAGCCAAGGTGTTGCTGATCGCGTCGGGCAGGCCGGCAAAAACTGCTTTCATGGCCTCGGGGGATTTAAAATAAAACTGGTCTGTGGCAAAACGCATCCGGTGGGGGTCGCCCAAGGTCGTCTGCGTTTGGATGCAAAGCAGGGTCTCATGCGCCATGGATTGATTCTGCTCGATATAATGCACATCGTTGCTGGCCACCAAGGGCAGGCCTAATGCCTTTGCGATCTTGACTAACTCTTCATTGACTTTTTTTTGCTCCAGGATGCCATGGTCCATCAGTTCAATATAATAATGCCCGCGCGCGAAAATTTGGGCGTACTCCCCCGCAGCTTTTAGCGCGGCCTCAAAATGGCCGCGCAATAGATGGCCCGCCACTTCACCTTTGAGGCAGCCTGAAGTACCGATCAACCCGCGCGCGTGCCTGGCTAAAATTTCTTTGTCGATCCGGGGCTTATAATAAAAGCCTTCCAAATAGGCCGCGGAGACTAATTTCATTAAATTTTGATAGCCTTCGTTGCTGGCGGCAAGGAGGGTCAAATGGCAGATGTTTTTTTGGTCGCCATTTTTTTCAAAGCGGCTGGTGGGTGTAATATAGGCTTCCGTGCCGATGATGGGTTTGATCTTTGATTTTTGGCAGGCCTTGTAAAAATGGATGGCGCCGAACATATTGCCATGGTCTGTCATGCCGAGGGCCGGCATCTCGAGGAGGCCCGCCTTTTTAACCAGCTCATCCACCCGGCATGCGCCGTCGAGGAGAGAATACTGGGTATGGACATGGAGGTGGACGAATTCGGATGCGCTCATGAAGTGATTTTATCACTTAAGGCCCATTTACTCTATTTAAATTTGTAGGTAATCGTCATCAAAACAAGGTTTGTAAATTGATGGTAATTGCCATTAACACCATTGTCAGCAGCGTCAACGGTATTGACAATACTCCTGGCTTCATAAAAATCCGCGGAATACGCAAAGTCCAGGGTCAATCGTTTGAATATATCATAACCAAAGCCCACGGTGACACCATTGACATTGCTGTCCGGCAAGCTGGCGTCGAAAGTGTCGCTGGCAATGGGGGTTTGGATATGATAATAACCGCACCGGACCCTGAAACGGTCTGTCCAGGCGTATTGCGCGCCCACAGCCTCAGACCACACAGCTTTCCAATGGTCGACCGTAGGGTTTCCTGAGTTTAAAATAGACAATAGAACAGGGTCCTTTTCACCAAAAACCAGGAGCTGTTGATGCACCGACCGCCAATCCATCCACTCCAGGTCCGCGTTGAGCGTCCATTTGGAAGTTGGCCTAAAACTATAACCCATCACCACACTCTGGGGCAAGGCAAGGGCTTCCCTGACATCATTCTGATAGGACGAGCCTCCAAAGGTAGTTTTCAAATCATTTCCACTGTTATCCAAGCCGTCTAAATAAATGTTTCCTTTATAATCTTCCCGGATCACACTGCGGTACATTAAACCAAGCTGATTTTGGTCATTAAATTTATACATCGTCGCGAAACGATACCCCCAACCAAAGGCCTGGGCTTTGAGTTTGGAATTAGCGTCATGGCTTAGATCGCTTGGATCACCTGATTGATCGATTTTCTTGTTGATGTCCGCCTTGGAATAATCCAGGTCAAAACTCGCGGCCAGCGACCAATGGTCGGTAATGGGATAGGCGATGGCCAGCATGCCATCATCATTTTCCAGGCTCCCCTTGGTCGCGTCATATCTTAAAATACCTTTTTCCGGCCAATTGATGCCTGAACCCCAGGAAGAGGTGACCCCTACACCAACAACGGCCTTGCTGTTATGGATCGGCATAACGGAATAAAAAGAAGGGATATAATACGTGTCTTCATGCGCCTTGGTTTCCAGGCCGGAGGGGTCTTTATAATATAATTGGGGAGCGAAAAAAGCAAAACCGTCGGAAAATTGTTCTTTTTTCATTTGGGTCATACCTGCCGGATTGTAATAGACCGCTGAAGGCCTGTCTGCCTCACCGACGAAAGCGGACCCCATGCCGAATGGCCCGGCATCCGGCAGCTCGACGCGCAGCGCCCCGGAGCCCGCGGCATAAACCTTACCTGTCAAAACAAGACCCAGCATGAACACATAAATATAATGACGTTTTAAAATCATATCCCCCCTAGTTTAAATACCTGGTTGATTGTCCAATGCTTTTTCCACCCTGTTCCTGCCATTATGCTTGGCTTGATACAAGGCTTTATCCGCTGAAACGATAAAATCCTCCATGGGAATCATTTTACGTTGAGGATCTAATGTAGATAAACCAATGCTCACGGAAACATTAAGATTGCCGTCAAAATGAGATTTTTCAAAACTGAGCCTGATCCGGTTGGCCAGGTTCAATGCACCTTCCTGGTTTGTATCCGGGAGAATCACCGCAAATTCCTCTCCCCCATATCTGGCCACAATGTCGACCGTCCGGCTGGCATTTTTGATTAAATTGGCCGCACAGACAAGGACCTTGTCCCCGGCCATATGCCCGCAAACATCGTTAATGTTTTTAAAATGGTCAATGTCAATCATCAATAAGCTCAAAAACCGCACATAGCGTTTGGCGCGGTCCATTTCTTCTTTCAGCCGCATCATAAAATATTTGTGATGGAAAAGCCCTGTCAAACCATCGGTCAGGGCCTCATTATAAAGTCGGGCGTTTTCAATGGCGATGGCCGTCTGGCTCGCTAAGATCTCCAGGATATCAATATCACTTTGGATATATGGCCGGTCATCATCCTTGGCGCCAAAAGTCAAAAACCCGATAAGATTGTCCTTAAAAAATAAGGGCAGGATTAAATGGGCGTCAATTGCATCAAGGTTCCCGTACAGACGGTTAAACGCCTCGCTGGCCATCAGGCCCTGCTGCTCTTCTTTAATGAAGATTTGCTTGTTTTTTTTAAGCCAGTCGACAATATATTCTTCGGATAATTGAAAGCCATCCACATTTTTTATATCAATCCCCCAATGATGTTGTATCAAAAATGGCCCTTCACCTTTTTTCAAAAAAAGGCAGGCTTTTTGGATCTTAAAACTTTGTTGGATGGCATGGATCAAATAATTCAACATCTCTTCCTGGTCAAGGATGGTGACAATGGCCCGGGACGATTCTTTTAATACCTCCTGGTAATTGTATTTATCCCCCAAGAATGTATCATTGATCCCGCCCTGGATATACCTGCGCAAAGGTGTCGTTAAAAAAATAACGATGATAATAAAAAGCGAAATGAGATTGGACCATCCGGCCCCAAGATAAGGCACAAAAGCCCTAAAGATGACGATATCGATGGTCCCAAGGATGATGGTCAGGATTAAAATGGTCAACGAGGTGGAAATAATGATCTGCATATCAAACAGGCGGTAGCGGGTGATGGAATAAAAAGTAAGCGCCACCCAGGGCAGGCAAAAATAAGAAGTCAGGGCCGGGTCGAAATCAACGCCACCGATCAATTGTATTAATCCGGTGCTCAGTGTCGCCAATACCCCATAAATCAAGGCCCCTAAAATAAAATAATTGATTTGCTTTCTTTTCATGCCCGTGAAATTCTTGCGCACAATAAAAAACATGGCCAGGCCCCAAAGAAGGATCAAGGTCTCAACCAACCGCATGGGCCCTTCCATCGGGGTGTGGCTGGGGACAAAAGGGATCAAGGAGATGGGCGATGGTTCTGCCAAATTGGTCGTCACATTTAAGATGGTGATTACCGTAAATAATGGATATAAAATATACCCGACCCACAACGCTTTCCGGCTTTTCGGGTCTTTCAAATAATAGGTCGCTTGAAGGAAGGCTGGCAAGGCAAACATGCCGATCTCACAGGCGCCATAAGCGGCATGAAAATCTTGTTTGTAATACTCTTGGATATAGACAATAGCGGCAAAAAAACTGTACAGGGCGGACGAATAGGCGCCCATGGCAACGTAATAGTTGACCTTGCTTTGGTGCGGATTATTCTTTAATAATAAAAAACCTAAGAAACCATTAAGGAAGGCAACAGCCAATAATGAATAGGCAATGATGAGATGGGTATTCATTGCTGAAAATTGTATCAAATAAAAAGGGACAGCGCCCTATTTTTCTAAAAAAAATAGGGCGCTGTCCCTTTTTGGCCGCTGTCCCCTTTTACTTTATTCCCACTCAATCGTAGCCGGAGGCTTGGAGCTGATGTCGTAAACGACACGGTTGATGCCCTTGACCTCATTGATGATGCGGTTGGAAATGCGGCCCATCAAATCATAAGGCAATTGCGCCCAGTCCGCGGTCATCCCGTCGGCACTGGTGACGCAACGCAGGGCAATGACGTTTTCATAGGTGCGCTGATCGCCCATGACACCTACGGTTTTAATCGGAAGCAATACGGCAAAGGATTGCCATAAATCCTGGTAAAGGCCGGCTTTCTTGATCTCGTCCATCACACGGTCATCGGCCTCACGCAAAAGCTCAAGGCGCTCTGGGGTGACTTCACCAATGACACGGATCGCCAGGCCCGGGCCCGGAAAAGGCTGGCGCTTGAGAATGCCTTCGGGCATTTGTAAATTCTTGCCGATCAAACGCACTTCATCTTTAAAAAGTTCGCGTAAAGGCTCGACTAACTTGAATTTCATATCTTTAGGCAGGCCGCCGACATTATGATGGCTTTTGATGACGGCCGTCGGTCCGCCGTGGGCCGGCAGGGACTCTATCACGTCGGGATACAATGTCCCCTGGGCCAGGAATTCAGCACCCTTGATCTTCTTGGAAGCATCCTGGAAAACGCGGATAAATTCATCGCCGATTGTCTTGCGCTTTTCTTCAGGGTCTTCAATGCCTTTGAGCCGCTCGATGAAACGTTTTTGGGCTTCAATGACGGTCAAATTCATTTTAAAATGCCCCTTAAAGGTACGCACCACGGAGGCCGATTCATTTTTGCGCAGCAAGCCATTGTCCACAAAAATACAATACAAACGGCCCCCGATGGCTTTTTGAAGCAATACCGCCACCACCGCGGAATCGACACCGCCGCTTAAACCTAAGACCACTTTTTTGCCGCCCACGGTTTCCTGGATCTGCTTGATGGCCGCGGTGACAAAACGGTCCATGGTCCAGCGCGGGAGACAGCCGCAAATGGTATAGGCAAAATTCTGTATCATCTGAAGACCGCGCTGGGTGTGTACGACTTCCGGATGGAATTGCACCCCGTAAATCTTACGCGTGCGGTTGGCAATGGCCGCGTTGGCCGCGTTTAGCGTATGGGCAATGCGCACAAAGCCCGGTGGAGGCGCAATGATCTCATCGCCATGGCTCATCCAGCAGGTCAAATTCGTCGAAAGATTGGTAAAGAGGTCTTTATTATTATCAATAAAAAGCTCAGCCTTGCCGTATTCACGGTCCTTAGCTTTAGACACCTTGCCACCCAACATATGGGTGATGGCCTGCATGCCGTAACAAACGCCTAAAATAGGGATGCCTAATTTAAAAATTTCCGGATTGGGCAAGGGAGCATTTTTATCCGTGACGCTTTGCGGGCCGCCGGAAAGGATAATGCCTTTGGGATAAATTTCCTTGATCTTATCCATTGAAATATTATAGGGAACGATCTGGCTAAAGACCTTGCTTTCGCGCACACGGCGGGCGATCAACTGGGTGTATTGCGAGCCTAAGTCCAAAATCAGGATGATATCGCGCGCCCTCTGCTTTTTGATCTCCATCGGGACGATCCTCGAGGAAGACCGTAATTTGATGGGCTTCATCAAACCGTGCACGGGCTTGCGTTTGCCGGGCTTCCTGGCAAAGCGGCTGACATGTTTCCTCTGCAGGGGTTTGGGGGCAGACTTGGTGGCGACTTTTTTAATGACCTTTTTGACGGCTGTTTTCTTAGCCATGCGCTATTGCTCCTTTATTTGCCCATCCCCACCCGCTGACCTATCTGGAAAACCTTGCCTTCAGTCTGGATAGAGGGTGCGAGGATGATTTCAACATCATGCATTTCTTTAATATTTCGGGCACCCAAGGACCCCATCGAGGTCTTCAATGCGCCGACTAAATTCTGTGAACCGTCATCCACACGGGCCGGGCCCATGAGGATTTCTTTTAAGGTACCGCTGGTGCCCACACGGATGCGCGTCCCACGCGGCAAATTAGCGTGCGAAGTGGCCATGCCCCAATGATAACCCCGTCCGGGGGCTTCTTCAGCCTTGGCAAAGGCAGAACCCACCATCACCGCGTCAGAGCCAGCCGCGAAAGCCTTGCAGATCTCGCCACCGATACGCATCCCTCCGTCCGTGATCATGGGGACATATTTACCGCGGCGCTTAAAATAATAATCCCGCGCGGCACAACAGTCGACCGTCGCCGTGATTTGCGGGACACCGATCCCTAAAACGCCGCGCGAGGTGCATGCCGCGCCTGGCCCGATACCAACCAAGACTGCTGAAGCACCGGCTTCCATGATCTCTAAGGCCATATCATAGGTGACCACGTTGCCGATGATGACAGGGACCTTGGTTGTTTTGCAGAATTTTTCTAAATCAAAAATCTTATATTCCGTGGCTATGTGACGCACGGTCGCGACCGTTGATTGCACGATAAAAGCATCGACACCCGCTTCGGCGGCAATTTTAGAAAACGCGGCCGCGTTTTGCGGAATGCAACTGACGATGGCCGGTACCTTGGCTTTTTTAATCTCCTCGATACGTTTGGCGATCAGCTTTTCTTTAACAGGGAATTTGGTGTTTTCATAGAGGCTCTGGACAAGCTTGGTGGCTTCTTCAGGTGTCGCCGAGGCTATTTGCTTGAGGATTTCTTCCGGATGGTCATAACGGGTCTGGATACCATCAAGGTTTAAGACCGCGATACCGCCTAATTTGCCCATGGCAATGGCAAAATTAACATCAACGACCCCATCCATGGACGCGGCCATAATGGGCACGGAAAATTTATGTTTACCTAAAATAAAGGTGGTGTCTACTTCTGCAGGGTTGACCGTCACTGTCCCAGGGACCAAGGCCACTTCGTCAAAACCATAGCATCTGCGGGCACGCCGCCCGATGCCGATCCAATCAGCCATTACTTAACCCCCTTATTTCCAATGAGATAGAAGCTGAAAAATGACTATAAAAAATGAATTTGAAGCGGGATTATACTCTATTGTAGGGCAAATGTCAAGAGATAAAAAAATTCCTCCCCCTTGAAGGGGGAGGATAGGTGGGGGTGATAATTAATTGGTGACGTCTACCAATTAAATTAATAATTGGTAGACGTCACCAATTAATTATCAATACATCCCACCCATTCCACCGCCACCAGGCATTGGGGGCATGGCGGGTTTTTCTTTTTCCGGGACATCGGTCACCAGGCATTCAGTGGTCAAAAGCAGGGCCGCGATGGACGCTGCATTTTGCAACGCGGTGCGGGTCACCTTGGCTGGATCAATGATACCTGCTTTGATCATATCGACATATTGGTTAGTATTAAAATCATAACCAAAAGATGTGTCTTTTTCTTTGCTCAAATGATCAACGATCACAGAACCTTCTAAACCAGCATTGAAAGCCAACTGACGGATGGGAGACTCTAAAGAACGGCGCACGATCTCGGCCCCTGTCTTCTCATCACCTTCCAAGTCAATGCCTTCCAAATCCTTGATGCAGCGCAATAAGGCCACACCACCGCCGGGAACAATACCTTCTTCCACGGCCGCGCGGGTCGCGTGCAGGGCATCTTCGACGCGGGCCTTCTTTTCCTTCATTTCAGATTCGGTCGCAGCACCCACATTGATGATGGCGACCCCACCGGCAATCTTGGCCAAGCGTTCTTGTAATTTTTCTTTATCATAAGATGAATCGGTAGAATCGATCTGGTTCTTGATTTGGGCCAAACGGCTTTTGATGTCCGCTGGTTTACCGCCGCCTTGGACGATCGTGGTATTGTCCTTGTCGATCTTGACCTTCTTGGCGCGCCCTAAATCAGCGACCTCGATATTCTCGAGCTTAAGGCCTAAATCTTCCGTGATGGCCTTGCCGCCGGTCAACACCGCGATATCCTTGAGCATTTCCTTACGGCGATCGCCATAACCCGGGGCCTTGACAGCCGCGCAATGCAAGGTACCGCGCATCTTGTTGACGACTAAAGTCGCTAGAGCTTCACCTTCAACCTCTTCGCAGAGGATCAATAAAGGACGGCCTGCCTTGGCCACTTTTTCCAAGACCGGGAGAATGTCCTTGATGCTGGAGATTTTCTTTTCATATAAAAGGATATAAGGATCTTCGAGTTCGCAGATCATCTTTTCCATGTCTGTTGAGAAATACGGGGAAAGATAACCCTGGTCAAACTGCATACCCTCGACGATTTTTAATTCCGTAAAGATGGTCTTGCTTTCTTCAACCGTGATGACACCGTCTTTGCCGACCGCTTCGAAGGCCTCAGCGATTTTCTTGCCGATGACATTGTCGTTGTTCGCGGCGACGGTCGCCACCTGCTCGACTTCTTTGGAATTCTTAAGGTCAACTTTCTTGGCAATTTTCTCGACCTTGGCCACCACACGCTCAACCGCTAATTCAATCCCGCGCTTCAATGCCATAGGATTGGCACCCGCGGTGACATTCTTTAAGCCTTCACGGTAAATGGATTCAGCCAGGACCGTCGCGGTGGTTGTCCCGTCGCCGGCGATGTCAGAGGTCTTTTCAGCGACTTCCTTGACCATCTGGGCACCCATGTTTTCGAAAGGATCTTCCAATTCAATTTCCTTGGCCACCGATACACCGTCCTTGGTGACGGTCGGGCTGCCAAATTTCTTGTCCAAAACCACATTACGCCCTCGGGGGCCCAAGGTGATCTTGACCGCGCGTGATAATTGTTCCACCCCGCGTAAAATCTTGCGGCGTGCTTCATCTTCGAATAATAATTGTTTTGCTCCCATTTTACTTCCTCCTAAGTTTAATCTGTGTCATTCTAATTTTCTTTTTGTCATTCTGAGCGTAGCGAAGAATCTAGATCCTTCGGCTGTTGCCTCAGGTGACGCATGAACATTTCGTTCAACGTCATTTTACAATAGCCAAAACATCCTCTTCCTTCATGATCAAAAGCTCTTCACCCTCTGTCGTGGTGATTTCTGTGCCGCCGTATTTGGTGTACAAGATGCGGTCCCCCACCTTGACTTCCAATGGCACGATTTGCCCGCTGTCAGACGCTTTTCCCTTACCCACGGCGATGACCTTGCCTTCTTGGGGCTTTTCTTTGGCAGTTTCCGGAAGCAAAATGCCGCCCTTGGTGACTTCTTTAGCTTCCAGCACCTTGACCACAATGCGGTCCGCTAATGGTTGAATGCTCATAACTTCTCCTCCTTGATAATACGGTTGATATTTTTAGCACTACTTGGAATAGAGTGCTAATATAGCCGGAGATAAAAATTTTGTCAAGGAAATTCTAGCAGTGGGTCTAACGGAGTGCTAATTGTGCAGTTGCTTGACCTACTTTTAATCCTAGTAAGGGCAAGAGATTGACACGAACAACGTCGAGGATTTTGATCCTGACACCGGAAAAATCCCCGCGCCTGAATTGGGCAATCATGGCAGGATTAAATGTGATGTCCACCTTCTGGCCTTCAGCATCAATCTTCAAATTCCTGGAATTAAGGTCGATACCGCCGGGCTCTACCAATGCCGCTTTATCCCCAGCAGGTGAAAATGTGTAGACCTCAACTTCTTTTAGCCCATGAACCGTTTGGATATTTTCATGCGTGATTTTAAAGCCATCCGCTTTAAGCCTTTTTAAAGCCTCTTCTTCTTCCTTGATAGAAGAATAATAGGCTGAAGCTTCAAAAGTATGATTACCGATTTGCGTTGCAGATGCTTTCCTTGGCGAATTTTTTCCATACAAAATTTCTTTCAACCGGGGAGCCGGAATATCCTGACCATCCGCCGTAGTAAAATAAATGGATGGATTAACCAAACCCACCACATTTATGGGGGCCGGCAACGGAGGGTTAAAATTCTTTTGATTAGCGGGAATACCATTTATCCTGCGCAATACTTCCGCGTTCAAGGCCCGTTCTTGGGCAAATTTATTAATATCCGCATCCTTAGGCCCAACAAGAAGGGTGGTAACAGGTGGTTCTAATCTAATATCCCCTCTACTGATAGCGTCTAACAAAGAAGCCGTAGTCCTGCTGACAGGGGGATTTACAGCCAATGAAAACTCCGTATTTATGTTGTCAACCTTCTTAGACAATGAAAACCCTAAAATTCCTGCTGCTGCAATAGCCATCCAAACCGCTATGCCCCGGCTCTCAGCGATATCTATACGTCCACTCTCAACTATATCTGCGCCAGGCTTTTTCACCATCATCGCCGCATTGAAAGCAAGCTCCTTCATAGAATCTGGCATACCAATTTCTGTTGCCAGAATTTTTCTAACAGGGGGCACTTCCGGAAGATTAAAACCAACTTCCTTCCAACCCGGACCCCACTGAGGACTTTCGGTACTGGTATCCGCAGGAACATACCCTTTCAACAAGCCATCTTCTTTACCACTGGTTAATCGATCTGCTTTCTCTTCATCCATTGGTCCAATATCAAATGCCGCCAATAATTCTTCGATATTTTGCAATGCAGTTTTAATAACACTTCCTCTGGAATCTTTGACATCAGCCGATGCAAAACCTAAACCTGCGCCCATACCACCGGCTCCCATACCAAAAACAGCAATTCCCCTTTTGCGGCCTTCTGCCACCAGTCTATAAATAGGGTCATATGAATACAGCTTGATATCTCTCAATGTATTCAACGATTCCCTTAAAGCGGCGCTTCCTGCAATCACACCCTGAATCGCATCCCAATTAAAATACCTTTCATCATCTTCTGGAATTCTTAATTTTTCCATAATTAATTGTCGGATAAAATAAAACGCATCCGCCCGTTCATCAAATTTTGGATTATCCTCGTGGTCCCTTGTTTCCTTATATGACCTTTCCATGACTTCTTCAACAAGCCCGTTAGCATAGGCCGGCACAACTTTGCCTTGTAGAGCATCAATCAAATGGTTCATATACCGGCGCACACCTTCATCACGGATATCTGACAATTTATTCATGCTTTCCACAGCACCTTGGGCATTCCCGCGGCTGAAAGCTTTCTTGCGCTCTTTATCATACCGGATCATTTTATAGATCAATTGTTTATACGTGGGGTCATTATCTTTATACCTTGTCCATATATCATTGGTTAAGGCGGCCAGACGACCGACAACAGCGCTGCCGTTACGATACATTTTGCCTGCGTTTCCAACACGGAAGTGATCATGAATAAATTTCTTTCCTTGCTCATGATTTAACCGTCCGTTCCGACCATCAAACATATCTACCACCACTGAAGAATACCCGTTGGCATATTCACCCATGGCATCAACAATCCCTGACGGCCATATTAAATTCATGGCTGGTAGGTCACTATTAGGGACATTTTTATGACCTTGACCGCCCGTATGATTACCTGCTTCATTATTTTCAAGGCGTACAGCCATGGAAAAAATGTTACCCCAGTCTAAGTCTGCCCCACTTAGCGTTGAACAAATAGCAATCAGCCCCATTGCAAATATATTAGAAGATTCAAAACCACCACTTTTAATGACCCCTGAAATGTGCCCTAAGGTGACCCGAAAACCAGAATCAAGCCCAAAATTACGGGCCGTATACGCCAAAAGATCGGTATACTTCAATTTCTCATGTTCTTCACCTTTTTGGGCCGGCTTATCCCTGTCGAATTTATCCAAATCAAAGGGTTGTGTTCTATTGCGGGTGACAAGATACTTGCTGTAACTCGATGCATATTCAATAGCATCGGGATTTGCAGACGGAGTGACTGTAAACTCAGCGGATAAATCGCTCGGCATAACCACCGTTGAAGGAAGATTAAAAAACACCTCAACACCTTTAGGCGTCAAGGAGGTTTGCCAGCCTGGTAAGTCCTGGGAAGAGCCAAAAGGATCAATCAAACGGTAGTGCAGTTTGAGGGTCAGAGGGATACCTTTTACTTTTGCATCAGCCAATTTTTCCCTCATTTGCCGGCCAATTTTTACCGGGTCGAATTCCTTGCCCTGGCCGGTAAAAAGGACCCCTGCCTGCCTTAGAAAAGCTTTTTGGCCAAATTTCCTGGCATCAAGAGCCGGGATTGTTGATGTGAACATACGTCCCATCACAGCCCGGCCAATAAGAATATCAAAATCTTCTTCTCCAAAACTACCATTGGCGGTCAACTGTTTTCCTGCTTGATTATCAATTAAAAAACTCACCCCCACCTTATCGCGGATATGAGCGGCAATACTCATGGTATTTCTTCCTTCTAAAACATTCTCCACATCCGAGGCAAGACTGTCTCCCGTGGCTGTCACCATCACTTGACGGGCCCTAAACGCGTCTAAAGTAACGCTTTCAATGCCTCCAACAACTAAATCCACATCATTGGGATTCCCAACAAATGCCTTAAGATCTTCACGCGGTGTTGAAAGGCGTTCAATAAATATATTTTCTTTTTTTAGGCCATACTCTTTCAAATATTCTAAAAGATGCCGGCTACTTGCTGAATGAAGATTATCATAAACAACGATCTTTAATCGATCAGCCCGTAATTTACCCTTCTTTTTCTTAATGATGCCAATAAAATCATTTAATATGTTTAGCTGGGACTTTTCATCCATTGAAACGATAAAAATCGTGTCTTTATCGGTGGAATTATTATAATAAAGCGTATCTGCCATTTCGATGGCCGCGCGCAGACCCACTTCCTCCGCATTTTTATAATTTTCCACATAGGCCCCAGTAGATGTTTTCCCTGATATAGCCTTTTTAGGCAATGCCGTCATCGCCTCATTCCATCCGCCATAAAGATCAGGGTTATTTGATTTTTCAGTTGAGGTAAAAGTGATGACTATTTTCTCTCCTCTAACTGTTCCTGTTTGCTCCATGGTCACTTCATATCCTGGAATTTCTTTTTCTAAGACAGCCGTAAGTCCCTCGACATAACCCCAGATATAGTTCCAATAGGCTTTTCTTGCATCATCATGGCCTACAAATTCAGCGTAAGGCAAGAGAATAGTAGCTTCAGGATCACCCGATGCTGACATGCCCACCATAGAATAAACTTTTTCACGATATAATTGCTGTCCTAAAGATCCTCTTACATCGTCGAGTATTTTTGGCTCTTCGCTGACAGTGACGGGTTCTCTGAATTCTTTATCTCCTTCGGGCTCACCTTCAAAAGCGGCCATCGCGTCATCCTCATTGCCAATGGCTACTTCTCTGACCGTTGCCAAACCGCCGGAGAAATACTTGCGGGCGATAGTTGTTCCATTAGAGATTGCTTCGTCGGCATAGCCTCCTCGCAATGACAGGTCAGCAGGTTCTTCCTTAATATAGTTAAACACGCCCTTCTTATAGGCCTGCAAATATTGCTCGTAAATCTTTTCTTTAATGGCCGGGTCATCCACATTAACGCCAATGATCTTGGATTTGTTGGTGTACACTTGATTAAGCAAGGCTTGTTTCAAATTCTTTTTAAACCATACAGCCAGGATCATGGAATTATAGATTTGACGCAATTGGGCGAAGTTTTGGCCGTGATTGACTTCCTGCTCGATGGCGGGGAGGATGATTTGGCGGATGATTTGGGAGCCTAAAGTATTCACGTCATTCTGAGGCGAAGCCGAAGAATCTCTTAAAGAATTAATTCTATTGAGATCCTTCGCGGAGCCTGCCCTTGAGCGAAGCGAAGGGCTCAGGATGACAGTATTTTTCTGGCTTTGATGTTTGGACAATGCTAAATAATCCTCATCGAGCATTACTTTTAGGTGGCTTTTGACGACAAAGACGGTGTCTTTGTGTTCGTAGACCTTGGCTGTTTCCGGTAATATCCAAACTTTATTAAATGTGTTCACGGGAATTTGGGTGGTGCCGTAGATTTGACGGGCTTTTGCGTATACCTTGTCCCAAAAATTCTTGCCTAAATTTTTCTCCGGATAGATCAAGGACGCGGTCAATTGTTTTAAAAGATAATCCTGTGCCAGCATGTCCTGGCCTAAGACGGTCTGGCCTAGATCTTGGGGGATGATGCGTTGTTTTTCATAAGGAGAAAGATTGACCCATTGATTGTTTTCAGGGATGGTGAGGCAGGCTAAAAAATATTTGATCAGACGGTCAGATTCTTTTTTAACTTGATCTGCGTTTAAGCCACTGTTTCCGGTACTCACAATAAAATCCATTAAGAGAGGATTCTCAGGATGGATGGTCAGGCCTGTGATCATTAAGGGCACATAGGCAGGAGATAAATTCACCATCGTTCCCGGTGCTGGCAAGCCTATGACTCCGGCGTATGAAGCTTTGGGAGTTATCACCATGGTGGCGATAAAGGTGATGATGAGGCATACGCTGATTAAGCGGGAATAGTAAAAATGGCGGATGAATTTAAAAGTCATTATAATTCCTATTGATTAATGGATTCCCGCTTTCGCGGGAATGACAAATAAACTAAGTTAGAATGACACTTAGAAGAAAACGGTTCCTTGTTGTAGGTTAACAAAAGCTTAACATATAATAGGGGCTTGTCAAATCTGTATCTATATGTCGCTCAATAACTTACAAGAGTGATAAAAAATGGATTCCTTTAAAGACCAAATCTTCATCAATAATGCGGATTTTCGGTGAAACGAATTTTTTCATGAGATGGGTATGACCTCCGGTCATGACTACTCTTATGGATTCCCGCTTTCGCGGGAATGACAATTTTGATGGCGGGAATGACAATTTTGATGAAAGTAAATCAATCATTCCTTTGCACAAAGAACCATAACCGTAAAACAGGCCGCTGAGTATGCTCTCTTGAGTGGTCTTCCCTATTATATGCCTGGGCGCTTGGATTTCAATATGGGGTAAAAGGGCGGTTTTCAAAAATAAAGATTCAGCCGATAAACGGATGCCCGGAACAATGGCGCCTCCTAAGTATTCACCCTTGGGCGAAATCACATCAAAGGTAATGGCTGTGCCTAAATCCACCACGATCAATGGGCAGCCATAAATTTTCATGGCCCCATAAGCTCCTACTAAACGGTCCTGGCCCACCTGCTTTGGGTTTTTATAACGGTTTTTGATAGGCACCCTAATGTCGCGGCCAATAATGTCGACGGGAATTGTTTTTTTTAAAATATCTTCAAGCGTTTTTGAGGCCTTGGGCACAACGGAGCAAATAATGGCTTTGGAAATAACCTGGGACTTTAAAATCTTGGCTATGACAGCCTTGATCTTGCCCTGTTTTGCATCCGTGTCAATGATGGCCACTGAGGCAATTTGGCCGGTCTTTTGGATGACGGCAAAGCCGGTGGTGGTGTTGCCGATGTCGATGGCGAGTAACATAAATGTTGGTTTTGAACTCCCCCTAACCCCCTCTTTATAAAAAAGAGGGGGGAGAAGAAATTTTATATTGTTTTATTTTATCCCTGATCCGCGCTGCTTTTTCGAATTCCAGGTTGCGCGCGGCGGATTCCATTTGTTGTTCCAGATCGCTTAAATAGCTGGCATGCGCGAATTCTTCTTCGGTTTGGCCCGCGGCTTCCATCACCATATCCTGCGCTTGCGCAAATTCTTCAATGCCGAGATTAATGGCTTTTAAAATCGTCGTGGGTGTGATCCCGTGCTTGGTGTTAAATTCGATTTGGATCTTACGCCGGCGTTCACATTCGGCAATGGCAAATTTCATGGCCGGAGAAACACTGTCCGCGTACATGATGACAATGCCATTAATGTTGCGCGCGGCCCTCCCGGCGGTCTGGATCAAAGATGTTTGGGAACGTAAAAACCCTTGCTTGTCCGCATCAAATATAGCAACTAAGGAGACTTCCGGCAAGTCCAATCCTTCCCTTAATAGATTGACGCCGATCAGGCAGTCGAATTTTTTTAAGCGCAAATCCTGCAGGATTTTGGTGCGGTCAATGGTCTCAATATCGGAATGCAAATATTTCACCTTTAATCCCGCCTCCTCAAAATAGGCGCATAGGTCTTCCGACATGCGCTTGGTCAAGGTGGTCACCAGCACCCGTTCATTTTTACCGGCGCGCTTTTGGCATTCCTTGATCAAATCTTCCACTTGGTTCAGGGTCGGCCGCACAAAAATAGGCGGGTCAATGATCCCCGTCGGACGGATGATCTGTTCAACCACATGCCCTCCGGCATCTTTGCGTTCATACGGGCCCGGTGTCGCCGAGACATAAATGCGCTGTTTTAACATTTTTTCTAATTCTACGAACCTAAGCGGCCTGTTGTCCAGGCAGGAAGGCAGGCGAAAACCGTGGGCCACCAGCATTTCTTTACGGGCCCGGTCGCCTTCATACATGCCGCCTAATTGCGGGACAGTGACATGGCTTTCATCAATAATGGTCACAAAGTCCGGCGGAAAATAATCCATCAGGCAAAACGGTTGACTGCCCGCGGGGCGCCCGGAAAGCACCCGGGAATAATTTTCAATGCCCTTGCAGGTGCCGATCTCTTTCATCATTTCCATATCATAACGGGTGCGGGATTGTAGGCGCTGGGCTTCCACTAATTTCCCCTGGGATTCCAGTTGCCCCAGGCGGTCTTTTAACTCGGCCTGGATTTCAATGAGCGCTTCCTGCAGTTTCGGAGGGGAAATCAAAAAGTGTTTGGCCGGATAAACAAAGGTCCTGTCTAATTGGGCGATCGTTTCACCTGACACCGGGTCTATTTGCCTGATCTTTTCAATCTCATCGTCGAAGAATTCGATCCTTAAGGCGTCCTGGCGATAGGCCGGATGCACCTCCACGATGTCCCCGCGCACCCGGATCTTCCCGCGCGCGAAATCGTAGTCATTGCGCTCGTATTGGATGCTGATCAATTGCTCCAAGACCTGGTCGCGGTCGATCTTTTGCCCGACTTTTAACTGGATCATATAATTCTGATAATCATCCGGCGAACCTAAATTATAAATGCATGAGACACTGGCCACGATGATAGTATCCCTCCGTGACATCAACGACGTGGTCGCAGCCAGGCGCAGGCGGTCTAAGCGGTCATTGATGGATGAATCTTTTTCGATATAAATATCTGTTTGGGGGATATACGCTTCCGGCTGGTAATAATCGTAATAAGAGACAAAATACTCGACGGCATTCGTGGGGAAAAACTCTTTTAACTCACTGTAAAGCTGGGCGGCCAGGGTCTTATTGTGGGAAATGACCAGGGCCGGGCGGTTAACATTCTTGATGACATTGGCAATGGTGAAGGTCTTGCCGCTTCCGGTCACCCCTAAAAGCGCCTGGGCCGGCAGGCCTTCATTAAGCCCATTGGTCAACACTTCAATGGCCTTGAGCTGTTCTTCAACGGGTTGAAACGGACTTTTAAGAACAAATTTATCCATAATATATTTATCCGTCATTCTGACCCTGAACGAAGTGAAGGGGAAGAATCTATAAAATGTATTAATGGCGCTATCTAGCCACTTCCTCTGCCACTGCATCCAAAATGCCCTGTACCAATTGATCGTTGCGCACTGATGTGATTTGCTTGACTAACGGGGTCCGGGCCTCATAACGGATTTCCACTTCACAACTGTTTCCGATTGAGTGGATAAACACATTTAAATGCATGCTGGTCACATGCCAAAAATTATTTCTGAAACCCGTAATGATAAGCAAATTTTGATAACCGTTATTATCATAGCGGTCATCGCGCTCGTAAATGGAAGGTTCGGATTCCTCAGCAATGGCCCAGCCCTTCTTTTTTAAGACATAGGTCACGGCACCGGTGACCTTCTCAAAACCCGCGTAGATCTCCCGATCGTAAGGATGGTCAACCCTGCTGATATAACCGGTGGCTTGGATTGAGGCGCAGCCGGATAAGAGGAATATAAATGATAAAAACAGATAACGCATAATTTCCAATTTAGCAAATTTTCCCATGCTTATACGGGCGCAATTTATTTTTTTCGGATTTTTTGATGATCTCTGCCTGTATGTCAATGCCTAATCCTCCGCATAAATCGAAAAGGCGGATAAAGGTGTCGGCTAACTCTTCGCGGAAATTATCCTGGTCCTGATGGCGATAGCCTTCCATGGCCTCGGCCAATTCCGTGACTACAAGCATCAAGGCCTCGCCGATATTGCGGTCCTTTTCCCAAAATCCTTTTTCTCGGGCGATGCTGTGGCAAAGGTCACACCATTCTTTTAGGCTTAGTTTTTCGTAGTTCATGTGTTGTCTCCTTGATTTCCCCCTCCCTTACCCTCCCCTCAAGGGGGAGGGAATCAGAGGTGCAATTATCTTTGTCGTTCTAAAAAATCTACCATGTCCACGGCCAGCGGGGACTGTACCTTGATGGTGCGATTCCCCGTCATTTCCGGCCATTCTAAGCGCAGGGCATGCAGGGCTGTGCGTCGGAAACGCAAAGCAAAATCCCGCCGGAAAGCATACTTGTCTTCCCCCACCAAAGGATGTCCGATCTTGGCAAAATGGATACGGATCTGATTGGTCCTTCCGGTGATGGGCATCACTTTAACACATGTGAAATCTTTATAATAATCTTCCACCTCATAATGCGTCAAGGCGGATTGCGCCGGCAAGTGGCTTTGAAACTTGCGTTGATGATAATCTTTGATCGGGATACGGATTTTGCCCCTGGGCTCTTTCAGGTGCCCATGCACAAAAGCAATATAGGTTTTATTGACCTGTTTGTCTTTAAAAAACTGCATTAACTTTTCTTGGTTTTCTTTGCCTTTGGCAAAGAGGATGGCCCCGGTGGTGTCGCGGTCGAGGCGGTGGGCTGGGTATAGGGCAAGTTTGGAACCCGCCCCTACACCGTCGTAATTGACAATATTGACGAGTGTACGGTCTTCATTCTTATCGGTAGGAATCACCAAAAGGCCGGATGGTTTATTAAACACCAGGCAGTTCTCGTCTTCGTAAAGGACAGGGATCTGGATTTTAGGTGTTGGGGGATTGGGGCTTATGCTCATCCAAATGCTCGTGCAGCAAATCCGTTAAATAATTTATTTTGCGGATCAACAGGATAGGAAAAACTATCATCCACACCTGGAAAGCTAATGCCAAAAGGGCCTGAAAAGGGGTCACGGATAAATTAATTGAATTTTCCATCGTTCTTTTTTTCTATCATGCTTTCTACAAATTCATTGATAGTACGGCTATCTTTGGGCGCTATATCGCTAAAAAAAATGGCCGTGTCAAAATAATCTTCTCTGGGCACTGTTTGCGAGCGTATCACAACCCCCTGGCAGCTGATCTTTTTGGGTTTAATCTTATCGCTTTTACGCATAGGCAAAAGCAGTTGGACCTTCAACTTAGTCATTGGTTCAAGCCGCTCGCTCACGCGGCAAAACGCCCCGGAACAGCTTAAATTCTTCGTTTCGGTCAGGATATCCCCATGGTCGCTGGATATCTTTACCGGGATATTATAATCTACACGAAGATGGCGGCGTTTTTCCTGAGACACGGGCAGCGAGGCACGATGAGGCACAGGATTAACTCCTAAGCTTGAGGTTTCTCGGATTTTGCAGCAGCGGCTTGCGCCTCTTCGGCAGCAGCAGCTCGGGCCGTGGCCTGGACTTTTTTAAAACAATTATTGTTGCAATAATACGCGCCGTTGCGATAAAAGCGCCTTGCTTTTTTTAAGGGTTTTTTACACGCAGGACAATTCTTGACTTCTTCGACAACTGGTTTTGCAGCTTCAGCCATAACTCTTAACTCTCCTTATTGGACCCCGCCGTTTTGGCCAACTGGCCAGGCGGGGCTTCTTTTATTGATTAGACCGGGAAGCATTTAGATACCCGCCGACGGCCTTTATACATTCTTCATCTTTGATAAATTTAATACCGATCTCATAACAATCATCCGCCAGCACTTCACGCACACGGACAACTTGACCACGGGTCCAGACGACCTTGGAAGATTGCCCTAAGCGGATCTGTAAATCCAAAACAATCCCCACCGGGACAAATTCCTGGACCTTTAAGGACATGCCGCTCAAACTAATATCACCCGCGACACTGCCGTTAAAGGTGACCTTGGGTTGGGCGTATTCCACTGGTTCTGTAAATGTAAAGCGCGGAAGAATGCGTTTTTCCTCGTCCATAATGTTTAACAGTATAGCACAATCAAGGCTGGATACAATATAAAAAAGGTTTCCAAAAGGTCGGTGCGAATTGTAACTCATAGTGCGACAACTTTAAGCTTTGAGACCAAACTGTCACTTTGTAAGCATTCTTGAGCCGCTTGGTTGGCCGTTTTATACCCCAGTATCTTCCGGGGGTAATTGTTCATCCAATCCTCAATCCATTGGATCTGTTTATCACTAAAATCTGCTATGTCAGTACCTTTGGGAACAAAGCGTCTTATCATTCGGTTCTGATTCTCATTAGTCCCTCGTTCCCAGGAACTATATGAATGCGCAAAATATATTGTCGTCCTTTTTTTGCCCCCAGCTAAGATACTGACTTCTAAATATTTCCAATTTAAGAATTCTACACCATTATCAAACGTTACGGACTTAAACTTTATCTTAAATCGAGCCCCATATTTCCTCTCCAAGGCATCTAGAGCTGCTTTTATAT
>Ga0206950_1047_pt1 | contig 29490 bp, 20 predicted proteins | sample Alteio_BWOrgHeat_41_FD_152954 | JGI IMG/M metagenome (GOLD analysis project Ga0206950, IMG submission 152954) | Enriched cells from forest soil in Barre Woods Harvard Forest LTER site, Petersham, Massachusetts, United States -... | ecosystem: Environmental > Terrestrial > Soil > Temperate forest >... | reverse complement strand
TTATCGCGCAAAGAATTAGAAGCGGTTGAGCAGGCAACGCCTTTGAAGCGCTGGGGCGGTCCGGAAGAACTCGCCAAGGCCGTTCTCTTTTTAACGGAAACTCAATTTGTCACCGGCGAAACCATTCGCGTCGACGGCGGCCGGCATTTGTATTAGCGTCGTTAACTCTGCTTTCGCAAGTCATGGGATTCTGCGGCCGCCGGGCCATCGGCTGCAGAGTGTTTGCGCGCTATCTCGATTGTTTCAAATAGCTTGTCGCTCCGAAATGGTTTAGCCAAGACGTACACGCCAATTCCACTTAAGGCTTTTTTAACCATTGCCGTATGCGCGCCGCTCATCACGATGATGGCCGCCGGACTGTGTAAAGCGATGAGTTTTTCAATGAGCTCGCGGCATGCCATGTGCGAGGTCAAGCCAAAATCGGTGATGACCATTTGGTAAGGCTGTTTTGTTGCGGCGGCGACGGCATCGGTTCCGGTCGCGAAGTCGTCCACGATATACCCTTTTTGACGGAGCATGGCCGACAACATCTTTCGTATCCCTTCCTCATCGTCCACCAGGAGAATCCGCGGTAATCCGGCCGTCGCAGGCGGTAAAGCGTGAAGGGCGGCGGAGATTACCGGTTCCTCGGAGCGCGGAGGATTTGGTTTTGAGGGTGATTCGACCGCAGATCGTTGGGCTGCGGCGGCAATCGGGATATGAAGAATTTTAGTCACGACCGTCGGCACGCCGGTCTGGGTTTGGCTGTTCATCATCACCAATTCTTCGCCGGCGCCGGCGAAAGCCAAATTCGCGAATGCCAGGCCGACGCCGTTTTGCGTCAGATTTTTCACGCGCCGTTCATAGTCGACTTTCAGTAAGTTCGGTAGCCGCTCCGGCGGTAGACGTCCGGGATTGGTCAGCACGAGATCGACCGACGGTCTTCCATTTGTCGTGTGATAACGAACTTCCGCTTGGACCTTGAGTAGTTCTTCGGGAATCGGAGTACCGTCGGGTAATTTATTTCCCGCGTTATGGATTTGCTCGAGAACGGCAAACATATTTTCAATCAGCCGTTCCATCGATTCGTGAAAAAGCGGAACGTCGACCAGGACGGTCAAGTCGTCGTGTGGGATATTCATGCGGATCGAAAAGTGCCGGCGAACTTTGGGATTCCACGGCGACCCCGGTCCCGTTCCGGTTTCAAGATCTTTCAAGCGCAGCGGTTGCATCTGGTGTTCGCCCGAAATAAACGAGCGGATTCCGCGGATGGTTATCACAAGACGTTCCGCGGATTTTCGCGCCGCCACGATGCTTTCCGTTTGCTGAATCGATTCGTTCCGCAAATCATGAGCGGCTTGAGTCATCCATCCTTCCATCGTGTGAAGCCAAGACAAATAGCGCCGCGTCGCTTTTTGAATTTCGTGCAACGAGACTCTTTGCGGCTCAACCAACCGTTGACTGGCCAGACGCACCGTGTCCGGCACGATGACCGAGGTATATTCATCGACCAATTGGCGAATGGTTTGGGCGGCGCGATCGGCCGTCGCGTGGTGGAGGAGTTCCAACCCCCAGGTGACTTCCAAACTTCCATCGGTTATTTTCGAGCCATTCGAATGATCGATGACCGCGACGGCTTCGGTAAGGCGATCCTGCACCGACTGGACGACCGCCGTTTCTTTCACAAGATCCGCATGTCCATTAACCGTGGATATTTTGTTTATGAGATCTGCGGCAATCCTCGGATCGCTTTCGGGAAATGCCGCGGGTGACGGAAGACTGAGCGCTCGAATTTGAAAAATGCTTTTGGGGGGGGACACGAAATGCCCGATGTGTGGGGCGTCATCGAGTAGCAATAAAAGGAACACGGGCCATCGGCGCAATATCAGACTTCGCATGCGCGCACCGCTCCATATGGAAGTGCGGGCAGAAAACATAACGATTTCAGTACGACTGATTATAAAAAGGAATGGACAAAAGTATAATAGTCCAAATGGCCCGAATTACATCGGATTGGTCCAACTTTTCTGACATTATCGAAGGCCCGTGCGTCGTGTGCGCAAAGCCGGTGCGTTACGTCATCCCGCATCACCGCGCCGACCCGGCCTTCATCAACCATTCGACGTGCGACATCATGCCCGCTCTACGCGAACGCCTAAAAACGGCAACGCCCCCGAAACTTCCGGGGGCGTTTACCATTCACTATAAAAATACTTGAGACCCGCGCGTCGCACGACTGTGATAACATCGCGACTCATTCGCCGCGTGGACCTTCGATCAACGCCTTAGACCTGAGAAATAATTTCTCAGATCTAACATGTTCCGTCTAAGGTTTGAGGTTAATAGCCGAAACCGACCGGTTCGTCAATGTGGCGGTCGAGCCATTCGGCGATGTCTTCTTTGGTGTCGGCGCTTGTGCGCTTGCCGACCATGCGGCCGTTCTCAAAGAGCAGCAGCGTGGGGATGGAACTAATACGGTATTCGTCGGTGAGGTCGGGGGTGTCATCCACCTTGGCCTGCACGACTTTCACTTTGCCAAAATAGTCGTCGATAATTTCCTGCAGCATCGGCGGCAGGGTGGCGCACGGCGCGCACCAAGGCGCCCAGAAGCCGACCAAAACGGGCATCTCCGATTTTAAAACTTCATCGGAAAATGTCGCATCGGTCACAGCGGCAATCGTTAGTTTTTCTTTCTTTTTGGCCATTGGTATCACCTTTCTGGGGCAATAAATACCCACGCATCCATTATGGTGGTTTTAACCCGTAATCCTGTGAATAACTCCCGAGGGATGGTGGTGGGTCTGGCTATATAATAGGAAAGCTGTTAAGGGTTGTCAATGAGTCTTAAGACCTAGGAATACCTTTAAGTCTCAAAGACGAACCGATTTGACTTGCGTAATACCGGGAAATTCGCGAATTTGTTGCAAGACGGATGCCGGGGCTTCGGCGTCCACATTCACGACCGTCACCGCTTCACCGCCTTGGGACCGACGGCCCACTTGCATGGCGGCAATATTGACGTTATTTTTTCCGAGCGCCGTTCCGACATAGCCGATGACGCCGGGTTTGTCTTGGTTGGTATAGATGACCATGTAGCCTTCGGGCGTCACGTCCACCGTCAAATCGTCGATCGCCACGATGCGCGGCGAATTTTTCGCCAGCAAGGTCCCCGAGACCGATAGCGTTTCTTTCCCGGAAGACACTTGAATCGTGATGAGCGTCGTGAAGTCGGCGGTTTGACTGGTTTTAGTTTCGGTCCATTGAATCCCGCGCTCTTTGGCCAAGTGCGGCGCATTCACCAAATTCACTTCGATGTCCAAGATCGGACTCAAGTATCCACGCAAGATCGCCAGGCTTAAAGGGGTCGTATTCTTCTGGCTGATTTCACCGGCGAAGGTCATTTTCAAAGTCGTGGCCGGAGCGCCGAACAATTGCGAGGCAAAGCAGCCCAGTTTTTCCGATAACAAAATGTAAGGTTCCAACTCTTTGTATTGCTCCGCGTCCATCGCGGGGAGATTAACGGCGTTGCGGACGCTGCCTTGTAAAAAGTAGTCGCGAAGCGTTTCGGCCATTTCTTGCGCGACTTTCACCTGCGCTTCTTCGGTCGATGCGCCCAAGTGCGGCGTCAAAATCACGCCCGGTAAACCGAAGAGGGGATTATCTTTTGCCGGCGGTTCTTGTTCATAGACGTCGAGCGCGGCGCCCTTGACCTGGCCTTTTTGAATCGCTTCCGCCAATTCTTTTTCGTTGATGATGCCGCCGCGCGCGCAATTGATCAAACGCACGCCGGGCTTCAATTTTGCGAAGGTTTGCGCGTTGAAGAGATTGCGCGTGCCGTCGTTGAGCGGCACGTGGACGGAAATATAATCCGCTTGGGCGTAAATTTGTTCGAGCGACGCCAAGTTGATATTAAATGTCTTGGCGTATTCTTCCGACGCAAACGGGTCATAGCCGATGATGGCCATGCCGAAACTTTGGCAGCGTTTGGCGACTTCGCGGCCGATGCGTCCGAGTCCGATCAAGCCCAGCGTTTTGCCTTGCAGTTCGGTGCCGACAAATTGCGCGCGCTTCCATTCGCCGGCTTTGACGCTGACGTTGGCTTGCGGAATATTGCGCGACATCGAGAGCAAAAGCGCCATCGTATGTTCCGCCGCCGAAATCGTATTGCCGCCCGGCACATTGACGACGACCACGCCTTGACGGCTCGCCGCGCCGACATCAATATTATCGACGCCGACGCCGGCGCGTCCGACGATCTTTACTTTCTTCGCCGCCGCCAAGATGTCGCTGGTAATCTGCGTTTCGCTGCGCACGATAATCGCATCCACATCGACGACCGCCTTTTTCAATTCTTCGGGCGGCAATTTTGTGCGGACCTCAAGCAAGAATTGATCTTTGAGGTCCTTAAACACTTGCAGCCCGGAATCGCTAATCGGATCGGCGACGAGAATTTTGACCATGGCGCTTTAGTGCACGCCCGCGGGCTGCGGCGCTTTCGCGGCGGCGGCCGGAGCTTTGCTTTTATCGAGGAAGATTTTTTCGGCGGCGCCGACGCCCTTTCCTAATTCCACTTTGTGGCCCAACTCATACAACATCATTTCCAGCGCCGAGAGGGCGATGATCACGTCGAAGCGTTCCATGTAGCCCATGTGCGCGAGCCGCACGATTTTGCCTTCGAGATCCACCTGCCCGCCGGCGATCGAGACGCCGTATTCTTCGCGTAAGCGTTTCACGATCGCTTTGCCGTTTAATCCTTCGGGCACCGTGATCGACGTTAAGACGTCGCACGGGACTTTGGCGAAAAGTTTCAGGCCCATCGCTTGGACGCCGGCGCGCGTCGCTTGCGCGAGCCAGGTGTGGCGCGCAAAAACATTTTGCAATCCTTCTTGCTTAATGAGGCGCAGCGCTTCCGCTTGCGCGACGACGATCGTGACGGGCGGCGTGAACGGCGTTTCTTTATCGGCGATCGACTTCTTCATCTTGCGCCAATCAAAATAAAAGCGCGGACTCTTGGAGGCTTCCACCAACGGCCAAGCTTTGGGCGCGACGCTGACGATCGCCAAACCCGGCGCCGTCATTAACCCTTTTTGCGAGCCGCTGCAGACCACGTCGCAATGCCAATTGTCCGTCTGTAAATCTTGACCGCCCAGGCCCGACACGGAGTCGACAGCCAACACGGCGGGCGTTTTAACGACGATCTTGCCGATGGCTTCAATCGGATTCACGACGCCGGTGGACGTTTCCGTATGGGTGACGAAGACGACCTTAATGTCCGGATTTTTTTTGAGCGCTTCTTCGATTTTCGCCGGCACGGCGATTTCGCCTTCCGGTTCGCGAATGTAGAGCGCATTGATCCCATAGGCGTCGCAGATCTTTTTGTAGCGGTCGCCGAAAACGCCTGTGGAAACGACCAGCGCTTTGTCCCCGGGGGACAGTAAATTCGCGACGGCCGATTCGAGCGCGCCGGTGCCCGAGCCGGCGGTCATTAAGACATCGTGCTTAGTTTGGAAAACGTATTTCAGGTCCTCAATGACTTGGGAAAAAATAACTCCGAACTCGCTGGTCCGGTGATGCAAAATGGGCAACCCTTCTTTGGCCGAGACTTCCGGCGGCACCGGCGTCGGTCCGGGGGTAATAAGGTAATTCTTTTTCATGTGTGCAAGAGCTCCTTCCAAGATGTGCGAAGCGTTATTTTACGCGATTTAGGCGATCTTTTTTTCTTCGCGGAAATGCAAAATCGGCGGGTATACTTTGCGCACCACGTTCTCGTCGATGATACAGCGTTCGAGCCCGGCTTGATCGGGCAGCTCGTACATGACGTCGAGCAAAACGTCTTCGAGAATCGCGCGCAATCCGCGGGCGCCGGAGCCGCGCTTGAGCGACATCTGCGCAATCGTCTTTAACGCTTCGGGCGTCAGCGTCAATTCGACGCCTTCGAGTTGAAACATTTTCGTAAATTGTTTGACGAGCGCATTTTTCGGCGTCGTGAGAATGCGCACGAGCGTCGCGTCGTCCATGTCGTCGAGCGTCGCAATAATCGGCAAGCGTCCGATCAATTCCGGAATCATGCCCGTGCGCATCAAATCTTGCGGCGTCACTTGTTTAAATAGGTCGCCGACTTTGACGTCTTGTTTGGTTTTGACTTCCGCGCCAAAGCCGAGGCCGCGTTTCCCGACGCGGGTTTCAATGACCTTCGCCAAACTTTCAAACGCGCCGCCGCAGATAAACAGAATATTGCTCGTATTCACCTGCAAGTATTCCTGCTGCGGATGTTTGCGTCCGCCTTGCGGCGGCACGGCCGCGACGGTGCCTTCTAAAATTTTCAGTAAGGCTTGTTGCACGCCTTCGCCGGAGACGTCGCGCGTGATGGAGGGGGAATCGGTTTTGCGCGAGATCTTGTCGATTTCGTCGATATAAATAATGCCGCGCTCGGCGCGTTTCACGTCGTAGTTCGCGTTCTGCACCAAGCGTAAAACGATATTTTCGACGTCTTCGCCGACGTAACCGGCTTCCGTCAAAGTGGTCGCATCGGCGATGGCGAAGGGCACGTGCAATAGGCGCGCGAGCGTTTGCGCCAATAATGTTTTGCCGGTTCCCGTCGGGCCGATGAGAAGGATATTGGATTTCTGAAGTTCGACGTCGCCCGGCGCCTGCGTCTGACTGGCTTCGAGGCGGCGATAGTGATTGTAGACCGCGACCGACAGCACGCGCTTGGCGCGTTCTTGGCCGACGACGTAATCGTCCAATACTTTTTTAATTTCCGGCGGTTTGGGCGTGGTGCGCGGTGCGCGCTTGTCGTCTTCCTCGCTGATTTTGTTCAGAAGCTGATAGGAATTGCGGACGCACTCTTCGCAGACGTAAATCCCCTGGCCGCCGATCAAGCGCAGCCCTTCGCGTTTTCCCTTACCGCAGAAAATGCAGTGAAAAAGATCTTTCGGGTCTTTGGGTGTCGTGCTCATAGTTTAAGCTCCGCCTGCGCGTGCAACTATTTTTTGCGAACGATCACTTCGTCGATCAGGCCGTAGGTTTTCGCGGCATCGGCCGATAAATAAAAGTTGCGCTCGGAGTCCGTCGTAATTTTCTCGACGGTTTGTCCGGTATGGCGCGCGATGATTTCATTCAGCCGGCGTTTGGTGTCGCCGATTTCTTTGGCTTCGATTTCGATTTCAGTCGCTTGGCCGTTGATGCCGCCGCCGGAAATCAGCGGTTGATGAATCATGATGCGCGAGTTCGGCAACGCAAATCGTTTGCCTTTGGTGCCGGCCGTCAATAATACGGCGCCGAAGGACATCGCCATGCCCATGCAGATCGTGGTGATCGGGCAGCGAATGTATTGCATGGTGTCGTAGACGGCCAAGCCGGCCGTGACCATGCCGCCGGGGGAGTTGATGTAGAGATTGATTTCTTTTTCCGGATCTTCGGCTTCCAGAAATAAGAGTTGAGCGATGATGAGATTCGCAGAGTCCGTCGTCACTTGGCCTTCGTAGCCGCCGACGAAGATAATGCGGTCTTTGAGCAGGCGTGAAAAAATGTCGTAACCAACCGCCGCGCCTTGATTCCATCGTTCGATAATTGTGGGGACCATCGCTACCATGCTTGTTCCTCCCAAGTCTCTCTAGGCTGTTTTTACTTTTGCGTGCTTCTTCAAGAAATCCAATACTTTGCCTTCGGTCAGGGACGCGCGAATCGACAAATCGCGTTCGTGAAAATACTTGTCGATCTCCGCCGGCTTCGCGTCTTTGTCGTCCAGCGCTTTCTTTCTTAATTCTTCCACATCGCCGCCGGTCGCTTCCAATTTTTCCTGAGCCGCGATGGCCTTCAACAAATAGGACAATCGCACGTCCTTCTCGGCTTGCGGCCGCGTTTTTTCTTTCAGCGTGGCTTGTGCCTGCTGATCTTCCGTAGACACCAAACCTTGCTTACTCAGATTGTACAGTGCGCGCTGCGTGAGTGCGCGGTTTCTTTCTTCCACCAACGCCTGCGGCACGCTGAACGTGTGGTTGTCGACCAAGTACTGATAAAGTTGGTCTTCCACTTCTTTGTCGGCTTTCGCCGTCGCATCGCTTTGCAAATTGGCGCGTACTTTGGTTTTCAATTCTTCGAGCGAAGTGAGACCGACGTCCTTCGCAAACTCATCATCGAGCAGCGGCAGTTTTTTCTCTTTGATCTCGCGTACTTTGACATGGAACGTCGCCGGCTTGCCCGCCCATTCCTTGCGCGCATAATCGGCGGGAAACGTTACTTGAATGTCGCGCTCTTCGCCGACCTTGGCGCCGACCAGCGCTTCGCTGAATCCGGCGATCGTTTGCGGTTGCTCCATGTCCAAAAGGTAATTCGTCGCCGTGCCTCCAGGGAACGTTTTGCCGTCGATTTTGCCCTCGAAGTCGATCGTCGCAAAATGCGTCTTACCGATCGCCTCCGCGCTTGAGGCGACTAACGTCGCATTGCGATCTTGAATGTCGTGGAGCGCTTTTTCCACGTCGGCATCCTTGATTTGATCGGCCGGGCGCGTGACTTTGATGCCTTTGTAATCCTTCGCCTTAACCTCCGGATCCTTTTCCACTTTCATGTGGAAAACGAGCGGTTTGCCAAACTCGAACTCGATCTTTTCGACCTTCGGCGTATCGATCGACTGAATTTTCTTTTCCTTAAGAACCTGCGACGCGGCCCGCGCGATTAAATTTTCCAGCACCGTCTGCCGCGCGCGATCCGCAAAATTTTGTCTGACCATCTCCAGCGGCGCTTTGCCGGCGCGAAAACCCGACAGTACGGCGCGGCGCTGAATATCTTTAAAAACGGTTTCCGTTTCCTTGGCGACTTCGTCCTTTGGAAGCTCAATGGAAAGTGTAACCTCACAAGATTCTTCCTTCAATACTTTTACTTTCGTCGTTAATTGTTCCAACGTCTCCATGGTCATCCTCAATTCTTCGTTATGGTGCGAATTATTTGGACCGGGCGAGACTCGAGCGCCACACTACGGGCGCTCGCCCGCCTGATGTGTGGCGGGCGAACTCGCTCTCATCCGATTCCATGTTCATTTCTGGACCGGGCGAGACTCGAACTCGCACGGGTTTCCCCACTGGCTCCTAAGACCAGCGCGTCTGCCATTCCGCCACCGGTCCAGACATGAACCAAAAGAGCCGGTGCTACATGCGCCACGCTATATCAGAATCATGCGCTCGACAGGACTCGAACCTGTAACCCTCTGCTCCGAAGGCAGATGCTCTATCCAATTGAGCTACGAGCGCGGAATAAACTGGACCGCGCCGGAATCGAACCGGCAACCTGTCGCTTAAGAGGCGAATGCTCTACCAATTGAGCTAGCGGTCCGAAATAATTGGCAAATCACCCTCTTGGATTTCCGTGCTGATGAGCGCAAAAAATAGAGGGAGAACGCGACTTTATGAGGCACCAGCATAACAAATTAAAAAGGCACTAAAAATGTCCCGTAGTGGAATCGAACCACTATGTCCAGCTTAGAAGGCTGGCGCTCTATCCGTTGAGCTAACGGGACGAAACAATAACTCCATAACTCGGGGCGACAGGATTTGAACCTGCGACCTCCTGGTCCCAAACCAGGCGCGCTACCAACTGCGCTACGCCCCGAATGATGGAGCCCATTGAATGGTCGCCGACGCCGCCAAACAATCGGCGAAAAATCGTCTGATCTTATCAAAACCGGGCGGTGTTATAAGGGAAGTAGCGTTTCAGGTTATGGATGGGGGTTTCGAGGAGTTCGTACGACACTATCGAGAGAATCAGCGTGCCGGTAAAGGCCAACGCGGCGCGCGTTCCGGCCCAATGATAGTTCCATTCCGGCAAAATTTGACTATAGATTAATTCATGAAATAAATAGATGCCGTAACTTAATTTTCCGAGGTAAACGATTGGTTTCCATTCCAACCATTTTCCACAAGCGCTCTGGAATCCTTGGGCTGCGCCGGCGACTAATCCGTAATAGAAACCGCAAGAGACGATCCCATTTAATGCAAAGGTGAGCGCGGTATCGGGGCGTTTGATTTGAAAAAGCAGCGCCAAGGGATATAAGCAGAGCCCGCCGGTCAACAAAATACGAATAGTGCTTCCGGACGACGGGCCTTCCTTATAATTGTTGTAGGCGAGAAGCGCTCCGGTGCCGAGAAGCTCAAAGGCGCACGGCGTTAAAATCGCGCGCGCGACGGCGTTCCATCCAGCCGCCAGGGCGATGAGTCGGAAGACATACCCCGAAAGGATAAGTCCCAGAATCGTCTTCTTCAGCCGGTGTTCGGGAGTCATCCATACCATCCACGGCCAAAACAAATAAAAATGCTGCTCGACCGCGAGCGACCAAAAGGGACTAATGGCGCCGCAATAGGAATTCTGAAGCGAAAAATAAATATTGGATAGAAACGCCGCATGCCAAAGAAAGCTTTCACGTAAATAGACGACGCCCAGCCACCATCCTAAAACGAGAGCCGCATAATACACGGGCATGATGCGCAATGCGCGCCGAATGTAAAAATTTTTCAGAAATGATGATGGGCGATGAGTTTGTTCGCGATCTGTTTTCCCGCGTAACAAAATTCCCGTGATGAGATAGCCGCTTAACACAAAAAAAAGGCCGACACCCCATCCGCCCGCGGAAAATAGGCGCGACCATTCGACAGGCGCATAGTGCTGAAAGAGGACGCCGCAAACGGCTACGGCGCGCAAACCATCGAGCTGCGGGCGGTAACGTTTCATGAAAGAGGGCGGATTAGTGAGGAAGAACGGTTGTGCTTGAAACGGAGACGGGGACCGTTTCCGATGACGAAGCAACGGCCGGTGCGATGCCGGGGGATGTGGTGGTCGCCGTTGAGGTGACGATGGGCGAGGCGTTGGTGTGGGCGGCCGGCAGGGGTGTTTTGGATTTTTCGGTCCAGCCGCCGCCCAGCACTTTGTAGAAGGTGATTAGGTTTTGTAGGCGCATCAGTTTGACGGAAATTAAATCTTGTTGCGCGGCGTAGAGGGCGCGTTGGGAGACGATGACGGTCAAGTAATTGTCGATGCCGGCGCGGAAACGCATGTCGGAAAGTTTGTAGCTGTCGCTGCTGGAAGCGACGAGCGAGTCTTGCGCGGCGACTTGATCATCCAACGTTTTCAGTCCCGCCAGCGCGTCTGAGACTTCGCGGAAAGCCGTCTGAATCGTTTTTTTCATATTGCGCGATCTGCACATTTTTTTCGATGTTGGCGAGATTCAAGTTAGCCATATTGGCGCCGCCGGCGAAAATCGGAACGCTCACCTGCGGATTAAATACCCAGGCGCGCGAGCCGCTTTTAAATAAACCGTCCAAGTGCGCGCTTGCGGTGCCGAAATCGCCGGTGAGAGAAATGCTGGGGAAGAATGCGGCGCGTGCGGCGCCGATATTGGCATTGGCCGCGCGTAATTGAAATTCAGCGGCACGAACATCCGGCCGACGTTCGAGGAGATCGGACGGTAATCCGGCGGGCAAGGTCGCAAGAACCGCTTCATCGTTAAAGGTATTGCCCGCGGGTAAATCATCCGGGATCGTGGCGCCGACGAGAAATGTCAGGGCATTTTTGTCTTGCATGACTTGACGCGTGTACTGCGCGAGGTTGGCGCGCGCCACATCGACGGCTGTTTTGGCCTGGCTCAAATCCAATTCCGTCGCCACGCCGTTTTTGAAACGCTGATTCGTTAAATCAAACGAAGATTCTTGACCGGTCAAGGTGTCTTTGGTTAAGCGCAGCAATTCCTGATCGGCCAGCCAGGTCAAATATTGTGCGGCCACTTCGGAGACCAATGTGATTTGGGCGCTGGTGCGCGTTTCGGCCAGGCTGAAGTAAAGTTCCAAGGCGCGCTTGTTCAAGCTGCGAATACGGCCGAACAGATCAAATTCGTAGGCGGTAAAACCAATGCCCGCTTGGTACTCGTGCGTCGTGAGCGGGTAGCCGGGAATGTTGTAGAGGTTGGGTTGGCGTTGCGCTATTTCGCCGGCGGTGGCGTCGATCGTCGGGAATAGGTCGGCGCGTTGAATCCGGTATTGCGCGCGCGCGGCGGCGACATTTAAGGAAGCGATCCTTAGATCGCGATTATTGAGCAGCGCAAGTTCAATAAGTTTCTGCAGCCGCGCATCCGTGAAAAAATCGCGCCAGCCAATATCGGACGCGATCGTTTCCGACGAAACGGCCGGCGCATCCCACTGATCGCGCACGGGTAGCGCCGGCCGATGATAAAACGGCGCCAACGTGCAGCCCGCCAGAATAAACGCGCTTCCCACGAAAACGGCAAAAGATGACGGCGCTTTCAAGTGGGGACCTGAATGTGGGGGACGGATTTGGCCGGCGCGTGCGGACGATTTTTGCGGTGCGTATAACTACGGACGGCCACAAAGAAAACCGGCACGAAGAAAATGCCCAGCGCCGTCGCCGCCAACATGCCGCCGATCACGCCCGTTCCGATCGCGACGCGTCCGCCGGCTCCCGCGCCGCTGGATAAGGCCAACGGCATGACGCCCAGAATAAAAGCAAGCGAGGTCATTAAGATGGGACGCAAGCGTTGTTGCGCGGCATGCACGGTGCCTTCGATCAAATCCATGCCGCGGTCAACGTTTTCTTTGGCGAACTCAACAATCAAAATCGCGTTCTTCGCTGAGAGTCCGACGGTTGTGAGCAGACCCACTTGGAAAAATACGTCGTTCGAAAGTCCGCGGATCATTGTCAAAAGAATTACGCCCAAGACGCCGAGGGGGACGACGAGCATGACCGCGACCGGAATCGACCAGCTTTCATAAAGCGCCGCGAGACATAAAAATACGACGAGCAATGAAACCGCGTAGAGGTTGCCGGCTTGCGATCCGGACAGCCGTTCTTCATACGACAGTCCGGTCCATTCATAGCCGATGCCGGCGGGCAAGCGGGCCATCAGTTTTGCCAATTCGTTCATCGCACTGCCGGTACTCTTGCCCGGCGCGGGGGAGCCCATGATTTCGATCGACGGCGTACCGTTGAAGCGATCGAGCTTGGGCGAACCAAATCCCCACGAACCGCTCGTAAAAGCGGAGAAGGGAACCATCTGGCCGTTCACGTTACGCACGTACCATTTGCCGACATCCTCGGGCAGCATGCGCGAAAATTCTTCCCCTTGAATAATGACTTTCTTCACGCGGCCGCGGTCGACGAATTGATTCACATAGGAAGAGCCCCAGGCGTCGGCGAAGACTTGATCGATCGTGTCGGCGGTCACGCCCAATGCGCCGGCGCGCTCCCAGTCGACGTGCAATTTGTATTGCGGCTCATCGTCTAATCCGTTGGGACGGACGCCGACAAACATCGGATCTTGCGCGGCCATGCCGAGCAACTGGTTGCGCGCGGCGAGTAATTGATCGTGACCCACATTGCCGCGATCCAAAAGCTCAACGTCAAAGCCGGTGGCATTGCCCAATTCCAAAACGGCGGGCGGCGCAAACGCAAAAGCGAACGCATCTTTAATTTGCATGAAACGCCCCATCGCGCGGCCGGCGACCGCCTGGACCGAATTCTTCTTGCCGTGACGTTCCGACCAATCTTTGAGACGGACAAACGCCAAGCCGGAACTTTGTCCATGCCCGCCGAAGCTGAAGCCGGACACGGTGAACACACCGGCGACGGCGTCTTTCTCTTGCGTGATCAGATACTCGCGAATTTCATCCAACGCTTTTTGCGTCCGCTCGATCGTCGCGCCCGGCGGCGTGTTTACTTGCACGAAGAAAATCCCTTGGTCTTCATCGGGCAGAAACGACGTCGGGATGCGCAAGAAAAGAAGCGCCATCGCCCCAACCAGGACGCCATAAATCCATAAATAGCGTTTCGGCTGATGCGTGATGACGAAGACGGATTTTTCGTAGCGTTGATTGCCGGTTTTAAACCAACGATTAAACGTCGAAAAAACTTGGTTTTTCGTTTCGTGATGATTTTCCGCATAAGGTTCTAAAAGCGTCGCGCAGAGCGACGGCGTGAACATCAGGGCAATCAACAGCGACAACGTCATCGACGACACAATCGTGATCGAAAACTGACGATAAATAACGCCGGTCGAACCGCCGAAAAAGGCCATCGGTAAAAATACCGCCGACAATACCAACGCAATGCCGACCAAAGCGCCGGTAATTTGATCCATCGATTTGCGCGTCGCCTCTTTCGGAGACAGATGCTCTTCCGCCATCACGCGTTCGACGTTTTCCACGACCACGATGGCGTCGTCGACCAATAGGCCGATCGCCAGCACCATGCCGAACATCGTCAGCGTATTGATGGAATAACCAAAAACCGAAAGAACGGCGAAAGTCCCGAGGAGCACCACAGGCACCGCGATGGTCGGAATCAGCGTCGCCCGGAAATTTTGCAGGAAGAGCAGCATCACTAAAAAGACGAGGAAGATCGCTTCGAAAAGCGTCTTCACCACTTCCGAAATCGAGACGCGGACGAACGGCGCCGTGTTGTAGGGGTAATCCACCTCGAGTCCGTGCGGGAAGAACGGTTTCAATTTATCGACGGTGGCGCGCACCGCGACTTCCGTATCGAGGGCATTCGCGCCGGCGGACAATTTAATCGCCAGTCCCGACGCCGGACGGCCGTTGTACTTGCTTTGGACCGAGAACGATTCGCCGCCGTAAGCGATGCGCGCGACGTCTTTCAAGCGGACTTGCGAACCGTCCGGGTCCATGCGCAATAAAATTTGGCCGAATTCTTCCGGCGACGTTAACAGCGTTGGGCCGACGATCGTCGCATTTAATTGCTGGCCATGAATCGACGGCAATCCGCCCAACTCGCCGGAGACGACTTGCACATTTTGTCCGCGAATCGCGTTGGCCACATCAATGGACGTCAGCCCATAATTATTGAGACGCGCGGGGTTGAGCCAAATGCGCATCGCGTATTGCGCGCCGAAGAGTTGGTAATCGCCGACGCCGGGCGTGCGGCTGACCGGATCCTGGATGTGCGAAGCGACGTAGTCGGTAATATCGTCGTTGTTCATGCTGCCGTCGCTCGAATAAAATGCGGCGACCATCAGAAAATTGGTGGTGGCTTTCGCGACGCGCAAGCCCGTTTGCTGCACCGTTTGCGGGAGCGATGGCGTCGCGAGCTGCAATTTATTTTGCACCTGAACTTGAGCGATGTCGGGATTGGTGCCCTGATCGAAGGTGAGCGTGATGGTGAGCGTCCCGTCTTTGTCGCTTTCCGAGGAGAAATACAACAAGTGATCCAAACCGCTCATCTGCTGTTCAATCGGTTGCACGACGGTGTTTTGCACGGTTTCGGCCGACGCGCCGGCGTACACACCGCTGATCGAAATCGCGGGCGGCGCGATGCTTGGATATTGCGCGACGGGCAGCGTCTTAATCGCCAGACCGCCGAACAGCATGATCACGATCGCGATGACCCACGCGAAAATCGGCCGATCAATAAAGAAATTAACCATAAAAAGTATTTACCCGTGCGCCGGCGCGTTCGCCGCGCCGGACGGTGATGATGGTGTATTGCGCGTATCCGTCGAAATTTCAACGCCGCGGACTTCCGCGCCCGGACCGATTTTTTGTAATCCCTCGAGAATCAATTTGTCGCCCGGTTCGAGACCGTCGCTGACGAGCCATTGATCGCCGATGGCGCGATCGGTCGCAAGCACGCGGGATTCCACTTTATTATCTTTGCCGATGACGAGCGCCGTGGGTTCGCCGCGTTGATTGTGCGATACGCCGCGCTGAGGCACGAGTAATCCATCTTCATCGATTCCCTCGGGAATAATTTCGTGGACGAACATTCCCGGCAGCAAAATATGTTTTGGATTTGGAAATACCGCGCGCAAGGTGACCGAACCTGTGCCGGGCTCGACGGTGACTTCAGAGAATTCCAATTTGCCCGGCAACGGATAGGCGCTTCCGTCTTCCAGCGTCAGATGCACGACCGCTTGGTTTTTGCCGGCGCTGGTCAATTGCCCGTCGGCAAAATCTTTTTGCAATTTAAGCAGCATCGCGCTTGGCTGGGTCACATCGACATAAATCGGATCGAGTTGTTGGACGGTGGCTAAGGCCACGGCTTGATTGGCGGTGACGAGCGCGCCTTCGGTGACCGCCGAGCGGCTGATCCGTCCGGAAATCGGCGAGAGTACATTGGTGTAAATCAAATTAATACGCGCCGTTTCGTAAGCGGCGCGCGCGGCGGCCAGATCGGCGGCGGCGCCCAATTGCGTCGCTTGCGCGTTGTCGAAATCTTGTTTGCTGACCGCGTTGGCATCGACCAGCGGACGATACCGATTGAACAGCGCGGTGGCGGCGACCAACGCGGCGGAATCTTTTTCTACCGTCGCTTCGGCGCTGTCGTAAGCGGCGCGATACGGACCCGGATCAATTTGATAGAGCGCCTGTCCCGCGCCGACATCCGATCCTTCGGCAAAGAGCCGTTTCAAAATGACGCCCGTCGCTTGCGGCCGTACTTCCGCCGTGCGGTGCGCCACCACGCGACCGGGTAATTCGGTCGTCAACGTCACCGGTTGCGTCGCCAGCGTGATAACGCCGACTTCCGTCGGTCCCATCATGGGCGCCGGATGTTTGCAACCGCTTATCCCGACCGCTATTAATAGGAAGCAGAGCAGATCGATGGGTTTACGCATGAATACCTTTCGTGACGGTTTGAATTTGGAGACGGGGGTCGCCTTTGGCCCGACGATGAATCGAGTGTAGTATAGGATGGTCCGGCCCGACGGGTCAATGTTACATTCACATGACGATCAACGACGATTCGAATTTTAGGTTCCCAGTAAACTAAGCCGATTTAAAGAGGCGATTTGCGGGTCCAAAATCTAAACACAAATTAACGTAGCTTTTTCGTACGAGGACCTCATACTCCAAGCACAAGGGGGAGGGGGGGAAAATGAGGACTTCCCCATGGTTCGTTCCCGCGCCGCTCTGACCGCCGCACTCGCCGCCGCTCTGCTCGTTCAACCGACGCTCGCCATCGCCGAAGGTTCCGTTGATATTCAATTAGAGATGGGTGGCCTGACGCATCAAACGTATGACTGTATATTCGTGGGCACCGTGGTGGCCAATGGCAAGCCGATGCCCGGCGCGCATATCGCCGCGTACCTCACGGGATCGCACGGCCAAGATGTGACGGAAATAACCGATGCGGATGCGCAAGGCCATTTTCAATTGCATCTGGCGTTAGATGGAAAACCGCAAGATGAAACCACGTGGAAATTAACGGCGAAAGCGCCGGTCATGGGCGCCGATGAGTCCGCCGTCGAAGGCCGCGTCATATTGCCGGAAGAATCGAACGTAATGATCGACCGCTCCATTCAACTGACGACGACCGGCGCTTAATTTTGATGGATCGGCGGAAACGATGAAGCGTTCGTCGTGGGTTCGGACATGAAATTTTTGATCCGCTCAAATTCCGTTTGCGCTTGTTGGAAGAGCGTGCGCACGTTGTCCAGCTGACCCGTCTCGGCGGCCGTTTCAATTTCGCGTAGCGGTCGCACCATCCGTTCGGCGCCAATGCAAACACTCGATCCGGCCAAACAATGCGCGAGGCGTTTAATTTCCGGCGCCGCGGCATCGGCAATGGCGCGATCCAAATTTTGTAAAAGCTCGATCGATTGTTTGCAAAAAGCGGTTTTAAGCCGCTTCAACATGTCCTGATCACCGTTGGTGACGTCGTCTAACATCTGCAGGCTGACGCCGTGGTGCTCTTCCGCGACGGGAGTTGATGGCATCGGCGTCGGTATCGTCTCCGTTTCGCGGGCTTTTTCGCCGCCTGTTAACCAACGTTCAAGCATGCGTTTGAGCGGGCCGATTTTGACCGGCTTCGCTAAATAATCGTCCATGCCGGAGGCGACGCCGCGTTGGTAATCAACTTGCATGACATTGGCGGTCATGGCAATGACGGTCGTGCGCGTCGCGCCGCCGGCTTCTTTTTTGCGCAACGCTTCGGTCGCTTGATAGCCATCCATCTCGGGCATTTGGCAATCCATGAGAACCAATGGAAAATGATTTTGCTCTAACGCCTGCAACGCTTGGAGCCCGTTGGCCACCGTCTCGACTTTATAGCCGAGTTTCAAAAGCTGTTCCTGCGCCAGCAGGCGATTGAACTCATTATCGTCGGCGACCAGAATCTGAATATTTTGGGCGAGCTGTGCCGCGGAAAAAAGAGCGGTCTCCTGCGCTTCGGCCAAGATGGCGTGAGCCTGGGGACTACTTTTGATAAAAGGAAGCGTAAACCAAAATGTCGAGCCTTGACCAAGCGCACTTTCGACGCCGATCTGACCGCCCATAAGCTCGACCAATTTTTTAGAAATCGCCAGACCCAGACCCGTTCCGCCGAACTTGCGGCGAATCGAATGATCGGCTTGCGAAAACGGTTGAAAAAGTTTTCGTTTATCTTGTTCGGATAAACCGGTGCCGGTATCGCTGACGCGAAATTCAATCATGACCTGCTGGTCGGTTTCGGCTTTCTTGCGCGCTTCGACGCGGACTTCGCCGTGGTCCGTAAACTTCACGGCATTTCCGACGAGGTTGGTCAGGACCTGTTGCAAGCGGCCGCCGTCGCCGTTCAGCGCGACCGGCAAGTCCGGGGCGATATTACTGTGAAGCGTAATTCCCTTGGCGGTCGCCTGATGCGCCAACAACTCGATCGCTTCGTCCATCGTCCAGCGAAAATTCAGATCTTCCTTCTCGAGCATTAAGTTGCCCGATTCCATTTTGGCAAAATCCAAAATATCGTTCACGATCCGTAGTAACGCCTCGCTGGCGTTATGCGCGACCTTCGCGTATTTCTGTTGCTGCGTCGATAATTCCGAGGCGAGTAAAAGTTCCGTCATCCCGATCACCGCGTTAAGCGGCGTGCGGATCTCATGGCTCATGCTCGACATAAATTCCGCTTTGAGACGCGCGGATTCGAGCGCAATATCGCGCGCTTCGGCCAATTCAATCGTCCGCGCCAGCACGCGCTGACGCTCGATCGCATAAGCCATGACGCGCGCCAGAAGCGTTTCGCTGATTTTGCCTTTCACCAAATAATCTTGCGCCCCGGCTTGGACGCATTGCACGCCCAACTCCGCGTCCATAAGTCCGGTCAGCACAATGATCGGAATATCGAGCGCGGCGGCGCGCATGCGTTTCACGGTATTGATCCCTTTGGCGTCCGGAAGCGAGAGGTCTAAGAGAATAACGTCAAAAGTTTCTTGGGTCAGGCGTTCTTGGGCTTCGGAAAGTCTTTCGGCGCAAACCATTTGCGCGGCAATGCTCGGATGGTGCAACATCCGGGATAATAGGATGCTGTCTTTTTCATCGTCTTCGACGCACAACACCTTCATGTTCAGAGATCTTGCGATTTTTTGGGCCCAAAGGGAAGCCCAAAAATAGAATTAACAAAGTTAACCCTTGTAAAACTTTTCTTATCTAGCTAGAAATTACGCATGGAAAACATAAACCGGTTGGGGCAAGATGGTTTGGAGGCCCGCGTCAATGCATTGCGGTTTGCCGCGGTGGATTTTCATAAAGAAGTTCCGGGAGCCGAGGAATCGGTGCGCCGCATCAGCCGGTCGTTGCAAATGCCGGATTGCGCGGATCGTTATCCGGAGGTATCGGCGATCGCGGCGATTTTGGCGAACGCCGACGGCGCTCAGTTGAACGAACACCTGGAAAAATATTTACCGGTGCTGCGCGGCATCGCGACTAACTTGAAAGAACGCATCACGTCCGTGCTTTGCGTGGAAGACGACGCCGTCGCGCAAGAAATCATCAAACATCGCTTGTCGAATTCGGGGCTTGATATTCATATGGCCGCGACGTTGTCGGAAGCGGAACGCTTTTTGGCCGAGTTCGATATTTCGCTGATTCTTTTAGATTTGGGATTGCCCGACGGTGACGGACGCGATTTGTTGTTGCGCTTGCGGGAGAATCCCGCGACGACCGCGATTCCCGTGATCGTTCTCTCGAGCAAACAAGGGCATCAAGCGCAAATGGAATGCTTGGCGCTCGGCGCGAACAACTTTATTCCGAAGCCGATCGATCCCGTTATGATTTCAATGCGCGTGACCGCGGAACTCGAACGCTCGGCGGAAATCGTGCGCCGGTCTTTGCTCGATCGCTTGACGGGCGTGCCGAATCGCGCCGCATTCTGCAGCGCCTTGCAGCGCGCCAGTAGTTTGGCCGCGCGTTCCGAAAAACCCTTAGCGGTCGCCATCTTGTCCATTGATCATTTGAAAACGATTAATGCGCTTTACGGTTTCGCCGCGGGTTCGGAAGTTTTGATTCGCCTGGCCGCGATCGTCGCCCGCTCTTTACGTACGTCGGATATGGTCGGGCGCTGGTCCAACGACGAATTCGCCGTCTTTCTTCCGGATGCGACGCCTGAACGCGCGCGCGCCGTGCTGGAAAAAGTTCAAGCCACTTTCGCCGCCGAAACTTTTGCGACGAAGGAACGCACCATCTTCCAAGCGACATTCTCCGCCGGCATCGCTCCGGTGCTTCACAATACGCCGGTGGAACAAGCGATGGTCGAAGCGGACCTCATGCTCTTCAAAGCGAAAACCGACGGCCGCGGCCAATGCCGCGCTTAGCGGCCGCGTTTAAGCCGCGCGGGCCATTTCAGTCCGGACATGTTGTACGGTTTGGAACGTGAGAAAAAATCCGTTGCCATCCATTTCAATTTTTGTGAGTTGCCAGAGTCGTCCAAATGCCGCTATTTCCGAATTCAGCATGGCATACATTAATTGAAAGGCGTTCTTCGACATCGGCAGCTCGAGTTCATGGATGAGATTTACTCCATTCGACGCCTTTTCAAATATCCGGTGAAGCCGGGCCGGTCCTAATTTTTTTAGCACAAGCACGTTCTGATCTGTGACCCATTTCAAGGAATCCGCGACCCAGACGTTGCCATCGCGCGTCATCACTAAAACCCCGACCGCTATACCCTCCTCGGTTAGGTAAAGATCGTGCTCAACGCGACCATGCAACGAAAGCCAAAGTTCATCGCCATGTTCTGTCGAAACGAGCGGAGCCAATGCTAGACGTTGATTAAAATCGGCGGGCAATAAATGCGGCCCGGCGAATAATAATTGCGCGCCCGTTTTTTCCAATGAAGGCACGAAGGTCTGGTTTAAAACATAAGCCGCTACGTCCTGAAAAATTTCGTATTCCTTGGGATGGATGGCCGTGGTGTCTGAAATTGGGACGTTCACGAGATTGTTTAAGTCTGCAAACGTCAACGGCGGTGCGCCATGCCGTTTCATTAACATCCGGGCCTGCAGCCGCGCGATAATCGTTTGCCATATTCCCTTTGGCGGCGCGCATTGGGGAATCAACAAAGATTCCAGCCCAAGGGCGAAGTATTCATCGGCAGTTTCGGCCGGGCTCGAGGTATTTAATTTCGAAACGGATTCTTTTTGCGCCCGATCGTTGAGCAAAATTTCGAGATACGTTTTTAAGGATTCGGGATCTTTGTTCGGTCTGTTCGCACGAAATAGAATACGAGACGGTTCAGACCCGCGCTTTTTTAGTTCCATGTCGCGAATCCATACGGTCATGCCTTTGGCGAGTTCAATCCAAGCCTTTGTCGCCGGTTCACTCAATCCGTCCGGCGTCCGAGCCAGAAGCGATTCCAAATAGCGCAAAACAAAAATGGGATAGCCGCTACGCATAACGGTTCTCAGCCAGTAATAACAAGCGTTGGGAATGGTTTCGGGATAAGACCTCCGGCGCAGTCTTTCGTACAAATTATTTACGGCTTTATGCACTTGCGACTTTGCTCGCCGTATGACGACACGCTGATAAGAATTCACCGAAATAACCAGGAAAGAAAACGCCGTAATCGCGATGGCGATGATCGGCACCAGCCAAAAATAATCTTCGTACATATTCACGAGCCAATCGGTGGGCGAAAACGCGAGTAAAAATAGAGGCGCTATTTGGCATTCCTTAAAGAACGACCGCATCGTCGGCGGCGCGACGGTTTCGGGCGCCGGCCGAACGAAGGCGGGATGCAACATCAAGACCTGCGTATTAAAATCCGCGACATGCGTGGGCGAATGCGACGACGGCGCCATGATCAGACATGGCGTTAACAGCAAGGCGAGGCTCCGCGTCAGACATTTATGCATCGACAAAAATTCTCCGCTGAAAAAGAATTATATCGGAGATCTCTCGATCACCCGAGACCCTTTTCAGGCGTGAGCCGATTGGACGCATTTATAGGCTTTCCGCCTATCGTAAAAAGTCGCTTTATTTTTTTGTGCGCGGGATTAAGTTTAAACTTTTGGCCGTCGTATGCGCTTCATGAAGACGGCGTTTATGCGCGCGCAGTAAATCGCTGCGCGTCAATATGCCGATGACTTTGCGCGCATGGTGCGGATCCATAACCGGAAGCCGGCCAATTTCATGTTGCACCATCATATCCGCGGCTTCGCGCAATGTGTTTTGCGGATGAATCGTGACGGGCGGCCGTTTGATGATTTGCCGCAGCGTATTTTGCGGCGACGTCGTTAAGTCCATTAAATCCCGGTGCGTGACCACGCCCAGTAAATCGTTATTCTCATCCATGACGGGGTAGCCTTGATGCCGATGCTTCGCGCCGTCCTTGAGCAACCATTCGCGAACGGCGCTCAAGGGCTGCTCTCCTTTTAAAGTCAGGGGTTTTTGCGTAAAAATATCGCTGACGCGTAAACGCATCAAGATATCCACGTCATAATCCATGGGAACGTAAATTCCGCGCCGGACAATTTTTTCCGTCATGATCGTATTACGCATAAAAAAACCTGAAATCAAATAGGCCGCGGAACAGCCGCCCAGAAGCGGCAACAAGCCCAAGGGTTGCATGGTTGTTTCAAAAGCAAATACAACGGAGGCGAGCAGCGCGCGCGACGCGCCCGCGAAAAGCGCCGACATGCCCACCAGCGCCGCCATCCGTGGATCAACGCCGAGATGCGGAGCATAGTGTGCGAAGCCGGCGCCGAACAAAGCGCCTAGACCGCCTCCGATGGTAAAAATCGGCGCCAAAGTTCCGCCGGAGGTTCCGCTTCCCAGCGAAACGGCCCAAGAAATAAATTTCATTAAACAGAGCATGAGAAGCGCGCGTCCCCAAATGTGGCCGGATAAAATATCGTCGATATTACTGTAGCCGACGCCGAAGGTGCGCGGATAGAAATATCCGACGACGCCCACGGCGACCGCACCGATCGCAGGCCACCACATCCAGTGAATCGGCAGTTTTTCAAACGCATCTTCCACGTCGTAGATAATGCGCGTGACCAAAACGGAAAACAAGCCGATGACGGCGCCGATAAAAACGTATGACGCCAAGGCGTCGCTTCCCGGTGCGGTCAAATGAGGCATGGCGAAGATCGGCGTCGCGGATGAAAAGGCCATGCGTATCCCCGTCGCCGTCGTGCTCGCCAAAGCGACCGGTAAAAAAGAACGCGGACGGTATTCGAAAAGTAAGAGCTCGATCGCGAGTAGTACCGCGGAGACGGGACTGCCGAACGTAGCGGCCATGCCGGCCGCCGCTCCGGCCGCTAAAAGCGTTTTGCGTTCATCCGCGGTCGTGGGTAGTAATTGTCCGATGAGTGAACCCAGGGCGCCGCCCGTGGCGATAATCGGACCTTCCGCGCCGAACGGTCCGCCGGTTCCGATCGAGATCGCAGCCGAGAGCGGCTTCAAAAGAGTCAGGATCGGCGGCACGCGGCTCTCGTTCGTCAAAATCTGCACCATCGCTTCCGGAATTCCGTGGCCGCGAATCCCCATCGATCCATAACGCGCCATGATGCCCACGAGCAGACCACCGATAATGGGGACGACGATCACCCACGCCCCCAAATGATGATCCGCCGGCGAAACAAACGCCGTGCTCCAGCGGCCATAAAAAGAAAGATTCGTGATGAGTCCGATAATGCGGATCAACGCTTGCGCCACGAACGCCGCGCAAGCGGCAACGCCGATCGACAGCATCGTAATCGTCAACGTTCTTTGGTTAAGAAGAAATGGCCCACGCTGCAACGGCAGTGAAGAAATAGTTTCATCGGATTTCATGATTGAGCTTTATCTTACCATCCCGAAAAATATCGACAAAAGTCGACGGTTTCTATAGATTATGGTTCATCAAACACATGCATGGCGCAGCAGAAAAAACAGCCCACGCTTAGGGGCGCGGGCTGTTTGGAAGGGCGATATTATTCGAGTACTAGAACGTCAGACCTTACTTATGGAAACGTGTATGTGGTTGTTCCCGCAGGATAGAACTGAGGATTCCGTGAAATCACGCATAAGTCGTTTACAGGCGCGCAATCGCTGAAAACCGTCATTGTGTCGGTCACGCTGCATTGTTGCCCGAACGGCACTGCAATATTAATTTGTCCGGCGCTGCTATACGTAATATCACATGAACCAGAATACGAAAGTGAATCGAAGGTAGTGCCAGAACTCACTGGCAAGGCGACGACCTGAGCGAAGGAGCCATACAACTCCCAATAATTCGATTCCCCGTAAGCACCGCGAGGATTGATACCTATCGTCGCATGCGAAACAGCAACGCTGAGTAATACTGTGCCCATCATCAATACGATTTTTTTCATCTGGTCTCCTCTTGGACATTGTTTTAGAATCATTCCAACCGGCAGATCCTAACGGCCCCGCATTGCATGAATAAGACGCTGAGATTAATTCTCAATTAACATTGGGCCCATAATTTCACAGATCATTGGATACAAAAAACTTGGGTCTATCCTTTAAGAGGAAGAGGCAATATCCTGCTTACGCCTACTGGACAAATCGCCGGAACTCGCTTCAGCACGAATTCCGGAACAAACAGAGTTCAACTCAATATCCCGCAGCGACGCTGGGCAGGGATGTAATGTCTTAACGAGCAAAGAGGTCACATCTAAGCGCCGTTCCGCTAAAAAATTGCCGATCAATCCGACAGGTGGACGAAACTCCACGGGCAGAAACAATGCCGTAACATGCGGGGAATATACTTAGGAAGGCGGGTTTTGTCCGAATATTATGCTCCCAAAATTAATTGGAAAGATGGCGTCTCTGGTTATGTCGGCAAGCCTTGTGGGCAATGCTGCCGCCACAGTCGGTCACCCTCGAAATCCGCAAGGTTACGATCCATCCAGGCCAGCTATTGTCGGTCAGACGCTGTTCACACAAGAAGCGGTCAACTGTCCCGGTTCTAATTTCCTGCGCACCATTGTTGCAAAACCTTTCGTCGCGGCGGCGATCCGGCGTGCCGCGCGGCGGTGGCAATTGGATGAATCTCCGCAACTCGCGAATGCCGCCCACGTCGCGCCGCAACCCAATACGCCAGAATATATCGCCGAGCAAACCCATCGGCTAAAGGAGTTTTTGGAACATACGCCCCGCGCCCAGATCTTTGAAGCGTTGCGACTTGTGCTTCAAAGGCCGACGCTTCGAGAAAACGACGTCTTAGATTTTTTCGAGATTCAGTGGCATGCGAACGGTTTGAACAAAAACGTCTTGAAGGCAATCTTTCATTTGAAATCCGGTGAGCTTGTGCCGCTGGCGGTCAAAGTTCCGCGTCATCCGGAGGGCATCAGTCTGGCCGAGATTACCGATGTCCAGCGTCTCTTCGGCCAATATGTTCCGCAGTTTGGGGTCGAACTTGCGCCGTGGCCCGATGGTCCTGCCTACATAGAAGGGTTTATCGACGGCTCGACCGCCGGGCAACTGGCGCGCGAGAATCGTCTCCCTGCTACCGCCACGCAATCGATCACCTACGCCCTTCTCACCGTGACGCGCGCTTTAGGCGGCTGGACGCCGCGAGATTTTCACGCGGAGAACTTTATCTTCCGCCGCGCGGATGGTCAGGTCGTCATGGTTGAAGTTGGAAATCATCGCATTCCGTTTTCACCGGCATCGGCCGACGATTTTAGCCGCCTGTTAGTGGTGGCCGGAATTGTGGCGCATTATGGAATAAGCGATGGACGAATGACGGTCGAACCGGTGTTTGCCGGGATCATCGAGGCTCTTGGCGTTCAAGAAGGGACTGCATTGCTCCGCCGTCTTTCCGAAGTCTCAAACGCGCTCGGCCGCCGACACCTTGCCAGGTTTCTGGACCGTAATGGCCAAAGCATTTTTTGGATTTTGCAAAAGCGCTCTCAGCCCATCCCCATAAAGCTTTTTGCGTCACAGTTTATCGACGCCTTGCAAATCTATGTGCGCGGTATTGGCCCGCTCGAAGCGACGGAGGCGGAACAACGACGGGAAGATGCGGCGCGATCGGCGGAAGCGCTGCGAAATAAGGCTTATGCCGACGCGTGGAATGCCTTCGTGGAAAAGACGCTGGCCGCCAACGACCCGGAAAGTCTTCTTCGCCTGGCGTTCGAATTGCCCGCGGATCATACGCGCGGATTGATGCGATTGCAGTCGATGCTGCGTCATTTTCCGGACGCGCGGCCTTCTAATTATCTGCACCCCGATGCGCCAAAAAATAAATTTGACCTGATGATTGATTTGTATGAAAACAGCGGCGATTCCATTTTCCGTGAAAATCCGTTGGTGATCACAGAATATTTGTATGCACTCAATCGGAGCGGACGCTTTGAGAAGGTGGACGCCGTCGCCCAACCTCTCTTGGCGCGGCTCACTCGGGAACGCGCTTTGGATCCAGACAACCAAATCTTGCGGACGGCCCACGCCGAAACGCTGATGGCTTTCGGCACAGCGCGGATCAATCAGTATTGGGCTGGCGATGCCGCCCACCGCGACAAACAGCTTCTTTGGAACGCGCTTTATTTCTATCAACGGGCTTTTGACGCGAACTACGATTACTACGCCGCGATGAATGTCGTTCGCACCTTCATATTTCTTGGTCAAACGGAAGCGGCAAAGGAATATTCTTTTCTCGCGATTCGGACGGCGCGCTCCGCAAATTGGGGGACTTCATTTTGGGTTTGCGCCACGCTGCTAGAACAGGAACTTCTCAAAGATCGCAAGCCCGTCGATGGGGATCTTCCGTGGCTGCAGGAGACTCTCGATAAAGCGGACGATCCCGCGGAAGTTCAGCTCTTCCTCAGATTTTTGAATCGATGGTCGTCCACACTTCAGCAAAACGATCCCCTAAGATCCACATTGGCCAAAGTGGCTCTGCGCTTCGCGCCTAAATTGGTTGTCGTTAAGTCGTCGATGCCGAGCGCGAGTCCAGCGAAAAGCGCAACGTCCGTCGAAGCGTTTATCGCCAAGAATACTTTTGACATTTCGGGAATTCGTCGCGGGAACGGTTTCGCCAATGGCGGCGTCATTGCCGATACGGTCACCAATCTCGCGGATCGCGAGGCCGTGCGCCGACTTATTGAAAACCGCGGCTGGAAACGATTGACGCGGATTGAAGATTTGGAACGGAACGTTGAGAAATATGTCGAAGAGTTTTATGAATTAGGCGCCGAACGGCCGCGCGGTCTGCCATCGGAGATCAGCGACCCCAAGCGATGGGAGGCCGAAGGCGAGGCGCTCCAACGTTTTGGTTTAGAGCGGCGTGACAGCCTGCTTCATCAACAAATATTCGACTGGCCGAACGAAGCCTTACGACAGTGGAGCGGCCTGTATGGAATCAACGGCGAGCCTCGTATATCGGCGACTAACGTGACGGCGTTAATGGCGCGTGCGCCGGCGGATTGCCGGCCGGCCGGCTTTGCCAAGGCTTTCCTAATGGGCGAAGTCTTAAGATACCAGCTGGAAGATATTCTCAGAGCGGCCGTCCAGGAGTTTCCTTCGAGCGAGCGCATTCAGAACGCCGATCCGCAACGTCCTCGACATACCGAACTCTATTCAAGATACACCCGAGTTTTGCGGCGATTCGCCACGACCCGTTATCAGGTCGTCGTCTTTCAAAGCAAGGTGCAGGCCGAGGTTCAGACCGACGCGCACGGCGTCCGGACCGTGACCTCGGGCATCCAACAAGGTCGTCCCATCAAGGGTGTTCCCGGCACGCTTGCAACTATTGAACCGCATACGCTTCCCGTTCTTTTAGAAATCCAAGACCGTCTTGAAGGGGTGATGATTTCGCGCCTATGGGCGATTGATGCCTGGTATCGCGTGTTATACAAATTGGGCTTTACGGAAGGATTCGTCGACCCGCTCCGAAATGTCATTCGATTTCCCAACGCGTTTCTCGCTTCCGTAGACGATGTGGGGTCGCGCCTTCAACGAATGGATCTCAGCCTAGCGCCGGCCTCTTACGCCGGGCCGCGCATGCGCGTCCTCCTGAATGTCGCGGCGGATGGCATCGTCTTTCACGGTCTTCCGTCCGATGTCCGATTTGACGAATTGCAAACCACAAAAAATTCACTCGCCGCCAAAAGACGCTGGCTTCAATCATTAAGCCATTGGATGTTTTTGCGCCTCACACAAAAAGACCTTGATGATAAATTTCCCGGTCTCCATACCAATCCGTACGCCCCGACGACAAACCGCCGTTTGATGCCTCAGCACGATAGCCGACCTGTTTCAGTCAGCGCGTAATACGTGAACGTCCCTGGTTTTAACAGCTCTTTCATGTTCTATTTACCGCTCGAGCGAGCGATTCCGAAGACCGTCGTAAAAGATCGGGAGAGGCGCTTCCTAAAATAAGAAAGCGCGCTTTGCGCGGGCGCGGTCTGCAAGCACGCGCAAGGTCTCCAATAATTTCGGTTCCTTTTGCACTTCATCGAGAATCACAAGACCGCGCAGAGCACCCAGCGCTTGAACCGGGTCTTGCAACCGCGCTACGTCTTGACGGTTTTCAAGATCAAACAATGTTCCTTTGGATTGACGAAGGAGATCGCGCGCGAGGTGGTTTTGCCGCATTGCCGAGGGCCTAAAAGCGCCGTAATCGGATGCGTTTTGATGCTATCTTAAAGTTTTTTAAGAAGACTTCCCCGTCGGACATGCATACGACAACCTAGTATATTGATTGGCTATCAATCAAATTTCAATATTAAGATGCGGGGGCTATATGGAATTCATTCGATGCCGGCGCCTGGGGGGCAGTGTTTGCATTTCACATTTGACCCGGTCAAGATTTTCAAAATGGACTCCCAGACTGGTTTAAACATAGAACTTTTCGGGCCAACTCGCTACGACTCTTGACCGGGTACAATGTGCCTCAACATGGACTCTAAAATTTCTATATGCGCTCTGTTAATAGGGTCTTGCCTCATTCTATCTTCCTGCGCAGAGTTGGGATATAAGAAGGGTTTAGCGATCAGCTCGGAAAAATCAGGTCCACGGGGGCCATCGCATTTCAATCTGATCACGATCAGCCAAAATCCTCCTATTGCGGTTAAGATACGACCTTATGAAAATTATAGAGCCATCATGGTAGGTCTTTGTCCTTCCATTCCGCTCCCGTTTTTGCCTTGGATACCCGATATCATCACGACGATTAAGAAGAGAAAGGACTACGAAATTCCCGATGAGAAACTCGTGGTGACCGCCGATTTCTCCCCGATATTCATTCGACACTATGTAAAGAATTTGAAAACGAATGCCCACTATAGTTATAAAC
>Ga0206950_1044_pt2 | contig 29588 bp, 28 predicted proteins | sample Alteio_BWOrgHeat_41_FD_152954 | JGI IMG/M metagenome (GOLD analysis project Ga0206950, IMG submission 152954) | Enriched cells from forest soil in Barre Woods Harvard Forest LTER site, Petersham, Massachusetts, United States -... | ecosystem: Environmental > Terrestrial > Soil > Temperate forest >... | reverse complement strand
TGGGCGTCGCGCGCGACAGGACGGTGTTGGGAATGGAATGGGTATGCAGGATCGCGCCCGCCTGCGGGTGATGCTGATAAATCGCGCAGTGGAGGAGCGTTTCGTCGGAGGGTTTTTTGCTGGCATTGCCGGACGTTGCATGGGCGCTGGCGGCGTCCGCCGGGCGGGCGTTCATGTCCACCACCATAATATCATCCGCCGTCAATTCCCCTTTCCACTTTCCGGAAACCGTGACGGCGAAAGTGTTTTTAAATCCACCTTGTTTGTCAGTATTTATATCGTAGCTGTCATGCTTGAGCCGCACCGAATAATTCCCCGCCGTCGCCGGCGCCCACCCGCGCGCGGCGAGGAAGTGCCCGGCGGCGGTGATGTCGGTGGTGGCGGTGTCCAGGTTCATGGCACACATATAATACCCCCCAAACCGGATGTCATCCCGGGCTTGTCCCGGGATCTGCCTCGACGCTCGCGCGGTGCTTCAGAACATGTGCTGACCCAACCGCAGACCCCGGCACAAGGCCGGGGTGACATCGCATTAATGCATTTAAAGCGTTATAAAAATAAACGCTATTAAATGGAGCTTGACTGATACAAGCAGAATTAACTTGAGGAAACTGTACATTTTCTTACCTTTGATTGTTGTTGGATGCCATAAGCACTAAATCCGATTTAGTCATACTCGATATAATTTTTCCAAGAAGAAAATTATTTTTATTTTTGAATCCCCTGCTTCACAAACCATTACGAGTAATATCCAAAAAAAATCACCGCCCTTTTGGGGCGGTGATTGAAACGAATGCAGGATGTTTAATTAGTAGCGATACAACTCCGGCTTATACGGCCCCTCAACCGTCACGCCGATATAATCCGCTTGTTCTTTCGACAATTTCGTCAAACTCACGCCGAGTTTGTCCAAATGCAAACGCGCGACTTTTTCGTCGAGGTGTTTGGGGAGGACGTAGACTTGGCGCTCGTACTTACCCGCGGGCGCGTTCCACAATTCGATCTGGGCCAACGTCTGGTTGGTAAACGACGCGGACATCACGAAACTCGGGTGGCCGGTGCCGCAGCCGAGGTTGACGAGGCGGCCTTCGGCCAACAGGATAATGCGTTTGCCGTCGGGGAATTCGACTTCGTCCACCTGGGGTTTCACGTTGTGCCATTTCATGTTGCGTAACGCGTCGACGTGGATTTCGTTGTCGAAGTGGCCGATGTTGCAGACAATCGCGCGGTCTTTCATCGCGCGCATGTGGTCGGCGGTGATGATGTCTTTGTTGCCCGTTGCCGTCACAAAAATGTCGGCCTTGGTCACGACTTCCTCGACCGTACGGACTTCGTAGCCTTCCAGCGCGGCCTGGAGTGCGCAGATCGGATCAACTTCCGTCACGATCACGCGCGCGCCGGCGGTGCGAAGGCTCGCCGCCGAACCTTTACCCACGTCGCCATAGCCGCAGACGACGGCGATTTTACCGGACATCATCACGTCCGTCGCGCGGCGGATGGAATCCACCAAACTTTCGCGGCAGCCATAGAGGTTATCGAATTTCGATTTCGTCACGCTGTCATTCACATTGATCGCGGGCACGGCGAGCCGACCGGCCTTTGCCATATCAATCAGGCGGCGCACGCCGGTGGTGGTTTCTTCGGAAATGCCTTTGATGTTTTTGAGCAGGTCGGGATGTCTTTCATGCAGCCACATCGTGAGGTCGCCGCCGTCGTCCAGCACCATATTGGGGCGCCAATTGTCGGGACCAAAAACGGTTTGTTCGATGCACCAGTAATAATCTTTTTCTTCATCCATGCCTTTCCAGGCGAAAACGGGAATTCCCGCGGCGGCGATGGCGGCGGCGGCCTGGTCCTGCGTGGAAAAAATATTGCACGAGGACCAACGCACTTCGGCGCCCAGCGTGGTCAGCGTTTCAATCAGCACCGCCGTTTGAATAGTCATGTGCAAACAGCCCGCGATGCGCGCGCCCTTCAGCGGTTGCTGCGCGCCGTATTCCTTGCGCGTCGACATCAGGCCGGGCATTTCGATTTCCGCCAGCGTGATTTCCTTGCGCCCCCATTCGGCCAGGGACATATCCTTAACTTTATAATCCGTGAAATTGGCGGCGCGGGCGGCGGTTTGGGGCATGGAATCTCCTTGTGTCCCTGCCAGTGATAATCATAGTACCGCGCCGCAGCAAGCCCATGTGCGCGCTTGGTGAAAAATTAAAGGCCGCCCAATGTCGGCGCCAGCGTAAACGTTTTGGATAACTCGCGCAGGTGTGAATATTTATACTGTTTAACCGGCAAGGCACTTAATATATTCCGCGCGAAAACGCATCCTGCTTCCTCCACGGCGGCCTGGCCGAAGTGGCCATCCATGACGAAGGCCAGGACAGGCTGTTCCAACGGCTGTGATAATTCGATTGTAATCGCGGTAATGTCATCTTCACTGCCGCGCTTTTTCGCCCAACGGGTGACGGCTTCGGCCGAAGGGTTCAGCATTTGATCATTGAGGTAATCTGTAAAATCATCCGCATCCGGTGACGGCACGGAAACCGCGTCACCCGCTTTGTCCAGGATACCGTCGCTGCATAGCGCGAGATATAACGGCGTTTGATACGTTATTTCCTGTGTGTCGATGGCATGGATTAATCCGCCGGGTTCATGCTGGCTATCGCCCCATGAACGGGTCAGGGCGATGTATTTGTCGCCGCTGCCCGGAACCGTCGTCTTTAAATAGAGTCCGTGTTTGCGGCCCGGCCCCGGTGAAGTTTCGACGATACTGCCGCGCCATTCCACCACGCGGCTGCGTTCTTTTTCATTATAGCCGTCGTGCGGCCGGATGATGCATTGCGGCGCGCCGGTTATGCTTTTGGCATAAATCGGACTGTCGCCGGCGTGAAAAGTGCATAGCCGGTCGCCATCGATCAAGAGAGCAGAAAAGGTGCAGCCTTGATCGGCGTATTTCCTTGCCGCCATGGCGGCAAAGGAGATGGCCTGGAAAATCCCGGTTTCTATTGTGTCCGGATCTGCCGCCTCCAGAATGAAATAACCGGAACGGTCTTCGTCCTTTTTCGCGGGGAGATAGGAATGTGAGATTTTCATGGCAAGTCTGGATGCAATCTATGGCATCGGCTGCCCGCGCGTCAATAATTATATGTTATTCCGTTTCATCAAACTTGCGCTCCACCAGTTCGCGGAGCGCGTCGGCGGCGGCTTCGGCATCCACGCCGCGGGCGGAGATGGCGATGCGGGTGCCTTGCGACGCGACCAGCATCATCAGGTCCATGATGCTGGTGCCGTCGACGCGCAGGTCGCCTTTTTCCACCGTGATTTCGCTTTCGTACTGGCTGGCGAGTTTGACGAACTTCGCCGCCGCGCGGGCGTGCAGGCCGCGGACGTTGGTGATCAATACGTGCGTGACGACGGCGGTATCAGAGGCGGGATTCATAAGGGGTCTTTATCACCGGATAGAGGCGGCGCGGCAAGGGAGTAAGAGAACAGGAAAGTCTGCATCAAAAATGCGGAACAATCCCATGCACCTGCCGCCTCGGGTTTTTATGTTGCGAATTTAATCCTATTTCGACAAGATTGTTTCCCTTCTCCCTGTAGGGAGAGGGAGAGCTTTAGGGGAGCGGCCAAGCCTAGGCGCCCTTTAGCAATTCAGAGGCGACGTTGATATATTTCCGCCCGGCCTCGCAGGCCTGGAGGGCGGCGTCGCGCAGGCTTTCGGTTTTGCGCGCGGAGGCCAGTTTAATGAGCATGGGCAAATTCACGCCCGCCAGCACTTCAATATTTTTATGCGCTTCGAGCAGCGAGATGGCGAGGTTCGAAGGCGTGCCGCCGAACAGATCCGTCGCGATGATCACGCCCTTGCCCGCATCCACGGCGGCGACGGCGGCCTGGATATCCGCGCGGCGCTGGGACATATCGTCATCCGGGAAAATGCAGACGGCCTGGATGCCGTCCTGCGGCCCCATGACATGCTGCATCGCCGCCAACAATTCTTCCGCAAGTTTTCCATGAGTTACGAGGACAAGACCGATCATTGTACTCATTTAGGGGAAAAACCGGCCTTTGTCAGCTTGGAATTGTGCCGCGGGTGTAAATGGCGGGCATTTTTTAATATTTATTTTAGTTTCAATAATTTTTATATTTTTATTATTTTATTTCAAAAAATATCGAGATAAATTTTATTAAATTGCTACTTGCATTCCTGCATACAAATAAGTTATCATTTTTTTATGGTGATAGAAGCAGAAGTTGATGATTCAGACATCTATGCTGCAGCGCGGGATAAGCGCCAATTCTCGTCCTCCGAAGTTGATAACCCAGACATCTATGCCGCCGCGCAGGATACGCGCCGGTTTTCGCCCTCCCTACAAGATTTAGCTGAGAATTGGTCCTTTACCTACCATAAGTTGGATAACGGGGCGCACGAATTTGTCATTGATCCCCGGGAGGTCACACCGGAACAAAAATCATCATTTTATATCGCCCGTGACAACCGCCTTAAGATTAGCCACCAGGTTGTCGGCAACAAGCTCGGCCAAGCGCACGACATGCATGAGCATTTGTTCCGCAAGGCGCTGGGGGGCGATCTGGATAAATTATACCGGGCGTTTGATTTAGGTAGAAAATGGCATTTTAAACAGTTTGAACCCGGCGAACTGCCGGAGCGCATACCGCATGAGATGCGCAACTCCGATTATTACATCGTCCCTGACCTGGAGCAGGCTTATAGCCGGACCCTGAAAGGGCTGCTGGAGGATGAGAATACGATCATCGCCGCTTATGAAACGCCGTTTGATTTGCCGGGCGCTTCCCGGGCGGAGATCGCGCAAAGACGCAAAGCCTTGCGTGAAGCGGAACAGAGATACGAGAAAAACCTTGCGCTGATCACCACCCTGCCAAGGCAGGAATGCTTCAGAAAGTGGGATGAGAAACACGCCGAACAGCGCCGTGAGCGCGTCGAATTGGAAAAAAACCAGGGCTATAAATTCATCTGGTTCGCAAAGCAGCTTGGCGTGGAAAATTTGATGGCGCTGGCGTTGCGCGACATGATCAAATGCGTCAAGCCAAGCACGGAAATGCTGCAACATGAACTTGGCATTTCCGGAAAAACCGCCAAGCGGATCTTGGAGCGCGCGGCCGACTATAATAAGGCAATGAAACGGGCCGACCCTGTGCCGTCGGATGATTTTATCAAAAAAGCCATCGGCGAATATATGGCGGTCAATAACACCGGCACTTTAGCAGAGGTGCTGGATATTCCCGCGCAAACGGCATCCCAAATGCTGGCCAAGGCGGCGGGATACAATAGGCTGGATAATCCGGTTAGAGTGGCGTCGGATTCATTGACGCTATATGAATATTACCGTCTCACGGATGGTTCGCGCCTGTTCAACAGCCGCCTGCAAGCCGCCGAGCGTCCCGACGTGCGCGATTATAATATTGAATTGACGATGGCGCTGTCGCTGGAGCTGAACGTTCCATTGAAATTGATTATGGCGCCGCCCAAAGAAATCGCGCGCGCCGAAGAAAAAATGGCGCAGGAAGGCGGCGTTTACGATCTGAACCGCTGCACCATCCTGGTGAAGAACGCCGCCGATGTCGACCAGGTTTATCAAGCGCTGTTCCGCGATGAGGCCACGCTCGTCCTGGAAATGAGCGATAAATATTATCGTCGTCCCGGCGGATATTACGCCTATCATATCAAAAGCTGTCAGGTCACCGGAAAACGCGGGTTGTATCCGGAAGAAGTAAAAATTATGACCGAAGAATGTTTTCACGCGCAAAGCAATTACGGTCATGTCTTTTATGATTTGCGCCGCGTTTCAGAGCATCTGAATCCGGAAGCTGAGGGCGCAAACGACATTAAGAAAAACCGCGAAATTAAAACCATCGAAAAAATAATCGAAAAATATGAGCGGCAGATTTTTGAGATCGCCTGGGCCAATGACGGCTATGCGCCCGACCAGCAGATTTTGTTGGGGCCGGTGCCGATTGCCGTGCCGAAAAAGAAAAAAATCGCTTATCCGAAAAAAAGTCTGATTTTGGACATGCTGAAACAGGAATTACAGAAAGGGCAAAAAACGCATCCGGAACTCTTTGGTGAAGAAACCGCCAGTATGGCGGCAAAGGTGGAGAAGATGCGGGACAAAGCCTTAGTCCAAGAGATCCGCCGCGAGGTAGAGCGAGCCGCAAATCAGAAAAATGCCGGGGCGGTCGACCCCGAAGAGGCCATGCTGGCCCGATTGGATGAGTTGGATCGCTTCAGCGACGGAAGCGGCGGCAAGGGGTTCGGCTTGACCCGGCGCGAGGCCCGCAATCAAACCGGCCAGAACACCGCCTTCAAACGCACCGGCGACGTCAATGGGCACGCACACCACAGTCGCGAAGCAAGCTTGTCCCGCCGTCAAAGTCCGGAAAAAATCGCGCGGACTCTTAGTTTTCAACATCCCTAAAATCAGGTGAATCCCATAGCCCGCCGCGCGCCAGCGGCGGCATTGTTCGGCCAGCGCTTCGGCTCCGCTGTCGTTATGGGCGCCGTCGTACCAAAGCTCCGCGCCGCCGGGCAGCATGGCGGCCAGCGGGCCGGCGGTAATGCGCTGGAGACGGCCAGGCCATTCGACTGTGTGCAAGCCGATGCGGATATGTTCGTCTGAGAGGCGGGAAAAGATTTTAAGAGCTGTGATTGCATTCGCCGCATTCAAAATCTGATGCGCGCCGAGTAGAGCTGGAAGTGGATATTTAATAGGCGCTTGATCTTCCGCTCGGTAAATAAATCCATCCGACAATTCTTCCGTGCTGAAATCACGGCCATATTCGATGAGGTCGCAACCGATTGCGGCGGCATGGGCGCGTAAAGTTCGCGAAACATTTTCATCCGCCTGATAACCGATAACGCACGGCACGCCGGGTTTCATAATCCCGGCCTTCTCGCCCGCGATTTGTTCCAAAGTATCGCCCAGCAAATGCATGTGATCATAGGAAATCCGCGTGATCACACTGACGGCGGGCGTGATGACATTCGTTGCATCCAGCCGCCCGCCCAGGCCGACTTCGAGCAGCAAAACATCCGCAGGAGTGCGCGAGAATAATAAAAACGCCGCCACGGTTGTCATTTCAAAATAACTAATGGGCTCGCCGTTATTCACTACGGCAATCTCGCGAAAGGCATTCAAAATCATTTCATTGCTTGCGAGATTCCCCGCCAGGCGAATGCGTTCATTGAAATGCACCAGATGCGGCGAGGTAAAAACATGCGCGCGCAACCCTGCCGCCTCAAGCATCGCGCGCATGAAAGCAACCGTGGAACCTTTGCCGTTCGTGCCCGCGACGTGAATAACCGGCGGCAGGCGGTGATGCGGATTGCCCAGGGCAGCGAGCAACCTTTCCACCCGTTCCAGCCCCAACGTAATGGCCTGGTTCGGCAGGGTTACAAATTTCTGCAATTCCGTTTCGATATCCGCCATGGGTGGGCCATAGCACGAAAGCGCGTCATATAAATGTCATATTTTCAATAAATTTAACAAAAATTCTTCCCAAATAACGGCTCGAATTTATAAAACCTTAACGCTCTGAACATACAATAGGAGGATGTCCCCTGCCAGAAAGTCAGGGGAAAATTAAGCCAGAGCTGGGGAAATGCTAAAACGCAAAAACAAAGGCTTTACGCTGGTGGAGATCGCGATCGTTTTGACGATCGTGGGGCTTTTGATTGGCGGCGTCTGGCTGGCCGCCGCAGCCGTGATCGAAAATAAAAAACGCGATGATTTATCCGCTTCGCTTTTGCAAGCGATGATTAATACGAAAATGCTCTTTTCCTATAACTCGCAACATCAGCCCTTTGCGCCGGCGCGGTTATTCTATGCCAGCCTGATCACGGGCAAGGAAATGGTTGACCGGAAATTTCACACGATCATGGGCAATTTCAATCGGCGCGGACCGATTGGCAGAATAATCCCAGCGGCCGCAGCCGCCTGCTCCACAAGCGCGCAGGCAGGCTCTAGCGGCGGCGGAGGCGGTTCTTCTGGCGGCGGATCTTCAAGCAGCGGCGGGGGCAGTTGCGGCCCGGCGGATGGCCTGAATAATACGGGTATCATTGCATCAGGCGCCGTGCCGATGAATTGGGTCGTGCCGAACTCCACGGCGAATGGCGGCGTCGGCAATTTAGTCCAGCCGTTCGCAACGGACAAAACACAAGACAGCATCGCCTTTACCGGCACAGGCAATACCGTGCAAATTGTCGTCGGCACCGCGAACATTTCATTGGGATTGCCGTCGGATGCTTGTGTTTCGCTCGCGACGACGGTGGGCAATGCCGTTAATATCAGCCGCTTGGGTATTAACAACATCGTATTGAACGGCACACCCGTCGCCGCGACCAATGGCATCCCCAATACCGTCACCGCCGCTGCCGCCGCCACCGCTTGCAATCAAACCAACAAGACGAACGTTTTCGAAGTCGACTTTACGGTGCCGTAGATTTCTTTGGGATATTCTTGGGATATTCTTGTTTATCCGCGCGGCTGTGGTTAAATAATGCGGATGGCGCCTGAACTGCAAAACATGAACCAGCGCGCGCAGCATATCCTGCGCCAGTTGATCGACACCTATCTGGCGACGGGTGAGCCGGTCGGTTCGCGCACGCTGTCGCGCCTGCTGGAGACGTCACTGTCGCCCGCCACAATCCGCAACATCATGTCGGACTTGGAAGAAGCCGGGTTGCTGTTCGCGCCGCATACTTCGGCGGGACGCATGCCAACGGCGCAAGGCTTGCGGTTTTTTGTGGATACCTTGCTGGAACGGCGTGAATTGACGCGCGACGAACAGGCCGCGATCGAAGAGCATTGCAATATTCAGCAGCGTCCAAACTTGAACGCGCCGCAGATTTTGGATCAGGCCACGCGGGCATTGTCGGGTTTGTCGGCATGCGCGGGATTTGTTCTGGCGCCTGCGGCGGGCGCGGCGATTAAGCATTTGGAATTTGTGCCGCTGAATGCCGGGCGCGCTTTGATGATTTTGGTTTATCAAGACGATCAGGTGGAAAACCGCGTGATTGATCTGCCGGTCGGTATGCATGCATCGGCGCTGACGCAGGCGACGAATTATTTGCTGGCGCGCACGCAAGGCAAAAGCCTGCCCGAAGTGCGCGAAGTCATCGCCACTGAAATCGCGGCGGGAAAATCGGAACTGGATGAAATTTCGTCACGCGTTGTGACAGCGGGTCTGGCGGCGTGGAATGACAGTCACAATCAATTGATCGTGCGCGGTCAGGCGCATTTGCTGAACGACGTGCGCGCGGTGCAGGATATTGATCGCATCAGGCGTTTGTTCGGGCTGCTGGAACAGCAAGAAACAGTGTTGCGGTTATTGGAAATGGCCCAGGGCGCGCAAGGCGTGCAGATTTTCATCGGCAGCGAACATGAATTCTTTTCCGGCACAGGCTGTTCGATGGTGATTACGGGCCTGCATGGCAAGGACTCCACTATCGCCGGCGCACTCGGCGTCATCGGCCCGACACGCCTGAATTACGGCCGCATTGTGCCGCTGGTGGATTATACCGCGGCGGTGGTTGGGAAATTGTTGGGGTGAATTAGGTTGGCACTGCGCCAGGCAATGGGGCTCCACGCTCTGCCATTCTTTGCCAATAATCCATATAGCCGCCCCGAGGCATACCTGCCTGCTTTGCTTGCGCGATGGCTTCAGGGCCAAAAGCCAAACCTATCAACCCAATACCCGCGCCGCTCGTCTCACTCGCTTGGCGGCCGATTAAAGACGCCAGGCTGTTTTCCGATATGCCTAAGCTGACAATCTGGATTTCCGGTTTCGTTTTTCCCTCTAAAAAGTCTTGCAGTCGTTCCGGAATATTACGGCGCGTCAGCAAGTCATAAGCATCTTGTGGAGATTGAACTGATTTCCGATCAATCTTACTGCCTTCTCTTTCCAGATAGCTATAAGATGCTTGGAGTTCGCTGGTGCTTGCGAAGTAAAATTCAATATAACGGCGGTCCGGATATGATTTATCGCTATCGATAAGCCCTAGAATTCCAAAAGCTCCGAAAACAACGGCACAGCCATCCAGCTCCATAACGGCAACTCTGCCCATTCGGGTGCCAACCGTTGGTTCAATAATTGCTTTTGCGGCTTTTTGTCCCAATTCATAAATAGCCTTGTTGGCTGGAAGCGCGTGAATTTGCTGGTCTGACATTATTAATGTTCCTTCTTTAAGTTTACCGTTCTAAGCTACGATTTTCCCAGTTTTAACGTCAAGAAATTTTTTACTTTCATCCAGGCCTTATTGATTTCTTCTCCGCCCGTGGTTACATGGGCGCTATGCAAACGAATGCTGAAGACATGCCTGAAGACGAAAATCCCGCGCCCGAAGCCGCCAACGATGTCGGCCTAGGCATAGATGAGGTTGAAACCGAATTCGGCAGCGCAGCGGAACAAATCGCCGCACTTCAGGCTGAGGTCATGGCGCAAAAGGACCGCGCGCTGCGCGCCTTAGCCGATGCGGAAAACACGCGGCGGCGTGCCGTGCGGGAACGTGAAGAGGCCAACCGTTACGGCATTTCCGAGTTCGCGCGCGAAATGCTGGGCGTGGCGGATAATTTCACCATGGCGCTGAACGCCGTGGCGCCGGAAGCGCGCAAGGACCCCAATATTGAAACCGTGATGGCGGGCATCGACATGACCGCGCGGCAACTGCAACAGGCATTGGAGCGTTTCGGCGTGCGCCAGTTCAATCCCGAAGGCGGGCTGTTCGACCCCAACGTGCATGAAGTTTTCATGGAAGTTGAAAATACCGGCAAAGCGCCCGGCACAATTACGAATGTGATCCAGGCGGGTTATACGATCCAAGACCGCCTTTTGCGCCCTGCCCGCGTAGCTGTCGCCAAAGGCGAAGTGAGTGCGCAGAAGATCGATACTAAAATTTAGCGCGAACCTAAGCCGTTACCCTATTATAGTGCGGGGCCAGGCGGGCGCGGCTTCCGCTCTTTTTTGATTAGGCCTTTAATGACCCGGTTCTCTTGATCGCGCGGGACTATTGTCATGCCTTGCTTCCGCAATTCTTCGAACGCCCCCTTCACACCGGCCGCCACTTCGGCTTCATATCCAGGTGTTGCCTTAGGCTTGGGACACGTCGGCAGACTTTCGGCCAATTTAAGTAATCTCTCATCATCCCTGGCGTCCATAGCATCGTAATATTCAGAAATTTCCTGTTCCGAGAGTGGTTTGCGAAGCATATAAATTCCTCCTAAAAATCGCCGGGGCGTACCCACCAGCTATAGGCAATTTATCACCCTTAACCTTGTAAAACAAGACTTGCGCGCCGTCCGCTCCGACGCGATGATGGCGCATGAAATATGAACGTTTTTCCGAACCCTTGTCACCGCGCAAGGTTTTTCATCACCGGGTGCGGCGCGCCTTGACTTTTGCCATCCTGATCATGGCGGGGTCGCTGGGGATCGGCATCATCGGTTATCACATTTTAGGCGGCCTGGATTGGGTGGATGCGATTTTGGAAGCATCCATGATCCTGGGCGGCATGGGGCCGGTCGCCGCCATGAAATCGGACGCGGTGAAATTATTCGCCTCGTTTTACGCGCTGTTCAGCGGTTTTATTTTGCTCAGCAGTTTCGGGATTTTCACCGCGCCCTGGCTGCACCGCCTGTTGCATCATTTTCACGCGGATGACGGCGGCAAATAATTAGCCGGGGCGCGCGCTATATTAATACAGGTCCGCCGGCACCGCGCGCTTTTTGAATTCTGGCGTAGGCCATTTGGCTTTCTTCCACCGTTACTTCGCCTCGTATTTGAGGCGGCAGATTTGCGAACCATCCGCAAAACCCGTCAGAAAGTTGACCGGCGGAATAACAGGCAAAACGCGCTAAAATCGGGTCTGATGTCTTAGGAAATACGCCGGGCTTGCTTTTAGAGAGTCCGTTAAAACTATCAAGACAAACGTCAATGACATTCGCATAGACGGGCACTTCTTCATCGCCAAGGGAAAAAACATCTTTATTTTCTTGATGCCGGTAAGCCGCAATTCTTTTGATTGTCTTTATGATTTTATCAGCTTCTTCTTTTGCGAGTTCCGCGGCGCTTCGCCGCTCTCCCATTGGCCTGCGATTCCAATCAAGGTATATTTCTCTTGTTCCGTTCCCATCTTCGCTTGGCACCACTTCATAAGGCTTGTAACCGTCTGCAACATACATGGAGTCACCTAATTTTTTGCTTCTGATAGGGCAAGAGTAACAAACTCCCCGCCTTGGTTCAAGTTATTGTTAATTTGCCCCTTTTCCGGCTTGTTTTTTTAACCCGGGGCGCATAAAAAACCGCCGGATACTCTTGAAACCCCTATTGCAATGGGCGGGGGCAACCCCCATCTAAGGCATAGGAACAACCTAAAACCCACACGGAAGACCCCCATGGCAAAAGTAATCGGTATTGACCTCGGCACCACCAACTCCTGCGTCGCAGTGATGGAAGGTTCCACGACCAAAGTGATTGATAATACGGAGGGTTACAACACCACGCCGTCGATTGTCGCTTTTACGTCCTCGGGCGAGCGTCTGGTCGGCCAGGCGGCGAAACGCCAGATGGTGACGAACCCGGACGGCACAGTTTATGGCTCAAAACGCCTGATCGGCCGCCCGTTCAGGGATGCGCGGGTTCAGGAAATGAAAAGCAAATCGCCTTTCAAAATCGTGGACGGCGATAACGGCGATGCATGGGTTGAGGTTGAGGGTAAAAAATACGCGCCCGCGCAAATCAGCGCGATGGTGCTGACGAAAATGAAGGAAACCGCCGAGGCATACCTGGGCGAAACCGTTTCACAAGCCGTCATTACCGTTCCCGCTTATTTTAACGACGCACAGCGTCAGGCGACCAAAGACGCGGGTAAAATCGCGGGACTGGATGTTTTGCGGATCATCAACGAGCCGACGGCGGCGGCGCTGGCTTACGGCCTCGATAAAAAAGGTTCCGGCACGATTGCGGTTTATGACCTCGGCGGCGGTACGTTTGACGTTTCCATTCTGGAAATCGGCGACGGTGTGTTTGAGGTGAAATCCACCAACGGCGATACCTTCCTGGGTGGTGAAGATTTCGACGCGCGTATTATTGATTACCTGGCGGATGAATTTAAAAAGGAAAATAATATTGATTTGCGCCAGGACCGTTTGGCCTTACAGCGTTTGAAAGAAGCGGCGGAGAAGGCAAAAATTGAATTGTCGACCGCGCAGCAGACGGAAGTGAATCTGCCGTTTATTACGGCGGATTTGTCCGGCGCGGTGCACCGTCCATTGAACCTGATGATCAAATTGACACGCGCGAAATTGGAAAGCATCGTGGATGATCTGGTTCAGCGCACTACGGGCCCGATGGCGGCGGCATTGAAAGACGCAGGCCTGAAAGCCGGCGATATTGATGAAGTCGTCCTGGTCGGCGGCATGACGCGTATGCCGAAGATTATTGAAACGGTGAAATCATTCTTCGGCAAAGAGCCGAATAAATCCGTTAACCCGGATGAAGTCGTCGCCATCGGCGCCGCGATCCAGGGCGGCGTATTGAAAGGCGATGTGAAAGACGTTCTGTTGCTCGACGTCACGCCATTGTCATTGGGTATTGAAACTTTGGGCGGTGTTTTCACGCGCCTGATCGAACGCAACACCACCATCCCAACGAAAAAATCGCAAGTTTTCTCAACCGCCGAAGATACGCAGACGGCTGTGACCATCCGCGTCTTCCAGGGTGAGCGTGAAATGGCGGCGGATAACAAATTGCTGGGCCAGTTTGATCTGGTCGGCATCCCGCCCGCACCGCGCGGCGTGCCGCAGATTGAAGTGTCATTCGACATTGACGCGAACGGTATCGTGCAAGTCTCGGCGAAAGACAAAGCGACCGGCAAGGAACAGCAAATCCGCATCCAGGCGAGCGGCGGCCTGTCCGACGCCGACATCGACAAGATGGTAAAGGAAGCCGAAAGCAACGCAGGCGAAGACAAAAAACGCCGCGAACTGGTCGAAGCGCGCAATCAGGCTGACAGCCTAATCTATTCCACCGAAAAATCCATCAAGGATTTGGGGGATAAACTGTCGTCCGATGAAAAATCCAAGGTGGAAGATGCGGCGTCCGCGCTGCGTAAAGCTTTGGAAGGCGACGATGTTGCCGCGATCAAATCGAAAACCGACGAGCTGGCGCAAGCATCCATGAAACTCGGCGAGTTATTGTACAAAGCGCAGCAGGAAACAACGACGGAGAGCGGCGACAAACCGCACGACACCGACGCCGAAGTCGTTGACGCCGATTTCACTGAAGTGAAGGATGATAAGAAATCCGCCTAAGCGGATTTTGGCAGACTGGTGGACTGGCAGACTGGAAAGTTTGCTGGTACCAGTCTTCCAGTTAACCAGCCTACCATTTGACCCTTGAGCCATGGCCACGAAACGCGATTATTATGAAGTCCTAGGTGTCGCGCGCGGCGCGGGGGAAGATGAAATTAAAAAGGCCTACCGCACGCAGGCAAAAAAATATCATCCGGATTTGAACAAAGACGACAAAACCGCTGAAAGCAAATTTAAAGAAGTCAGCGAAGCATTCGAAGTTTTATCCGACGTGCAAAAACGCGCGGCTTATGACCAGATGGGCCACGCGGCGTTTGAAGGCGGGTTCGGTGCGGGCGCGCGGCGCGGCGGCGGTGCTGGGTTTAGCGGATTTTCATCCGACCAATTCTCCGACATTTTTGAGGAAATGTTCGGCGATTTCATGGGCGGCGGTGCGGCGCAAGGCGGCCGCGCACGGGCGCAAACCGCCAACCGCGGCGCGGATTTACGCTTCAATCTCGACATTACATTAGAAGAAGCCTTCGCGGGCGCAACGAAAAAAATCCGCGTGCCGACTTGGGCGCCGTGTGAACCTTGTCACGGCAATGGCGCGGAAGGCGGCGCGGAGCCGGTGCAGTGCCCGCGCTGTTCGGGCAGCGGGCGCATCCGCGTACAGCAGGGTTTCTTTATGATCGAGCGCACCTGCGAAATGTGCAACGGCGCGGGCACGGTGATTAAAAATCCGTGCAAGTCATGCAACGGTCAAGGCCGCGTGCGCAAGGATAAAACATTAGAGGTCAAAATCCCCGCGGGCGTTGACGATGGCACGCGCATCCGCCTGTCCGGCGAAGGTGAAGCCGGCATGCGCGGCGGCGGGCCGGGTGATTTATATGTTTTCCTTGGCATCAAAGCGCACAAACTTTTCACGCGCGAAGGCGCGGATTTATATTGCCGCATCCCTATTCCATTCACCCAGGCAGCCTTGGGCGCGGTGATTGACGCACCGACGATTGACGGCGTGATGACGAAGGTAACCGTGCCCGCGGGCATTCAATCCAGCCAGAAATTGCGCTTGAAATCCAAGGGCATGAGCGTCCTGCGCTCCGCCAACCGCGGCGATATGTTTATCGAAATCCAGGTGGAAACGCCCGTCAACCTGACGAAAAAACAGCAAGACCTGTTAAAACAATTCGACGAAGCCGGCGGCAAAGCCACGCATCAGCCCGAAAGCGAAAGCTTTTTCAAAAAGGTTAAAGACTTGTGGGGCGAGTTGAAGGAATAAGCCTACGCCACCACCAAAGCATGGCGGTGCATTTCTTTTGGCTTTTGCTCTTTCGCATTCAGTACGCCGCATAAAATATTCGTAACCTCCGCCCGGCACATGTCTGAGCAGGCGCGCATGGCCCAGGGATTACCGCCGGGATTATTCAGGGCTGACCCCAGCGCTGAAATTCCCTCTTCCACCGCGTGGAAATCCCGCCATGTGCCATTATCGCCCATGTCCAGGCCGGTATTCATATAAATGGATTGCATTAAAGTGTCCGTCATAATCTGGCCGTCGTGATCTTGCGGCATCACGCTATCGCTCCAAATGGCGGCGTTACATAGATTGGCCGCCGTTATCACACCGCCACCCGACAAAGGAATTTCAAACACTTTATCGCGTGCATGATATGACACCTGTTGCATATCCGTGCGATCGCTGATCACTTCCATGCGGCCTGCGCGGTTCAGCGCGTCATATAATTGCCACGCGGGGACGGCCCGAACTCTTTCATTATCTATCTCGGGTTGCAAGAATCCAGATCTGCAAATCAAAGTATACTTTCCGCGATAATCCAGATTCTCCGCCATCCTGACCGCGTCCATGCTGCTGGTGAACCCGCCCGGAATGACAAGGGTATGATCCGCATTGCCTTGGCGATGATAAATGTCGTTCGCTTCAGGCAGGTAAAACAGATTTTTATAAAACCCTGAAAAATCTGTTAGATGATCGGCGCTGGGCATGCGCGTGTGACCCGTACAGCAAAACACGTGATCATAACGTTCTATCGGTTTTTCGACGTCGCATAATTTTTCCGCGCGGCGCTGATGTTTCTGAATATCCAGATTTGGCAAATTGTCCGCGCGCGTGAATAATTCATCCGTTCTCATGGCCATAAAATCGCCCAACAGATATCGCGGCAAGAAATCCTGAGGTGAAAAACCATTTCGCGCAGCAAAAGCGGGGAAATGATAACCGTTCCGGATGTCATAGGCGGAAAACGTGCCATCCGCCGAAGTATTCAACACCAATTGGCGGGAAGCCGCCGTTATTTTATCGGATTTATTTTCAGGCCGGGTATGGATGCCGCGTCCGTCAAATCCCTTGGGATCAAAAAGGTTAACCTTAATATTTGTGTTGGGATTGGTTGCAGCAAAATTCGCAATCTCCCGCAGCGTAAAATGTCCGGTTGGCCCAAAGCCGACAATTGCAACCGATAAGTCCGGAACAACGCCATTACGAAGAACGGGCAGCGAAATGCCCCGTCGCGAGTATCTTAATATCGGAAAATATGATTTTTCTGGCACTGTATTTCTCTATATGGCTTTCCCGTATGCGATTTTATGTCTTATTTATGATTATATATGGATTCCTTGAAAGCAAATAGAAAAAATTCCAGCCGGGCCTGTAAGCCGGGTTTTGTGCTCGCAGCAGGCCCGTTGGACATAATGGCGAGTGATAGTCATTCATCTGGGCGGTTTGTCGCCAAACCGCTCAAGCAACCTACCCGCGGGCCGGTGGGAAACCGATTGCCCGCCTATGTGGTCTTGCACCGGGTGAGGTTTGCCGAGCCGCCGCACGTTACCGCCGGCGCGGTGGGCTTTTACCCCACCTTTGAACCTTTGCCGTACCGAAGCACGGTAGTTTATTTTCTGTGGCACTATCTCTGAGGTTGCCCCCGGCGGGCGTTACCCGCCACCCTTTTCCCATGGTGCCCGGACTTTCCTCGGCGTTTTGCAACGCCGCGACCATCCGGCCCGACTGGATTTTCAGGATATAGGAACCGGGAAATAGGAACAAGGAAAATTATACCAAAATCCCCACACAGCCCGTCAGGCCGAGGGTTAAAAGCGAAAGGGCGATCCAGATTTTTGCGGCGGTCGGCATGGGTGAACTCCTGATCCCAGCATGGCAAAAGCAGGGTAAAAAATAGATAAGTATCCCAGGCGGTAAAAATAAAAAATCAAAAGACGGTAAAAGATATGCGGGAAAATTATTTCGCCGCCGCAGTGGCCCATTCCACCTGCTCTTCGGGCTTCACGCCGTATTTTGCGGCGATCAATTTGCCCTTTTCATCGACCAGGAAACAGGAACGCGTGATACCCATATAGGGTTTGCCCATGAATTTTTTCTCACCCCAGACGCCATAGCGTTCGCACATGTCGCCGTCTTTATCCGACAGCAGGGGGAATTTCAGACCGAATTTTTCCACGAATTTATCGTGGCTTTTGACGCTGTCTTTCGACACGCCCACCACGGCCATGGATAATTTATTCAGCGCGGAAATATTTTCACTGAGCGAGCATGCCTGTTTGGTGCAGCCGGGCGTGTCATCCTTGGGATAAAAATAGATCAGCAATTTACGCCCCTTGAAATCACCCAGGGTGATATTTTTTCCGCCCCCATCCGCGCGGAGCGCGGCATTTGACGCGGGCAAATCAAAATCCGGCGCCGCGGCGCCTGGCTGTAATTGTAATGCAGCGCTTTCAGATGTCGGTTTTTTCGCGGCGGCGGTTTTTGGCATGGGATAAACTCCTGTACTTACAAAGTGACGCGGGCGTGATAAAAGTCAAGCATGCTGAAAAAAGCCACCCGCATCATGCGCAATATCTCCCTGGTCGCGATGGCCAGCGCGATTGTCGCGATCGGCGTGATGGTGAAAGATCTGCTCCAGGCGCCCATTCCGATTGATTGGGCGACGCCGATGCTGGAAGAAGCCTTGCAAAGCGCGGGCGGCATGACGGAAAATCTGAACATCAATAATTTATATTTGATCTGGGATCCCGATACGCGCCGCGTGGAATTTTCCGCCGATCACGTGCGCCTGGCCAGCGCGGAAAAAACTTTGTCGGCGGTGGAGCGCGTGAATGTTACGCTATCCATTAAATCCTTATTCACCGGTCATGTGCGGGTCAAAGATATCGTTTTGGTCGCACCGCAATTGCATATCACGCTGCCGCCCGCGGGACAAAAACCGGATGCAGGCACGGCGCCGCTGGCGGGTTTATCACCGGATAAAAACAGTTTTCTGGCGCATTTGCACAGCATCACGATTGAGCATGGCGTAATCGACCTGACGCGCGGTGATGAGCATGACGGTTTAAATAACGTCGAACTCAGCTGGCAACGCGACGGCGAAAAATCGCGTGGGATTTTTAATGGCACCTTGCGCCTGGACAGTGATATCAGCCCAAGCTTAATCCACGCCAGCCTGACCGAAAATGACAAGGGCACGGATATCACCGCCAGCGTGAATGACATCCGCCCGGAAAGCGTGCAAAATATTCTGGATAGCGCGGCGCCGAACCTGCTGCCCGCGAACCTGTCGCTCAACCGTTTGCAAATGCCGGTGACGTTTAATGCCGCGCTGCATTTGGACGGCAACGGCGCGCTGCAAACCATCGGCGGTAAAATCAATGCGGGTACGGGTCATATTATTATTCCGGAATTGTATGATGCGGCGCTGCCGATCGATAGTTTGAAAATTATGGGTGAATACCATGCCGATACCGACGCATGGAGCCTTTCCAATTTGCATGCCGTATTGCTGGACGAAGACGGCACCGTGCCGATGAATTTCCAGGCTAGCGCGGATGCCGGTAAAAAAATCGGCCTGAACGTAAATGTGCCGAATATCAGCGTGGCGGCTCTGCGCCGCTGGTGGCCGAAAAGCGTGGCGCCGGGCGGGATTGCCTGGATCGATGCGAACGTCAGCGCGGGCGCGGTGCAGCATGTGAATGTCACTATCGGCCTGACGCCGGACAAAGGGGATTATGCCTTGGCCGATGCGCGCGGCGGTTTTGATTTGATGAATATCACCACCAAATTCATGCCGGCTTTCCCGGCGGTTGAAGGCGTCAACGGCAGCGCGGGTTTTGTTGACGCCGATCATTTGCATCTGGATATCAAAAACGGCCATCTGGGTGATTTGCAAGTCCAGCCTGGCGTGATGGATATCACCGGCCTGAAGGCTGACAATCAAATGATGAAATTAGATATTCCCGTGGCGGGACAATTGCCGGACATGCTGCGCTTACTCGATACGCCGCCCTATGGCTATGCGGCGAAATATGGTTTGAAAGCGGATCAAAGCCGCGGCGGCGTGGGCGTGGATGTGCAATTCGAATTTCCGATGCTCGCGGCGTTGAAAATTCAGGACGTGAAATATCACGCGATCGCGAATGTGAACCAGGTCGCCTTGCCGGGCGTTTTGATGGGAAGAAATGTTACAAACGGCCAGGGCGTGTTTGAAATCGATCCGGCGCAAATGAAGGTTACAGGATCAGCCGCCGTCGCGGGCGCGCCGATGAACTTTACCTGGCAGGATAATTTCGCGCCGGTGGGTGGCGTGACGCGCAGCGTGAATTTTAATGCTGAACTGGCTGACGCGGATCACGCCAAACTTGGCCTGCCCACCGCCGGGCGCGTGCAAGGTCCGGCGAAGTTATCCGGCACTTATGAAGAACGCGGGGCGCAAAAAAGTCTGCAAGCCAAAATGGATTTGGCGAATGCGGCGGTGAAAATCGATGAATTGAATTTTACCAAACCTGTTGGCGCGCCGCTGATCGTTAATGCGTCGCTGGATATGGGCGGCGTGAATAATCTGGGCGTGACGGCAGCGGGGAAAGATATCGCGCTGGACGGCACAGGAGTGTTGGACGGGAATATGCAGCCGTTGAAACTCGATTTCGGTGTGCTGCGTTTTGGTGATAAAAATAACGCCAAGGTGCAATTCATCAAAAACGGCGCGCAGGAACGCTGGGCAATCAATGGCGACCGCCTTGATATCAGCGGATTGTTCGCGCCGCCGCCCGATACGCCCGAAGGCGCAAGCGCCAAACCCAAAGTCAGCGAAACGGGCAAACCGCCGCGCTGGATTAGCATGAAATTAGCGTCGCTGTTTCTGGCTAACCGCATAGAACTCAGAAACGTTCAAGCGGAAGCGGACCATGACGGTAAGCATTGGAATAAAGTTTCGCTGCAAGGAAGCCTGGAAGGCAAAACGCCGCTCGGCGCGCAATGGCAACCATCGCAATCACAGGGCGGACGGCAGATTTTGAACGTCAAAACCGATGATGCGGGCAGAGCGCTGGCGGCGTTTGGGGTGACGAATACCGTGCGCGGCGGACATTTGGCGATTACCGGAAGTGGAAATCCCGGCGCTTCGGACTGGCTTGTCAGCGGCGCAATAACGATGCGCGATTTCAAAATTGCCGGCGCGCCGCTGCTGGCGAAATTATTGGCGGTGACTTCGCCGGGTGGGATTCTGGATACGCTGCGCGGCGACGGCATCGGCTTTTCCACTTTCACGACGCAGTTTCAATATAGCGACGATAAATTGCGCCTGACGGGCGGCAAGATGAACGGTCAGTCCATCGGCCTGACGTTTGGCGGCGATATCCGCCAGAACGACACACCCAGCACGCTGGATGTCACGGGCACTATTGTACCGCTTTATATGATCAATACCGCCCTGTCCGGCGTGCCGATTTTGGGAGATATTTTAGGCGGCAGTAGTGGTTTACTGGCTTTTAACTATCACGCCACGGGAAAATTGGCGGATCCGGATGTGGGTGTGAATCCTTTATCCGCGCTGACGCCCGGATTCTTGCGAGGGTTACTGTTTGACAATAGTGATGAGCGGCAAGGGACAAGCGAGAAGGGAAAATAACCCCCTTTCCTTCCCCCCTATTTCTCCTCCCTTTTCCCTTGTCGCTCGTCGCTTTTCCCCCTAAAACAGGGCCATGAAACCATTAAATTCCATCCGCCTTGCCGGGAAAGAAGTTTTGCCTTTGATTGAAGGCGGCAAGGGTATTGCCGTATCCAACGGCCAGAGCACGGGCGCATGGGCCGGTGCGGGCGGGGTCGGCACTTTTTCCGGCGTGAACGCGGACAGCTATGACGCCGCAGGAAACATTCTGCCCCAGATATATCACGGCAAAACGCGCCGCGAACGGCATGATGAGTTAATCCAATACTCCATCAAAGGCGGCATCACCCAGGCGAAAATCGCGCATGAGATGGCGGGCGGCAACGGATTAATTCACGTCAACGTGCTGTGGGAAATGGGCGCGTGCGAAACGATTTTGCAAGGCATTCTGGACGGCACGAAAGGTTTGATTTCCGGCGTGACCTGCGGCGCGGGAATGCCGTATAAGCTGGCGGAACTTTGTGCGGCGCGCGGGATTTATTATTATCCAATCGTGTCATCCGGCCGCGCCTTTAACGCGCTGTGGAAACGCGCTTATCATAAATTTCCGGAATGGCTGGGCGGCGTGGTGTATGAAGACCCCTGGCGCGCGGGCGGGCATAACGGTTTGTCCAACGTCGAAGATCCCGAAAAACCACAAGACCCGATGCCGCGCGTTTTGGAATTGCGTAAAGTCATGCGCGGTTATGGTTTGGAACATCAACCGATCATTATGGCGGGCGGCGTTTGGTGGCTGTCGGAATGGGAAGATTGGCTGGACAATGCGGAACTGGGGCCGGTTGCGTTTCAATTCGGCACGCGGCCTTTGTTGACGAGAGAAAGCCCGATCAGCGACGCCTGGAAGAAAAAATTATTGACGCTGAAAAACGGCGACGTGAATTTGAATAAATTCTCTCCAACGGGTTTTTATTCTTCCGCCGTGCGCAATCCGTTTCTGGCGGAACTGCAACAGCGCAGCGAACACCAAATTCCATTTACAACAGAGGCCGTCGGCGAACACACAGCCGAAATGGCCATCGGCGCGCGCGGGCGCAAGGTTTACGTCGTGCCCGTTGATAAAGAACATGCCGAAAACTGGATCGCCGCCGGGTTTAACGAAGCGATGCGCACGCCCGACAACACCCTGATTTTCGTGACCAAAGAACGCGAGAACGCGATTTTAAAAGACCAGATCGATTGCATGGGCTGCCTCTCCGCCTGCCAATTTTCCAACTGGGCGCAAAACGAAGAAGGTACCACGGGCCGTAAAGCCGACCCGCGCAGTTTTTGCATTCAAAAAACGCTGCAAAATATTTCGCACAGCGAGGATGTGGATAACCAGCTGATGTTCGCGGGGCACAACGCTTACCGTTTTGCCAATGATCCGTGGTATGCGAATGGTTTTATTCCGACAGTGAAACAGTTGGTGGAACGGATCGCGACGGGCTATTAATTCTTCTGCGCCTTAAGATCATTTCCATCTGCGCCCCACAGCGCCGAAGCAGGCAACCATCCCTGCCCGCCGTCGAAGTTTACTTCGCACCAGTTGTGATCGCATTTTTTCAATTCGCCGTGGACGTTCGCGGCGACTTTGGCGCGCGGCGGCGCGTCATTGCCGGGCGCGCGGCGTAAAATCGCACCGTCCTGCACCGTCACAACCGCGCGTTTTTTGGAAATCATCACGCGGTGCGCCCAGCCTACGGTGCCGTCCCATAACTTTACGCGGCGCCAATTGTCGAATTCCGCGGTGATTTGCGCGGGCCAACCCTTGGCCTTAATCACCCAGTCGATCGGATAACGCTCACCCGGGCCGGTGCGCAGGTTGATTTCCTTGGCGCGGATGGAGACAAAGCGGGGAAGCTGGTGGTCTTCGGTGGCCTCGTCCGAAGCTAGGCACAAGGCGTAAGGCATGAGGCATGAGATTAAAAAAATCAGAACCATAACAAAACTGCAAAATCTCTCACATTTCATGCCTAGTATGGCACCGTATAATAATGCTTCAACTTCACCCAACCCTTAGCGTCCATGCATTGCCATAACTGATAATGCGTCGGCAGCCAGGTATCGTCGCGCGGTGTGCCTTTGTGGTCCACCACATGGCCTTGGGGCGTGGAAACGGGATCATCGACACTTGCCAGATGGTTACGCTCGCGCGCTTCGTATTTGCATTCGGCCAGGTCCTGTTCCAGGAAATCCTGAGCCTTTAAAATATCCGGCGTGTTATCCGCCGTGACATGCGTGGGAAACCAATAGCCGACGGGATTATTACCGGCGCCGCGGTCATGCGGGACATCATCCGAATCCCGGTTGACGCAAGCGCCAAGCGGCAGGCATAGGACAAAAGATAAACATACAGCGGCAAAGATTTTCGAATCCATAGCTGATTTTATGGCTTTGCCCACCAGGCTTCAAGCGCCGTTCCATAGAGCGAGCGCTGCGCGGGCGGCGCGATGCGGTCCGGCCAATAGGCAATCCAATCGGCGGGCGCGTAATATAAAGGAATGAAATAGGCGCCGTTCATCATCGCGCGGTCGAGCCGGTGCGCGGCGGCGGTTAAATCCTCATTGGTGCGCGCGGCGTTCAGAGCAGTGATGTCCGTGTCAATCATAGGGTCGTTGATGCCCGCGTAATTGCGGCTGCCGGGTTGTGCGGCGGCGCGGCTGCTCCAATAGACCGCTTGTTCACTGCCGGGCGAGAGGGTGGAAACCCATTGCGCGGCGGTCATATCGAAATCGAATTGTTCCAGGCGGCCGGTGAATTGCGCGCTGTCGATGGTGCGAATGCGCGCGGTGATGCCCAGGCGCTGGAGCGAATGCGCGAAATAAAGCGCGATTTTTTCATCAGTCGGGTCGTTGAGCAGAATTTCAAAATTAAACGGCTGTCCCACAGCGTTTTGCAACATGCCGTTTTGAATTCTCCAACCCGCGTCGGCGAGCAATTCCTGTGCGCGGCGCAAGTTATCGCGCTGACCCGCCGGGCCGGAGCCGTCCGTATGCGGCGCATGGTAATGATCATCCGCCAAGGCGGATTTCGGGTAAATCGATTCCGCGCGGGCATAGGCATTGTTAAATAAATTTTTATTCAGCCATTCGAAATCGAAAGCGAGGTTCAATGCCTGGCGCACGCGGATATCGCGGAATAATTCGCGGCGTGTGTTGAACACCAGTGCGCGAAAAGGCGCGGGTTTGCCGTCTTGCCATTCAACCTTTTGCACGCCTTTGACGTTGTAATCATTCGCCCAGCGTTTCGGGTTAGCCTCACGCCGGAAATCATAGGCGCGGGATTTAAAGGCCAGCAACGCCGCCGTATCGGCGCGGTAGAAATCAACGCGCACGGTGTCGAAATTAAACTGCCCGCGCCGCGAAGGCAGATCCGCCGCCCAATAATTTTTATCGCGCGTGAGGATAATCGTCCGCCCCGCATCAACGCGCGTGATTTTATAGGGCCCGCTGGCAACCGGCGGCGTGAGCGTCGTGTTTTGCGCCGCCGCGCCCATGGGTTCCCAATAATGTTTCGGCAAAACCGTCATCATCGCGATGATCATCGGCGCTTCGCCGTCCGCGTCGGGTTTGAAATGAAAAATGATGTGGTGCGCGTCGGCAACCGCGACATCACCAACCATTTTGAACATGCGGCGCGTGTTAGGGCGTCCGTGATCGCGCAGGAATTCCCAGGAAAATTTAATGTCGTCTGCGGTGATGGCCACGCCGTCTTGAAATTTCGCGCGCGGATCAATGGTGAAAGACAGTGTTTTCCGGTCGCCGGAAAGTTCCGCGCTTTGCGCGATCAATGGATAAAGCGTGAAGGGTTCGCCCCACGACCGCGCCATCAGACGGTCATAAACCCATTCCAGCTGCGGCGGCGCCGCGCCTTTGATCAGCCAGGGCGCGAGGCTGTCATAAGTGCCGATTTCCGCCAGGCGCAGTTCACCGCCTTTGGGCGCATCGGGATTTACGTAGGGGAAGTTTTGGAAATTTTCTGAAAGTGCGGGCGCACCGCGCATAGAAAACCCCTGGCTTTCAGCCAGGCAGAGGCGAGAGGCGAGAGGCGAGAAAAGAACGAGAAGAGTAAAAAATATTCTCGCTGCTCGCATCCCGTTCCTCGCCTCTACGCCGCGAGCTTGGCAAGCGGTTGTTGCGGCCGCGCGCCGATGTGGGAGATGATTTCGGCGGCAGCAACCGTGCCCAAACGCCCGCATTCGGCGAGCGGCAAGCCTTGCGTCAGACCATATAAAAATCCACCGGCAAACAGATCGCCTGCGCCGGTGGTATCGACGACGCGCGCGACGGGCTCTGCGGGAACTTTGATGATTTCATCCGGCGTGATGATGATCGCGCCCGCCGCGGAACAGGTGACGGCCAGGATATCACAATGTCCGCGCGCGGCGGCGATGGCGGCGTCGAGATTATCGGTTTGATATTGCGCGCAAAGTTCCTGCTCGTTCGCGAATAACAAATCCACGTGCGTCGTGATCAATTTCTGAAAATCATCGCGGTGACGGCCGACGCAGAAGAGATCGGATAAAGTCAGCGCGACTTTCGTGCTGCCCGCCTTGGCGGTTTCGGCGGCGGCGTAGAAAGCTTTTTTCGCTTCGGGCGGATCGAACAGATAACCTTCGAGATAAATATACTGTGCGGCCCCGATAAGCGCCGCATCCAAATCCGCCGTAGTGAGCGCGTTACTCGCGCCTAGAAAAGTATTCATCGTGCGCTCACCATCCGGCGTGACCAGGACAATACAACAACCCGTCGCCAGGTTATCCATGTGCGGCGCGGTGTTGAACGTGATGCCTTGCGCCGTGATATCGTGGCGGAAAACCTTGCCCAGCTGGTCGTTGGCAACCTTGCCGATATAAGCTGCGCTGCCGCCGAACGAGGCGATGCCCGCGATGGTATTGGCCGCAGAGCCGCCAGACATTTCCGTGGCAGGGCCGATGTGGGCATAGAGTTTTTCCATCTCCGCCTGGCTGATAAGCTGCATGGTGCCCTTGGTCAGACCTAACGCCGCCACCGCCGCATCGTCCGTATGCACCAGAACATCCACCAGCGCGTTGCCGATGCCGACGACATCTATTTTCTCAAATATTTTTTCTGGCATTTAACGCTCCATCAATTTTTGCAGTTGCGCGCCGTCGCTCGTCATCAGGCTTTGACGTTCGTCGCGCAGACGTTGTTCCAATTCATCCAGCACCTTTGTGGTTTCCGTTTTCGCAGGCGCCTGTTTTTCCACCGCGATTTTTTTGCCGAAAATGAGAGCCAAATTACGCAGGTAGATAAATAATCCCAGCCCCTGCCCGGCAATGAAAACCGGATCCTTTTGATAAAGCGCGTAAATCAGCAAAATCACGCCGCCGCCGATGGAAAAAAACCAGAAGGCCACCGGCATAACGGACTTTTTCGCGCGTTCCGACGCCATCCATTGCACCACAAAACGCATCATGAAAAAAAACTGGCCGACGAAACCGATGATAACCCAGGGTTTCGCGAGGAGATAATTCGTGATTTGCGTAATAATGTTCATCCCACAATCTCCGGCAATTTGCGGCGCTGGAGCAGCCAATAGGCGCCCAGCAAATCCGCGATGCTCACCCACAGACGGTCCCAAAAACCATACTTTGATACGCCGCATGTGCGCGGGCGGTGGTTGACGGGATATGCATGCGTCATCACGCCTTCGCGCCGCATCAGGGCTGGCATATAGCGGTGAATATGATCAAAAAACGGCAGCGCCAGAAAATCCGCGCGGCGGAAGATTTTGAGGGAACAGCCCGTATCGCGCACGCCGTCATGGAGCATGGCTTCGCGGATCCGGTTGGCCGTGCGCGACATCCAGCGCCGCGCGGCGCTGTCCTGCCTGCGCGTGCGTTCACCCATAACCATCACGCGCGCACCGGAGGCATCAAATTCCATCGCCTTTTGCCACAGCCTGGGGATATCCGCCGGATCATTTTGCCCGTCGCCGTCCAGCGTCACGACCCATTCGCCCTGCGCCGCGCGGATGCCGGTGAGCAAGGCCGCGCTTTGCCCGCAAGCCTTGCGGTGCGAGATGACGCGCGCGCCTGTTAATCGCGCCTCGGCCTGGGTGCCGTCTGATGAACCGTCATCCACCAGCACGATTTCATGCGGAATTTGCGCCCCTATATGAGACAGGGCGGCGCGGATTTCCGCCACCAGCGGCGTGATATTGCCTGCCTCGTTATGCAGCGGAATGACAACAGAAAGCATCCCAAAGCCATAATTCATGCCGCCCTGCGGCGCAAGCCGCCCCATGAAATTCCAATGAATTAATAATTGGAAAGATTACCAAGAATTAAAGTGCAAGCGCTAAAAGCCATGTTACAGTGCTGACAGATGGTTCGCCATCCAACCTAACCAAGTAACCTTAACGGAGATCTCCAATGAAACGTTTCCTCGCTGTTGCCGCAACTTTGGCACTGCTCGCTGCACCTGCAATGGCTGCTGAACAAGCTGCTTCTACGCCTGCTGCACCTGCTGCTTCTCAGTCTGCGATGGCACCTGCTGCAACGCCAACGGCTGCTGAACAAACTGACGCTTCCAGCAAAATGAACGCAACGGCTGCTACGCCTGCTGCTGACACTTCTGCTGATGCTGCTGCAAAACCTGCGAAAAAGCACAAAGGCCACAAGCATGCGAAAAAAGCTTCTGCTACGTCGTCTAAATCTGACGCAGCTGCAGCGCCTGCTAACGCTCAGTAATTATTCGCCTTCGGGCGCATAAATACGAAACGCCGCGGTAACCCCGCGGCGTTTTTTTATTAACATCTCCAGCGCATCAGGCCGGCGTGTGAGCAACAGGCACAGGAATGGCGGGGGCCAGCCTTGCCATGTATTCTTCGCGCTTTGCCTTAAGCTTCGAATTAGGCGGCCAAGTTTCATCCATTCTCCGGTAGATCCAATGGCGCTCGCCTTCCACCGCCGTATAATCACAGGCTCCCGCATCGCGCAATTTCCGCACCAGCCCTTGTAAGGGCGCTTGCCACGCATGGCCGATCCCCTCCATGGCGTATTTTGTATCAGGCGCGGTAAAAATTGATTTCGGCGCGACGCTAGGAGAAACAGAGCCCGTCAGGACAAAATACCCCGTCCCCGGAGAAGCGATTTGATTAACCGCGGAACGATAATGGCCCGTGAATATGTCACCCGATAACCGGAATGGAACGTCCTCAAAGTGTGGAATGGATTTTGCCGCGTCCGTATACCGCACGACATCGTCATAATCCCGCCGGTGCGCATCGGTGCATTCTCTGCTCATTTCACCAGTCTGATTTTTGGTGAAACGCGCAGAATATTTTTTGCTTGTCTGCTGCATTGCGTGCGCTTCAAAGTATTTCGCCGCGCGTATAATAAAACCGCCATTTGGATCGCCGAGGTTCGGATCAGCGCCGCATTCTAATAATCGTGGAGCGCAAAAATCATTTGCAGCCTCAATGAATTCCGGCCGGAGCAAACATAAATCCAGCGTAGCGCGCAAAAGATGCGTCGCCATGTCCGGGTTTGGATGCTCTTGCAGTTGGAACTGCGCCTGCTCAACCACAACGTCGAGTTCAAAACCGTCCCATTCCGGATTTGGCCGCATCAACAACGCATAGAGCGCGCCGAGCGGATTGCGCAGGGAATTTCGCACGATGGCTTCAAATTCCTGATACGCGCCGATTTGCTGCAAATTTGGCATGGCGCCCAGATCCGTAACGTGGGCTTTATCGGCTTGGCTCAAGGATGATATAATCGGGTCTGACATTTCAATCTCCGTTAAAATTAGCGGCTTAGGATTAGTTCCTTTTTCTCATGCCGTCAATAAAAGCCGTTCCTCTTAGCGCTTGAGCCGGGCGGCGGCATCAGGTATAAGGGCGCATGGCTAAATCTTCCGCCGCCCCTATGCAACTTGGGGCCTTGCCCGCCGACCTGACGTTTGAAAACGCGATGCAGCAATTGGATGCCATCGTGCGCCAGCTGGAATCCGGCCAGGGCAGCCTGGACGATGCCATCCAAAATTATGAAAAAGGCGCGGCATTGCGCGCTTTTTGCGAACAGCGGCTGAAAGACGCCGAGTTGCGCATCAGTCAGATCGCGACCGGGCCGGACGGTTCGGTGACCGCCACACCTTTCCAAGACACTGCGACAAAATAGGCTTGAATATGTCCCTTACTGCTGAACTCCACGCTGCGGCGACGATTGTTGAAAAGACCCTGGAAACTTTACTGCCGCCGCCGGAGCATCAACCCTACGGCCAGTTGATTGAGGCGATGCGCTATTCGACCTTTTCGGGCGGCAAACGGTTGCGGCCTTATTTGTGCC